>OIXL01000295.1_pt1 | contig 27252 bp, 16 predicted proteins | sample 1587761 | NCBI WGS metagenome assembly OIXL01 (sample SAMN03283246) | human gut metagenome | biome: human-associated habitat; material: feces | host: Homo sapiens | place: Peru | collected 2012 | reverse complement strand
ACAGCTGCCCGATGACCGCCGACGCGCCCTCGTCGTTGCAGCAGCCGCAGCCAAAGACCGCCCGGAGCTGGGACAGCAGCGCGTCGCTGACCTGATACCACCCCTGGGTGTTCAGATCCCCCATAAGACCCGCCACGTAGGCGGCGTCCCGGCTCATAAGGTACAGCAGCCGCTCCAGATTGCTGGACACCAGAATGTCCATGGAGGGGGAGGTGGTCTTGTAGAAGGGGCGGCGTTTGTCGTACCGCCCGGTGGTCAGGAACTCCGTCAGCACGTCGTTGGCGTTGCTGGCGCAGATCAGACGCCCCACGGGCAGCCCCATCTCCTTGGCGAAGTACCCGGCGAGGATGTCGCCGAAGTTGCCGGTGGGCACGGTGTAGTCCACCTTGTCGCCCGGCTTGATGCGTCCCGCCTTCACCAGATCGCCGTAGGCGCGGAAGTAATAGACCACCTGGGGGGCCAGACGGCCGATGTTGATGGAGTTTGCGGAGGAGAACTGGTAGCCTGCTGCAGCAAGCTTCTCCTTCTCTGCGGGATCCGTGAAGATCTTCTTGACGCCGCTCTGGGCATCGTCGAAGTTGCCGCGGATTCCGACAACGCAGGTATTTTCCCCCTTCTGCGTCACCATCTGGCGCTCCTGAATCGAGGAAACACCGTCCTTCGGATAGAAAACAATGATCTTCGTGCCCGGAACATCCGCAAAGCCTGCCAGCGCAGCCTTTCCGGTGTCGCCCGAGGTGGCCGTCAGAATGACGATCTGCTTGTCCTCATGGTTTTTCTTCGCTGCCGTGATCATCAGGTGCGGCAGAATCGAGAGTGCCATGTCCTTGAAGGCAATGGTGGCGCCATGGAAAAGCTCCATGTATTCCACGCCGTTTACGTTTCTGAGAGGAGCGATGGCCGGCGTATCAAACTTGCTGTCATACGCTGCGGCAATGCAGCCCTTCAGCTCTTCTTCCGTATAATCGGTAAGAAACAGCTTCATGACTTCATAGGCAACCTCGCGGTAGGTCATTCCGGAGAGCTTCTCCAGAGAGACATCCAGCTTCGGAAGCTCTGTGGGAACGAACAGTCCGCCGTCATCCGAGAGGCCCTTCAGAATCGCCTGCGATGCCGTAATCGGTGTGCTCTCACTTCTGGTGCTGCGGTACATGATGCTCATAATCTTCCTCCTCTGCCGCGGCCATCCCGCGGCCTGTTATGCCATTACCTTCATTACCTGATACTCAATCTGTCATTCCGTCGGAACCGGCGCTTCCGGATTGCCCTTCGGCTTCTCCGCCGGTTCGGACGCTCTCACCCCCATCCGGCTGCTTCTCCGCCGGTTCGGACGTTCTCACCTCGTCGGCTTTTCCTCTCCCGCCTCGGCGAGAGCCTCCCGGAGCAGCGTGTCGTCTCCGGTATAGCGGGCAGCCTCCAGACCTCTTGCTTCCTTTTCAATCTGCTCCTGGAACTGCAGGAAGGCCTGATCGAGGGATTCGTTGGTAAGCTCCGGGCGAACCTCATCACTTTTCTGTGGTCTTCGCCTCTTCTTCGGCTCCTTGAGAATCCACTTCTTCGCCGATGCACCGAACGGCTTCGGCGCAAGCTTCTTATCCAGAAGGGGCCGCAGAAGGTTCACGAGAAGCAGCGCATAAACCACTGCATCCTCATAAAAGCCGGCCTTCCTCACCCAGAACACGGCTGCTCCGAAGATCAGACCGTACCAGCATCTCGCCGCAAACGAGATCGGTGAGGTCGTATAATCCTCCGCCATGACAAAGGCTGTAAACAGAAAGCTTCCTCCGCCAAGCTGAATCGCCAGCGTATAGGGAGACAGGCCATAGCGGCCGATCAGTACATAGCATACAGAAAAAGACAGGATTGCCGCAAGAGGTACGGTCAAATCTATGATTCCCGCGAGGAACAAAATAACAACGCCCGCCAGAACAGCAAGCGCCGATGCGGTCCCGATATAGCCCGCGACATTGCCGGTCAGCATCTCCAGGAGATTCGGCGTCTCCCCGCTCTGCAAAAGCGCAAGTGGGGAAACTCCCTCGTAATTTTTACAGGACAGATCGAGCATCATGCTGCGGCATACAAGGAGCAGCACACATTTTGCCGCCATTGCCGGATTGAGAAGATTGTGCCCCAGTCCTCCGGAAGCATGCTTGAACACCACGATGGCAAGCGCCGACTGTGCGGCCGCGGCCCAAAGCGGCGCACCAGGCGGCAGAATCAGCCCGCACACAAGTCCCGTGACAATGCAGGAGTAGTCCATCACGGACGCCGATCGCTTCTTCCAGATCAGGTCGCAGAGAAATTCCAGGACGAATGCGCAGCCAACCGAAATGCCAATCAGAAGGGCCGCATGAAATCCGTAGCGGTAAATTCCCATGCCTGCGCACGGGAGAAGTGCCAGCACGACAAAATACATCAGATCGCCCGTGGTGATCCGGGATCGCACATAGGGGGCGGTTTCGAAGACTTTGGATATTACCTTCTTCAAATCTGATACCTCCTTGCGTAATCTCCTGCAAGCGCGCTGTTGCGAAGGCATTCCCGCTTCATCGCGCCGATCTCTGCGGCAAGGTCAATGCCCGCCGGGCAGACATAGCTGCAGCAGCCGCAGTCGCAGCACTCCATTCCGGCATGCTCCGCAAAAGCAGGCTTGTTCCGGAGTCTTGCATCCTTGATAAGCTGCATCGGAACAAGCTGTTCGGGGCAGGTCTGAACGCAGCGCCGACACCGGATGCAGGGTGTTTCCTTTTTTTCCTCCGAGGCGCTCTTCGGAAGGCAGGTAATTGCGGAGGAAAGCTTGGTGACCGGGGCGTCCAGATTCCGGATTTCATGCCCGGTGATGGGCCCTCCCGCAAGAAGAAGCGTGTTGTCCTCTTTGTAAAAGCGTCCGAGATTTCCTGCCTGCTCCAGAACATCCCGGTAGGTCTCGCCGAGGCGGACCCGGAGATTGCAGGGAGCTGCGGCGGCAGGCCCGGATACGGTAATCACTCTTTTGGTCAGCGGCTCCCCGAGAAGCACCGCGTCGCTGACCGCGGCAAGCGTCTGGGTATTCACCACGAGACACCCGATCTCGTAGGGAAGCATCCTCGCATTCAGGCTCCTTCCGGTGACGGCATGAATCAGCTGCCTCTCCGAGCCCTGCGGATACTTATCCTTGCAGCGCCGCACGTAAATTCTCGGATTGTCGATCAGAAGCTCGCGAAGGAGCTGAAATCCCTCGCGGTTCGATTCGGAGACGGCGATGATTCCCTTTGCCTTCGGAAAAACGCCAAGAAGAATGGCAAGTCCGTCAATGACCTTCCAGGGATCCTCCAGAATCCGGCGGTAGTCACTGGTCAGATAGGGCTCGCACTCCACGCAGTTGGCGATGACCGTATTCATCGTCGTCCTGCTGGCATTCAGAAGCTTATATTCCGTCGGAAGTCCCGAGCCGCCAAGGCCTACAATGCCCGCATCCCGGATCGCCGTCAGGATCTCCTGCCTCGTCATGCGCGTAGGATCGATGTCGTGCCGCCTTGCAAACGGCACATACTGCCCGTCGTTCTCAATAATAATGGAAGGAACCGGCTCCCCCGAAATGTCCGGCACATCCTCCATCGCAACCACCCTCCCCGACACCGGGGAATGAAGGTTTGCGGACAGCTCCCCGTCCGCCCGGGCGATCAGCTGCCCGCAGCAGACATACTCCCCCAGGGACACGACAGGAACCGCCGGCTCGCCAATGTGCTGTTTTAACGGGAAAAACATCTTCCCCTCAAACGGAAATACCTCCCGGATCTTCCGATCCTTCGAGAGGTCCTTTCCGGAATACGGGTGAATCCCGCCCGTGAATGTCAGTCTTGCCATTTTATCCCTCGCTGAGGCAAAATTTGCGAAGCCGCTTTTTATTCCGGCCTCCCGGAGAGGCTACTGTTTTGCCATCTCAAATTCTTCCAGATATTTCATAAAATCCTGCTCCGGCACCGGTTTCGAGTAGTAGAAGCCCTGCAGATATTCGACGCCGTGCGAAATGAGCATATCCCGCTGCTCCTTCGTTTCCACGCCCTCTGCCACTGCCTCGCGCCGAAGTCCCCGGATGAGGGAGAGCATGTTCTCGAAGATCACATGATTGTCCTCGCTCTCCCCTTCTGCCCACAGAAAGCTTTTGTCCACCTTGATAATCCGAAACGGGAAATTCTGAAGGTAGGACAGGTTTGCCCGCCCGGTTCCGAAATCATCCAGGGCAAAAGAAAAGCCGTCTTTCGTCAGCTCTTCCATAACACTTCGCATGGTGTTTATGGAGTATACCATTGCAGATTCCGTAATTTCCAGATTGATTTCCGACGTTGAGACCCCATAGCCTTCCGCGATGGAAAGCAGGCGCTCCGGAAGCTGCGTATCCATGCACTGAACAGCTGACAGATTTACTTCCACAAACTGAAGACCTGCATGCTGCGGAGCTCCGGAGGAGAGGAATCGGCACACCTCCGTGAAAACAAAATCTCCGATCTGTGCAATCATACCGGTCTGCTCTGCAACCGGAATGAACTCTTCCGGAGAAATCATTCCAAGCTCCTCATCCTTCAGGCGCACCAAAGCCTCTGCCGAATGTATTTTTCCACATTTTGTATCATAAATCGGCTGATAATAAACTTCCAGCGAACGATTTTCCAACGCGCTCCGGACCGCCATCTCCACGGAAATTCTGCGCTCCTCCTCCCGCAGCTCATCTGCCAGATAGATCCGGTCCTTCGGCAGCCGGTCGTTGTATTCCGCTCCGACAAAAATCTCCAGCTGTTCCTGCGTCTTCATCTGCTCCGGCACCTTCGTCATCCAGACCTGAACGGAAATCGGCATCCTCATGGTATGGAACTCCCAGACTCCGGAGAACTTGTTCAGAATCTGCTGTGCCACAGAAGAAGCCGTTTCCTCCGTACAGCCGCCGAGGAGCAGTGCAAACTCGCCGGTTCCCGTGCGGTAAATATGCGTTTTTGCACCCTCAAACCTCATCAGCCATCTGCCAAGCTCTCTCAGAATCCGGTTCATGGTATCCATACCGAGCATCATGCTGTAATGCTGATAATGCTGCAGCTTCACGGCAATGGCATAGGAAGACATCCGATTTCCGAACAGAACCTCGGCATCCCTTTTCAGCGCATACGCACTGAAAAGTCCGGTTTCTGCATCCATCATTTCATCGTTGTTCTCAAGAACCAGGAAGCACCCGGTCAGAAAGAGCGACTGCATGAAAATGGAAGCACGAAGATATGGATTGATCAGCTCCAGAATCAGTCCGCCAAGAAAAGCATAAAAGCAGATCAGAATGTACCAGAAATCCTTTCCCATGGATTTCCGATACCGAAGAAGAAGCAGCATGCTGTAAAGGACATAGCAGCTCGCTACAAACGCATAAAACGGATAAAAGCTCTCCCTGGTGTACTGCCCGGAAACGTCATAGGAATAAAGAAGTCTGCGGATGCATGGAAGAACCGTTGCCACTGCAAGCGCAATCTCGGGAATGGAAAAGATCAGATATTTCTTCCATGTATAGCTGTAGGCCCGCCCGGTCAGCTCGAGCACATAGAGCGCCATCAGATACTCCACGGAAATATGAAAGAAATGAGCAAAACAGGTCACAGTCTCCAGAAGGAGAAGATTGCTGCTGCCAACATTACGAAACGCTCCTGTCGCAAACTCGGCAAACGCAGAAAGCATCAGCGTCAGTGTCATAAGCGCAACAAGATGCGAACGGAGATTCCGGACATTCTTCTTCCTGAAAAAAGTAAACAGAAGAAAAAGGTTCAGAAACCCCGCACACAAATCAAAATTCAAATTGTATCGGCCGCTCGGATATATCATAGTACCTAAGATATTAACACATATTCAGCAAGCCAACCAAATCAGGATACATTTTCCCCTGGAAATCATCCTTGTGAGAAGAATCATAAAAATAGAGATGAATTCCCAGGCCGGAAATCATCCCTACAAGACAATTCTACTGAATCAGGATGAATCTCCCCGCTGGAAATCATCCCTGTGAGGAGAATCATGTAAATAGAGATGAATTCCTAGGCCAGAAATCATCCCTACAAGACATTTCCTGCAATTCAGGATGCATTTCCCCCCTGGAAATCATCCCTGCAAGACTTTTCCTGCAAATCAGGATGAATTTCCCCCGCTGGAAATCATCCCTGTGAGAAGAATCATAAAAATAGAGATGAATTCCCAGGCCGGAAATCATCCCTGCAAGAGCTTTTTTGCAATTCAGGATGCATTTTCCCGATGGAAATCATCCCTACAAGAGCTTTTTTGCAATTCAGGATGCATTTCCCCGACGGAAATCATCCCTGCAAGAGCTTTTTCGCAAATCAGGATGCATTTTCCCCCTGGAAATCATCCCTGCCACATTTCTGGAAGAAAAATCCATCGGCTCCTCATTGCTCATAAAAAAGTCCGCAATGCTCCGCTCCACCGCGGTCATATTCTCATAAACTCTCAGAATGCTGTCCTGAACCTTCCCCATCTTGCCAGTTTTCACCCTCTTTCGTTTCTGCTTTTCCCCCGTATCGCCGACTTTACGGCCGGTCGTTGATTTCCCGGATGACGGACGGATCCACCTTGAATTTCCGATCCGCGGTCATGAGTCCGTTGATCTCCTGCTGCACATCCGAAACCTGCGTGTAGCAATATCCGCACACATACGGGAGCGCCTTGATGGCAGACGTCACAGAGTCAAAGCGCCGGATGAATTCCTCCTCATCCTTCACCATATCTCCGTAGCCCCAGCCCTCTCCTGATCCCGCAAAGGCAATTCCTCCGTACTCACTGATAAGGACCGGCTGGCCGCGGTAGGAATACCCCTCTGCCAGGGCAAAATGATCCTTGCAGTGCGGCCGCCTTCCGGCAAGAATGTCCTCCTTTCGGATCAGATATCTGTCCGAAAGCGCATCTCCCCATGCCTCATAGTCGTGCAGGGTAAGAAGGTCGGATACGGTATGCTCCCATCCGTCATTTACAACAACGGGTCGCATGGGATCCAGGCTCTTCGTCAGGTAGTAAACGGCTTCCGTGAAGCACTGCTGGGCGCGATCGGTCCTGACCTTCGGAATCCCCCAGGATTCGTTCAGAGGAACCCAGGTAATGATCGACGGATGGTTGTAGTTCTGCCGGACAATCTCCGTCCACTCGCGGGTAAACTGCTCCACCGCCGCATCGGAATACGAATAGGAGGCTGCCATCTCGCTCCAGACGAGCATTCCCTTCACATCACACCAGTACAGAAAGCGCTCATCCTCAAGCTTCTGATGCTTGCGAAGGCCATTGTAGCCAAGCTCATGAATCCGGTCGATGTCCTCGATCAGTGCCTGCTCCGAGGGCGGAGTCAGATGACTTTCCTCCCAGTAGCCCTGATCCAGAATCAGCTTCTGATAAATCGGAGCGCCGTTCAGAAGGACCTGGGAATCCTTGATCTGCACCTCTCGCATTCCAAAATAGGAATCCGCGCGGTCAAGCTCCTTCCCATCCCGAAGGAGCCGAAGCTCCATGTCATATAAATTCGGAGCTTCCGGGCTCCAGAGATGAACGCCCCACTGATCCACAGGATCCGGCTTGTCCAGTCCGATCCGGAAGACGAGGTGCTCCTGCGCCAGAAGCCTTGCTCTTGCCGTCAGCTCCCCGTGGTAAAATACGACCGCCTCCACCTCCAGAGAGGACATATCCGCTCCGGAAGCTCCATCCGCCCCGCAGGCGGCCTCCCGGAAATGCTCCAGGTTCAGAGAAACCTCCGCCTCGATTTCATTTTTCCGCAGATCGGGCGTCAGCTTCACCCGCTCCAGATAAGCCTCCGGCACCCATTCCATCCAGACCGTCTTCCAGATTCCGGTTGTCTGCACGTACCAGCAGGCAAAATTCTCCTTCATCCAGCGCTGCTTGCCGCGCGGCTGCTCCCGGCTGAGGGAATCCTTCACGCAGACAACAATGCGATTTTCTCCGGCACAGATGCTGTCTGTGATGTCGAAGGAAAACCGCTCATAGCCGCCCTTATGGCTTCCCGCCTTCTTCCCGTTGATCCAGACCGTGGTCTCGAAATCACTGCCTTCAAAATGAAGAAGCAGCCGCTTTCCATCCGCTCCGACCTTCTGTCTGTCTCCCTGCTCCGAAGAATTTCCTGCAATGGAGAAGCTCTTTTCATACCACACGCAGGAATGCACCGTCTCGTCCCCGATGCCGCTCGCAGCGGTCTCATAGGTAAAAGGAACCTGGATTTTACGGACTCTGTTCACCGGAAGTCCGAGGGCCGGCCAGTCCGCCCCGCCCTCCCCGTTGTCATCGAAGCAAAAGCTCCATGCTCCGTTCAGATTGATCCACTCCTTCCGGACAAACTGGGGCCTTGGGTAATCCGGAATATAACATGCTGCTCCATAATGCTTGTTCAACGCTCTCTTTCCTCCTGCTGCCGTTCCAGATATAACGTGACGATTTCATACGGACGAACGCACAGCGTCACCTTTCCGTCCGTCTCCTCCTTCATTGTTTCATCCATCCTGACGCGGAAGACGCGGAAATTCTCTGCAAAGCAAAGGCTCACCTTCTGCTGCCTGCCCCACGCCTCATAGCCGCGGCAGATGATTCCCTGTCCGTCCTCCGACTGCTTGATCGTCTCCAGGACAAAGCCCTCGGAATCTGACTGAACAAAGGAATAGCTTCCTGCCCCCTCGCCTGAAAAAGCTCCGGAGCCTGCAAATGATGCTGTCCCTGCAAGCGGAATCGCCTTCACCTTCTCATTCAGGCGGCTCGCCTCCCGGATCACATGACCGCTCCGGAAATCCCCCTCATGCGGATACAGGGAATAGGTAAATTCGTGCACGCCGGTGTCCGGATCCGGGTCCGGATACGTGCCGTTTCGAAGAAGACTGAGGCTCAGCACATTGTGGTGCACGCTGCAGCCGTACCTGCAGTCATTCAGAAGCGCCGCTCCATAGCCGGAGTCGCTCAGATCCATCCACCTGTGTGCACAGACCTCGAACCGCGCGCGATCCCACGACGTATTCTCCGTCGTCGGCCGCTCCACATTTCCGAACGGAATGTCGAAATTCGCGCGGAAAGAAAATACCTTCACCGGAAACTGTACGCGCACAAGAAGCCGATGCTGTCTCCAGTCCATCCGGGTCCGGAAATCAATCCGCTTCGTATGACGATAGAAAATAACGTCCTGCTCCAGTACGGAATCCATAAAGCGCCGCCTGATGTGAAGCACCGCGCGAACCGGCCCGTTCTCCGAAAGCTCGCAGGACTCTGCCGGATCCAGCGCCCAGAATTTCTCCCGGTAATAGCTCTCCACATTCCAGTTCTCATACTTATCCGGCCGGTCCTCATAAGCAAGGATCCGGTTTCCGGCGCAGTGCTCCGCTTCTTCCCTGCATTCCGGGAATGCACTGCCGATCACCTCTCTGCCCGCAGACCGGTCATACAGACGAAGAAGCTCTCCCTCTTCGTTCATGCAAACCTCGTAATAATCCGTGCGGAAGGAGAGCTCCCCGCTCTGCGGATCCCTCCGGAAATCGGAGATGACAGCCGTCTCGTCGGCTGTTTTCTCTTCTCCTGCTCCCAGAAGAAGGTATCCCTTGCAGGGCACATCCCGGAAGAGATACAGCCACGTATTCTGCTTCGTCTTCTGGCGGAGCGCCTCGCTCTTCAGCTCGAAGGAAAGCTCTGCCACACCCTCACCGGAAAAGCTGCTCATGTTGAAAACAGCAGCCCCCGCCAAAGGCTCCTGCGAATTCTCACGGCTCCCTGCAGCGCAGCCTGCCCCCTTCAGAACCGCAGCAAGTGCCTGCCTGTTCAGCTTCTCGTTGGATTCCATGATCTGCGCATACTCGCGGTCCGACTGCTCATAAACCTCATGAATGGAAGAGCCCGGCAGAATATCGTGAAACTGATTGCGAAGAAGGAGCAGCCAGCTCTGGTCCAGCTGCGCCTTCGGATAGGCAAAGCCGTTCCCTGCCAGAAGAGCCAGCACAGAGAGAAATTCCGTCTGCAGCATTCCGATCTCTGCCTTCCGGTTATTACGCTTTGTTTCCGCCCGGGACGTATACGTTCCGCGGTGGTATTCCAGATACAGCTCTCCGTCCCATTCGGGAAGGAACCTTCGGTCCATTCCTTCCTCCAGCTGATGGAAGAATTCGCGCAGACTGCTCTGCTGCACCCGCGGCACTCTGGCGATGGAATGCTCCATCCGTCTGCTCTGCTCCAGCATCTCCCTGGTCGGGCCGCCGCCTCCGTCTCCGAAGCCGTACAGCGTCACAAGGTCTGCCGTCAGATTCTTCTGCTGATACCTCTGCCAGGTTCCCATCAGCTGATCCGGATTCTGACGGCCGTTGTAGGTGGTTTCGCGGTCGCGGATTCCGGCATGTCCCTCCGAAGGATCGTAATCTCTGGTTGTCACAAGCTGTGTCAGAACCGGAGATCCGTCGAGACCTCTCCAGAGGAAGGTGTCGTACGGGAATTTGTCCGAATCGTTCCAGCCTATCTTGGTCGTCATGAAGTACGAAAGGCCAAAGCCTCTCATAATCTGCGGAAGCGCAGCGCTATATCCGAAGACATCCGGAAGGAACAGCACCTCCTGCTTCCCCGCATGCAGAACCTCTTCAAAATAACGGGTTCCGTAAAGAAACTGTCGGACCATGGATTCCCCGGAGATCAGGTTGCAGTCTGGCTCCAGCCACATGCCGCCCTCGGCCTCCCAGCGGCCCTCCTGAATTTTCTTCCTGATCTCCTCAAAAAGGTCCGGCGCATCCTCGCGAACGAACTCATACAGTTCCGGCGTGCTTGCCGAAAACCGGTACTCCGGATATTCCTTCATCAGATTCAGCACCGTCTGATAGCTTCGAACCGCCTTCTGCCTCGTCTGACGGATCGGCCATTTCCAGGCAACATCGATATGGGTATATCCGATGCTGTGGACCGTGACCGGAGCCTCTTTTCTCGGATCGTAATAATTCTCGCGAAGGGACCGGTCCGCCAGTTCGACCGAATCCCGGAACGCCGCAGAGCCGGTATCGCGCAGATCCAGAAGGCAGAGCGCGTCGTAAATGGCCCGCTCTCCCGCAATTTTCTCCGGATCCCCCTCCGCAAGAAGCTCACAGGCATCGAACAGGACCTTGACGTCATAGTAAAGCTGCTGCACCGCAGGATCCGGCACAACGGCCTCCAGATAGAAATGAAGGCTCCTTCTCGCCTGATTGGAATAGGCATAGAAGGCCACCTCCGCAGGCTTCCCGCCGCAGCACTCCTCAAGCAGCATATCCTGATGATTCATGTCCATGGAGGCCGTTCGCCTTCCGTTCAGAAAGCCGATGATCTGCGGATTGTCCGTATCCCAGATATCCACAGCCCCCGTTCTGACAAGCAGATACAGCGGCTTCCCCGGAATCCCCGCATTCTCCGGAACCTCTGCGCGAAACCAGAAATGCCGGTCCGCACCGCCCCAGGTCTCATCCGTTTCGAATTTGCGGAACGTAAACCCGTCCGCACAAAAACGATCGGGGCAGCTGTAATCCCCGTCTGCAATCTCAATTTCGGACAGCTCTGTTCTCTTTAACCGCATAGAATCCTTCAGCGCAGGAAGGATCGCTCTGATATACTGATCAATGTGTTCCATAATCCCCTCTTTCTGCCACTCCCGCAGCGTATATCATTTTATACTACCCGAACCGACTATGTTTTACAATTGTCATGCAAACTGTATAATTCTTTTGTTCTATAATACCTTTAACGGAATCGCAATACGGAAAGCGCAAACCGGGGAAGCAGCAATCGAACCCCCGGGAAAATAACATAATAAAAAGCGAGGGTCTGTCACATGATTATCAGCTCATATTACTCTGCAGCAAAATACGGTGCCGCAGGAGATGGGAAGACTAATGACGCGCCTGCCATCCAGCACGCGATCGACGACTGCCATGCGGCCGGCGGCGGAACCGTTCTTCTGGAGGGCGGCCATACCTATTACTCCTCTTCCCTGATGCTCCGGAGCAATGTCAACCTGCATCTGGAAAAGGGAGCCGTGCTGAAGGCCTCCTCGGAGCTGGATTCCTATTTTCGCCCGAACAAGGAGAAAAAGGACGAAGGCGTAAACCGTGTCGGAACCCCGGTCACGCTCAAGCCCTCCTATGTCTTCCTCTACGCAAAGGATGCAGAGAACATCTCCGTTTCGGGAGAGGGCACGATCGACGGAAACTATATGGCCTTTGTCAGACGGGTCAGCCCCTACTATGTCACAGGGGATTTCTACCCGCGCCCTACCATGATCTATGCAGAGCACTGTGACCACAGCGTCTTCCGGGACATCACACTGACCGGTGCGCCCTTCTGGACGCTCCACATTGCGGGCTGCAACGACGTCGGTGTTTTTCAGCTGCGCATTCGGAATCCTCTGGATACCGCAAACTCCGACGGCATCGATGTCGATCATTCGAGCAACGTCCGCATCCTTGGCTGCCATGTGGAATGTGCAGATGACACCATCTGCCTGAAAACCACGGCGGGGAATCGGGAATACGGCCCCACCGAGAACGTCATCGTCAGCGACTGCACACTGATCTCCACCTCCGCTGCCATCAAGATCGGCACCGAGGGAGTTGGCGATTTCCGAAACGTTCTCGTGCATCACTGTATCATTTCCCGCTCCAACCGCGGCATCTCCGTCCAGATCCGGGATTCCGGAAATGTCCGGAATGTTGTTTTCTCGGATATCATGATTCAGACAAGACGCTTTGCGGACTGCTGGTGGGGAACCGCGGAGCCGATCGCCGTGACCTCCCTGAATCGCGATGACGAAACCGTCTCCGGCAGTATTTCGGAGGTGCGCTTTGAGAACATCACCTGCTGCTCGGAAAACGGGGTTCTGATTGCTGCGGATGATCCGGACAAGATCCGGGATCTGACCTTCCGGAATGTCGACGTCACGATCTGCAGCCGGACGAAGTGGCCCAAAAACCGGTACGATTTCCGCCCGGGAATCCGGCAGGGCGTGGAGGATATTCCGACCGCAGGCTTTTTTCTTCGCCGCACGGGGAAGGTCACCTTTGACCATTGCCGTGCCCGCGCGGAAGATGGCATTTCGCTGGATGGAAGGGAGTTTGTCAGGGAACAGGAGATCCAATGAACATATATGATATTGCAAAGCTTGCCGGCGTTTCGATCGCCACGGTCTCCCGGGTCATGAACGGAAGTGACCGTGTCAGCGAGAAAACCCGGCAGAAGGTTCTCTCCATCATCGAAGAGGAAAGCTATACGCCGAATATTTTCGCAAAGGGACTTGGTCTGCACACGATGCACACCATCGGCATCCGGACATGTACATGTCGCGTGCGGTCTCCTATCTGGAGGAGGAGCTTCAGGAATTCGGCTACGACTGCATTCTCTCCTGCAGCGGCTTTGAGCAGGAGAAAAAGGCGGCCCACGTGCAGCTTCTTCTCTCCAAGCACATCGATGCCCTGATTATGATCGGCTCGAACTATGCCGGAGAGGGCAGCAGGCGGGACACCGAATACATCCGGAAGGCGGCGCTTCAGATTCCTGTTTTCATCATCAACGGCACAGTAAGGGGCGACAACATCTACTGCTACGTCAGCGACGACAAGAGGGCCGTGGAGGAGGCGGTGTCTTCTCTGATCGAGAACGGCCGCCGCAGAGTTCTCTTCCTCACGCAGTCCGATACCTTCAGCGCCGCGCAGAAGCTGGAGGGCTACCGGAGAGCACTTTCCCGCCATGAAATTCCCTTCGACGACCGGCTGGTTGTGCATGTTCCGAACCACGTCCATGACGTGCTGAACATTCTTCTGAATGATGTTTCCCAGGAATTCGATTCCATTCTCGCAACCACCGATATTGTTGCGGTCGGTGCGGTAAAATATGCCGCCGCGCGCTCTCTTCGCATCCCGGAGGAGCTCTCCATCATCGGCTACAACAACACGCTGATGGCTCTTGGCTGCGAGCCGGAGCTTTCGAGCATCGACAATCACTGCGACATCTTATGCAAAACCGTCGTGCAGCATCTGCTCGCCGTTCTTGCAGGCTCCGGGGAGGAGCCGAAGAAGCTTACCATTGGCTGCGAGCTCATCAAACGCGGCACAACGGATTTCTGATTCTTGACATTATTTTCTGCACTGCTATATTTGGAATGTAAGCGGTTACAATTAAGACAGGGCGGTTTTCCGCCGGAAAGGACCAGAGCACAATGAACGCTTTTATGGACAAGGATTTCATGCTCCACAATGAAACAGCCAGGCACCTGTTTCATGATTACTGTGAGGAGCTTCCGATCATCGACTATCACTGCCACATCCCGCCGAAGGAGATCTATGAGGATCGCCGCTACAACAACATCGCAGAGGTCTGGCTCGGCGGCCGCGGCGCAGACGGCACGTATTTCGGCGATCACTACAAGTGGAGAGTGATGCGCTGCAACGGCACTCCCGAGAACCTCGTGACCGGCGATGCAGAGCCCTATGAGAAGTTCCTTGCTTTTGCAAAGGCACTTGAGATGTCCATCGGCAATCCGATGTACCACTGGAGCAATCTGGAGCTGAAGAAGTATTTCGGCATCGAGGAGGCTCTGACTCCCGAGAACGCAAAGGAAATCTGGGACAAAACAACCGAGCTCCTTCAGAATGACCCGAACCTGACCGTTCGCGGCATCATCCGTCAGTCCAATGTTGAGTTCGTCGGAACCACCGATGATCCGATCGATTCCCTGGAGTGGCATGAGAAGCTTGCGCAGATCCCGGATCTTGGCTTCAAGGTCTGCCCTTCCTTCCGCCCCGACAAGGCCGTGAACATTCAGAAGGAGGGCTTCACCGACTACATGGCCAAGCTTGCCGAGGTCGTTGGCCGTCCCATGAACCACATTTCCGATGTCATCAGCGCGCTGTACGAGCGTGTTGATTTCTTCAAGGCTCATGGCTGCCGCGCAACCGATCACGGTCTTGACTACGTTCCCTTTGCTGCCTGCGATGAGGCTGAGGCTGACCGCGTCTTCGTAAAGGCGATGGCAGGCGAGAAGCTGACCCGCGAGGAAGCGGATGAGTACCAGACCTACGTCCTCCTTGCCCTTGCGAGAAAGTACCACAAGGAGAACATCGTCATGGAGATTCATTTCTCCTGCACGCGCAACAACAACAAGAAGATGTACGGACTTCTCGGACCGGATACCGGCTACGACATGATTGCGAAGTCCACCTGCTACAACCAGCTGGCAGAGCTCTTCTCCGCTCTGGAGGAAACCGGCGAGCTTCCCAAGTGCATCGTCTTCTCTCTGGACGAGGCAGATCTCAACCAGATCGCAACCTGCCTTGGCTGCTTCCAGTCCGATGAGGTTCCCGGCAAGATGCAGCTCGGCGCCGCATGGTGGTTCCTGGATACCAGAGACGGCATGGAGGCACAGATGAAGTCGCTCGGCAATCTCGGCGTTCTCGGCAATTTTGTCGGAATGCTGACGGATTCCCGCTCCTTCCTCTCCTACACCCGTCACGACTACTTCCGCCGCATCATGTGCAACCTGATCGGCCAGTGGGTAGAGGACGGCGAATATCCGAACAACGAGGCTTCCCTGAAGAAGATCGTGCAGGGCATCAGCTGCTACAACGCAGAGCGCTACTTCGGAATCTGAACCGAATACAACAGGGTCAGCAAGGTCTGACCTCATTCACAAAAAGACGCGGAGCGCGGCAGTCGGTGATGGCTGCTGTGCCTCGCGTTTTTTGTTTTTGGCCGGTGATGGCTGCTGCGCCCCACGGTTTTCTTTTTGTGCTACCTGGCGGCGCACCACTTTTCAAATATTCCAATCGCTGACGGAATTGTTCGGTTGTTTCCTCTGTATTTCAGATGTGTATTTCAGATGCGGAACGAAACGGTGAAAATCGTTCCCTCTTCCCGGCTGCTCCGGGCGGTGATTTTCCCTCCGAGCCGCTCTGTCATCTCCCTTGTGATGGCAAGTCCCAGTCCAAAGCTCCCGTCCTTACTCCCGCGGCTCTTGTCGCTTCGATAGAACCGGTCAAACACATGCGGAAGATCCTGCTCCGAAATGCTGCTTCCGAAATTCTGAACCGAGAGCACGGCATTTTTCTTCCCGTGGATAAGCGAAAGAAGGACCCGGCCGCCTTCCGGTTCATACTTCAGTGCATTTTCCAGAAGGCTGCTGACAATGCGAAGGAGGTCCCCCTCGCTGCTGCAGAGCATGCAGGACTCCGGAAGCTTCGTATCCAGCGCCACCTTCTTCTCGTATGCCAGTGACTCCAGCTCCAGAGCTGCCTTCCACAATAAGTATGTTCAAAGCTCTCTCCTCCCGGTCTCATCCTCCCAGCTTCTTCCCTTCATTATGCTATTTTACGCAGAATTCTGAAAACAAGCTGAAAAGATTTGATTTCGAGCCGCGCGCTGATAACAAATTCTTTTGGCGGGGAAGAAATCAGCGGGGATGAATCATCCCTGAGAGAGAATTTTTATCCGCAGGGATGAAATAAGCGAGGATGAATCATCCCTGAGAGAGAATTTTCATCCGCAGGGATGAAATAAGCGGAGATGATTCATCCCTCAGAGAGAATTTTTATCCGCAGGGATGAAATAAGCGAGGATGATTCATCCCTCAGAGAGAATTTTTATTCGCAAGGATGAAATCAGCGAGGATGAATCATCCCTGAGAAAGAGTTTTTATCCGCAGGGATGAAATCAGCCGAGAAGAATCATCCCTTGAAGAGAATTTTTATCCGCTGGGATGAAACTAGCGGGGATGAATCATCCCTGAGAGAGAATTTTTATCCGCAGGGATGAAATCAGCGTCGCCAATGGCCCGCGTTCTCGGAACGATCCTCGGATAAGATTTTGAATCCCACAACTTTTAAGATTGCCCCATCCTTTTCAGCACTTTTTCAGAACCGTGTGGATAATGAATAACATTCTCCCAAAGGAGAAGCACACAAGGAGGTACCCTCATGGAAAACTATCAGGCTGTCTTCAAGCGAAAGGAAATCAAATATCTGCTGAGCCGTGAGAAACGAAACGCGCTCCTGCCCATTCTGGAGGCCCACATGGAGCCGGATGCTTTTGCCCACAGCAGCATTTCCAATCTGTATTACGACACTCCGGATTTCCGGATGGTTCGGCGTTCCCTGGAAAAACCGATGTACAAAGAGAAGCTCCGCCTTCGCAGCTATGGAACGCCGGAGGACACCTCAACCGTTTTTCCGGAAATCAAAAAGAAAGCAATGGGCATTGTCTACAAGCGAAGGATCAGCCTCCCTTATCAGGAATCCGTCTCCTTCCTGTCCGGGCAGCAGATTGCTTCCACTGATATGTGCGACGGAACGACGCGGCAAATCCTCCACGAGCTGGACTGGATGCTGGCTTCTTATAAGGACCTGGCCCCAAGGGTGTTCCTGAGCTACGAACGGGATTCGTACAAGGGGATCTCGGATCCCTCCCTTCGCCTGACTCTGGATCAGGATATTCTCTTCCGGACAGACCGCCTCGATCTTCGGGAGGGTGCCTTCAGTCTGGTCCGCTTCCGCTCGGTTCCCGGGACCGCGCGGGACATCATGGCAATCTTTCTTGCCATGACCACAGACCTTTGCTGCGGCATGGGCTATGTCCTCCTGGCCGTTCTGGCAGCTGCTGTAACCTGCCTTATTTTCTTCCTGCAGAAAGCCCCCGGATTGGACCCCGCAGACCGTGACATCCGGGTCGTCGTCCCGGAGAACCTTGACTATGCAGATCTGTTTACCGATCTGTTTGAAAATTACACCACCGCCTCCCAGCTCGTTCATGTCAAAACCGTGAACATGGGAAGCCTCTACAGCCTGCACTACCGTGTTACACTGAAAGACACCACTCTTGAAAAGGAGCTGCTTGATTCCATGCGATGCCGAAACGGCAATCTGGAAGTTTCAAGCGGCCTTCCCGCAGATGACAGACAGGAGGTGAAGAACTTATGAAGAAAATAACCGGCAGATTCGCATCTGTACTCACCCGGACGCTGACTGCTGCACTGATTCTGAATCTGCTGACCGGCTGTTCCATGTCCGGATCGCAGGGTGCATCAGCCTCTCAGAATGCTTCCAAATCCCAGAATGCTTCCGAATCTCAGGATGCGTCCGCTTCAGCGAAAACAGATGCTGCCTCCGACACCAAAGACAGTGCTTCCGATGCGTCCGCTTCAGGAGCAGCTGTTTCGGGAACATCTGCGGATTCCGCAAAAGATGGCATCAGCATCCGCTTCTCCAACGATGGCATCACCGCAGCGGACGACTCGGGACTTTCCATCGACGGCACCTCCCTTACCATCACCGCCGCAGGTACCTATCTTCTGTCCGGCAGCTGCGAAGACGGCAGCGTGAAGGTGCAAAAGGGTACCACCGGTGTTGCCCTCGTACTGGACGGCCTGACACTCTCCTCCAAGACCACCGCTCCGATAATCTGTGCCAGGAGTACAGAGGTCACCATCGAAGCGGCCGCCGGAACCGTAAACACGCTCTCCGATACGGAGGCCAACAATGACGGTAACAACGATTCCAATACGAAAAACAATAACGCCGAAGGCAATGATTCCGAAACAGAGTCCGGCAACGACGCAAGCAGCAATTCCACAGCGGAAAATGCTGTCATCAAGTGCAAGGACGGCTCGCAGGTAGTTCTCTGCGGAACCGGCGAACTGGTTCTCCAGGCAAACGGCAGGAACGGAATCAAGTCCGGCGCCTCCACCGGGACAGAGGGCGATGCATCCCTTACCATCCGCGAACTTACGCTTACGATAGATGCCCCTGTCAACGATGCGGTAAATGCCGAATCTATTTTGAATGTGGAAAGCGGCACGCTTGAAATCTCCGCAGGCGACGACGCTCTGCACAGTGACGGCGAGCTGAACATCGGCGCGGATGGAACGGATGGCCCTTCGATCTCCATCACCTCCTGCTATGAAGGACTGGAGGGAACGGTTGTCAACATTTTCTCCGGAGATATCGATCTTCAATCGACCGATGACTGCATCAATGCAGCCGACTCGAATCAGCCAAACAGGGACTTTCAGATTAACATCACAGGCGGCAGCATCACGGCTTCTACCAGCAATGGAGATGGCTTTGATTCCAACGGAGATCTGATCATTTCCGGAGGCAGCGTCGCCGTATGGACCGCGAACGCCGCAGACAATGAGCCCCTGGATGCAGACGGCACGGTGACCATCTCCGGCGGAACCGTCCTGACAGCCGGAGAAAGCAGCGGGATGGGGATCCATCTGGAAGCATCTCAGCCCTGCGTCATCTTCAGCGGAGACTCCTCCGAAGGCGGTGGTTTCCACCAGACCGCTCTTCTCACAAACGGAAGCAGCTTCTCCATCCTGTCTGATGATCAGACCACACTGTATTCCGCGGAAGCTATGTGCAGCGTCTCCTATATCATCTTCTCATCACCGGACCTCACAGAAAGCGGGAGCTGCACGCTTTCCTCCGAAGATACGGAAACAACAAGCTCCGCACAGTCCGGATCCATTTCCACCGGAATGGGACGAAGAGGCGGCTCCAAGGGCCTTGAAGATTTCAAAAAAATTGACGGCCAAAGGCCTGAGAGAAAACGTCCGGAGGGCAATCCTCCCTCCGGGGAAAGGAACGGACAGCAGCCTGGCGGCAATCCTCCCTCAGGGGAAAACAATGAACAGCCCGAAGGAAAACCCACAACCGAAGAAGGAAATGAACAGCCCGACAGTCCCAAAGCCGATCAGACAACTGCAGAATGACCGAAATTCAGGCTGGAATCCGAAAGCAAGGGGGGAAACAACACAATCGCTTCCGTCCTTGTTCCATCATTACGGCAAGACACCCCTCGTTATAATCACAAAAAGAGCAGCCGCCTTCCGGCAGCTGCTCTCTGACATTCGCTTTTCTATTGCATTCTGTGATTCCGCCCCGAAGCCTTATCTCTACGCTTCTTATACGATCAATCATCAATAACCAAATTCCTGTGCCCAGTACCAGACGCCTCCTGCAGTCTGATAAGCCGCCATTCCAACGGTTGTAAATTCACCGTTCACGATGTTGGCCTTATGTGTGGGCGATGCCATCCATGCACTTACAACACTGTTCGCATCCGCATAATTGTATGCAAGATTCTCACCATACATCAGATTGCTGTCCACGGTCCACCAGTCCGTTCCGTTCGGTCTCGTGTGGGAGAAGCTCTTCTCGCATTCCTGTGCCCGAACCTGTGCATCCTTCGCCAACCCGTCGCTCCAGACAAGTGCTGCCAGTCCAAGTGCTGCTCTCTGCTGATTGATCAGTGCCAGTGCCGACTGTGCCATGGTCACTCCGGCTGAAGTAGAAGCCTTCCCCGCAAGGGCGATCGCATTATCATCAATGTAGTGCTCCTCTCCCTCATCGGATTCCAGTCTGGTCACCGCCCCATCATCAAGCGAAGCGGTATCCGCAGCCTGCTCGGCCTTGCCACACGCGGTCAGCACCAATAATGATGCCGTGACAAGTGCGGTAATCATCGTTCTTACTAATTTCCTGCTCATGACTGTCACCCCTTTTCTTCCCATTTGGGAGAAACGCCCCTTCTTACAGAAATATCTTAACGCCGGAGAACGGAAAGTCAATCATTTTTAAGTAGTTTCGTAGTAAATTATGAATGTTTTATGATTGTTTCATGTCATCTCGTTCGCTCTCCTCGGAATCCTTTTCTGCAGAATCCCTTCCAATCGTCCCCGCCGCCGTATTGCTCGCGATGAGCATAGCCGGCTTTTTTTCGGAACTTGACTGGTAAGGATTTACAAGTGTTTACAGCTCTTCTCAAATTGGTGGTAAGGCTGATGGTAAGATCATTCGCCCTCGTGGGAGTGCCATCGCTTCAAGACTTCTTCCACCTGCCCAATAAGCTGCTCCTTATTCGGCATATACAAGACATACCGGGATGCAAATATCTGGTTCGACAAACCGCCCAGCGCATATTCGGCTGCTACGCTGTCCTTGTCGGTGCAGAGGATGATGCCGATAGGAGGATTATCTTCCGGGTCATTGACTTCTGCTGCGTAGTAGTTCAGATACATATTGATCTGACCGGCGGCTTCGGGCGTGAGCTTGGTGGTTTTCAACTCGATCAGCACATAGGCGTGCAAAATCTTGTTGTAGAACACCATATCCACATAGTAGTGGGTGTTATTCACCGTAACGCGCTGCTGTGTGCCGACAAACATGAATCCCCGGCCAAGTTCCAGCAGAAAATCCTCAATCTGCCGCACCAGTGCTGCTTCCAAATCGCTTTCAAGGAACGGCTTTTCTTCCGGCATTCCCAAAAACTCGAACACGTACGGGTCTTTGATGATGTCCTCTGGCTTGGTGTAATCCACACCTTTTTCAGCCAGTGCTAAGACTTTTTCTTTGTTTGCTTCACTGCAAGACAGGAGCAGCCGTTCAAACAGGGAACTTTCAATCTGACGTCTCAATTCACGGACAGACCATCCAGAATTGACCGCTTCCTTTTCATAGAAACTGCGTTTTCCCTTATCGGAAATGGATAATAGTTCGCAGTAGTGTGACCAACTCAATTTGCCAGACAGTGTCTGGCAAATTGGATAGTTCAGGTACAGCAGACGCATATTCTGCAAATTGGAACGGGAAAATCCTTTTCCGAGTTCTTTAGTAAGCACCTTTGAAAGCTGTGGTAAAGTCTTTTCACCATATGCAGCACGGATGCTGTCATTTTGTTCGTAACGAACGAGGACTTCACCGATTTTCCAATAGGTTGACAGCAGTTCCTGATTGACCTGCTGTGTTACATTTTTGCGAGAAACTTCCAACAGAGAACGAATCTCGCTCACTGCCGGGGCAAGAACCTGTGCTGCTGGGGTTACAGACATATTTTCCATCAGCCATTTTCTCCTTTCCGTCAAATATCGAACTTGCAGATAAAAATACAGCAAAGCTCGAAAATGTGACCAATTAAGATTTTGAACACGCATGTTCAAAATCTCGGTATCAGGGAAGCACTGGTAAAATTATAGCAGATATTTTTGGCTTTTCAGGCACCCCAAAATCCCCCAGAGCCCTCAGGACTTTATTTTTTGTTCACTATTCGGAGTTATACCCCGCGTGCCCTTCTGGACAAGGGTCAGAAACAGACTATTTCATCCATAAAACAGCGGGATTTCGCACGGACTACGAGATCCTGAAAAAGCGAACCATGTAAGGTGCGATCCGCCGATCAAAAGGTCTGTAGCCTGTCTATTACCCACTTCGCGAAAAAGTAAAAAGCATGGACAAGCCCCACAAACGCGATGTTTTCAACGTTTGTGAGGCTTGGACGTTTTATCAGCTGTCAAAAGCCGGATCTTATCACCGGAGGACGAGGAATACTACTTTGTTTACGCATCGTTTTTCGTCTCCTGCAAAACAGCCAGCACACAGGCAATGTCTGCATTGATACAGATGGATTGTTTCGCAATGGCGTCAGGGCAAAGTGCCTCTCCCAGATTGATGCAGGCATAAATTGCTTTGGGATTCTGATAAGTCATCTTCCAAAACGGATATTTGATAATAACAGGGGTGTTGGCTCCTACGCCCACTTCCAGAAAGAGGATGTGCAGTCCTGTATGGCGGCGCGCCGCAGACAGGGCATTTCGGTATCAGCTCCGTGGAGATTTTCATATTCTTTTGTTCCGATACCATTTTGCGCACGGTTTCCTCATTATCATAGGTTTTATTGTGACAGGCTTTTAAGGCATAAACTTTGAGGGGCAAGGTGTTGATACCTTGCCCCTCGATCGTGTTGTTTATTTCGCTGATAACATATCTTCTGGCTGTCAGAAGCTCCACATATGCTTCTTCACCATGTTGACAAATTCGCCATTCGTCCGTGTCTTATAGAACAGATCCAGAACACTGTCGGTAGCTTCCTCACCGCGGGCCCCGATGAATGCCTTTCGGATCGTTGCCACACACTCCTGCTCATCCGGAGTAAGGAGCAGATCATCCCGGCGCGTTCCGGACTTCGCAAGATCCACCGCAGGGAAAATTCTGCGCTCGGAGAGCTTACGGTTCAGGATCATTTCCATATTGCCGGTTCCCTTGAATTCCTCGTAAACCACATCGTCCATCTTGGAGCCGGTTTCAATCAAAGCCGTAGCAAGAATGGTAAGAGATCCTCCCTCGCGCATATTGCGGGCTGCGCCGAAAAAGCGCTTGGGCATGTGCAGTGCCACCGGATCGAGACCACCGGAAAGTGTTCTTCCGCTGGAGGGCTCTGTCAGGTTGTAGGCTCTCGTCAGTCTCGTAATGGAATCCAAAAGAATCATGACATCGCGCTTGCTCTCCACCAGACGCTTTGCACGCTCGATGGTCATCTCCGCAACTCTCTTGTGGTGCTCCGGCAGCTCATCAAACGTGGAATAGATCACTTCCACATTCGGTCCCTCCAGTGCCTCACGAATATCCGTGACTTCCTCGGGACGCTCATCAATCAGAAGGATAATGAGGTGAATGTCCGGATTATTGGCCTTGACAGACTTGGCAACCTCTTTCATCAGAGTGGTTTTGCCGGCCTTCGGCGGTGACACGATCATTCCGCGCTGTCCCTTTCCGACAGGACACATCAGGTCCATCACACGCATTGCGATGGATGCTCCGGGCTTTTCCAGCCGGATGCGATCATCCGGGAAAATCGGCGTCATATCCTCGAAGTTGTACCGTCTTTTGGACTCCTCAGGGTCAATTCCGTTTACGGACTTCACGAACAGAAGAGCCGAGAATTTCTCGTTCTGGCTGCGAATCCGGATGTTTCCTTCCACGATGTCGCCGGTCTTCAGATTGAAGCGGCGGATCTGGCTGGGTGCAACATAGACATCATTGTCGCCGGGCATATAGTTGCTGGAACGGATAAAGCCATAGCCATCTCCCAGCACCTCCAGAATGCCATGTGCCATCTCTCCGCTGTCCAGCTCGCGGTTCAGTTCATTCTTATGCACAATCTGCTGGTCCGGACGCACAAGTCCGCGCCGCGCATATCGTCCTGCAACCGCCTGCGACGGAGAAAAATCCGGTCTTCCCTGCTCAGACGCCTGGTTCCCGGCAGTACGCGCTGCATCCGAATTTCCAGACGGACGTACCACTTCTGAATTTGCGTTTGCACGAACTGCCTCTGAATTTCCGGACGAACGTACCGCTTCTGAATTTGCGTTTGCACGTACCATCCCCGGATTTCCCGCAGTTGCAGCCGCGCTCTCTGCCGGCTGCTGTCCTGCCAGCTGCTGTTCTGCCGGCTGCTGTTCTGCCGGCTGCTGTCCTGCGTTCGGATTCTCCATGGAAGCTGCAGTCTCCTGTACCTGAGCAGGTGCCATCTCCTGTGCGCTCTCCTGATAAGAAGATGCTGCAGACCCCGATGCGGCAGTCTGCATCTGTACGGGCGATTCCGTCTGCGCAGCTTCTGCTGAAGCTTCCTTCTTCCTGGGACGGCCCGCTCTTCTTTTCTCCGATGCCGGGCCTTCCTTTTCCTTTCGTCCTTCCCTGCCTTCCTCTTTACGGGCTCCGGGCTTGCGTCCCCGCCTTGCAGGTGCAGAATGCTCCCTCTCGCCGGCGCCCTCACGCTGTGCTCTGGCTGCTTCCCGCTCCTTCAGGACCTTCTCATCCTCTGCGCGGTCAAGCTCCAGCAGCTTCCCAACGATGTCTTCCTTCTTCACTCGTGCCGGAAGGCTCAGTCCGCGGCTGGCCGCAATTTCCTTGAGATCCTTAACCTGGAGTGACTCATACATATCTTTTGTCATTCTCATCTGTTTCTTCCTTACTGGTGTCGTTATATATGTGATGTGTTTGGTAAACAATAGAATTTCGGAATTAATACAAGAAAGTACTATCCGGCACCATCCGGTGCGGGTACTGTGATCGTCCGCATTCAAAGCCTCTGAATTTCAAAAGAAATGCGGCGTAATAGATTGAAACAATTATAATTCGACAGAAATTAAAATGTCAACGGATTCCCGCAGCTCCAGGCTGCCTGTGTTTTCTTTGCATTCCCGCAGTTCCAGACTTTTCCTCCGTCGGAATTCATCCTGATCTGACATAATTTTCTCCCAGGGATGATTTCCTCCAGCCGAATTCATCCTGTTTTGACAAAACTTTCTCGCAGGGATGATTTCCGCTGACCGAATTCATCCTGATTTGATGGAATTTTCTCCCAGGGATGATTTCCTCCGCCCAAATGCATCCTGATCTGACAAAACTTTCTCCCAAGGATGATTTCCGCCGACCGAATTCATCCTGTTTTGACAGAATTTTCTCTCAGAGATGATATCCTCCAGCCGAATTCATCCTGATTTGATGGAATTTTCTCTCAGGGATGATTTTCTCCGCCCAAATGCATCCTAATCTGACATAATTTTCTCCCCGGGATGATTTCCGCCGACCGAATTCATCCTGATTTGACGGAATTTTCTCCCAGGGATGATTTCCTTTCTGGCCCCCCGACAGCATCCGGAAAAGAAAAACAGGAAACCGACACCCCGATTTCCTGTTCCGTCTCAAGTCTTTTCTGTAAAGCTATTGTTTTACGTTTTCCACAAGGGCCGCCTGGACGATGAAGTTATTCACATGGCCGGTCGCATAACAGGTCGACAGCGTAAGCAGATCCGGCCGGCTGCTCCAGTCGATTTTTTCCTCTTTCGACGAGTGATACACGGAGTGCTTTCCGGCATCCGCAACATAGGCATCATACCCGTCGTCTCCGGAAAAATCATCGTATACATCATCTCTGACTGGGATCGTATAATAAGCAAAAATACGATATACCAACACCTGATCCTTCTGATAAATATAAATATAAGGATCCTCATCGCACAGCTCTTCCTTCTGCAGGAACTGCTTCAGGCTTCCGAACATCGTCCCGTTCTTCATGTTGTGCCCGAAGATAAAAGAGTTCGGGTCCGAGAAGTCTTTGCTTGCCGCACAATCCAGAAAAATACAGCCGGATGCATTTCTCGTTCCCTCAAAGGTCGTGTGCAGATACTTATCATTTCCTGTTGACTGGGCAATCGGATATGTAAGGTTCAGCACCGGAATATAAATGACACCCACAAATTCACTGTTTGTTGCCATAAGACCATCGTAGTCGATCTGAAGATTCGGATACTGGTATTGCTCCTTCTCATCTTCCTCCGGCGCTTCCGGGGTGCTCCCTTCCGCTTCTGCATCAGAAGGCGCTTCTTCTCCCTCCGGAATGACCTCGATATACTTCCCAAGCTCCTTGTATTCATTTTTCGCCTGCTGATAGGTCAGAAACTCCCTCATGAAATTTGCAAAGGAGAAAACAAAAACCACCAGCAGAACGGCCGGTATCAGCCAGCCAAACCTGCGCCGCTTTTTCTTCTCCGGAGCCCGCTTCCGATTCCAATTATTGCTCTCGTCCGGTACCTGATCACAGCCCCGGCTATCCCGCTCGGAAGTCTCCTGATCATGGCCCCAGTCATTCTCCCCGGCAGTCTCCGGCTCACGGTCCCAGTCATCCCGTCCGGAAGCCTCCGGCTCACGGTCCCAGTCGTCTCGTCCGGCAGCCTCCGGTTCACCGTCCCAGGCCTTCCAGTCCGCCGGTTCCTGCTCCGATCCGCCAGCGTCCCATTTCTCTTCGTCATAGCGTCCGAATTTATCGTTCAGTTCCTCGTCGCTGTATAACGTCGACTTCCGACTGTCCCGCTCCATGTCATCACTCATTTTGATTTCCTTCTTCCTGATGCCATTTCTCCTGAAATTACAGCTGTCATTCCCTCCGCAGCTATCGTTAGCATTTCCTCTGCAACTACAACTGCCGTTTCCTTCCGCAGCTACAGCTTCCATCCTCTCCGCAGCCGCTGATCCAACTCTACGCTTTGTTTTTATGTTTCCTTGAGAATAGCACATATCCTCCGCAGCAGAAAGCAATTCCAAAAGCGCCTGCCATCACAGATGCAGAAGCGCTGCGGAAGGCCCCCGCCCGGGAAAGAAAAAGCGTCATCACATTCGCACCCCCGTGCAGAACGATAACACTGAAAAGATTTCCGCCAAGCGCGAGAAACAGGCAGAAAAGAAAGCCCATGGCAACTGCGTACACACCTTGGACAAGGCTTCCGTGATAAATACCAAACAATAATGAGGAAAGGCCAGCTGCCAGCAGAAATGCTGTTTTTCTGCTTTTGTTCTCATGACAGAGAAGATACAGACGCTGCAGCGTAATACCGCGGAAAACGGTCTCCTCAGCCAGCGGACT
>OIXL01000294.1_pt1 | contig 27296 bp, 33 predicted proteins | sample 1587761 | NCBI WGS metagenome assembly OIXL01 (sample SAMN03283246) | human gut metagenome | biome: human-associated habitat; material: feces | host: Homo sapiens | place: Peru | collected 2012 | reverse complement strand
CTGATCGCCGAAAAACTGGGCGTAGAGCCTGAGTTTGTCGAGGGTGAGTGGGACGGCTTGCTGGCGGGTCTCGATGCGGGCCGCTATGACATCATGGTCAACGGCGTCGATATCACCGAGGAGCGCGCCGAAAAATACGATTTCTCTGAGCCGTACGCCTACAACCGTACCGCCGTCATCACCAAGGGCGACAACGACACCATCCATACGCTGGAAGACCTGAACGGCAAAAAGACTGCCAACACCATTTCCAGCACCTATGCAGCACTGGCCGAAAGCTATGGCGCCAAAACCACCGGCGTGGACGACCTGAACCAGACCATTGAGCTGCTGCTGAACGGCCGTGTGGATGCCACCCTGAACGCCGAAGTGACCTATTTCGACTACCTGAAAGAGCATCCCGATGCGAACATCAAGATTGCTGCTTTGACCAATGATGCTTCCCAGGTTGCTTTCCCCGTGCGCAAGGGCGATGAAACCGCCACCCTGCGCGAAGCTCTGAACCAGGCTATCAATGAGTTGCGCGAGGACGGCACCATTGCCGAGATCAGCGAGAAGTACTTTGGCACCGACCTGAGCCAGGCCCCCAGCGCGAACTGATTTAACAAAATCACAATATAGCATAAAAAATCTCCGTACCCTGCTGTGTTTGGCAGAGTGTGCGGAGATTTTTTTGTAGTTTGGTGAACGATGAATTGCCTGGGAAATGTGCGCTCCTACGGAGATACGCGTTATGAACGCTGCAAATAATTTGTAGTGGGCGGCGTCCCCGACGCCCCAGACACGGGAGTTATTGTGTATTTTGATTTTGAAATGACCTGATTATAATTACCGCGCAGTAAGGCGGCCAGCCCTCTGGCCGCCGGATGGGATTTGCGGCAAATCTCATTTATTAGGCTTTACTTAGGGAACCCACCCTTCACCGGCTGCGCCGGAGCTTCCCTCAAGGGAAGCCAAAGCATGGGGAAGTGTTTTTTCACAAAATTGTTATGGCATGCACCACAAAATTGCTGAACGGTCAAGACCGTTCCCTACAGCGCATTTTATTATGTCTTGCAAACCCACAAAATACATTTTCCCACACCAAAAACCGCCCCGGAAAGGTTATGCTTTCCGGGGCGGTTCTCCATCATCAATAATTTTCCGCGTGGACTTCAAAGTAGCTCTGCGGGTGGTTACAGGTGGGGCAGACTTCGGGGGCCTGGGTGCCCACCACGATGTGGCCGCAATTGCGGCACTCCCACACTTTTACTTCGCTCTTGGCAAACACTTCTGCCATTTCAATGTTGTGCAGCAGGGCGCGGTAGCGCTCTTCGTGGTGCTTTTCAATGGCTCCCACCAGGCGGAACCGGGCAGCCAGTTCGGGGAAGCCCTCTTCCTCAGCCGTCTTGGCAAAGCTGTCATACATATCGGTCCATTCGTAATTTTCGCCCTCGGCGGCGGCTTTCAGGTTGTCGGCGGTATCGCCGATGCCGTTCAGCTCCTTGAACCACAGCTTAGCATGTTCCTTCTCGTTGTCAGCAGTTTTGAGGAACAACGCCGCGATCTGCTCGTAGCCTTCCTTCTTGGCCTTGGATGCAAAATAGGTGTACTTGTTGCGTGCCTCGGACTCACCGGCAAAGGCAGCCATCAGGTTTTTTTCGGTTTGAGTTCCTGCGTATTTCGTCTCTTTCATGGTGGATACTATGAGTGATTTTGCCGTCCAAAGCTTCATAAAGCTTGAACTGCTCGGTGTGACCGAAGTGCTGAAAGATTTGACCGTTTTCATAGGCAACTGCAATTTTCATAATAGAATCTCCTTTGCAAGTTTTGCCTGATTTTTCCATGTTGGCTCTCTGCATCCAGCAGCAGCGGCCGCAGTGAGCTGCCTCCTGTCCTCCGCAGATGCGGTAGTTTCCCCCGGTGATGTGCAGCGGTTTCCCGTGGACAAGACACGCTGCGATCTTGCTCCGTGCGCTTTCGTAAATCTCCTGCACGGTAGAGCGGGAAATGTCCATTTGAGCGGCACACTGCTCGTGGGTTTGCTGCTCCAAGTCAACCAGCCGAATGACCTCGTATTCGTCCAGCGTCAGCAGGATCGGCTCGGTATTCTCGCACCCGTTGGGACAGAATGTATCGACCTGTGATACGCCACAAATTTGACGGCACCGTGGCGGTCTTGGCATGGGAGCTTTCCTCCCTTTGTATTCGGTATATTCCGATTGTAGCACTTTGAGCAGAAAAAAGCAATTTTTTCAAAAGCTGCTACATTTTCCGTCCTCATATGTGTGCCGGCTGATATTCGGAGTCGAATGCTACATGTGAGCCTTGTTCGTAATGCCCACCGAGCATGACCGTAGCGGCAGTCACAGCATCCACATGAAAGCGTTCCCGGTAATGCTTGCATTTTCGTAAAAAAACGTTATAATTGAATCAGTTAAATCAAAGGAGTTATCAAATCATGAAATCACATAAATACTGGTCCTTAGGCGCACTTTTCTGTATGTTGGGATGCATTTATTCTGGAATCAAAAAATCTATGACTGCGCATAAATACTTTGCCTATTCTTCATTGCTTTGTATGGGTATGTCCATTTATTCCGGTCACAAACTGGTTTCTCCAAAGAAGAAAAAAATCACTAAATCAAATAATAGTGAGAATAGTTAAACAAAAAAATTCCTTTCTTTATCTTTATTCTCCTTGCCCTGCGGGACTAGTATGATTTTGAATACGGAACCGATAAAGAGGTTGACGGTGTGCTGTCATCAACGACAAGTGCAAGGCTCTGGCGCAAAAGGTCAAAGAGATTATCGACACCAAATCTTCGTTTGCTGACTGGCTGAACAATCAGAACGTCCGCAATCAGTTGAAGCTGGAGATCAAGATCTGCCTTGTAAAAAACGGCTATCCTCCACAGTACAGCCCCGAAGTTTTCAAAAAGGTCATGGAGCAGGTCGAGAACTTTGAGGAGAACAATTAAATCATCCATAAAGAAAAAATACAGCTATATTCAGGCTTCACACTGAAATATAGCTGTATTTTTTTGCATCGCTAACAATTGTTGTGCTTTCTCTTGAAAACAGCGTAAAGATTTATTATAATAAGATAAATAGTTGTGGACTTTGCAAAGGAGCTGTGAAGAATGAATCGAAACTGCCGTCGCAAAACGGAAAAGGTCTATGTGAAAGTGACTTCTGATTTTGATGCAACAGGTTATATGCAGCCCCGACAAATTACATGGGGTGATGGGCGAACTTATCCCATCGAACAGGTACGAGATTTTCGCCCTGCAAATACCATTGCCGATCTACCCGGCGATTGCTATACTGTAATGGTAAAAGGTCAAGAAAAGCATTTGTTCTTTGAACGCAGCGACCCACGATTTCCATCCCGGTTTGGAAGATGGTTCGTGGAGGTGGAATCCAAATAACACAAAGGGGGGCTGAATCATGGCAACGCAGTACACCTATCTGGCAATCGACCTGAAAAGTTTCTATGCCTCGGTGGAGTGCGTAGACCGTCATCTCGACCCCCTGACCACCAATCTGGTGGTGGCAGACGCCTCCCGCACCGAAAAGACCATCTGCCTTGCGGTATCGCCCTCCCTGAAAGCCTACAAGATACCCGGCAGAGCGCGGCTGTTTGAAGCCGTCCAGCGTGTCCGGGAGGTCAATGCCCAGCGGCTGCAGACTGCCATCCGGCAGAAAAAGGCAGTCCGGGGAGAGGACGGCAAATATCACTTTGCCAGCACCTCTTTCGATGCCAACGCCCTGAACGCAGACCCTGCACTGGGGTTGAGTTACATTGTTGCACCGCCCCGGATGCAGCGGTATCTGGATGTGTCCACCCAGATCTACAAGGCCTACCTCAAATATGTGTCCCCGGCAGACATTTACCCCTACTCCATCGACGAGGTTTTCATTGATGTGACGGGCTATCTGCCTTATTATCACATGAGCGCCCATGAACTTGCCATGACCATGGTGCGGGAGGTGCTGTACAACACCGGCATCACCGCAACGGCAGGCATCGGCACTAACCTCTACCTTGCAAAGCTGGCCATGGACATTGTGGCAAAGCACATCCCGGCAGACAAAGATGGTGTCCGCATTGCGGAACTGGATGAGCAGTCCTATCGGTATCTGCTGTGGAACCACAGACCCCTGACGGATTTCTGGATGACCGGTCCCGGAACCGTCAAGCGGCTGGAAGCTCATGGCATCTACACCATGGGGGACTTGGCACGGTTCTCCATCCATGGAGAAGATCGTCTGTATGAGATTTTCGGCGTGGATGCAGAAATTCTCATCGACCACGCATGGGGCTACGAACCCTGCGGCATGGAACAAATCAAAAGCTACAAGCCCAGCACCAACAGCATCAGTGAGGGACAGGTGCTGACCTGCCCTTACCCCAACGACAAAGCCAAGCTCATTGTCCGGGAGATGGCGGAGATTCTGATGTTTCGGCTCACCGAAAAGAAGCTGGTGACAGAATCCATCACCTTGGAGATAGGCTACGACCGGGAGAACGTGGACAAGGGCGGCTACCGTGGTCTGACCCAGACCGACCGCTACGGCAGAATCATCCCCAAGGCGGCACACGGCACCGTCCGGTTCGATGCTCCTACCAATCTAGGCAGCACCATCATCAACGAAAGCGCAAAGCTGTTTGAGCGCATTACTAACCCTGCGCTGACGGTGCGGCGCATCACCCTCAACGCCAACAAGGTCACCCCGGACGAGGGCATCTATCAGGTGGACTTTTTCACGGACACCAAGAAGCTGGAAAAGGAAAAAAAACTCCAGCAAGCCATGTTGGGCATCAAGAACAAGTACGGCAAAAATGCCGTACTGAAAGCCAGCAGCTACGAGGAAGGTGCCACCATGCGCCAGCGCAATGCGCAGATCGGTGGTCACAGCGCAGGAGGTTCGGATGGAAAACTACAAAAATAGCAAGATCGGACAAGAGACCGCCCAAAAGTACGGGGACATCCTAGAGATGAAACGCCCCCAGACCGAAGAATCCCTTCGCAAGCACCCCCGCATGACTTTACAGAACCGGGCAAAGATTTTCTCTCCCTTTGCAGCCTTGCGTGGTTATGATGAGCAGCTTGCCGCAGAAAAGCAGCGCACCGAGCGGGTGACCAAGCGCATTTTGACCGAGGAAGAAATGTCGGCTCTGTCCGATCGGCTGATGCAGGTCACCAAGGGCATGACCATCACAGTGCGGTATTTCAAAGAGGATACCGCCCACCCAGAGATTCCCGCAGTGGGCAACTACATCACGCTGACCGGAAAAGCAGACCGCATCGACCCGGTGTTCCGCACCTTACAGGTGGGCGAAACCGTAGTCCCCTTTGAAGATCTGGTGGAACTCAGCGGGGAGGGTATCATGGAGATTGACCAATATCTCGGCATCTCCGAGGAATAAAAAACGCTGGGAGAAATCTCCCAGCGCAAGCAGCCCTAATCACGGTACCGATATGTGCCAAGCCAAAGCGGACCAGCACCCACAACCAAGGCAGTGAAACCGTTCTCGTCACTTTTAATACCGTAAGCACCAGCGTTAAAGCAAATAAGAGGGTCATTGCAATTATTTCGGAACGGTCAGGTTTCTTCTCCATACGCAGATCACCTCGAAAGTCCGGTCACATCTGAGAAATAGTATAAAAGTCAGTATGCTTCATCCGGTTCGGTAGGTGCTGCGGTAATATCACGGTAGAAAGTGGCCCATGCAGCTTCCTCATAGGGGCGTACAAAAAAGAAGCCAATGCTCAATGGAATTGTCAGCAGAAGAACAAGAGAAATCGCCATAGCCTCTGAACCGGTGAAATATTTGAGAACCAGAAAACCCCCGGCATACAGTGGCAACGAACAGAGCAGCTCCCAGCCAATGAAGCTGAAATCCAGACAGAACAGCCGCCATTTGTTGCCGTCCATAATCCGCCGGGATTCTGTGATCGCTTCATTTGCAGTCAACGAAGGATGCTCGGACATGATGTAAGGTGTCATCGCATAGCTGTATGTTTTCACGATTCCCGGAATCACCAACAGCAGCGACCAGAGGGCGATGTACAGACCCTGCAGGAATTTCATGCAGAAGCCATCCCACAGACGGTCTTTCTGAGAGAACAAGTCCGAGATGGCAGCATCATTTCCATCTACAAGGTTCAGATTAAAATGAGCATATCCCAGTTGAACTGCACCGCCCACGATCAGTTGGAGGATTGCCCACAGACCAATGCCGACAAGCAAAACAGCAAGCAGCCGACCGCCGTTTGGCTGGGCGAACAGGTTAAAATGAATGTCCTTTGCCTGATTGGAATTGGAAACGACACTGTTGGAACTGCTCACAATGGTAGCACCGAGCGCACTGGCGGCAATACCTGTCAGAACAGCAGTTTTCCATTTTCCGCGCAGAGCATCGAGAGCGAGCATACGATAGTCGGCAGATATTTTCATAAAAGCAACCTCCTGTCTGAAAATGGCAAGTATGTGTGAAAAGGAATATGATATGCCACTTTAATTTAGATACGTTTGAAACGCTGAAAAAATTGCAGCATGAATGAATGAAAAAGAGGCTGTTGCACCGGCTTTTATCCGTGTGCAACAGCCCCTTCCTTTACTTCAGCAGCTTGTCCAGTTCATCATATTGCATTACTGGAGCTTTGCAAGGATTTCTTCAGCCGTCATACCGCTGGCAAGCAGCTTCTTCAGCACATCTTCTGCTTCGCCCTTCTTTGCTTCTTCTGCTGCCTTTGCTTCGGCGGCAGCTTTTTTGTTTTCGGCTTTGGCAAGTTCCTTGGTGGCGGCTTTCAATTCTGCTTTCTTGGCTTTCAGCTGCGTCTTCAGATCATCGAGATTTGCAGTCAACGTAGCAACCTCAGATTCGATTTTCTCTTTTTTTGCGGCCTTTTCTGCAATGACGGCTGCATAATCAACGCTGGCCTTTACAATACGAGCCTTATTCTTGCTTCCCTTGGGTCTTGCCATAATAATTTCCTCCCATAAAGTGAAATAATTTGATACTTACAAGTATATTTCCAAATAGTCAGAATTGCAATAGGTAACATGAGCCGTTTTCAACTGCCAATGCAAATCTTATTCGGTATACCCGAAGATCGTCGCAAATGTATTCCTTCAATGGTAACAATCATGGAGATTAGTGTTTATCTGGAGATTACCAAAGGATAAATAGAAGCAATTAAAGCCGTTCACCACGCAGATTTTCCAGCGTGGCGAACGGCTTTTTTGCTGCCCCTATATTTACAGGTAGGAGGAATCGAAGAAGTCTTTTAATGTAATTCCTAAACCCTGACAAATTCTTTCAATCGTCTCTACGCTTAACTGCCCTCCCCGACGGGCGGTGGTTTGAATCGTGGAGTACGATATTCCGCATTTCTTTGCCAATACACATAGATTCATATCACGCACTTGCATCAAATCCTGAACACGCTTGATCGTATCCACGAAAACTCCTCCCATCTTTTTAGTTCAAAACTTTTCCAACAACCTCGAATCTTTGCTCTGGAGATATAAGGATCGGCGAATATTTGGTGTTAAGAGAAATCAAAACCGGTTGGTTATGCACCACGCCATAGCTGTCGGTAAGGAACTCTGCTTGGGATTTGTCTGGGGTATGTTCATCGTATTTTTTCAGATATCCACAATCATCATATACGAATATCCCGATATCCCCGCATTCAAGTTCTTCGCAGCGCTTCACCCATACAATCTGTCCGTTATGATAACGCGGCTCCATGCTATCACCACTAACATATATTCCAAACTCAGCCCCTGCTGGAACGCTACTAGCAGGCACCTGTATCTGCTGGAACATTTCACCTTCAAGAAAAGCACCTAGACCTGCCGATACTGGCAACTCTGATACAGGCATCATTATGTAGTCGATTTCCGCGGGCTCTTCTGCGTCTGGCTGGTAGCGCCGGGATGCAATCAAGTCCATTTCGTACTCAGCGACTTTTTTTTGCCCGATGTCATTTAGAAGGGCGGGTTTCTGGAAGTTCTTTGTAAAGTAGGAAGGACCCTCCTTGATGTTCAATGCGTAGCAGATAGCAACTAGTTGGTAGATGCTAGGAGTGGTATAGCCTTTTTCCCATTTGCTGATTCCTTTATCACTGACATCGACGCCATAGTGACGGAGAAGTTCAGAGAAAGCTACAAGTGAATAGCCATTCCTTTTTCGTGTGCCTGCGAGAATCTGACCAACCTCATTGCTATCCCTCGCAGCGACTGCATCATAGCGCACTGTGGATGGGGCTATGTGCATTTTGGTGAGCGTGGTTTTCTTTTTCATAACAAGAACACTCCTTTGTGATCCGGTAGCTCTATTATAGTATAGAAAATACAGGAAATCAATAAGAAATCTCTAAAATAGCGACAAATGCGTAATTGACATCTCCATAAAGTAGGTATATAATCGAATCAAATCCACGAATAACAGCTTTTTGGTGTTGATTCTGGACCGAAATCGTATTTATTCGGTGTTTTTAAGAGGTGATATTATGAGAAAAGAAAACGTAAGATGCCCGATGTGTGGAACCATGAACTATGATGTAGATCTTGATGCAACCGATGGCTGGACAAAATGCCGTCTGTGCAAAGCGGTAACCTGCTCTATGGATGAGTGGAAAAAACATACAGTGTCCGTTCCGCTGTTGAACGAAAAGCAGCTCGTGGCACGCAGCATGGTTCGCAAGTAATACACGCTGCGTTCTGATAAATCTGCAAAAAAGGAGGATTTCTGATGTGTGGTGATTACAACCTTCGCCGTGAGAAAAGATACGTCGAAGTGGACGTTCGTTTTACTCCTGATGGCAAGATCCGCCCTCTTGCCATAAACTATGACAAGGCTCACACTTATGGCATTGATCGTGTCTTGGCAGTCAAGCACGGTACATCACGTTTTGGCGTGAAAGGGCATTGCTTCACCTGCCTGATTTGCGGGCAGAAGCGGAATCTTTGGCTTGAGCAGGGCAAGTGGTTCGTGGAAGCCTACTGCTCCGTGCCGGAAAGCCGTGCTTCGTAATGGCAAGGTACTTATCCCGCGCAGACCTTTCGCGCATAGCGGGTAAGTATATCGACCAGTACTATACCCGCTTCGGGATCAGCAAAGATGCCCCGGAACCCATTGACCCTGAACGGCTTGCAAGCGCTGTTCTTGGGCTGAATGTGAAAATGCTGCCGCTATGTAGCGATGGCAGCGTCCTCGGACTTACCGTTTTTCAAAGATGCGGTTTTACCGTAACTTTAGGGGATGGTACAAAGCTTGTAGAGATATTCATGCCGAAGGACGTTGTGATCGATTCTGCCCTTGCGGCAGACGGCTGCACCGGATGCCGGAATTTCACGATAGCGCATGAGGCGGCACACCAGATTTTAGCTGATCTGTTCCCGAACGACTATGGAAAAGCAGTCAAGTGCCGTGGACACATTGCCTATCGGGAACGAAACGGACAACCCTCATGGGAAGAATGGCAGGCAAACACCCTTGCAGCAGAGCTGCTGATGCCGACATTTCTGGTCAACGTCGAAATAGAACGGGCAGCGCTGTGCCTGCCGAATGGAATCCTATACAAATCCGCATCTGACCCGAACTATGAAAAAATTCTGGAGATGGCTGTGCGGATGGGAGTATCGTGGTCTGCTATCAGGATCAGACTACAGCAGATGCAGGTCATAAAAGGCAAACCCATCCACTGCCATCCATTGGACATCATCCGATTTGGAGAATAAACATGATTCAGTCAAATAATCGTCCTTTTAAAAATAAACCGCTGAGCAATATACAGCAGGCACAATTCAGCATCGGCTGGAGGTTTTGCCCCGTTTGCGGACACAAGCTCTACCAAAAAGATGAGAGCTGTTCAGGCACTATCCGCATAAAGTGCCTCAAGTGCGGCAACGTAGCAACGGTTGATTTAGCCTATCGCAGGCGTTGATTGCTTTATAGGCAAAACACAATTTCAAAAATCGGGTGCATTGCACCCTGAATATGGACTGTTCGTCACCGAGCAACGGGCCATTGCCGCAAGGCAATGTATGAAACGCGCACCAAATAGCCGGGCAACAGCTGATAGAGTGATTCTGCTTTAGAACCGCTCTGTTAGTTGGTTGTCCGGCTATTTTTTTAGCCTTCAGGTAGCCTGCTCCCGTAAAAAGGAGCAGGCTTTATGTTTGTCCGTTTTTCGTGGATGCCCCAAGCGGCGAAATATCCGTAGCCTTCCAAATTTTCGACTTTTTACGCTTTATCGAAAATTTGGAGGTTTAACATGGGCTTCAACTATGGTTTGGAAAAGAAGAATTTTGATAGTCAGTGGGCTATGACCCGCAAGCAGTATGAAGATGCCGGTATGAGCAGCGAAGCGATTCAGGCAATGTACGATTACGACTGGTCTGTTTTTAACGCTAATCGCTCTTACCAGAACCATACGCAGGAAATGGCTGCGCCGTTCTTTGAGCAGAGCGAAGAATCCTACTCGCCCTTGATGAACAAGTATCAGGAAGCCGTTTCCGTTACGGATACTTACCACGAAACTAAAAGCCGTTTTGCATGGATTGGTGAGATTGAGAACGAGCAGTTGCTTACTGCACTCGAAACTTTGAAAACCGAAGATTTGGAAATTATCACCATGTACGCTTACGAGGGATACGACATCACTGAAATTTCTAAAGTCTACGGCGTATCTCGGCCCACTATTAGTATCAAAATCAAGAGAATTACTAAATTTTTGAAAAACTTCAATTTTAATGCTACGAATTGACCCTTTTCGATGCCTACCAAGTGAAGGGACAATTTTCCAAGCGGCACTCGCCGCAGGGAAAAACGTCCAACCTCATGAACCTTGAAAACTGAATAGTTCCGTCATCTGGTACTCCGATAATGATACTTCCGTAATTCGCGGCCCGGTCACAAAGCAGACGGGGTGGCTGAAATGCCAATGAAGCGGTACAAGTCCGCTGCCAGATGTTTATGCCCCACTCGTAGGGGGCCGAGGGCGAATATGCGAGACCTTTAATCATATTGATCCGGGAACTGCCGGGTACGTTTTTGCGCATCCGGCAGTTTCCGTTTTTTACGTATCCCAATTTATTCTTTATCCGAATATCCACTTTGATACATATAGGAGGACACTTTTATGGATGAGTTGAACCCCACGGTGCGCGAGCAGGAGATCTACGAGGAGATGGAGCTGACCCCTGAGATGGTCAAGTCCATCCGCACCCTCTGCGGTACCTGTCTGCGGCACTTTGTGGATGCAAAGGCATTCAAGATCGCACTTGTACCCAGCGCAGACCGGAGCATGGACACCTGCACCGTCTGCCAGATGCGGCGCGGCTACGATTATGTAGTCATGCACCGCTGACCCAACCATACCACCATACCTTGAACGAAGCCCGCTGCGGAACATCCGGCAGCGGGCTTTGCACATAACAACATGGAGGTACAATTTTGCAGCAAAACTGGAAATTCCAACGCGGAGACATCTTCTTCACCCATTTCGGGGCGAGCACCGGTTCGGAACAGTGCGGTGACCGTCCGGCGGTCATTCTTCAGAATGACGTGGGCAACTATCACTCTCCGACCCTGATCGTTGCGACCATGACAAGCAAGGCGGAAAAGAAAGTAAACCAGCCGACCCACTGCCTGTTGGAAAACGCAGGGTTGAATATGCCGTCCGTTGTGCAGGCAGAGCAGATCTTCACCATCGACAAGAGCCGGGCGCTGAAGTATCTGGGGCATCTGACCCCGGAGGAGATGCGCAGGGTGGATGATGCAGTGCGTATCAGCCTTGCGCTGAACCCCATGGGCAGCATCCAGCAGATGGAGCCTATCCGGCGCTCTACGGCGCTTTACGCGCCGCCTGAGGTGGTGGATGGCAAACCACCTGTCTACCCCTATACGCCCATCAAATCGTCTTTTGAGAACGCCGGAAGCATCGAGGAAATGATGCTGTACACCGAGTTGCAATCCGCGGTTCATGCCATGATCCAGCGGTTGGAATACAGCTTCACCTTCAATCCCAGCCTGCTCACCAGCCCGAAGCGGAAGCAGCAGGTGGCTGAGATCTTAGAGGAAGCCGAGAAGTACATTTGGAGAATCAAGGAGGAAATGCGATGCGCCTGAACGAAAACAATACTTTCATTGGTATCAACCCGCCGTACCAGCTTTCGGTCATCCACAGCAGCAAGCTGATCTACCCCCGCGAGATCTACCAGCGGGGCGTGGAGCGCAAGCGGGTGGAGCTGATCGCCAGAGACTTCAATGAGTACATCGTTAACGAGCCGAAGGTCAGCTTCCGCAACGGCAGATACTATGTGATGGACGGGCAGCACACCATCGAGGGCTGCATCCTCCTCAACGGTGGCGCAGACCGCCCGATCCTCTGCAAGGTCTACACCGGCCTGACGATGGAGCAGGAAGCTCTGCTCTTTGCGGAGCAGAACGGTCACGCTGCGCCTCTGTCGGCGGGCATCAGGCTGCGCGCCAAGGTGGTGGGCGGCGATGCGCCTTCCAAGGCGTTCGTCGCAGCCACCAACCGGGTGGGGCTGTCCCTCAACTACGACAGCATGCAGCTGAGCGACTACCGTATCAGCTGCGTGGGCACGGCGCTGAAGCTGTACGACCAGCTGGGCGAAGAAATCTACTGCGAAGCTCTGCGGCACATCGTGGAAGCGTGGGAGGGCAGACCGGATTCCTTCCGGGCGGCTGTCCTGCGGGGCGTGATGTACTTTGTACAGCTGTACCACGGGCAGTACAGCGCGGAGCGGCTTGTCCGTGCGCTGAGCGGCGTCCATCCCATGGAGCTCTACCGTATCAGCCGGGATAACCCCGCCAAGCTTCCGGGCTGGCGGCGGTACGTTTATCCCATCTACACCACCTACAACGGCAAGTGCAGGAAAGACGCGCTGCCGATGAAGTTCTAAACTCAAATATCTCCTTTGGCAAGGGCGATGGTACCCGGAAAAGACCATCGTTCTTTACATATAGTATTTTCTTTCAAATAATTGACATATTGAACTGGAAAGGAGAGGACAGGAATGAGCGAGATCGCAGCCTGCACTTTGATTCAGGAAGAGCCCGACCGCAAGACGGAGCGGTACATGATGATGTTCAAGGATTACCCGGATGTGGTATCCGTAGACATTCTTCAGGAAATGCTTGGCATCTGCCGGAAGAATGCGTATCTGCTGGTCAAGCAGAATAAGATCCACTCGGCGCGTGTAGGACGCAGTTATAAGATACCAAAACTCTGCGTGGTAGAGTACCTGATCGATCAGAATCGGCAACTTGGAGGGATGCGCCTATCAAACTCTCTTGCGCCATCCTTGCAAAACACCCCAGAATCTTCTAAACTTATGATGCCTAAGCAAAGGACGTTTGGCTGCGAACAGAAAGGAGCATAACTATGACAAATGTGGCCGGACATTTAAGAGAACAAAACGGTATGTATCAGATGATTCTGAGCTGGAAAGACACAAATGGAAAGCGCAGAACCAAATCCATCAGCACAGGACTTCCGGTTAAAGGAAACAAAAAAAGAGCTGAATCTCTGTTGCGTAAAACACAAAAAGAGTTTAACCCTGAAACGATGCAGCAGGTTTCCGACCTGCCGGTATCGGAATATCTGAACCGCTGGCTTCGGGAAAGTGTGATGAACCTTCCGCCCGAAACCTATGGCAGATATGCTTATGATCTGGGAAGAGTAGTTGTCCCATACTTTGAAAAGAAGCGGCTGTCTTTGAAAGCACTCTCTCCGCGCGATCTGGAAACGTTCTTCCGCTATGAGCGTCAGCAGGAGGAGGCCAGTGTACAGCAGCTTCTTGATTGGCACAAGGAGTTGACCGATGCCCTGCAATATGCCGTTGCCAATAATTGGCTGAAGGTCAGCCCCATCAAAGAAGTTGACCCCTGCCTTGATAACTCCCCGGTACTTTTCACCGACTTCATCACGGACTGGTTGAAAATGATGAAGTCACGAGTGGAAATCACAACCTATGCCAGCTATGAAAGAGCAATCATTCACAAGATCGTCCCATATTTTGAACCGCTCCACTATACATTACAGGATATGGAACAGCATCCCAAATACATCCAAGACTTCTACCAGCATGAGTTGGATCGTGGCCTTACGGCAAACACCGTCATTCACTATCACGCCAACATCCGCAAATGCTTACAGTATGCTTTTCAAATCGGCATGATCCGTTCCAACCCGGCAGATCGCGTTGAACGTCCTCGTAAGGAAAAGTTCAAGTCGGAGATTTACAGTGGTGAAGAACTGGAGCAACTTTTCAAGGTGATTCAAGGTGACCCTTCGGAGTTTGGCGTCATCATGGCTGCATTCTACGGGCTGCGGCGCAGTGAAATTGTTGGTTTGAAATGGGATGCCATTGACTTTGAGAACAAGAAAATCAGCATTCAGCATACGGTTGTGACCGCAAAGGTCAACGGAACGGTAACGGAAATCGCACGAGATAAGACAAAAACAAAGTCGAGCTGCCGGACACTTCCCCTAATCCCTGCCTGTGAGCAGATGCTCAATAAAATGAAAAAGGAGCAGGAGCAGAATCGGAAGGTCTGCGGCAAAAGCTATTGCAACGATTATCTTGACTATATCTATGTAGACCCGATTGGAAAGCGGATTCGGCCCGACTTTCTGAGTCAGCATTTCCCGGATTTTCTGGTCGCACACCAGATGAAGCGTATCCGCTTTCACGATCTGCGCCATAGTTGTGCCAGTCTGCTCTATGCCAATGGCGTGAGCCTGAAGGAGATTCAGGAGTGGCTCGGTCACAGTGACATCAGCACAACAAGCAACATTTATACACATCTGGATTTCTCCAGCAAGGTGTCCTCGGCGAATGCAATCGTCAACATCTTCCCAGAAAACACCAAAGTATAAGGAACTGAGTAGAAAAAGAAAAACAGCCTAAAATCTTTCGATTCTAAGCTGTTTTATGATGGAGTGCCGATGGTGGGACTCGAACCCACATGGTTTCCCGAACGATTTTGAGTCGTTTGCGTCTGCCATTCCGCCACATCGGCTTATATTCAATTTTGGGACATTAGTACCGGTTTCCGAAGATTGGAGGGATGTTCAGGAGGGATGTAAGAAATCCTGCTTCGACAAACTTTCAAAATTCAACGAATACTCGTGGATTTCCTGCACAGACATGAAAAATCACGAAGCGGATTTTGAGTTTTCCACTTTTCTTAGTGGATGCATCGTTACGGATCGCACGAAGAAGCTGATCCGGATCTTGTCTTGGCAGTTCCATTTTAACCCTCCTATCAAAGAAATCTTCCGACCGGAAATCATTGCAAAGGATGCGGCTATGGTAATAACCCCCATGCCTCCAATCTGAATCAGCAGTAAAATGACAAACTGGCCGAAGGCCGACCAGTATGTTGCCGTATCATGTATAATGTACACAAACTGCTGAGGTAGAAGTAAACAATGCATCCGAGAAAGACGTTGCCAGTCCGCTTCGGCTGGAAAACGGCAACATTAAAAGGAAGGTGCCGAAAAGGATCACACCGGAAAACCCGAGGATGATAAGTTGAAACGAAGTCAACTTCCTTTTTAACAACACTACTCCCATAACTGCAATCCTCCTTTATACCCCTTTATGTGCCCTTAATTATAAATCAAAGGGAGTAAAGAAGGTAAAAGAGAATGCGTATCTGCATTAAAATCGTCTAAAGATGCAGGACTTATTCTTTTTTTATCACGAGCTTGTGCCAGAAATTCAATCAGCCGTTTCCTTGTCAGAATCCCGCATAGAGCATTCCGGCCATCAACGATGGGGACAAAATTCTGATTCAGCATTGCAGTTACAACCTGCTTGGAATCTGCATCTATTTGTAACGCAGGGCAAAAATCTCTGCGAACAATGCTGCCAAGTCGGTATCCCTCCTGTACTTTCAAGTCTGTTGTCTGGCAAGCAAGAAGGTGGCGGAGGAAATCTCCCTCCGTCACGCTTCCAATATACTGTTCCTGATCATTCAGTACCGGGACAGCGGTATAGCCATGTACCATAAACCGTTCCAATCCCTGACGAATCGTATCCTTTTCATAAAGAAATACAGTGGAGATTTTGGGAATCATGATTTTAGCTATGTTCATTTCACTTCTCCAGAATACCGTCCAGCATCAGATTGACTTCCAGCACATTGACAGTCTCTTCACCAAAGATGCCAAGGAATCGTCCGTCGGTGCAGTTTTGGATGATCTCACGCACTTCATCTTCGGTCATATCATTTGCCTTTGCAATGCGTGCTACCTGATATTCCGCTGCTGCCGGGGAAATATGGGGATCAAGCCCACTGCCGGAACAAGTAACCAGGTCCACCGGAATGGCCGTTTCGTCCATGTCCGGATCGGCAGCCCGGAGCTTTTCTACCCGCTCCGCCACGAGCTGTGCATACTCCTCGCTTGCCGGAGAGAGGTTGGAGGGAGCGGCGTACATCAGTGCCTTTCCGTTTTCATCCGTATAGGTTGAAACATCAATATTCATAATGCGCCCCCACATATGGGCTTCATCTGTATATTGCTGCCCAAGTAATTCACAGCCATATTTTTTCCCGTCTACTTCAATGATGCTTCCGTTTGCATTATCCGGGAAAATAAGCTGAGCGATTCCTGTGACAACACCCGTATAGATTACGCCGCACAGCAGCGTAAAGATTAAAAAGATCATGCCTGCCTTTGGCAGTACACTTTTCATTGTTTTCATAATATATACCCCCTTATCCGAAGATTGTGAGAAAAATTTTCTGAAGCAATTCCGGTTCCCATATGGCGAAACGCAGCGTAATCACACATAGGACGGCGAAGGTCATGCCAAGAATTCCTTCAAAATACGAGATTGTTTTCTTTGTTATCGCATTCATATTTTGTCTCCTCCTTATACCAGGCCGGTAAACACCAGCAGAACATCGATCAGTTTCACAAAGATAAAGGGAGCCGCCAGACCGCCCAGACCATAAACCAACAGGTTCCGTGACAGCAGCTTTCCGGCAGAGACCTCACGGTATTTCACACCTTTCAGTGCCAACGGAATGAGCGCGATAATGACGAGTGCATTATAAATAATCGCAGAGAGGACAGCGCTTTGCGGGGAATGCAGCCCCATAATATTCAGAGCAGACAGTCCCGGATAAAGTCCCATAAACAGCGCCGGAATAATGGCAAAGTATTTTGCCACATCGTTGGCAATGGAAAAGGTAGTCAGGCTGCCTCGTGTCATCAAAAGCTGTTTGCCGATGCGAACAATGTCGATCAGTTTTGTGGGTGAAGAGTCCAGATCCACCATGTTACCTGCTTCTTTTGCTGCCTGTGTGCCGCTGTTCATGGCAACTGCAACATCTGCTTGTGCCAAAGCCGGAGCGTCGTTGGTGCCGTCGCCTGTCATGGCGACCAAATGACCCTTGGCCTGAAAATCACGAATCATTGCCAACTTTCCTTCCGGCGTTGCTTCCGCAAGGAAGTCATCCACACCGGCCTCGGCAGCAATGGCCGAAGCAGTAATCGGATTGTCGCCGGTGATCATAATGGTCTTGATGCCCATTTTCCGCAGATCTGCAAATTTTTCCTTCACACCCTGCTTGATAATATCCTTCAGATAGATAACGCCGAGGATCTTGTGGTTCTTAGCTACGACCAGAGGTGTGCCGCCCTTGGACGCAATAGACTTGACAACTCGATCACAGTCCGGAGAATACATTCCGCCTGCATGGGTCACATAACTCTGCATGGCATCTGCTGCGCCTTTTCGGATTTCGTTGCCGTCAAAGTCGACGCCGCTCATACGAGTCACGGCAGTAAATGGGACAAAATGCATATTCTTGTCCTGAAGGCTTCTGCCACGAATTCCAAACTGTTCCTTGGCCAGCACTACAACGCTTCTGCCCTCGGGGGTTTCATCGGCCAGAGAAGAAAGCTGAGCGGCGTCCGCCAGTTCCTGAATATCAACACCATCTACCGGAATGAACTCCGATGCCTGTCGATTGCCCAGAGTTATGGTTCCGGTTTTGTCAAGCATCAGAATGTCTACATCACCGGCGGCTTCAATGGCACGACCACTCATGGCCAGAACATTTGCCTGGTTCAGTCGGGACATACCGGCAATACCGATGGCGGAAAGCAAGGCACCAATGGTAGTAGGCGCAAGGCACACCAACAGCGCTACCAGAGTTGTTACAGAGGTGGGATTCTCAATTCCTGCCAGTTTTGCAGAAAAAATAGAATAAGTGTAGAGGGAGACTGTTACTAAAATAAAGATGATGGACAAGGCTACCAGAAAAATCTGCAAAGCAATTTCATTGGGCGTCTTTTTCCGGGCAGCACCTTCTACCATCGCAATCATCTTGTCCAGAAAGCTCTCTCCGGCTTCGTTGGTCACTCTGACAACGATCCAGTCCGACAGTACAGTGGTGCCGCCGGTCACAGCGCTGCGGTCGCCGCCTGCCTCACGAATTACAGGAGCGGATTCGCCGGTGATGGCGCTTTCATCCACAGATGCCGCACCTTCTATGACTTCGCCGTCTGCCGGAATCTGCTCTCCTGCTTTGACAATCACCAGTTCCCCTTTTTTCAGCAGGGCGGATGGAACCACAGTCACGCTGTCCTTCTGCGATACAGAGGGAATTTTATGTGCGTCCACATCCTTTCGGGATGCCCGGAGAGAATCTGCCTGTGCTTTACCACGACCTTCTGCAATGGCCTCGGCAAAATTGGCAAATAGCACGGTAAACCAAAGAATCACTGCAATCGCCAGCGTATATCCGCTTGGAGCGTCTTTTAACCCGAACAGGGATACCACCCAAAGGATACTGGTCAAGATCGCAGACACAAAAACCAGAAACATGACCGGGTTTTTTGCCTGTGTTTTCGGACTTAATTTCGCAAAAGAATCTTTAATTGCCCTGCCGAGCATTTTCCGGTCGGCAAAAGCAGTTTTCTGTTTTGTACTCATATCTGTAACCCTCCGTTACGCAATGCTTCCAAAGAACTCAGCAAGTGGACCAAGAGCAAGCGCCGGGAAGAAGCTCAGCGCACCGATCAGCAATACCACAACGATCAGCAGAAAAACAAACATTCCATTTGTGGTAGACATGGTGCCCGCTGTCGTGGCAATTTTCTTTTTCCCAGCCAAGCTGCCTGCGATTGCAAGTGTGCCGATGATGGGCAGGAACCGGGCAAAGAGCATCACCAGTCCCAGACTTACATTCAGAAATACGGTATTCGCATTGAAACCGGAAAAGGCAGAGCCGTTATTGCCGCCACAGGATGAGTAGGTATACAGCATTTCAGAGAAACCGTGGGCACCGCCGTTATGCAGGCTATCCATGACAGAGGGTACTACGGCGGCAAGGCCGCTGCCGACCAGAATTGCAATGGGTGTTGCAAGGCAAACCAGTACCGACCATTTCATCTCATAAGGCTCAATTTTCTTGCCAAGGAATTCCGGTGTACGGCCTACCATCAGACCGGCAATGAACACCGTCAGAATAGCAAAAGCAAGCATACCGTAAAGGCCGCAGCCCACGCCGCCGAAAACAACCTCGCCAAGCTGCATCAGCAGCATAGTCACCATACCGGCAAGCGGCGTGTAGCTGTCATGCATGGAGTTTACAGAACCGTTGGAGGCTGCTGTGGTGAAAGCTGCCCATGTAGAGGACCCTGCAATGCCAAAGCGAGTCTCCTTGCCCTCCATATTGCCGCCTGCCTGTTCGGCCATTGACATATTGACTGCGCCGTTTTGTGCAAGCTGGGGGGTGCCAACCTGTTCAGTGACGGCGATACAGCCCAAAGCAACAACCAGGCAGAGAAACATTGCCATAAAGATCGCAACACCCTGCTTCTTGTTCTTTACTGCAGAACCGAATGTGAAACACAGTGCCGCCGGAATCAGCAGAATGGAAATCATTTCGATCAGATTGGTAAAGGCATTGGGATTTTCCAAAGGATGTGCGGAGTTGACGCCCATATAACCGCCGCCGTTGGTGCCGGTCTGTTTGATTGCGACCTGGCTGGCCGCAGGACCCATCGGTACGAACTGCTCGGTGACGATCTGTGCATCCGAAACGATTTCGCCATCTACAGTGACGGTTTCGGTGTCTAAGTCAATTACCGCATCCTCAAGGATTTCGCCTTCTGCACTGACGGCAATCGGTTCTACAAGGGATACTGTTTCTGCACTTTTCAGGTTCTGGATCACGCCGCCGCCTACCAGCAACAGAGAAATGACCAGATTCAGCGGGAGTAGGATGTGAACCACGATGCGGGTCAAGTCCACCCAAAAGCTTCCCAACCCGGAGGATTTCACCTTGATAAAGCCACGGATCAATGCAAATAGAACGGCGATACCTGTAGCTGCGGAAACAAAGTTCTGAACAGTCAGACCTAAAGCCTGAGTGAGATAACTCAATGTGGATTTACCGGAATATGCCTGCCAGTTTGTATTGGTAATGAAACTTGCAGATGTATTAAATGCCAAATCCCATTTCACACCGGAAAGATGCTGCGGGTTTCCGGGAAGAACACCCTGCACAAGTTGAAGCAGGAACAGAAAAACAAGCCCGACACCGGAAAAGGTCAATACACTTACCGCATATTTTTTCCATGTCATCTGTTCTTCTCTGTCTACACGCATAACCTTGTAAATCAGGTTTTCGCACGGTGTCAGAACTTTGGACAAAAAAGTTTTCTCGCCGCTCATGACGGTTTTTATGTATGCGCCCAGCGGAATTGCCAAAACAACCAGAATGGCAAGGTATAAAACATACTGAATCATGGCGCTCATGCCTGATCATCTCCCTTCATTAAAATATAGACATACCACAGCAGCATTGCTGCCGCACATACACCTATGAGTGCAATTAGCATTTGCATAAGAGCTATCCTCCTTTTTTGATGTCCCCAATATCATAAACCCTTTCCTCTAAAAATGGCATTAGTGATCTTTTGTGTGTTTAAAGATGAAATAAAGATTACAACCAACCCAAAAGCCATGCCATAGGAAAGGCGATAACGATCGTACTGATACAGACACACGCCAAAACCAGTAATGGCATTCCAACAAAGATGGAGATGGAGCCAAGTAGCGGATGATGCCAAATAAAGCGCTCCACTTTTGCGTCAAATCTTTGTTCAAATCTTCTCGCCGCATTTGTAATGCTCATAATTGTTCACCTCATTTCTTTCTTGCAAGGCCATAATACCGCTAAAAGTATTAAGAGGGGAAAAGGGTCCTGCAATCGAAACAAAGATTGTATAAGTCTTTGTCGCTCCAGAAAGTGATCTTACGGCTTTGTTCAAGCCTTGTGCGCTTTTGTCTGAAATCCGTCACGCTTTATAACGAGTCGTGATCCTTCAGGGTTTTGCTACCAAATAGATGTCAAAACAGCAGTATAGCCCGGATGGAGGCGCTGTCGATAAAATAAAAAAAGTGAACCCTCTGGGTATTTCCACCCAGAAAAGTCCACATAGAAAGAGCTGCTTTGGATTTATAAGAGATCGCAGTTGTCCAAATCCCTGCCATGAATCGTAGTTATGGATGTACATTTGATGCTCGGTCTGAACAGGCTAGATTGCAGCTGCCATTTTGGGCTCGAACCCGACCGATTTCCCGGCTTTGCATAAAAATCCGATACCTGTTTTAAGGGGTTGATTTTGGCTCTGCACATTTTTGCACACTTTTTGCACACCGGAACGGCTGGATAACGGATGCAAGAGGGAACAACAGGTGCAAAGAATGCAGCGGATGCAAAATGTTAATTTACGATAAAACGCTAAAAACGACGAATTTGCGTAATTCCGGAAATTGATGATTGTTGCGCGTTGGTTTCTCTTAATCAGTGGGCCCAGGGTTCGAGTCCCTGGAGGTGCACCACAACAACAAAATCCGAACTTTTTTCCAATAGGAGAAGGGTTCGGATTTTTGTTTTCTTTGGAAAACAAAATGAATCCCTTGCTTCCATCGAAAAGCGTCCTAGACCATATCATAAGAAAGCACGACAGACCACTGTAAGAGTGCCGTAAGGCAGAAAGGATACAAACATGAAGTACGATGAAAGAGCCTGCAAGTTCAACATGGATACCGGCTGCGTGGAACTGCTGCTCCGGGATGGGAGAATGATCTCCATTGACTGCACCGGGGTCGAGGATGCACTGGATGTGACCATGGCGCAGAGGTCAGAACTGGATTATCTTATCTACAATGACCCGCTTGGCTATGCCGATTTGATTCTGAACGGAGACCCGGAGAAATATTTGAGGAATGTAGCTGAAAGCCATGGATTAGAGGATTGATCGTTTAGAGATCAACTCGATATAAGGAACAAGCCCACAGGTCTGCCGTATTTTATATGCGGTCTATCCTGTGGGCTTGTTTGCTATTATCGACTCATGATTGAATTTGAAATTTCAAGCACGACCGTATCATATTTGTAGGTGGCAACAATCATCGGCAGGCTTTCCAGCCTTCAAAACCTATGCACACGTCTGATTTTCGTACCGTTTGAGCCAGAGAAAAAAGCTGATGTTTAATAAGATGCCCACTGCGGTGGAGGTGGGTGCGGACAGACCAATCATCGTCAGGCTGGCGTTGGGCTGGATACTCATAATATACGCCATGGGGAGACGCACCAGCAGAGTCTGCACCAGCCCCTGTACCATGACCCAGAGCGTTTTGTCGTTACCGTTGAAGTAACCCACCATGCTGAACAGGATGGCGGTGGCGATGGTCTCGGGCGCAAAGCCCATGAGGTAGGCGTAGCTGTTGGCAATAACAGCGGCATCTGCCGTAAACAGACCGGAGAGAACGTCACCCTTGCACCACACCAGTGCAAATACGACGCAGCCGAACACCAGACCGATGCCAATGCCGGTGAACATGGACTGCTCGGCGCGTTTTTTGTTGCCGGCACCCACGTTCTGCGACACAAAGGACGCCATGGACTGCATCAGAGAACTGGGGATCAGCATGGCAAAATTAACGATCTTGCACGCCACACCGTAGCCGGAAGATGCCTCCAGCCCCAACCGGTTGACGAAGGCGCAGAGCGCCAGAAAGGAAAGCTGGGTCAAAAACTCCTGCAAAGCCAGCGGCAGACCGATGCCCAGAAATTTTTTGCACTGGGGGTTCAGCTTGAAATCAGAGCGATGGATTTTGAAGGGCAGCTCCTTCTTCAGCAGCATTGCGATTGCACAGATTACGCTGACGGCTTGCGCTGCTACCGTAGCAATGGCGGCACCGGCAGCATCCAGATGAAAACCAGCCACCAGCACCAGATCGCCAATAACATTCACAATGCACGCCACCAGCACAAAGATCAGCGGAGAGCGGCTGTCGCCCAGACCGCGGAAAAGAGCCGAGAGCATATTATAGGCTACAATAAAGAAGATGCCGCTGCCGCAAATGCGCACATAGCTGGCGGTCAGGTCTAGGGCTTCGGCAGGAGCCTGCATCAGACTGGAAATAAGCCGTGCAAAAAACACCAGCACCACGAACAGTGCAGCTGCCAGAAGGGTGAACACAATAGCTGCCCCGCCAATGACTTGCCCGATGTACTGCGGTCGTTTTTCGCCCAGATAGCGGGCAATGAGCACTGTGACGCCCATGGCAAGCTGGGTGACAACAAAGGTGACGAGATTGAGTACCTGGCTACCAGTAGAAACCGCAGACAAGCCTGAAGTGGAGCCAAAGCGCCCCACTACCAGAAGGTCTACTGCGCCGTAAGCGGCCTGCAGCACCAGCGCACCCAGAATGGGCAGCATGAAAAAAGCGAGCTTTGGCAAAATGCGGCCTTGGGTAAAATCGGTCTTATCGTTTTTCAAGAGAATCTTTCCTTTCGCGCATAATAGCATAGAATTTTTCCAGCGTTTGGATGGTGCACGCTGCATCCTCCTCGGAAATGCTGTCCAGATACGGGAGCAGTTGCGAGAAGTAGTCCGTATTGTACTTCTGGGAAAGCGCTTGCCCGCTCTCGGTGAGAAACAGATAGGTCACGCGGCCATCTTCAGCGGATACCTGTTTTCTCAGATACCCTTTGTGCTCCATCTCTTTTACGGTACGGGTCACACCGGGGCGGGGCAGGTTCAGCGCATCGCTGAGATCAGAGATCTTCGGCTGGATGCCACGGGTCTGCAATTTCTGAATAACATCCAGACACTGGATATAAGAGGATGTCACACCCTCCGGCAGGGCAGGCAGCATCTCCCGTGCCCGCTTTGCCAGATAGCAGGCATCCAGCAGCTGCTTGATCAGTTCGATGGTCATAATGAAATTCCTCTCCAAACGATTATCGAAGGTAATTAACATTGATAATTATATAGAACTGCCCGGGAATGTCAAGTCTTTTTGAAAAATCGGAGATGTCGGCAGCTTTGAGGCATCTGCTTCCGGCATACCATTCTAGAGGGTGTTTGAGCGAATACAGTCTGAACCATGGATTAGAAGATTAAATACAAAACAAAAACAGGGTGCGCCCCTGCGGACGCACCCTGCCATCGCAATTCACGATTTGATTCGTTGGCAACAACCGTGAATTGCATATCGCAAACAAGTTGTTGAGAATTGCACTGCTTGTAAAACTTGCGATTAAAGCCACAGACAATAGCGATATGTACAGCAGGGAGTTCCCCACCGGAGGGAACTTCCCGTTTTTCGTTGTTTGCATGATGAGCCTGTTCCGCCTGCCATGCAGCAAACTCCCGCTGGCCTTCCTCGCTGTTCCAGCAGGCAAGGATGGCCGGGTAGAATGCCCGTGCCAGACGGTCGATGACTTCATCGGGATAGGGGGAAGTGTTTGTGGACTTTTTCTTTTTGTTCAAACGCACGCTCCTTTGATCGTCCCACCGTGGCAAAGCCGGGCGAGAAAATCAAAGTTCCAATTTTTATCAGGCGCAAGGGCGCGGAAGTTTTCCACCCTGCACTTGCTGTTCGAGGATTGATTGACGGCTTACAAGTGCCTGTCGTTATGCGATTTCTTTATCGTTCAGCATTTCTTCAAACTGTGCCATATACGCTTTGTGCTGCTTGAGGATTTTTAGCGTTTCAGTTTTGGCGTAGGAATCGTCCGGTAGCTTAGGCAAGTATCTCATCAAAAAATCAAAGTCCTGCTGAATCCGCCGGACGGCGACTTCCAGCGCGGAGTAGTTGATTCCAGAGTAGTGTGAGTAGCTCGACTGCGGAGCGGGACGGTCTTCCGGGTGCAGAATCTCGTGCACGATCTGCTTGCGGTTCGGAAAATCAGCTCTGGCGAGGCGGTGCATGTCGGCATCACGGACTTTGAATTGCCCGGACAGGATCTTTTCTTTTGTACCGGGCATCATCTGCTCCATGATCTCCACGCCACGCATGAACTTTTCAGACCGGGCAACGTAGGATTCGCTGACATTGTTCCGCTCCGCAATCTGCTTACGAACGCTTGCTTCTGCGGCAGTGGGAGGAATTGTGTCAATTTGACACAATTCCTCCGGGGCGGTTTTCTTGGCAGCAGCCGTGTGCTGGTTGTTGCCGTTTCCGCCGGGCTTTCGATGCTCCACACTGTACTGCTTTCCAATGAGGAACTTCTTCTGCTCCGGCGTGGGGTTTCGCCGCCCCAACTAACTGTATTTGGATATTCTATGGTAACTTCAGCATATAAAAATCCGAAGATTGCTCTGATGAAGCCAATGATATTTTTATTGGATTATAGTGGATTTTTCCTTGAATTTTATATGTTTTAGATTCGAGCTTTTTCCATCCATCAAAAAAGTAGTTAGGAACTCTTTTTCCGTCAATAACCTGAACTCCGTCTATGATTTCTCCCATTACAACACGATGCTCTCTTTGGTATTGATATCGGGGAGATTTATAAAAAAGGTTTTCAACCGTTCCATTTACGAACATTTCTTTTGACTTATCTCTTGAGGGCGGTTGATACAACACCGTGTGCTCACAATAATTTATGCCTTGCGCTGCTTTTATTTTTTCCAAATCCTGTTTGAATCCAAGATAGTCTATGAGTACAGCAAATCCCTGCTCGCAGTTGAATTCTTCTATAACTTTCTTTGAAATTGCTATTCTATTATCTGCTATGTCATTCTCGTGAACAGTATATGTACAAAAAATTGGCAGGTCATCATTTTGAAAAATTCCAAGATAGTTAACTGCTGTTCCGCTGGTGTCTGCAAAAATTGCTCCCTCTGTCTGGTCACCTCGACTATGATCCGAGTTTTCTGATTCAAGGCTTCTAAAATATCGAGCCGGACGCATAAATAGTTTTCCGTCGAGCAAGTCATTTGCATATGCTTCTTCAGTTACAAACTTTACAAGGTATTTTATTAGATTATTACCCAATTCAAAGTTCCTCTTTATTATTTGTTTCCGCCGAGTCGCTGTGCCACCGTCTCATGGTCGGAGCATCTGTTATTTTGTTGCGGTTACGATAATCTTTAACCTTGCGCCAGAATGTTGCAGGTTTCAGATGGAGTTCATTCATCATAATTTTAGGCGTTGTTTTTCCATTTTGCCAGTCGTTATACAATCTTTCAAATTGTGTCTCGTCTATTTCAATCGGTTTTCTACCTTTGTACTTTCCCTCAGCCTTAGCTTGCTCAATTCCAATACGCTGACGTTCAAGAAGATTTTCATGCTCGAGCTGTTTTAATTCGGTCAAAATAGATACAGCGAACTTTCCGATAGATGTAGAAGTATCAAGATTTTCTCTGATGCTAATAAAGGTCACTTTCTTTAGTTCTAGTTGCTCTACAATTTTCAGAAAAACTCGCACATTATAAGCGACTTCAGAAAAAGCATTAACAATGACAGTATCGCCCTCCCTTACAGATTCGAGCATATCTTTGAGTCTTGGAGCATCCAAACTGGTGCTGCTGATTTTATCCACATAGAATTTTTCAACAGCATATTGATCGATAAAGGTCTCTTGTGTAACTGAATCTAATTTTCCGGTTAATGTTTTTGCATAGCCAATCTTCATCTATCATCCCTCCCGTACTATCAGAATTGTATCATGCTTTGATAGTAACTTCAATATTACAATGTACGATTCTCGCAGCTTCGGTCTGCCCTGTTCGTCCAGAAGCTGCTTTCCGGTGAACTCGTCATGCTGGTAGATCAGGTACGCTTCTATGGCAGTGTAGTCTGAATTCTTAGAGGCGATATGCTTGAGCGTTGCCATACAGTTCACCCAGAACTTTCTCGGCGTGGAGCCGGAATGCAGTCAGGTCTGCAAGTTCGTCAAGAAGTTTCGCCCGCAGGTGTTCGGCATCTGCACCGCC
>OIXL01000292.1_pt1 | contig 27468 bp, 19 predicted proteins | sample 1587761 | NCBI WGS metagenome assembly OIXL01 (sample SAMN03283246) | human gut metagenome | biome: human-associated habitat; material: feces | host: Homo sapiens | place: Peru | collected 2012 | reverse complement strand
ACTTTTGGACATAGCAAAGCCCTGGCTTGGGAAAGTCAGGGCTTTGTGAGTTTTTGGGTGTTTTGACACACCCTCTTTATTATTACTTGCTCGTGATGACACTATTATTTCGCGAACTTCACGTCGCGGATGAAGTCGGTGCCCACGCCGAACGAGCCTGCGCTCACGTTGTGCTTCCAAGGCAACACGAACATGTTCTCGGAAGCCAAGTAGCCACCGAAGTTGGCCTTGTTGTCCTCGCCTGTGTATTTCGACGGGTCGTTGGTCTCGGCTGCCCAACCGAAGCTCACCATGCCGTAGTTGCCATAGGTGAAGCCAGCCTGGGCGCTCGCCTGCTCGCCACCGTCGGCGGCGCACTGGGTAAAGCTCTGCTTGTCGCCGGTCTCCTTGTTCCACTTGAAGTAGAAGTGGTAACCGCTCACGTCCTCCATTGGCTCCATCATGCTCTTGATGCGATACACGTCGAGACCTGGTGAGTACTCGATGGTAACAGGCCACTGTGCGCCCTCAGTGAAGAACACCTCGTCGTAAGTGCCGGTGGCGAAAGGCTCATAGTCTTCCTTCACCACTTTCACCCCATAAGTGTTCACCTCGCCGTTCTTCTGCGCGTAAGAGTTGGTATAGCTCTCCGGAATGCGGATCACGAAGTCGTAATTGGTGTTAAGGCTCATGTCGGCGGCAGGTGTCACGGTGATTGTGGCCAACGAGTCGCCAGCCGCGAAGTTGGCAGTCTCAGGCACGTTCCATCCCTCTGGCACGAGAGCCTTCTCCACGGGCACGCTGAGGGTGCCCTGTGTGGTGTGACGGTTGAGCACCACGTCGAATGTGGTGGCAGTCTTTTCCATCACGGGGTATGAATAAGACAGGAACGTCACGTTGTTCTCGCCAGCGGGCAAACCCGGTTGATAGTTATCGTCGTCGCTGCAAGCCGAGAAGGCGAAAGCACCGAAAAGCATCGCGCCGACAACAAATAATTTATCTATTCTCATGATTAGTCTCTTAATTGAATGTGTTTACTTTGATATTAGTCGGTCACGCCGTCACGCAGGTTGCCGTTTTGGCCAGACACTGGCAGTGAGCCACCCTCGTTGTCCACGATGCTGAGGTTGTTGTTCTTCTCGCTCTGTGGGAAACGCATGTTGAGCCATCCGTCGTCGGCAGCCACGTTGTACTGGTAGGCTGTTGGGAAGTTGTTTGCCTTGCCCTGGTGGAAGCGCACGATTGGCTTGCCCAGACGCTTGGCGTCGACGGTGTAGAAGCCCTCACCCCAAAGCTCCACACGGCGCTGGAACCAAATCTCGTCGGCGAGCGACAAGCCACGGCCATTGATGTCGTAGTTGGGGTCACGGTAGGTCTTCACGAAGTTGGTGAGAATCTCGCGTGCCTTGGCCTCGTTGCCGCTCTTGGCATAACCCTCGGCAGCGATGAGATACATCTCCTCGATGCGCATCAGGGGGAAGTCGTTCATGTTGACACTGTTGCCCACGCCGTTTTTCATGCCGAACTTGATGTTGGTATAAGGCTCAAGGGCTACCTTAACGTCCTTAATCGTGAAGTCGGCGATCTGGTCGCCCTTTGCCACCTTGCCATTGCTTGGGTTTGTCCATGTGAGGTTAGCCCAGTTTGGAGAGTGCTTCTGGGCGTTGATCCACCATCCCTTGCGCACGTCGGTAGCTGGAATCTTGTCGTAGAGGAGCTGGTTGATTACAGGTGTGTTACCAGTAGCCGCGGCATAACCATTGCCAGAGAAGGCGCAATTCCAAGCCGAGGGGCTCTGGTCGTTGCCATAACCGCCATTGTCTTGAGCGTCGGCCTCGGTGCGAAGCACTGCCCAAATCCAGGCATGGCCATCGCCCTTGGTTGCGTCGTCGAAGCCAGGCACGCTGACCTCCTCGCGTGTGGCGGGAGTGTAGCGTCCGCTGCTGATGACCTTCTCGGCATCGGCTGCGGCGTCAGCCCATTTGCCCATGGCGAGATTGGCGCGAGCGCGAAGGCCCAGAGCCACGTCCACGTTGATGTATTGCTTGTTTGAGCGCTCTGCGTCGAGATGCTCAATGGCATAGTTGAGGTCGTTCATGATGACGGCATACACCTGCTTCACCGTGGCGCGAGGGTTGTGGGTGGCATCAACGCTGTCGGAGAGCAGAGGCACGCAAGGCTGGTCGGCAGCCTGCTCATAACCAAACTGGAAGTAAGGCGCCAGCATCATGTAGTCGTAGGCACGGATGGTCCTCGCCGAAGCCATGTATGTGATAGCCGTCTTGTCCTGCGTATCGGCTGGATAAGACGATATAACCTGGTTGGCCACACCCATCTGCTTGTAAGGGATGACGTAGCGTATGTAAGGGTTGGCGTAGTTGGCGTTGCGTGATGACAAATTGCTGCACACTGAGAACCAGTTGTAGTTGTTGTCACCGGCAGCCGCGTCGGCACCCTCAAGGTCGCCGGCGAGAAGCGCCATCACGAGACCGAAATCGTCGGGGCGCTGGCCCTTGCCCAAGCCGCTCGTGCCGCCCTTGCCAATGTAGTTGAACATGCCGTCGTAGGTGGCCTTCACACGCTCGGGGATCACCTCATTGGTGGCAAGGCGCTGGTCGGCAGACAAATATTTGTTTCCCTCATACTCTTGCTCGTTGAGGTCGTTGCACGCCGTCAATGACAACACCGCGGCAGACGCCATGAGCAAGTATATCTTGTTTTTCTTCATTTGTTTTTCTTATTTTTAGTGTCGCCCCTGCCCGTGAGCCGGGGCGACAAACGAACATCGTGTTTAGAACGTCAGTTGGATACCTGCGGTTACAGAGCGCATTGCCGGGTAACCACCGCCACCGATAAGGGCGGCACCAGAGGTGTAGCCACCTACGCCCATGTAGGTGCGTGGGTCGAGACCTTTGCGGGCACTGACGAGGAAGAGGTTCTCAGCCGTGACATACACGCGGATGTTGTTGATATATATGCGCTGCACGAGCTGCTTGGGGAAGGTGTAGCCAAACGACACGTTGTTGAGGTTGAGATAGTCGGAGCTTGCCAAGTAGGTGTCGACAGATGTCTGGCCAAGGTTGCCGGCATCAGCGGCAACCGTAGACAACACGGGGATGTTGCTGTTCGGGTTGGAAACGGCATCCCAGCCCTTGAGCACGTCCTTGTGCAAGGTGTAACCGCCATTGCTCACAACGGTCATATACTGCTGGTACATACCGTCGTAGACCTTGCCGCCAAGCTGATAAGAGAACTGGAAGCCGAAGTCGAACTGGCCGAGGTTCTCAGGAGCCCACGTGAGGTTGAAGCCGAAACCGCCATAAACCGACGGGTTCACGTCGCCGAGGTCGTACTGCGTGGCAGCGGCCGCGTCGTTTGTCGTGGTCTGGCCAGTGACGTTGCCATCGGCATCGGTCACGTCCTTATAGAAGAGAGGCTGGCCGTTTGTCTTGTCGACACCAGCCGACTTGAGCATGTAAGCCTCGTAGATGCTGCCGCCAATGCGCAGGATGCTGCTGGTGCCCTTGATGCCGTTCTCCTTGACACTTGGGTCGAGGTCGGTAATCTTGTTCTTGAAGTGGGTGAGGTTGAAGTTTCCGCTCAGAGTAAGGTTGCGGGTCTTGATGATGTCGCCGTTGACGGTGAACTCAATACCCTCGTTAACCATCTCGCCAACGTTGGCAGGATAAGTGGCGACGGCAGAACCTGACGACAGAGGAAGGCTCTTCATGTAGAGCAGGTCGGATGTCTTCTTGTGGAAGTAGTCGATGCTACCGTTCAAGCGGTTGTTGAACAAGGCGAAGTCGGCACCGAAGTTCCACTCGCCGCTCTTCTCCCATGTAAGCTCGGAGTTGCCGCGGAACACCTGGATGGAGCTGTAGCTGCCCTGCTCGCCATCCTTGCCCTCGGTATAGGAAATCTGGTAGAAGTCTGACCAAGGATGGAAACGGAAGTCGTCGCGGGCGAGGTTCTCGCCAGAGTCCATGTTGTCGTTACCCTGCACGCCATAGCTCAGCTTGAGCTTCAAGAGGTTGACCCAATCGGCCTTGAACCACTTCTCCTTGTTGATCTGCCATCCGGCTGATGCCGACCAGAACGTACCCCAACGATGACCAGGGGCGAAGATTGAGCTGCCGTCGCGACGGAGGGAGACCTCGCCGAAGTAGCGCTCTGCATAGTTGTAGTCGCCACGGAAGAAGTAACCGTCGCGCACCAAGCGGTCGGTGTATGAGTTCACGTTCATGTTGGCGCGGCCATAGGCGTTGCCAAGCTCGGCGATGAACGGGTCGAAGAGGTGGTCGTTCTGTCCGTAGAGCACCGACTCCTTATAATAGTAGTGCTCGTAACCAGCGAGGAGGTTCACCGCGTGCTTGCCAAACTGCTTGTCGTAGTTGGCGGTGTAAATCTGGTTGGTTGAGAAGTTGCGAGTGGTTTCTACAAAAGCCGAACCATCAACGCTTGAGTTGTTGGAGAAACGGCTGTTGAGGTAGTTGTACTGGCCTGTGCGGTTGAAGAGCGTGAAGTTGGCGGCGAGGTTCAATCCATCCACAGGAGTGATGGTCATCACCCAGTTGCCACGGAACTGGTCGAAGTCGGCGTTCTTCTTGTCATACTCGTTGTTGGCCATGGCGTTACCGGTCATCGCCGGACGCTTGAAGTTGGTCTGGTTCATGTCGAACGTGGGTCCGCCAATCTCGTTTTTCACGATGTTGCCGTTGGCATCGCGCACGTACATTGGATAGATAGGCGCGATCTTGTTGGCAATGTCGTAGAGGTTGCCGCTTGAGCCATACACGTCAGCGTCGAAAGCAGGGCGCTGTGTCTTGATATGGGTGTAGTCGAGGTTGGCTGCCATCTTGAGCCAGCTCTTTGCCTGATACTCCACGTTGCGCGCGGTGAAACGCTCGAAGTTGGAGTTCTTCACCGAGCCACCGTCCTTGAGGTAGCCAAGGTTGTTGTAATAAGACACCTTGTCGGAGCTACCGTTCATGCCGAGGTTGTATTCCTGGCGGAAGGCTGAGTTGTTGATTGCCTTGTAGTAGTCGTCTGGCTGGTATGTGTACTCACCATCAGAGTAGCCAAGCTTGGCGTTAGGGTTGAGCTTGAAGTTGGTGCCGATGAGGTTCTCGCCAGCGGGCAGTGTGTAGACCTTGTAACCAAGGCCGCCGTTAGTCTCGTTGTAGAGGTTGTTGGCGGCGAAGTTGTAAGCCTCCTCGGCAGTCTTGCCGTGGAGATACTGTGAGTTGTACATGGCCTTGAACCAAGTCTCGTAATACTGACCCGGGTCGGTAATCACGTCGTAGCGAGGCACCTCACGATGGTTAGAGCCAAGCTTGGTGTCGAAAGTGATACGTGCGGCACCGGCACCACGACTCTTCTTGGTCGTGATGATGACCACGCCATTGGAACCACGCGCGCCGTAGATGGCAGCGGAGGCGGCATCCTTCAAGACGGTCATCTCCTGGATGTCGGCAGGGTTGATGGCGGCGATGTCGCCATCGTAAGGAGCGCCATCTACGATATAGAGGGGCTCTGTGCTCGCGCTCATTGAGCCAATACCGCGGATGCGGATCTTAGGCGTGGCGCCTGGCTCACCGCTCTCGGTCTGGAGCTGCACGCCAGCCACGCTACCCGTCAAGGCCTGTGTGGCGTTGGAAACGATGTGCTTGGAAATGTCGTCGGCCTTCATCTCGCCGGCCGCGCCGGTGAACGATGAACGCTTCTGCGTGCCGTAAGCCACGACAACGACATCGTCGAGGGTGTGCTGGTCGGCAATCAAGGTTATCCTGACATTCTGACCGCCCTTCACGGTAGCTTCCTTCATGCCGAGGTAGCTCACCGTAAGCTTGGAGTTAGCGGGTGCGGAGATGGAGAAGTGTCCATCAATGTCGGTCACGGCGCCAGTCTTGGTGCCATCGACTCCGCCGCTCCCACTATTGGGTCACCGTTCTCGTCAACGACAGTACCGGAGACCGTGGATTGTGCCAGTGCCACTCCCGTCATCAGGAACAGACCGGCTAAAAGCATCGTAAGTCTTTTTACCATAAAAACTCTCTGTTTTAATAAAATATATGTTATCTTTGTTCTCTCTCTATTTTCTTCTCTCTTCTTAAATCCCCTCTTCTCAAATTACTAACGGCCTTTAAAATTCGGACGCACACCTCGGGGCGAGAGGTGGGCTGAAATGACTCCTAAATACCTATCATCTTGAAATGATTATAATTTGCGATGCAAAATTAACAAGATTGTATCAATTGGCAAAAGAATATTTAACAAATCTGTTTGTTTTTAACATTCAAACCTGTCTTTTGTTGCAAAATCTACTCAAAAGGTGTCATAAACTTACATTTTTCTGTTAACGACAAGTTAAAAGTGTCATTATTGACACAGCCGCGGAGAGGTCAAACGGCTTTTCAGTGAAAAGGTGAAGGCTTGTTTTGGAATCCATTATCTTGGTTCACCCATCCTCTTTGTCTTCTCCTTAAGATATTTCTTTAGGCCCTTGTCTTCCAACACCTCTATATGGTCAAAAAGGCCCATGATGAAACGCGCGATACCCTCATAATTGGCCACGTCGGTCTCGAAAAGCCAATGGGTGTCGTCGTCGGGACGAAGGCAGAATATGGAATGTGGGTATTCCTCTTGCATGCAATTGTAAGAAGACACGTCCAGACGCAAGAGGACATGGTGACGCACCTCACCACTGTACATGAACATGTCGGTAAAAGCATTCCTGTGCTTATTGACGTTCTCCCACTCCCTGTCGAGAATCTCCACTATGCTAATCCTCGAAATCTTAAACGTCTTATTGATGCCCGACTCCATTTCATACGCCCTGACATCAGTGTTTTCGCCAAGAAACATGAACGGCTCCACGTACCGGTCTCTCACCGTAAGGCTGTTTGACGAGGCGTAATTGTGAAGCACCACGCACTTGTGGTCTTTAATGGCTTTCTGAAGAAGCAGGTAGTTGGTGTATGGGCCATAGTTCTTCTCATTGCCTCCAAGCACGTCGAAATGGTAGAAACGCTTGAACTTCAACATTATCTTGGCTGCCATGGGGTTGTCCATGTCTTTCCCGATAAGCATCCTGTAAAGGAAAAACGCCTGGTCAACATTCAGGTTTACTGACTCGTTGATGTCCCTGAAGAATGGCGACGCGGCGTCGAGGTTGTATCCTAACTTGTTGTGGTTGACAAAAAAACCGTAGGCAGACAACGCCTTTATGACATAATAGGCGTTGCGGAGGCTCGTGCCAAGAACCTTGGCAATGTCGGGAGCCGAGAGAATCCTGTCGCCGGAGATGGCGCGAATGACGTCAAGCCAACGAAAGAACGACTTGGCGGTATCGTTGTTTCCATTTGCCATCGCTTATTCGAATTTCAGTTCAAGCTGTCGGTCGCCATAGAGGTTGTAGCTCCTGCGGTGATACTTCGTTATGCCATGCTCGGCTATCGCCGCGCGATGGTCTTTCGTGGGATAACCCTTGTTCTTCTTCCATTTGTAAACGGGGAACTCCTCGTCAAGCCGGTTCATGTAGTCGTCTCGATAGGTCTTCGCCAATATCGACGCGGCGGCTATGGCCTGATATTTGGCATCGCCATGGACAATGCAGGCGTAAGGAAGTGAAGAGTGAAGAGTGAAGAGTGAAGAATCAGCATGCCGCGAATGGGGAATCCTTGGCATGGGATCGAACCTGTTGCCGTCAATGATGAGTGCCTGGGGCCTTACGCTCAAGGCGGCTATGGCCCGATGCATGGCGAGAAAAGAGGCATGAAGGATGTTAATCTCATCTATTTCCTCGGGTGTCACTATGCCTACCGCCCACGCCACGGCATCGCGCTGTATCTGCTCGCGAAGGGCATAACGGCGCCTCTCGGTCAACTTCTTCGAGTCGTCAAGGTCGGGGTTGTCGTAGTCGGGCGGCAGGATGACGGCTGCCGCATAAACGCTGCCAGCCAAGCAACCACGCCCAGCCTCATCGCACCCTGCCTCAATCAGGTCTTTATAATAGTGTGGCGATAGTTTTCCCATATCTTGATTGGCAAACTAAAAATTATCAAAGTCATTCCGCTTCATTATCAAAGGATAACGCTCTGGATGCCTAAGACTGTCTATTTCCAAATCAACGTCCAAATCTGGCCAGCAAATAGCATCCCGGCCTTCTAAACGGACATTAAGTACATTGCGAATGGAAGCGTCTTTCATCCATGGAATACGATTATATGAAAGGAAATAGTCGTTTCCCTTAACGCTTATCATTATTCCTTGCGAGTTAATCATTAACACGCTTACCAATGTGCCTGATGAACTTTGATTTAAACTCGTCTGCATACGCCGATATTACTCTTTTAATTTCAGATAACTCACTTGAATTATATCCATAATTTTCAGCCAACTCTATCTTTGGCTCAAGCCAGAATTTAGCTTCCTTTTCTGCTTTTACGACATGGACATGCATTCTCTGTTCCTCATTTGAGAATATCTTAAATACATAGCCATTGCAACGATGAAAGACTGGACTCATATTCAGAACATCTTGCTGACCCGCTCTATTCCTTCGGCAAGCACGTCAATCTCATGCTTGGTATTGTAAAGGGCAAAAGAAGCGCGAACAGTGCCAAGGACACCAAGCCTATCCATGAGCGGTTGGGCGCAATGGTGCCCCGTGCGCACGGCAATGCCGAGCTGGTCGAGAAGCGTACCCATGTCCATGTGGTGGATGTTGCCCACGTTGAAACTCACCACGGCATCGTGGGAATGGAGCTGATCGTGAGGTCCGTAGATATGCATGCCGTCAATGGCGGAGAGACGCTGGAGGGCATAGGCCGTGAGCTCACGCTCGTGACGCTCAATGTTGTCCATGCCGAGACGCTCCATGTAATCTATGGCGATGGCAAGACCGTGAGTGGCTATGTAGTCGGGCGTGCCAGCCTCAAACTTCAATGGCGGTTTCTCAAAGGTGGTCTTCTCGAAGCTCACGTGGTCTATCATCTCGCCTCCGCCTTGATAAGGCGGCAGGCGGTCGAGCCACTCCTCCTTGCCATAGAGCACGCCGATGCCAGTGGGACCATACATCTTGTGACCGCTGCAAACATAGAAATCGCAACCGAGTTTCTGAACGTCAACCTTCATGTGTGGCGCGCTTTGCGCTCCGTCAACAACACAGGGCACTCCGTTGTCGTGGGCTATCCTGACAATATCCTCTATAGGATTGATTGTGCCAAGGACATTGCTGACATGAGCCACGCTCACTATCTTGGTCTTCTCATTGAAAAGACTCTTATAGGCTTCCATGTCGAGAATGCCGTTGTCGCTCATTGGTATGACGCGGAGCTTTATGCCCTTGCGTCGTGCCGCCAACTGCCAAGGCACGATGTTGGAGTGATGCTCCATGGTAGACACAATAACCTCATCGCCTGGCTCCATCATCGCCTCGGTAAACGTAGAGGCAATAAGGTTCAAGCCCTCGGTGGTGCCACGGGTGAACACTATCTCCGACGTGCTCTTAGCGTTGAGGAAGCGCCTCACCGTCTCGCGTGCCTGCTCGTGCAGGTCGGTGGCCTGCACGCTGAGGTAATGAACGCCACGGTGCACGTTGGCGTTCTCGTTGAGATACTCGTCGCGCATGGCGTCGAGCACGCACAAGGGTTTCTGCGTCGTGGCGGCGTTGTCAAGATAGACAAGCGGCTTGCCGTGGACCTCGCGGCTCAATATCGGGAAGTCTTCCCGCACCTTTTCTATGTCGTACATCGTTATGCCTTTCTTTCTAACAGGGTTAAACCTTTACTTGCAAATCTTGCAATTGGAGCATTTGCCAAGCTCGCCACGGAAACGCATCTCCACCAACTGGTGGAGACGGTCGCGCAGCGGCTCAAGTTTTATCTGGTCTATCACCTCGCCTATGAACGCGAATTCCAACAGGAGCTTAGCCTCATGCTCGTCGATGCCACGCTGCTGCATGTAGAACATGGCGGCATCGTTGAGCTGGCCAACCGTTGAGCCGTGCGAGCACTTCACGTCGTCGGCGTAAATCTCCAGCATGGGCTGGGTGTACATCCTCGCCCGCTTTGTCATGACGAGGTTCTGGTTGCGCTCGTCGGATGTCGTCTTTTGGGAATCGTGGCGCACGAGCACGCGACCGGCGAACGCGCCGATGGCGTCATCATCGACGACATACTTGTACAATTCGTGCGAATCGCAATGGCCCACCTGATGGTCTATCAAGGTGTTGTTGTCCACGTGCTGGCTCTTGTCGGCAATGACACAGCCGTTGCACCAGCACTCGGCCCCCTCGCCCTTGAACACGAGGTCGAGACGGTTGCGGGTGATGCCGTTGCGCAGGGTTATTACGTTGTGGTTGACCCTGCTGTTGGCTTGCTGCTCTATATAGACATTGCTCACGCGCGTGTTCTTGTCGTGGGTCTCCTCCAGGCAGTAAAGGTCGAGGCTTGCGTTCTCGCCCACGTATGCCTCTATCACCTGCGTGCCAAGGAAGTTGCGGTCGTCGGCCGAGTCGTCGCAGAAGAGGAGCTTGGCCTCAGCGCCCTCGTCCATGACGATGAGCACGCGGCGGTTGACCATGAGGTCGACGTCGGAGCGCAGGATGTTGACCACCTGGATGGCGCGGTCGACCTTTACGTTGCGGCCCACATGTATGAACAGCCCGTCCTCGGCAAGCATGGTGTTGAGCGCGGTCACGGCGTCTTCCGACGTCTTGGCAATCTGGCCGTAATATTTCCCTACCAATTCGGGTCGCTCGTCGGCGGCGTCCTTCAGGCTCATCACCTCCACGCCCTCAGGCAAGCCCACCTTGGGCAACGCCTTCTTGTAGAAGCTGTCGTTGACGACGAAATAGAGCGACGTGGAAAGGTTGGGCACGTCGCAACTGAAGACGCTGTAAGGATTAACGGGGAACTCCACACGGTTGACGTTCACCCCATAGTCGGGGGCGAACAGCTTGTCCATGCTGGTATACTTGTATCGCTCTACCTTGCGCGAAGGGAAGCCTTGACGCTTGAAATCCTCGAAGGCGGTGTCGCGCACGGCGTTCATCACGGCCGAGGAATGGGCGTTGAGCATGTCGCGTGCCTGGGTGTAAAGCTCTATGTATTGTTTTTCACTACTCATGACCTTCTCCTCACTTTCCGTATTTCTCGTCGGCCTCTTCCTTTATCCAGTCGTAGCCGCGCTTCTCTATCTCCTTGGATAGCTCCGGACCGGCAGTCTTCACTATGCGGCCATTGTAAAGCACGTGTACCACTTGTGGCTTTATCATGTCGAGCAAGCGCTCATAGTGTGTTATCACGACAATAGACTTCTCTGGAGTGAAGAGCTTGTTCACGCCCTCGGCCACGATGCGCATGGCGTCTACGTCAAGGCCGGAGTCGGTCTCGTCGAGGATGGTGAACTTGGGGTCGAGCATGGCCATCTGGAATATCTCGTTGCGCTTTTTCTCGCCACCTGAGAATCCCTCGTTCACCGAGCGGCGCGACAGTTTCGGGTCGAGGCCTACGAGCTCACGTTTCTCTTTCATCAGTTTCATGAAGTCGGCAGCCTTCAAAGGCTCCTTGCCCTCATATTCACGCTTGGCGTTGACGGCGGCCTTCATGAAGTTGACCATCGACACGCCTGGTATCTCGACGGGATATTGGAAAGAGAGGAACAAGCCTGCGCGCGCCCTGTCCTCCGGCTTCATCTCCAAGAGGTTCATGCCGTTGAAGATGGCCTCACCCTCTGTGACAGTATAGAGGGGGTTACCCGTGAGCACAGCGCTAAGGGTGGACTTGCCGGAACCGTTTGGCCCCATGATTGCGTGAATCTCACCATCCTTGATGGTAAGGTTGATACCTTTCAATATTTCTTTTCCTGCAATGGTAGCATGCAGATTCTTAACCTCTAACATATTTTTATTAATAAAACAAATTCCATAACAGTCCGCGCGTGTCACCTTTGGTCCACTTGAATGGGAAAGTGAGCTTCAGTCCGATGGTGAGCACATGGCGGTGCAATTGTCCATGATAGCTTGACTCCTTTCCTGTTCCGCCCTCCGTGTATCTGACGTGATAGGGAGAAGCCAGACCAAAACGATAACCGTATTCCACTTGCAGCACTATGCTTGAGAAGAGCCTGACATCAACTCCCGCCATCGGTCCTACGCTGAAACGCGGTTCTCTCACCGTGCCCTTTGCCTCATACGAATATTGCTTGTCTACTTTGCTGTAACCTGGCGACACTGAGGCATCCATGCTGAAATCGCCTCGGTCGCAGTTGTACGCCCACAAGACATCCATGCCGAGATATGGCACGACTGGCCAATCCCCAGGGGCGGGATACCACCGTCCGCCAAGCATGAGCTGACTGAGGTCTGCGCTTGCGTCACCTTTCAGGAAAGTGAGTTCCTCATGCTCATAGCCTGCCTTCAAGCTGAAGTTTGTCTTGGGCAGGTAGTATTCCACATGCAACTTTGTCAATAACCCCGAACATGACGTGGAAAGCGCACGCAATCTTGGCACGCTGCCGTCAGGCGAAGATGCCTTGCTTGTGATATTGCCGCCCACCTGACCGTCTATGGCCCAACGCGGAGAACTGTCTTCGTCTTGAGCCACCGCACTTAGGCTCACCAGCAGGAAGAGCGTTGTCAATATGGTTGAAAGGCGATACATGGCTGCTTATCTCAGTTTTACCCCACGGTTCCCTCAAGCGACACGCTCAAGAGCTTTTGAGCCTCAACAGCGAACTCCATGGGCAACTTGTTGAGCACGTCCTTGGCATAACCGTTGACAATCAACCCGACAGCCTCCTCCGTGGGTATGCCACGCTGGTTGCAATAGAAGAGTTGGTCTTCGGATATCTTCGACGTGGTGGCCTCATGTTCCACCACTGCCGTGTCGTTGTGGATGTCCATGTAAGGGAATGTGTGGGCACCGCAATCGCTGCCCAAGAGCAACGAGTCGCAAGAGCTATAGTTGCGGGCATTGTCGGCATTCGACGTGGCACGCACTAATCCGCGATAGCTGTTCTGCGAATGGCCCGCGGATATGCCTTTTGATATGATGGTGCTCTTGGTGTTCTTGCCCATGTGGATCATCTTTGTGCCAGTGTCCGCCTCTTGATAGTTGTTGGTCACTGCCACGCTGTAGAATTCGGCTTGGGAGTTGTCGCCACGCAACACGCAAGAAGGGTATTTCCACGTGATGGCCGAGCCTGTCTCCACCTGTGTCCAGCTCAACTTGGAGTTGACGCCACGCAAGTCGCCTCGCTTTGTCACGAGATTCAGCACACCGCCCTTGCCGTGCTCGTCGCCAGGGTACCAGTTTTGCACTGTGGAGTATTTCACCTCGGCATTGTTGTTGACTATAATCTCCACGATGGCGGCATGGAGCTGGTTCTCGTCACGCATTGGGGCTGTGCATCCCTCAAGATAAGATACGTAAGCGTCGTCGTCGGCAATGATGAGCGTGCGCTCAAACTGTCCAGTGTTACGGGCGTTGATGCGGAAGTAGCTGCTCAGCTCCATGGGGCAACGCACGCCCTTGGGGATATAGACGAACGAGCCGTCGCTGAACACACAACTGTTCAATGCTGCATAGAAGTTGTCACGGTATGGGACAACCGTACCAAGATACTCACGCACCAAATCGGGATGTTCCTTGATGGCCTCGCCTATGCTGCAAAATACGATGCCCTTCTCGCGGAGCTTGTCCTTAAAGGTGGTCTTCACCGACACTGAGTCCATGATGGCATCCACGGCGGTGCCGCTCAATGCCAAGCGCTCCTCCAAGGGTATGCCGAGCTTGTCGAACGTCTTTTCGAGCTCAGGGTCTATCTCCTTGTTCTTGGGTTTCTTTGCCAATGGGTCGGCATAATAGGATATAGCCTGGAAGTCGATGGGTGGCACGTGTACGTGTCCCCAAGTGGGTTGCTTGAGCGTCTTCCAATAGCGGAACGCCTTGAGGCGAAAGTCGAGCATCCATTGCGGCTCGCCTTTCTTCTTGGATATGAGCCGCACGACATCCTCGTTCAGTCCCTTTTCTATTATGTCGGTATGCACGTCGGTGGTAAAGCCGTACTCGTATTTCTGCTCTGCCACTTGGCGCACGAAGGCATTTTTTGTATCTTTGTTTTCCATTTTCCTGTTCTGCTTTGCGTGGCATGCCACACGTGCGAAAGGGCGTAATGCGCCCTCTCGCTTTAAAATGCAAAATTACGAATAATGCGGTTATTTCCGTAAGAATTAACGCTTTTTTTGTGGCAACCTAAAGCAGAGCTCCAAAAGGCAATTGGCTTTTATTCATGCACGCTCACCTTACGAACTATGGTGTATGGGGTAAAGTCGGTAGACAGATAATCTACTATCATAAGGTAATCGCCCCTTCTTGACGGGGTGCTAATGGTTTTCGGTGTGCCAGCTCCATAGTTTGCGATGGCAAGCGATGGCGTGTACATCACGCCTTTGCTCTTTATCGCCTCTGATCACAGATTTTCTCATAGAATCAAGTTTTTGATAAAAGTCGTTATTTAATAACAGGACTGTAAGTCAACTGTATTGACCGCAAATATAATGGTTTAATCTGAACATGCCAAGCTTCTTCATCTTAAAACATAATAAAAAAAATCGCTATGCCTTGTTTGTCGCAAAGCATAGCGGATTATACATATTTATAAATAAGAGCTTACAGCTTCTGCTCCACCTCAATCTCGGTGAATGTCTCGATGATGTCACCCACCTGTATGTCGTTGTAGTTGACGAGCGAGATACCGCACTCCAGACCTGTGACGACCTCCTTCACGTCGTCCTTGTAACGCTTCAAGGCTGCGATAGCTGCGGTGTGGACCACGATTCCGTCGCGCACGACATGGGCCTTGTCCTTTGAGTGGACCTTGCCCTCGGTGACAAGTGCGCCGGCGATGGTGCCGACCTTGGAAATCTTGAACACCTGCTTGACCTCCACCTCGGCGGTGACAACCTCCTTGGTCACCTTGTCGAGCATGCCGACCATGGCGGCCTTGATATCGTCGATGGCATCGTAGATGATTGAATAGGTGTTGATTTCCACGCCCTCGCGGTCGGCGAGCTTGCGCGCGTCGGCTGAAGGACGCACCTGGAAGCCCACGATGACGGCATCGGAAGCCGAGGCGAGCATGACGTCGTTCTCTGAAATCTGACCCACGGCCTTGCTGATGACGTTGACCTGAACCTTCTCTGTAGAGAGCTTGAGGAAGGAGTCGGACAAGGCCTCGATAGAACCGTCGGTATCACCCTTGACAATGATGTTGAGCTCGTGGAACTCGCCGCGCGCGATGCGGTGCGAGATGTCGCCGAGGGTAAGGCGCTTCTGCGTGCGCAAGCCTTGCTCACGCTGCAGCTGCTCGCGCTTGTTGGCGATATCGCGCGCCTCCTGCTCAGTGTCTATCACGTGGAACTGGTCGCCGGCCGTCGGCGCGCCGTTGAGACCGAGCACGATGGTCGGCTCGGCCGGTTTCACGTTGTCGATGCGCTGGTTACGCTCGTTGAACAACGCCTTGACACGGCCCCAAGATGTACCCGCGAGCACGATGTCGCCAACGTGGAGCGTGCCGTTGCTCACGAGAACGGTCGACACGTAACCGCGGCCCTTGTCGAGCGACGACTCGATGACGGTACCCGTGGCCTTGCGGTTGGGGTTGGCCTTCAAGTCGAGCATGTCGGCCTCAAGCAGCACTTTCTCCATGAGGTCGTCCACGCCAACGCCCTTCTTGGCGCTGATCTCCTGGCACTGGTACTTACCGCCCCACTCCTCCACGAGGAGGTTCATGTTGGCAAGGTCCTCACGTATCCTGTCGGCATTGGCTCCCGGCTTGTCTATCTTGTTGATGGCGAACACCATTGGCACGCCTGCCGCCTGACAGTGGGCGATGGCCTCCTTGGTGGTAGGCATCACGGAGTCGTCGGCGGCGATGATGATGATGGCGATATCGGTGACCTGTGCGCCACGGGCACGCATGGCGGTGAAAGCCTCGTGTCCAGGGGTGTCGAGGAACGTCACCTTGCGGCCGTTCTTCAGCGTCACGCTGTAAGCGCCGATGTGCTGGGTGATGCCGCCCGCCGCGCCGGCGATGACGTTGGTGTTGCGTATATGGTCGAGCAGCGATGTCTTACCGTGGTCGACGTGACCCATGACCGTGACAATCGGGGCACGCTGCACGAGCTCGCTCTCGTCGTCTTCCTCCTCGCTGACGGCCTCTTGCACCTCAGCGCTCACATATTCGGTCTTGAAGCCAAACTCCTCTGCCACCATGTTAATGGTCTCGGCGTCGAGGCGCTGGTTGATGGAGGCCATGATGCCGATGCTCATCAGCGTAGAGATGACCTGCGTCACGGAGATGTTCATCATCGTGGCGAGCTCCGACACGGTAACAAACTCGGTGAGCTTCAGCACCTTGCTCTCCTTCTTCTCGGCGCGTGCCTCAGCGTTGAGCTTCTCCTGCACGGCCTCGCGCTTCTCCTTGCGGTATTTGGCGCCCTTCTTGTTCTGGCTCTTGCTTGTCAGGCGTGCCAACGTCTCCTTTACCTGGCGTGCCACGTCCTCGTCGTTGACCTCAGCGGGCTTATTGTCGCGGTTGCGGTTCTTCTTTTTCTTGCCGTTCCCGTTCTTGTTCCCGGTCTGCTGGTTGGCGGCGGCGTTGATGTCCACCTTGTTGTTGTTTATGCGCTCGCGCTTGCCGCGGTTGTTGGCGTTGGCGTTGTTGCCACCGTTCTGCTGGCGCTGGCGCTCACGCTGCCTCTCCGCGCGCGACTTCTTCTTTGGCCTTGTGCTTGAGTTGATGGTGCTCAGGTCTATCTTGCCGAGCACCGTCACCTTTGGCGTGTCGTCGATGCGCGTCTCCGTCTTCGTGCGGAATATCTCCGTACCCTTCTTGGCGTCCTTGGAAGGCCGTGTCACCTCTGCCACCTTCACCGCGTTGGGCTTCTGTATTACTTGATGCTGCTTCGGCATTGGCTTCTTGTCGGCGGGCTTGGCGTCTTTCGCGCGTGGAGCCAGTGGCGCTGGCTGTGGCGCGGAAGGCTTCACGACAGGTTTCTCGGCCGCGGCCTTCTCTGGAGCGGCCACGGGCTTCTTCGCCTCTGCAGGCTTGGCGTCGGCTTGCTTTGGGGCGGCAGGCTCCGGCTTGGCAGCCTCCACCTTCTTGGGCTCCACCTTGGCGGCCTCAGCCTTAGGCTCCTCCGCCTTGGCTTCCGGCTTCTTGTTGGCAGCCTCTTCCTTCACGGCGGCAGCCTCTACCTTCTGACTGACGGCAGCAGTCTCAGGCTTGGTTGATTTCTTCTCAGGAGATGCATCAGACTTGATTTCCACAGGGCGTTTTCCCACGCTGTCGAGGTCTATCTTCCCCAGCGGCGTGTACTTCTGGTGTCCACCCAATTCCAGGCCACTGTCGACGCGGCGCTTGGAGTTGTCTCGGTCTTTCTTCTTCTCAGGCTTCTTGAAGAGCTGCTCTGCCTTTTCCTTGACAGCAGCATCCTTCTTGAATGCCTCAACGAGGGCGGCGTATTGCTTGTCGTTGAGCTTGAAGTTAAGGTCGTCCTTGACCTCTCCAAGCCCCTCGGCCCTCTTTTGCAGGAAGCCAACTGCCGTTTGGCGCCCTATGTTCAGTTCACGTAATGCTTTGTTTAATCTGATGCTCATATAAAATATTTACCTTCTTTATTCAAATTCCTTTTTCAACACTTCCAACACATGGTCCACGGTCTCTTCCTCAAGGTCGGCCTTCTCTACCAGCATCTCACGAGGAGCGTCGAGAACCTCGCGCGCCGTCTGCGGGCCAACGGCCTTGATGGCATCGATAATCCACTGGTCAATCTCGTCGTTGAACTGGTCGAGATACACGTCGTCGAGCTGGCCTTCCTCGTCGCCGTCGGTAACGACACGGAACACGTCGATGGTATATTCCGTCAGCATGGAAGCGAGCTTGATGTTCATTCCGCTGCGGCCGATGGCGAGACTCACCTGGTCGGGCTGCAGATAGACGCTTGCCTTATGCTCCTCCTCGTCGAGCTTTATCTCCGTCACCTGTGCCGGGCTCAACGCGCGCTGTATGAAGAGCTTGGTGTTGGCCGACCAGTTGACCACGTCGATGTTCTCGTTGTCGAGCTCTCTCACGATGCCATGCACACGGCTGCCATGCACGCCCACGCAGGCTCCCACCGGGTCGATGCGGTCGTCGTAGCTCTCCACGGCAATCTTGGCGCGCTCACCCGGCATGCGGGCTATCTTCTTGATGGAGATAAGGCCATCCTGAATCTCAGGCACCTCGTTCTCGAGCAGGCGCTGTAGGAACGTCGGGCTTGTACGGGAGAGTATGATGCGAGGGTTGTTGTTCTCGTTGTCCACGCGCTCGATAACGCACCTCACGGTCTCGCCCTTGCGGTAAACGTCGGCGGGTATCTGCTCGCTCTTGGGAAGGTGAAGCTCGTTGTTGTCATCGTCGACGAGGAGCACCTCGCGCTTCCACACTTGGTAAACCTCGGCAGAGATGAGCTTGCCCACCCTGTCCTTATATTTATTGTAGAGGGCGTCGTGCTCAAGCTCGAGAATCTTGCTGGCAAGGGTCTGGCGAAGGGTAAGGATGGCACGGCGGCCAAACTTGGCGAAGTCGACGGCCTCGGACACTTCCTCGCCGACCTCATAGTCGGTGTCTATCTTCTGCGCGTCGGCAAGGCTAATCTCCTTGTTCTCGTCGGCCACCTCGCCGTTGGCCACGACGATGCGGTTGCGGTAAATTTCAAAGTCGCCCTTGTCGGGGTTCACGATAACGTCAAAGTTCTCGTCCGAACCAAAGATCTTGGCAAGCACATTGCGGAAGCTTTCCTCAAGCACGCTCACGAGCGTAGTGCGGTCTATGTGTTTTGTATCCTGAAACTCACGGAAAGAACCCATCATGTTCACCTGCTCGTCGTCAATCTTTTTTGCTGGCATAACTGTATTGTCTTTTTTATTTTGTTTTTATTTGAAGTTTATCAAGTATTTGGTGTATTTCACCGTATCCATGTTGAAGTCGTGGTCCACGTCCATCATCACGGGGCGCTTCTTGCCCTCCACTTTCACCTTCTCGCTCACGGTGACGATGAAGTCGCGCCCGCTGACGCTCTTGAGCACGCCACGGGTCTTCTTGCCATCGGCATCGAGCACCTCGACGGGCTCGCCAACGAAAATCTCATATTGGCGCGCCACCTTGAAAGGCTGGCCGAGACCAGCCGAGCCCACCTCAAGCTCATAGTCTTCCTCGTCCCTGTTGAGATGGTCTTCGATGTATTGGCTCAGCTTGGCACAATCCTCTATCCAGACACCATCAGCATGGTCTATCTCGACGGTAATCTTGTCATCGGGGCTGATGTTTAGGTCCACAAGGAAATACTCCTTGTCCTTTAGCCACTCTTCTACTAATGCTTTTACGACGTTCTTGTCTATCATGTATTGAAGTTATAAAAAAATGAGGAACTCGCCTTGGGAGTCCCTCATTCCACTGAACGCTGCAAAGTTACACATTTTTTCGCGTTCCCGCAAGTATTAAGCCGTTCTTTTTGCGGTTTATCCATTTAAAAACATAACCGCAGTACGATAGACTATAATATCCTCACCCAACTCTCATCAAAATTCAAAGATTTCAATGTTTCTTCGATAGAAACGACCGGTGGGTGCTTTACCGTAAACTTTATCGCATCCTCAGGCACAGGCGTGTGAATCGTGAATTGCGAGCCATGTGGTTGCCATGTAAACCGCTTAATTCCCGTATGGACATTTACACCCTCCAAATTTCCTCGTTTGTTTTCTATCCACTCATAATCACTGGTCTTATACCGCTGGATGTCCTCCTCAAACAAACGAAACTCTGACAATTCATCATTTCTTACAAGAACAGACACACGCACCTGGTTGTAATGGTCATACGCTATATTGATTCGTTCATTCCAAACAGCCAACACAGCCTCCCCTGTTCGCTGAATATCCTCATGAGGGTCTGTTATGCCAAAGGAGAAATCAGGGGAGCATCGCCCACTTATCAATCTGATATTTTCACAACCGAAGACGTTTGCGTTTTTAACCGTTTTCATCGACCACGCCATCGTCCCACACTCCACATCCGCAATACCAATAGGGCTTGCGAAATGCCTACCACCGATAACATCCGCGAATATGTCGCCCCAATCATCACCTGTCATGTCATTACGTCCAGAATGAATGAGGCAGACAACATGACCACCTATTTTAACAATATACTCTGACGGAATATCACCGATAGGATACAGTTCATTTGTCAGAAGACGTTTTGAATCTCTAAGTCTTGGATGTTTCATCATAAAAACGTTCTGTTTTATAACAATTCTTTTATTCTTTTTGCCACTTCCGTCATCATTGGCACGGCAACGGAATTGCCAGTTTGTTTTCTTATTTCTTGATGGGAGACGACAATTCTGAAATTATCGGGGAATCCCTGAAGCCTCAACAATTCTCGTGACGATGGCCTTCTGTATCCATTCACCAACAAATAGTTGTAGGAAGCACCAGTACGCAGAGCACAAGCATAATTCAAAACCGAAATATTTCCGGCCTTGTTTTCATGCCAAATGGATGGAAAGAACACTCTTTTATCCTTGGTTGACTCCTTGCGTTTTTGCAAGATTCTGTCTGACACAAACAAGGATGAATCCACCTCGTCGTCACTCTGCAAGACCCTCTTTAGGTCATACGTTTTTTTATCAAAGTCAAAGCTAAATCGTTCTGTCTTTCCTGCGTCAAGAAAGCCTACCATGATTACTCGTTCTCTCTTCTGGGGCACTCCAAAATCAAGAGCATTTAGAATTTTCCATTTCACATGATAACCCAAATCTGCCAATATTCCAAGAATCACCTTGAAAGTTTTCCCTTTGTCATGTGTCACCAATTGTTTCACGTTTTCCATGAAAATGGCCTTTGGCCTATGACTCTGCAAGATTTTCTGTATCTCAAAGAACATCGTTCCTCGGGTATCAGCAAAACCTCTCTGCTTACCTATTATCGAAAAAGCCTGACATGGAAAACCTGCACACAACACATCAAAATGCTGTGGAATATAACGCTTCGTCTCCTCCAAGGTAATGTCACCGAATGGCATATCACCATAATTGGCGAAATATGTCTTTTGGGCAGGTTCGTTAAACTCTGAAGAAAAGACACACTTACCACCAACGGCTTGCATGGCAAGACGGAATCCGCCAATACCTGCAAACAAGTCGATAAATGTAAAGTCAGCGTCTTTTCTTGGCAAGAATGGAACTTCGTATAAATCGGGGAACAGACAATGGTTCCACATACCAGGCTCGCATACCATGACTTTGCTTTCAACCCTCTTCGACATCATGTCTTTCAGTATACGTTCCGCCTCTTCACGATATGCCACTGAAAAGCCATATCGCTTGTTCATCAAATAATGAGAAACCACGGCAATCTCATCCTTAAACAAGATTCTCTTCGCCTTGCAAATTTCAATTATGGAATATTCATCTTTCGATTCTGCCAAACTATACCCACTCATGCTCTTTATCATTCATTATAGAAACGCAAAGTTAGGGAAAAAAACTCAAAAACGATCTTTTGAGCAGACCTTGTTTTCATTTAGTATATTTTATCGCAAGACTTTTCCCAGTTTCCTGTTAAGCTTCACAGAAACGGCGTACCAAAAAACGCCACGGTTTGGTACTCGCAGTACCACACCGTGGTATTCACAGTACCACACCGTGGTATTCACAGTACCACACCGTGGTATTCGCAGTACCACGCCGTGGTATTCGCGGTACCACGCCGTGGTATTCGCATCATATTTCCATGGCCACGCCGCCACCCGGCGCGAGATGCACGGTCACCCTGCCGTCGGCAGGTATGGTGACGGTAGTCTTCTCATAGTCTTGGGCGAACTTCTCGGCGTTGGCCCCGTCCTTGAACACCACGGCCGTCTTTCCCGCCACTTTCAATGGCATGAGGTCGAGCGTGAGGTCGCGAGGGGTCCAGTTGGTCAACGCGCCGACATACCACTTGCCGCCGGCGCGACGGGCCACCGCCACATACTCTCCCACCTCGCTCTTCAGGGCCACCGTCTCGTCCCAGACAGTGGGTATTTTAGCGATGAAATCGGTACATTCCGGCTCTTCGTCGTAGTGGGTAGGACTGTCGCAAAGCATGTTCAGCGGCGAGAGGAACACCACGTATTCGGCAAGCTGATGGCAGCGTGTGCCCTGGCTCATCGGCTCGGAGTTTGACGGGCGGTAGGTAGAGCGCGTGCCGTTGAGCATGGCCCCTTGGGTATAGTCCATTGGGCCGGCGAAGTTGCGGGCGAAAGGCACCGTGACATCATATTGCACCTGGTCGTATTTCTTCATCGTCGACCACTTATTTTGCTCCTGGCCATTCACGCCCTCGAAGTTTATCACGTTGGGCCACGTCCTCGTCAGTCCGGTCGGCGGACAGATGCCGTGGAAGTCGAGCACCTGCTTGTATTTGGCGCAGGTCTCTGCGGCCTTGTAGAGGAAGTTCATCACCTCCGCGTCGTTGCGGTTTATGAAATCGATCTTGTAGCCTTTCACGCCCATCGCCGCGTAGGTCTGGCACACCCGTTCCATGTCGCGGTCGAAAGCCTTGTAGCCAGCCCAGAGTATTATGCCCACGCCTTTCTGCTTGCCATAGTCGACGATGCCTTTCAAGTCAATCTCCGGCACCACCTGGAAGAGGTCGGCCTTCTTGTTCACCGCCCATCCCTCGTCGAGGATGACGTATTCTATGCCGTGCTTGGCGGCGAAGTCGATATAATATTTATAGGTCTGGGTATTTATGCCCGCCTTGAACGGTACCTTATACAGTCCCCAGTCGTTCCACCAGTCCCATGCCACCTTTCCGGGCTTCACCCATGAGGCGTCGGCCAAGCGCGATGGCGCGGCGAGGCGGAACACCATGTCGTTGTCGAGGATGTCCTTGTCTTCCGCCGACACGCTTATTATGCGCCACGGGAACTTCTGTTTTGGCTTTGCCAAGGCGATATAATCCTCCGTCTCGGTGACCATCTGTTCCAGCTCGTTGTGTCCGCCTTGCTTCACGGTCTTGGGACAAGGCGCGAAGACGGCATCCATGCCATTCTCCTTGCTTCCCTTCTCAACGAACATGCCGGGATAGTTCTCCACGTCGCTCTCCGCCACCACGACCTTCACGCCATTGTCCGCCTTGACTATATATGGCAAGAAGATGAGCTGTCCGTCTCTCAGCTCGGAGAGGCAAGCAGACGTGTAGTTGTTCTCAAACGAGTTGTGCAGTTGCGCCTTCACGTCACCCTTCTCGCGCACGTATGGCACGAGCGTCTCCAAGTCGTCGGGATAGTTCATGTCGGCCTGCTCAGCCACGATTTTCAACGATTTCATCGAGCCTGACACGAACCGATAAGCCACGCCCTCGTCGTAGGCGCGAAACACTATTGAGAAGCCGTCGAACGCGAGCGTCAGCTCGTTGCAGCGGTCTTCCACCACCGCCTTCTTATAGTTCTGCGCCTCGATTTTCTCGTTGCGCCTGACCGTCGTCGCGCCTTTCAGCTTGGAGCCAACGCCCCATCGCTCGCCATTGTCCACGGTCATTGAGATTTGGGAAGGGGCGATAAGTTGCTGGTTGTTGTAAACCACTTGGTAGGCTACGGTCTTGCCCACCATCACATTGGCCCTGAGCCGTCCGTCGGGGGAGACTACACTGTAATTCTTGGCCACGGCACTAATGCAAAGCATGAGCAATAGTGCGCAAAGAGATGCTAATCGTTTCACAATTTTCAGGTGTTTAAAGTTTTAATACTACAAAGATAGTCATTGTTTGACAAAAAGCACGATATATTTCGTACTTTTGTGACATGAAGATAAATTATCTCAAATGTTTACATATTGACCGTTTGAAATGGCGGCACTGGGTGCTTATGGCATTGCTCGCCATCGTCACCGCAACGAGGCTAAGCCCCACATTGGGGTCTTTCTACACCACTCACGTTTATCCTGCCATTGGCAGCGTTCTCTCGCCTGTCTCAGGCTTGATGCCGTTCGCCGTGGGCGACATTTTCATCTTCCTCAGCATCGTCTGGGCAGTTCTCTATCCCTCGATGAAAAGGACGAAAAAGGCTGTATGGCGGGTCGCGGAATACTTACTGTGGGTTTATGCATGGTTCTACATGGCCTGGGGGCTGAACTATTCACAACCCAACATCTATCGAAGGATAGGCATGAGACCAATGGAGGTAAACAAGGCAAGGCTCAAGGCTTTCGCATATCAGTATGCTGACAGCATCAACAAGTTGAGTAAATGGATTAGCGTGGAAAGTGAAATATCAACTTACCTGAGCAAAGGGGAAAGAATGAGAAGCGAAGGGGCCATACTTAATGAATATCACAAGATGAGCGGTTTCGGCATCAATGTTCCATTCAACCATCATCCACACGCCAAGACGATGGTGTTCTCATGGCTCAGCTCGATGGCTGGCGTTACTGGCAGCATGGGGCCATTCTTCTGTGAGTTCACCCTTAATGGCGACATCCGTCCCCACGAGTACCCTGCCACATACGCCCATGAGTTTGCCCACTTCCTCGGCGTGGCCAACGAGGGCGAGGCAAACTTCTACAGCTACTTGGCATGCACCGCCTCGGCAGACGAGGCGGTGCGGTTCAGTGGTTATTACAGCATTTTCTTCCACGTCATCAACAATGTCTTCGACATTCTCGGGCAGAAGGAGGGCGATAAATACCTTCGGCACATCAGCCCAAGGGTCATCCTGCTCGCCAAGGGCGACCGCGGCTATTGGCTCAACAAGCGAAGCAAACTGCTCAACGCCGCCCAGGACTTGATGCTCGACATATATCTCCGAGGCAACAACGTGTCGGGTGGAAGAAAGAGCTATTCCGGGGTCATTGGGCTTATCATGGCATGGGAAGAAAAGAAATCAGCCCAACGCCCCAGATGACAAGCGAAAGCAAGAAGGCTATCGCTTTGTCCAATCGTCCTTTACATAACTCTTCGGGAAAGACGTCCGCTCCTTTATGGCATCGTTTCCACGCTCACGTATCCATGTGTCAAACTCCCTCTTTCCTTCTTTCAACACTATGACGCGCGCGCCATTGGCAAGGTGGTTGTATTCGGTGTTGCCGCCCGAGAAACGACCATAGGCCAAAAGGATGCCATGATACATGGCCGCGAAGTCGTTGTCGTGGTCATGACCGCAAAAAACGCCCATTACATCGCCCTTTATGCGCATGTTGACAAACAGGCCCGTGTTGAGCTTTGGCGAGCACGGCGTCTCCATTCTCGTGCCATACATTATCACGCTTGGGTCTGACGTGGCCAAATAGTATTCGGGGAATGGTATATGGAAGAATGCCACTGCCGGCAGCGGTTGGCCACCATTCGCCTTGGTAAACGCGTCGCTTGACCTGCGATACCACTCCACCTGCTCGGGCGTGATAAAGGCATAGCCTTTCTCGCCTGCCAATTGCGTCCTGACATGATTATGCGAGTCGATACAATAGATCACCGCCTCGGCGCGTTGGCCTTTGGCGTCTTTTATCGCAAGGGCATAGTCGGGCGACGGGTTGGAGCCGCGCTCCGGCATCACGTTGTTCTTTGCCTTGCGTATAATATCGTAGAGAGTGGCGTTAGGGAAGCCTTGCTCCTCATCGTGGTTCCCGAACAGCATCACGAAAGGCACTCCCTGCGCATCGATATGCGCCACGAGCCGCTTCATGGCCATGTCGCCAGGCTTGGAGTAGATGTTGTCGCCCGTGAAGACGGCCAACTGCGGTTTTTCCTTGGCCAGCACGTCGGTGATACACTGCAACGCGGCATCCGACCGCGGATCATCAAGCCGATAGTGCAAGTCGGTGAACTGCACGATTTTGAACTCGCCTCGCGCGTTGAACCGCAAGGCTTGCGCCTTGACCTCCACGAGAGGGGCAAGGCACAAGGCAATAAGCGCAAACAAGAAGTTTCTCATGATATGATGAATTGTGGTATCTACGGCTATTTCAAGAGCCACATGGTTTGGTTCCAGTCGTCAGAACCTGCAAACTGCCTTTCCACGGCTGCCTTCACGTTGTCGCTGTTGTGGTCGTACTCGTCTTGTGGGTACATCCAGCGCAGCGGCATCTTGTCGGTGGGCTCGTTACGGTTTGACAATGGGTTGACCGGCATTCGTGGCCAGCCGGTGCGCCGCCACTCATAATAGGCGTTGTAAGGCTGCTGCATGAAGGTGGCAAGATATTTCTGGACGATGATTTTCTCTATCTTGCCCTCGTCTGACGAAGGCAGGGCTACATTGGCGTTGTTCAAATAAGCGTCTATGTAACTGTCGTCGATAGACATGCCGTGATGATAGTCGGCCTCGTCGGCCGTGTTGTCGGCCGTGAAACGCATCGCGGCCTTTATTCCGTCCGCGTAATACTGGCGCGCGTCGCCACTAATCAAGCCACGCACACACGCCTCTGCCAACACGAACTTCATCTCCGCGTAAGACAGCAACACGGAAGGCTCACCCACCACGTCGTTGGTATAGCGGTTGTTGGTCTGCGACACTTTCCCCTCGCCTACCGCCTTCTGTATGTCCTCCTCTGGCAACGTGGCCTCCACGCCTTCATAGGCGTCCCACGACGACGCGCTCATGCCACTCTTCACGGCATTGGGCGTTGGCTGGGCATAATAGAACAGCCGGCGGTCAGCGAAGGCCTTGAGCGTGTCGACCACTTCCGACGTTATCTGGATATACTGCATATAGTTGTTGCCCTCCTTGTAAAACTCCGGCTTCTGCCCGCTCTTGTCGGAATGCACAAGCTGCAGGTTGTCGGCATTGCTCTCGAAGATGGGCTTTGAGCTGACAATGTTCTGGAAACGGCCCTTGACATTGAGTTCTGCGTCGTCGGCATGCCTATATAGGTTGATGAGTATCTTCAGCTCCAACGTATTGGCCGCCTTGCGCCATTTGTCCACGTCGCCTCCATACACGATGTCGCCTGAGATGTCGTCGGCATCCTGCAGCTCCTTGTCGGCGGTCTCAAGCTCGTTGAGCAGTCCGAGCATGACGTCGCGCTGTGAGTCATAAACCGGCGCGATGATGCCTTCCTCGCCCCTGAACGCCTCGCTGTAAGGGATGTCGCCAACCTTTAGCGAGAGGTCAAACAGCTTCAACGCGCGAATGACGTGGCCCACGCCGTCGTAGCCATTGCGAAGCCGCTCCGTGGAGGCCTTGTTCACCATCTTGTTGACGTTGTAGAGCATCGTCATGTCGGAGAAGTCGGCACGTCCCAGTTTGTTGAAAGCAAGGTCTATGTCGTTGGCCTCTGTCCATGAGATGTACTTGCACAGCATCTCATCCCTCATATAGCCTTTCTTCTCAGTGAACGTGGGCCACAATGAGCGCAAGCAGTTGGTCGCCAACATGGCGGGCGTGGCGTTGGTCGGGGTGTTGGGG
>OIXL01000287.1_pt1 | contig 27771 bp, 20 predicted proteins | sample 1587761 | NCBI WGS metagenome assembly OIXL01 (sample SAMN03283246) | human gut metagenome | biome: human-associated habitat; material: feces | host: Homo sapiens | place: Peru | collected 2012 | reverse complement strand
GTCAGCAATGGGCAGAGAATTGATTCAGGAAGTGTGAAAGTATACAAGAACTATAGTAATAGTCCGCTTGAGAATGTTACTAGCACCATTGTTGAAAACAATCTGACTGTAGAGCTGCCAAAATCTGGGGACAAGATACCTGCAGGGACATATGCGGTTACCTATACGACGACAGTTCCAGCAGATCAGGTGGACAATGCACTTACAAATAGTGCGTATTGGTCCTTTGATGGAAATGGAGAATCTGAAGAGAGCGTAACAAATTTTAAAATCAAGAAGGAATTAAAGGTTAAGAAAGAGGTTACAGAAGGCACAGACGAGCAAAGGCATACGAAATATACCTATACGATTACAATAGGAGACGGATCTTATAGTCTCGGTGGCCATGAGATCAAAGACTGGATGTCGGACAATCAGTCTTTGACAGGTGATTTCGAAATATCGTCAGCAGATAGTATTCCTTCGGACCTGACCTCAGATAAATTGAAGGAGACGATGAAGCCCGACCTGGAAGATGATACTTATACCGATAATAGTTATCAACTCTTTAACTATACATTCCCGAATGAATACAGTGGCAAGGGGCCGGTTACGATCATTTACTCGACGATTGTAGATGACAGTAAGAAGGGGAATCTTTCTGGAAAGAAAACCATATGGAATAAAACTACCGATGATCATGATGGAGATCATGGAGAAGACTCGAAATCTTCCGAATATGATTTCGGAGAAAAACAGAGCAAAGGATCTATTGTGAAGACGGGAATAAAAATTGACTCGTCTGATCCTACTAAGAAACTTGCAAGGTGGAGCATCGTAGTCACAATAGATCCTTCCGTACAATTACCCGCAAAAATTACGGTGTATGAAAACAAGTGGGAAAGCTATCTATATTACGGAAACGATTCGAATAACGGGAAGAAAGATTTGCCGATTGATTGGGATAATGTTTCAGTGGAGGGACAAGCAAAGGAAACAGATTACACGATAGATTCTGAAAAGCAACAGATTATTTTTAATAACTATAATAAAAGCAGAAAAATTGTTATTCACGTATCTTCCATTATTGGAGATGTGGCACTTGTTGATCCCAATGGAGCGGAATCAAGAGTCTATAATAAGGCTCATTTGAAAATCAACGACGAAGATATTTCAGAGGCAGAGGCAACGCTAAAATATGTTGCTAATGACTATGGATTCAGCAAATCCGTCGAGTATGACAAAGAACAGGATATTTACAAATGGACGGTTAAAATTAATCCTGGAAAAGCACATATTGATTCGGACCAGCATGTTATTTTTAAGGACACTCTTCCCGATGGGATGGAGTTGGTGAAAGACTCGTTAACAGTATCTTATGATGGGAAAGATGTAAATGGGCAAAAATTTTCGTCATATCCGCGACTAATTAAACCGAATTTCTCCTTAAATGGAAAACAAGAAATTGACCTCTGTGATCCGAATACGAATGCATGGAACCATCCTGCCCCCTGTGGAATCAGTGGCGTTTCATTTACGATTTGCTATCAGACCAGACTTACCGTCAAAGAAAAACAAGAAACCGGCGGTGCTTCATCTACACCGAAAAAGTATACCAATCATGCTTATGTGAGGAAGGCTGGCGAGGACTCATGGAAAGAAACGAGTACATCGATTGAACGCCAGTATAATGTCCTGGACAAGAAAGACCTGAGCAACGAAGATTTAAGTACAACGACTAAGAATGAAATTTCTTATCGGATTGATATAAACAAGGAGAAAGCTACCCTTAATGATGGAAACCCGCTGGTATTAACGGATACTCTGCCAGAAGGAACAGACCTTGTGAGAGGTACGGGGCAGTATACGATTAAAGACGAACAGGGAAATGCCATAAGCAATAGCACTTTGAGCTATGATTCCTTAAGTCGTATCATTACGGTCACTGTTCCGGATGCGACTTATGCGATCTTTGACTATAAAATTATTGTAGATACGCCGACAGGAAGTGATGGGAAAGAATTTTCCAACAAGGCGGAATTAAAAGGAAAAACTACCTATGAGGTTACAACCGAGAAAAAACATATTGTTGTGGAAGGAAATTCTTATATTGTCGGAAGCAATAATGGGATTACAATCCAAAAATATGATTTAAATGATCCTAACAGTGCGCTGGAAGGAGCGGAGTTCGAACTTTATACGGTTGATCAGAATAGTGGTGATTTGAAGAAAGTTGGAGAGACCCTATCGACAGGAAACGGCGGAAAATTAACTTTTCAGTCCCTGAGCCTTGTTGATAAGGATAGTACCAACTATACACTTTACTGCTTCAAAGAAACAAAAGCACCTGCCGGCTATGTTATCGGAAACGGCGAGTATAAAAACGGTTACTATTTCATCCTTTATAAGGGAAAGAGCGGCGACAAAGAAAAGGCAACTCAATTTGCTGAGGCAGCTAAAGAACAACTGAAAACTAATATCCATGTACTTAGAGGCGGACATGAAGTAAGCGTCGGAAATGAACAATTTATTGAAGGCGAGGCAATCCTTCAGATCACGAAGGCGATGATCGGCCGTGAGCTGACGGATAAAGACAGGTTCGAGTTCCAGCTGAAGGACAAGGACGGAAACGTTCTTCAGACGAAAGAGAACACAGGAAGCACTGTTGTGTTCGATGCGCTGAAGTATGGAAAGAGCGACGCCGGAAAGACGTACGAGTACACGATTCATGAGAGCAGTGACAAGAAGAGCGAAGGAATCACAAACGGAGCGGATGTCACGGCGACGGTGAAGGTGAGCGAGGGAGAGGATCATAAGATTCAGACCGAGGTCAGCTACACGAACAATGCAACGATCACCAACACCTATACCCCTGAGAAGGTACAGGTTTCCGGTTCGAAGAACTGGAATGATGATGGTAACGCGGCGGGTACACGGCCGGGCAGCATTACGATTCGTCTGTATGCGAACGGTTCGGAGATCGGTCATAAGACGGTCACCGAGAAGGACGGCTGGTCCTGGAACTGGACGGGCCTGAACCGGTACGACACGGATCACAAGGAGATCAGCTACACGATTTCCGAGGATGCGGTGGATGGTTACACATCCTCCATCAGCGGCTACAACGTCACGAATACCGTGAACAAGCCGCAGGTGGGAAGTGTTATTTTGACCAAGGTGGATGCGACGACGGGCACAGCACTTGCGGGTGCGGTCTTTGACCTGTACCGCGCGAACAACACGAAGGTCGGCACTTATACCACGAATGCGGGCGGAGTCCTGCGGGTGGATGGACTGACATTCGGCGACTACTATTTTGTCGAGACCAAGGCGCCGGAGGGCTATGCGTTGGAGAGTCAGAGAGCAGCCTTCACGATTAACGCGGCGACCACGGTCAGTGCACCGGCAAGCGTACGCGTCACCAACAAGCCTGTGGATGAGAAGATCGGTGTCAGCGCCGCGAAGGTCTGGGACGATGAGAACAACACCGATGGCGTGCGGCCTTCGAGCGTGACGTTCCGTCTGTTCGCGGATGGTGTGGAGATCGGATCCGCACAGGCAAGTGAGGCAAACGGCTGGACGGTTTCCTTCGGAAATCTTCCGAAGACCAGGAACGGCGCGGCGATCAGCTACGCGGTGAAGGAGGACGAGGTAGGCAACTACTATGAGGCTTCCTATGAGACCGGACTTGGGAGCGATGGCAGCTACGTCTTCACGGTGAAGAACTATCGTGAGACGGACAAGCATTACGAGGAGCGGACCGGAAGCGTTCGCGGAGCAAACCGCAACAAGCCTTCCAATGGCGGCGTTGCAGGAGCAGGCCGCGGCCGCGGAACCGGAGACGAATCAGACATGACGGTTTACGGAACGGTATCCGGAGCTTCGCTGCTCGCGCTGATTGTCTGGATGATCGCAAGAAGAAAGAGAGCAGGAAAGGGAACAAAATAACGTAACGTGAGGGCCACCGACATCCGGCTTCCTCCGAACCTTGCTGGAAGCGCAGAGGGGAGGAGAAGCCGTGCGGTGGCCCTGCTGTTATATTTTACCCGTAAAGCATGCGAGACAGGAGGTGCAGGATGAGAGCAGGGAAAATATATCGTCTGGCGGGAATGCTGATGGCGGCGATGCTGATTTCGGAGGGCGGCGCGGCTGCGGCAGGAACGGGTACGGTTTATGCGGCGACGGCGAAGTCCGGGAAGAGCACGGCTGCAAAGAAGGCGGCGAAGGCCGGGAAGAGCACGGCTGCAAAGAAGACAGCGAAGGCCGGGAAGGGTACGGCTGCAAAGAAGACGGCAGCTTCCGGAACAAAGCAGTCCGGCAAGAAGACCGGGAAGAGCTCTTCGAAGAAGGCAGCGAAGAATTCTTCGCAGAAGGCGGGCAAGAAGGCTTCCTATGCTTCGGCCTATCAGGGCATTCTGAAGGATTACCTGAACGGGACGAATTATTTTGACTTCGGCGGCATCACGTCGAACATGACATGGCCGGAGGGCGAAGCACCGGAGAATCCGGAATTTGCTTTGTTCGACTTCAACGCGGACGGGGTTCCGGAGCTGCTCGTTGGGGATAACTGGAGCTACGGCTCGGTTGGCTGGATGATGTATACGTTTGACGGGAAGGCGGGCAAGGCCGTCGGAACGGTTACGGGGTACGATCCGGCAACGGGCGGGTTCCTGTGCCTGGATGATGTGGGCTGGGTTCTGTACAACTATGACGGGACGCAGCTGATTGAAACCGGCGAGGCCTGGTCCGGCGATACTCTGGAGGATGTCGCGAATGATGCGGTTGTTTATTATCCTGTCGGAGGGGATGCGGTTACTCTGACGACGGAGGCAGCGAGTGCCATTGCGGCGCAGTATCAGGCGATCGGAACGCTGGTTCCGGTGACTGCGCTGAATCAGGCAAATGTGAGCGCGGTGAAGTGAGGCGAATGTGGCGCACGGAAGCGCGGCAAACGTGGCTGCGGTGAGCTGTGGCAAATGTGGCTGCGGTGAACTGTGGGGAAGTGATTGAGCCCGGTGCAAAGTTCTGTGTAAAATGCGGGACCAGGATTGATGACGAAGAGCAGAAGTCTGCGGAGACGGGAGGTTCTGGCGCTTCGGAGATTGGAGATTCTTGTTCTGCGGGGGCTGGAGATTTTGCTGAGAAAGAGGAAGGTTCTGCAGGAATTGGTGGCTCTGCAGGGGATGAAGCAGAAGAAATTTCGAATTGATTGAGGGAAATGAGTGGTCCTGAACGGCAATAGTGTCGGATGGGCGCTTGTTTGTGAGGAGGTGTTTTATGTTTTGTCCTAAGTGTGGAACTGAAGTATCCGATGACAAGGCCTTCTGCCCGGAGTGCGGAAATCCCTTGAAGTCGCAGGCACAGCAAAATTCCGGAGCCCAACAGGCTGCCGGGGCGCAGAACGGAGCCAGACCGCATCCGCAGGTGCAGTTTCAGTCAGACACGGTTGTTTTGCCGGACGAATATAAGCCGATTTCGATGTGGGGGTATTTTGGCTATGAAATACTGTTCTCCATACCGATCGTTGGTTTCATCGTTTTGATCGTGCTGAGCATAAATGGTAAGAATCAGAACGTAAAAAATTTTGCCAGATCCTATTTCTGCTTTACCATTATTGTCCTCATTCTGCTCGTGATTCTGCTTGTGTCTGTGGCAGGAGCTGGCGCGAGTGCTGCGTTTGGGGGATATTATTGATTAAGAACAGGCGACAGATGATCGATCGTCCGAATGCATAAAAAGGCCGGCACACCGGGGACCTGACCTCTGGTGTGCCGACCTCCTTTTGAGAAGGTGCGTATCAATTCTATGCGCTGTCTGGGCTGTTTCTTGGCATTGATTTTATGTGTTGGAGTGAGCCTGAATCCAGCCGTTTATTTCTTCCTCGCTGAGATCGGACAGGCTTATGGCATCGGAGAGGGAGAGAACACCGTCCTGAACAAGGGAGGAGTAGTTGGACAGCCGCACTTCCCTGCGTTCTTCTTCGTAGCCTTCTTCGAAACCTTCCTTGTAGCTTTCTTCGAAGCCTTCCTTGTAGCCTCCTTCGAAGCCTTCCTTGTAGCCTTTTTCGAAGCCTTCTTCGAAACCTTTCTTGTAGCCTTCTTCGAAACCTTCTTCACTGGCGTCTTTTGCAATCAGCATCAGCTTATATTCAAAGTCCATGAAGTTCCTCCTTGCCCAGTGTTCTTCTTGCTGCGCGGGCCTGCCCTTACACTTCCTTGTAGAAATCATCTGTGGAAGCAGGCCCGTTGATGAGACTCCAGAAAGTTCTTTAACTCCGGAAGGATATCATTCCCGGTTCTGTGGGCTATATCAGAAAGATACGCTGTAATGTAACGAAGTTGCTATTACGTGTTGGGATGAGCCTGAATCCAGCCGTTTATTTCCTCCTCGCTGAGCCCGGAACGTTTCATGGCCTCAGAGAGGGAGAGAATGCCATCCTGAACAAGAGAAGAGTAGTTGGACACTCGCTCTTCCTTGTGTCCCTTTTCTATTCCTTCCTCTAACCCCAGTTTGCGTCCTTCTTCCAGTCCTTCTTCCTTGGCATCCTTTGCAATCAGCATCTGCTTATATTCGAATTCCATGAAGTTCCTCCTTGTCTCGGCGTCCTTCTTGGCTTCGCGGACCTGCTCCTGCACTTCCCTGCAGAAATCATCTGCGGGAGCATTTCCGTTGATGAGATTCAGAAAGTTCTTTAACTCCGGAAGGATATCGTTTCCGGTTCCGTGGGTGTTGAGGAACACCTTCGTTGTGCCGTCGCGAAGCTCCAGATTCCGGTCCGTCTGCTCATAATTCCGGAACCGGTAGATATGCCGTCCCTGATGAAACAGATCCTGCGGACAGATCATGACGACATAGGAGTCCGGGAGTACGGCGTAATCCTCGCCCTTTCGAAGCTCCTGTTCATCCATCATGCACTGATAGTAGCGGGCCCGTCTGGCTTCGTTCTTCCGGCTCTCCATCTGCATTTCCACATCGAAAACGCGGCCGTTGATTTCGGAATAGACATCATACCGTACGCTTTTCGTTCCGTATGGCCCGTAAAAAGTCATCTGCGGAGAATGCCGTTCCACTCTGGAAAGCTTCAGCTCCGGAAAGATCCGCTGCATCAGCTGAAGGAAGGTGCTCTCGTTGCGCATGACGCAGGAAAAAATATAATCGTTTCCGATTCCTGCCTCATCCCAGCGCTTGTTAAGAATTTTCTGCTGCTCTTCGGTTGCCGTTATGGTGATTTTGCTTTTGTCCATCTCTGCCTCCTGCATGAAAATGGTGGTGCAGGGGCTTCGTGAAGCATCTCACATGACCTGGCGCGTTCTTGTTCCTGATCTCTCTGGTCCGATGTCGAAACTCCTGCAGGTTAAAAGGGTGTCGTGTGCATAAGTTTCGTTCGACGTGAATCAGATAGGATCAAGACGTGACCGCGGCGCTCTGCCGTGCGGCATTCACAGAAATGAACTGTACTATGCAACTGCCTTCAGTATAGCATAAAAACAGCGAGAGAATCCCTCTTTCAGGAATCTCTCGCTGTAAAACTGCCGAAATACGGATCAAACCGCCAATCTGTTTTACCGGATCTCGTTCAGATCAAATGGTGTTGCCTGGTATACGTAATAATTGATCCAGTTGCTGTACATCGCCTGGCTTGCGCTTCGCCACTGAAGAAGCGGCTTCTTCTCAGGATCATCATCCGGGAAATAGTTCTCCGGCACGTTCGGATGAATTCCCTTCTTCTCATCGCGCTCATATTCATCGCGGAGCGTATAGCGGTCATATTCACCGTGTCCGAAGATAAAGACCTGTCGGCCTTCCCTGGCAGTACACAGAAGAACACCGGCCTCCTTGGATTCCGCAAGAATCTTAAGCTCGCTGCACGCATGAATAGCGGCAGCCGGAACCTCCGTGTACCGGCTGTGCGGAATCATGAAATAGTCATCCATTCCGCGCACCAGAGGATCCTTGCGATGCATCACCTTGTGGTAGTAGACACCGGAAAGCTTCTCCTTCAGCATCCTCTTCGGGAGTCCATAGTGATAATACAGTCCGGCCTGCGCCCCCCAGCAGATATGAAGCGTCGAGGTCACGTTGGTCACGCTCCATGCAAACACGCGGCAGAGCTCATTCCAGTAATCCACCTCTTCATATTCCAGCTTCTCCACCGGTGCACCGGTGATGATCAGACCATCGAAGCGCCGCTCCTTCAGATCATCAAACGATGCGTAGAACTGATGAAGGTGCGAATAGGAGGTGTTCTTGGACAGATGAGAGCTCATCCGCATAAAGGTAATGTTCAGCTGCAGCGGCGTATTACTCAGCATACGGAGGATATCCAGCTCGGTATCTTCCTTTTTAGGCATGAGATTCAGAATGCAGATCTCCAGCGGACGAATGTCCTGATGCGCTGCCCTGTTCTCGTCAACAATAAAGAGATTTTCTTTCTCCAGCTCTTCCTTAACCGGAAGATCATTCTGAATCCGAATCGGCATAATGACCGCTCCTTTCTGTCTATGTTCACAGCATTGCCCGGAACTCGTCTTCCGAAATCACAGGAATGCCGAGCTGCTGTGCCTTGGTAAGCTTGGAGCCTGCCGCCTCTCCTGCAAGGACGTAGCTGGTCTTCTTCGAAACGCTGCCGGACGCCTTGCCGCCATTGGATACGATCAGCTCCTCCGCCTCTTTTCTTCCAAGTGTCGAGAGCGTGCCCGTCACCACGATGGTCAGGCCGGCAAGCTTCTGCGATCCCGCTTCCTTTTGCTCCATCTTCAGCTTAACGCCCGCATCCCGCAGCTCCTGCAGGATCTTCCGGTTCTCCTCTGCAGCGAAAAAATCATGGATGCAGGCTGCCGTGGTTTCCCCCACATCAGGAATCTGCGTCAGCTCTTCCTTTCCGGCTTCTGCCAGTGCATCAATGCTGTCATAATGAGACAGAATCTCGCGTGCCGCAGCCTTTCCGCAGTTCCGGATTCCAAGTCCGGTCAGCAGAAGAACCGGGGAATTCTCCTTGGAGGCCTCAATTGCCGCCAGCACCTTGTCGGTGTTCTTTTCCTTGCCGATGATGCCTTCCTCAATCAGCTCCTCGCGGTGCTCCTTCAGATGATAAATATCCGCATAGCTGTGCAGATAGCCCTTCTGCACCAGCGCCTCCACCAGTGTATCGCCAAGCCCCATGATGTTCATGCAGCTTCTGGAGGCAAAATATGCGATCGAATTGACAACCTGCGCGGGACAGGCAGGATTGATGCAGCGAATGTCTGCCGTATCCTCCTCACGGACCAGTGGCTGACCGCATACCGGGCAGACCTTGGGTGCAGAGAAAATCACCTCCGGTTCCCTGACGCAGCCGTTCAGCTTCGGAATGATCTCACCGCTCTTAAACAGACGATATTCTCCTCCTTCGCCGATCTTCATGTCCTGAATATAATCCTGGTTGTGGAGCGTTGCGCGCGATACACTTGTTCCGCAGAGTCTTGCAGGCTTCCCGGTCTCCCGGTCATGGAATTCGCCCGTAAATGTGAGCTTTCCGGTTCTTCCGACGTCAACAAGAATCCGGTCCATCACAACAATACGCTCCTCCGGCGGATACTTGTAGGCGATGTGTCCGCTTGAGTACTTGGAACCCGCTGGAAAATCATTCCGATATGCTACATGATCGATCTTTACCACTGCACCGTCCAGATCAAAATGCAGCGTATCCCGCATGCCTCCGATATCGTCAATGGCCGAAAGGACCTCGTCCGCCGTCCTGCAGCTTCGATGACAGACCACAGAGACGCCCTTCTCCTCCAGAAGATCCAGCGCCTTCACATGGCTTTCCATGATCTCCTCCGGTCCTCTTTGAACGTTGAACACGAACATGCGAAGGCCCCGCTTTTTTGTAATCGAAGGATCCAGCTGCCGCAGTGTTCCGGCCGCCAGATTTCTGGGATTGGCCGCAGGCTTCCTGCCCTGCTCCTCCATCTCCTCGTTGAAGCGCTCAAAATCTTCATGCGCCATATAGACCTCACCGCGAAGCTCCAGGCTCTTATACGGGAGATCCAGAACCTGCTGCACATCCGGAATCACCAGTGCATTGGCGGTCACATCTTCGCCGACAAGGCCGTCGCCCCGCGTCTCCGCAAGGACCAGATGAAGCCTTTCGTCCTCCTTCTGTTCATAGCGGATGGACATGGAAAGTCCGTCCACCTTGACCTCCACGGAGAACAGGCAGTCCGGATGTGTTTCATGCACCTTGGAGACCCATGCCTTCACATCCTCTTTGGTAAAAACATCCTCAATCGAGAGCATCGGCACATCGTGAGTGACCTTGACACCAGCTTCGCGTTTCCCGCCTGAAGGCTTCCCAAGAGCCGTTCCTCCGATCTTCTGAGACGGCGAATCCGGTCTGATCCAGTCCGGATGCTCACGCTCTGCAGCCTTCAGCTTCTGCATCAGCTGATCATATTCATAATCGCTGATTTCCGGAGCATCCTCATCGTAATACCGCTTCATATGGTAATCGATGACTTTTTTCAGTTCTTCGTATTCTTCGCGCGTCATATGGCATCCTTAATCTGCAAGTGTCAGTCCGACCATCTCGTAGAGCTTCATTCTCTCGTCCTGTGTCAGCTCGCGCTGCATTCCGGGCTGCAGTCCCTTTACCGTAATGTTCAGCACCCGCACACGCTTCAGTGTCTTCACCTCGTGGCCCCTGGCCTTGCACATACGGCGAATCTGACGATTCAGGCCCTGTGTCAGCACAATCCGGAAGGTATAGTCCCCCAGCCTCTCAATGCGGCAGGGCTTTGTTTTCGCCTCCAGATCCTTCAGCCAGATTCCCTTGGACATCTGATGCAGATCCTCGTCACTGAGCTTTCCTCTTGTCCGGACGATGTACTCCTTCTCATGCTCGTTTGAGGAGCGCATCATGGCATCGATCAGTTCACCATCATTGGTCATAAGAAGCAAGCCTTCCGAATCGCGATCCAGGCGGCCTGCATAGGTCAGGTGAATCGGATAGCGGAACACGTCCTCCAGTGTCACACGGGCATGCGGATCCGACTTTGTAACCGTCACTCCGACCGGCTTATAATAGGCCACTACAACCTTGCGGTCCTGCGAACGGATGATCTGATCTCTGACCTTGATCTTTTCCTTTCCGGTGATCATGCGGCCTGGCTGCGCGATTTCATCGTCCACCGTCACATCGCCCGCTTCCATAAGACGGTCTGCCTCTCTTCGGGAATACAGTCCGGAGGAAGCGATAAATTTATTCAGACGAATCATTCCGTCTGTTTTTACAGACGGGCCAGCTGCGCCGCGGCGTTTTCTCTCAGAATACATCTCTCATGCTCCATGATATAGGCGACCGTTTCGGCCGGTGCATCGGAAAAGGTTCCGAATTCATTCATTGCCAGTATGGTTTTCTCAAACCGGATTTCATCTCCGGCTGACGAAAGAAACAGATAATAAGCTCCATCTCCGCGATCCTGCCAGAGAGAGGACTGCAGCGCTGCTGTGTCCGGGATTTTCCGGCAGCATTCACCGGCATCTGCAATCGACCGGAAAATGTAGCAGAACGTACTATGCTTCCGCTCCCTCGGCGGATTCAGAGCCTCCGCAGCCTTCCGGTTCATGGATGCCGAGTCTGACTTCTCCTGCCGCGGCATGGCAGCCATTGCCGTATCCGTTCCGGCAGGGTTCTCACCTGCATCGGAAGAAGGCGTTCCCTGCTGCTTTGCAGCATCCGCTTCCTGCCTTCCCTCTGTCAGACCTGCTACCAGCGACCGGAACAAGTCCGGCACATCGGAGGTCTCTGCAGAAAGCGCTCCCGGCTCTCCGCTCGAAATCGTCAATGCCAAAGAGCCGTCCATCATCGCGCGGAGCTGCATGGTATTCACAGCGCCGTCCAGCTGGAAGTTCTCTTCTCTTGCCGCCTCCATAATCACCCGGCGCAGATACTCCATGGCATTGGTCTTCCGTTCCATGATGTCATCCAGATTGATGCCGCTGCTCTCCAGATCCTCACGGGTCAGATAGCAGCGTATTGTTGTTTCATTAATCCTGCTGAATTTCATGTTATTCCCTGAATCAAAATAGCCGGAAGGCAGCCTGCGGCTGGCCCTCCGGCAAATATGCACTCATTCTGCACTTGAAAAGAATCTGCTCAAACGGGCTCAGGCCTTGCCAACCTGCTCCATGACTTCCTTTGCAAAGTTCTCTTCCTTGTGCTCCATTCCCTCGCCAGTCTCATAACGGACGAACCTCTTGACGGAAACAGCAGCGCCGTTCTTCTTGCCAACTTCTGCAAGGTATGCAGCAACAGACTGCTTGCCGTCCTCTGCCTTAACGTAGATCTGGTCATTCAGGCAGATTTCCTTGAATTCCTTGTTAAGACGGCCGATCAGCATCTTCTCAAGAATCTGCTGAGGCTTTCTCTTGTTCTCCGGAAGAGCATCGTTCTCGGCAACGGCCTGTGCAAGAAGGATTTCCTTCTCATGTGCACGAACATCCTCGGGGATATCCTCTTCGCTGACATACTTCGGAGAAAGAGCTGCAACCTGCATTGCTACGTTGCGAACTGCCTCACGAATCTCATCGTTTACAACATCAGACTCAGCCTCTACGAGAACAGCGATGCGTCCGCCGCCGTGAACATAAGAAGCAACAAGGCCGTTTGCAGCCTCAACCTTCTCGAAACGGCGAATGGACAGCTTCTCGGAGATCACTGCGATCATGTCAACCAGGCTCTCGCTGACCGTCTTGGAGGAATCCTCCGGCCACTTGTCTGCAAGGAAGCCTTCCAGATCCGTTGCCTCGGTATTCAGCGCTGCATTTGCAACCTTCTGAACATATTCCTTGAAGGTAGCGTTGCTTGCAACGAAGTCGGTCTCAGAGTTAACCTCTACAACCGCTGCCTTGTTGTCCTCGTTCTGAGCAACATAGCAAAGGCCTTCTGCTGCAATACGGTTTGCCTTCTTCTCAGCCTTGGCTGCGCCAGCCTTGCGGAGAAGCTCAACTGCCTCGTCAATATTTCCGTTTGTCTCAGTCAGTGCCTTCTTGCACTCCATGATGCCGGCACCGGTCATCTCTCTGAGTTCCTTAACCTGAGCTGCTGTAATTGCCATAGCGTATTCCTTTCTGCCGCAGCTTCTGCGGCACCTCTCGAGGGAACGCCAAACCGGCGTTTCCTGTTACCTGTCTTCGGAATCAGAAGGGAATCAGAGAGTTCCCTCTGCAGCCTGCTCTGCCTCGCTTGCTGCGGACTCAGCTGCAAGAGCATCCTGTCCCTCTGCATCTGCTGCTACGTTCTCCTCGCCCTGACGAGCCTCGATGACAGCATCTGCCATCTTGGAGCAGAGAAGCTTAACCGCACGGATTGCGTCATCGTTTCCGGGGATAATGTAATCAAGCTCATCCGGATCGCAGTTGGTATCTGCAATACCGATCAGAGTGATGCCAAGGCTGTGTGCCTCGTTTACGCAGATCTTCTCCTTCTTGGGATCTACAACAAAGATCGCATCCGGAATGTGAGCCATGGTTCTGATGCCGCCGATGTTCGCCTCAAGCTTCTCCTGCTCCTTCTTCAGAGCAGCAACTTCCTTCTTGGGAAGGACATCGAAGGTTCCATCGTTCTCCATCTCGTTGATCTTGTTCAGACGCTCGATTCTGGTCTGGATGGTCTTGAAGTTGGTCAGCATACCGCCGAGCCATCTGTGATTTACATAGTACATGCCGCAGCGCTCAGCCTCAGCCTTAACAGAATCCTGTGCCTGCTTCTTGGTGCCGACAAACAGAATGGTGCCGCCCTGCTCTGCAATCTCGAATACTGCCTTGTAAGCCTCGTCAACCTTTACAACCGACTTCTGAAGGTCGATGATGTGGATTCCGTTGCGCTCGGTGAAGATGTAAGGAGCCATCTTAGGATTCCAACGACGGGTCTGGTGACCAAAGTGTACGCCTGCTTCAAGCAGCTCTTTCATGGATACTACGCTCATTTTAAATTCCTCCGTTTGTTTGGTTGATTGCCGGGAGCAACCGGCCTTCCGTATCTCTTTCGCAGAAAAAGCAAAGGCCTCTGCCTCTGCTCTCCAGGACTCATGCCAGCCTTTCGGCCACCGGCATCTGCTGGAAATACGTGTTCTATAGTCCTTCACTGCGCGGCATAGTTTCTCCGCACAGCGTTCAAAGTATAACACGGCCCGGAGCCTCCTGCAAGTATTATCTTGCCGGTGCTCCGGGCCATGTATGATCGGATCATTCTGTCTGTATTATCCCTCAATCCGGTTCCGCATATTATCAAGCTCTTTGTAAACCGCATCGTTCAGGACCTTAATGTAGGTTCCCTTCATTCCGGAGGAACGGGACTCAATCACGCCTGCAGATTCAAACTTGCGCAGCGCATTGACAATCACCGAACGGGTGATGCCGGCCTTGTCCGCAATCTTGGAAGCAACCAGAATTCCCTCTCTCTTTCCGTCCATCTCCTCGAAGATGTGAAGGATTGCCTGAATCTCCGTGTAGGAAAGGGTTGAGAATGCCGATTTTACGATTGCTGTTCTGCGGTTCTCCTCCGCGGATTCCTCGGAAACCGCGCGCAACATCTCCAGGCCGACCACGGTCGTGCCGTACTCGCAGATGATGATGTCATCAATGTCATATCCATGACCCTGATTGTAGATAAACACCGTTCCGAGACGTTCGCCTGCGATTTCGATCGGAACAATGATGGCATTGTGCTCCGAATCCTCCGCGTCAAAGCCAAGCGTGGAGAGCATCACATTCTCATTGGTCGAGAGAATTGCAAGAAGGCGCTCGTTCAGATCGCCGTCGATGAATTCGCCCACGCCATCCTTTACCAGACTCTTGATCGGCCGGATTTCGCTTTCGGGCTTTTCTGCTACTCCGAGCACCTTTCCCTTATGAGAAAGAACAAGAACGTCACTGTTCATAATTTCACTCATAACGGCGCAGATGTCATTGAAAACCACTTTCCCCGTGCTGTTGTTGTGCAGAAGCCGTTCGATCTTTCTAGTCTTGTCCAGAAGCTGTACATTGTTCACATTCTTGCTCATTTCGTCGTTCCTTCCTTCTTGTCCGTCATATAGCCGCATTCTTCATTATAGCAGACGAGTTTGTTTCCCTTTTCCAGGAGAATGCTTCCGCACTGCGGGCATTTTTCACCCGAAGGGCGGTTCCAGGTCATGAAATCACACTCGGGATTTCCAAGACAGCCGTAGTATTTTCTTCCCTTCTTGGTCATCTTGATCACGATGTCCTGACCGCACTTGGGGCAGGCTACGCCGATCTTTTCAAAATAAGGCTTTGTATTCCGGCACTCCGGAAAGCCCGGACACGCCAGAAATTTACCGTGCGGTCCGTATTTGATGACCATGCGGCGGCCGCATTTCTCACAGATCTCATCGGACTCTTCGTCCTTGATCTCTACCTTCTCCAGCTCTTCGTTTGCCTTCCTGACGGCAGCATCCAGATCCGGATAGAAATTCTCAATGATGGTCTTCCATCGAACCTCGCCCTCTGCAACTCCGTCCAGAAGAGATTCCAGATTTGCCGTGAAAGCAGGATCCACGATTGCCGGGAAGGAGGTCTTCATAATATTGTTGACCGCTTCTCCGAGCTCTGTCATGTAGAGATTCTTGTTCTCCTTCGTGACATACCGTCTTGCCAGAATCGTGGTAATTGTAGGCGCATAGGTGGACGGACGTCCGATTCCCTGCTCCTCCAGAGCATGCACCAGAGATGCCTCGGTGTAGTGCGGCACCGGCTGGGTAAAATGCTGCTGGGCATCCAGCTCAGAAAGGGTGAGCTGTGAATTCTCATCTACACCCTTCATGAGGGAGCCTTCTGCTTTATCCTCGTCAGCGGGTTTATAAACCTTCAGGAAGCCTTCAAATGCAATGTGTGAAAACGGCATCGTGAACAGATATTTTCCATCCGCAGAAAGGATTCCGCCTTCTTCCTGCTTTCCTGCCTTTTTTCCCTGTGCCGTCACGGTCACTCTTGTCTGCTCCACTTTCGCGCCGGCCATGCGGCTTGCCACGAAGCGGTTCCAGATCAGCTGATACAGACGGAACTGTTCCCTGGTCAGAGAGTCCTTGATCGAAGCCGGGGTACGGTTGATATCCGTAGGACGGATGGCTTCGTGTGCATCCTGAATCTTGCCGTCTGCCTTCTTCTGAGCACCTTCCGCAAGAAATTCCTGACCGTATTCGCGCGCAATATACTCTTCGGAGGCAGCCATGGCTTCTTCCGAAATGCGCGTGGAATCCGTTCTGAGATAGGTAATGATACCGACCGAACCGGAGCCCTTGATCTCTACGCCTTCATAAAGCTGCTGTGCGATTCGCATGGTCTTCTGCGTGGAAAAGTTCAGCGCCTTGGACGCTTCCTGCTGCAGCGTAGAGGTTGTAAAGGGTAGCGGAGCCTTCCGCTCACGGATCGTGGTCCTGATTTCTGTAATCTGATAATCCGCCTTTTCGAGCGCCTTCTTCAGCGCTTCTGCTTCCTCGCCGTTTGCAATTTCCGCCTTCTTCGTGCTTCCGGAGGGACCGTAATAATGCGCTACCAGCGGCTTCTTCTCTCCCTTGACCTGCAAAACCGCATCCAGACTCCAGTATTCCTCCGGAATAAAGGAATTGATCTCATCCTCGCGGTCTCCGATCATTCGCAGCGCAACAGACTGTACACGGCCTGCCGAAAGGCCTCTCTTCACCTTTGCCCACAGGAGTGGAGAAATCTCATAACCCACGATTCGATCCAGTACTCTTCGTGCCTGCTGGGCATCCACAAGGTTCATATCGATTTCACGGGGATGCTTAAACGACTCCGTCACCGCACTCTTGGTGATTTCATTGAAGGTGATCCGCGCTGTCTTCTTGTCCTCAAGCTTCAGCGCAGCCATCAGGTGCCAGGAAATTGCTTCTCCCTCGCGGTCAGGGTCCGTTGCCAGATAGACCTTGTCGGACTTCTTCACGCGCTTTCTGAGATCCGCCAGAAGATCTCCCTTTCCGCGGATCGTGATGTACTTCGGTTCAAAATCGTTCTCAATATCGATACCCATCTGACTTCTCGGAAGATCACGGACATGTCCCTGACTTGCCGCGACATCATACTTCTTTCCAAGAAATTTCTTGATGGTCTTCACCTTCGCAGGTGACTCTACTATAACCAGATTCTGTGACATTCCGATTGATTCTCCTACTTGCAGAATGCAGATTTGCTTCCGTCAGCCCGTTCCTTTCCGATGTGACAGCCGAACGAAACCGATCGTTACCGATCCCCATTAAGGGACTGCGAATGAATATAACGCAATTTTGTCGGATTTACAAGGCAGAATTACAGACAACTTTCGTAATTTTTTCTTAAATCTGTATAATACTAAAAGACCACTCTGACATTCTAACAATGTCGGAGCGGCCTTGATTTCTTCATAATTATAGTGTTTCTTTCCGTCTTTCACATATCGCCCAAATGCCTTACTATATATCTGTTCGATATCTCTGCTGCTCACTTCTTCGTTATGCAGCAGACGAGTGTTTTCTTAACAGTATTCTCTTCCGGAGGTTTTCATGCATTCATCCGATTCTGATCACTCTGTTCCTGTTTCCGCATCCTGCGTATGGGCGAAGCTTCAGCCTTATCGCAGACCGTTTCTGATTCTGTGGATTTATACTCTGCTCGTCCAGCTTCCGCTTCTTGTTCTGCGTCTGACCAACGATCTGGACGGACTGTGGAATCAGGACGATTACCTGGCAGGAGCCTGGGAGCTTTCCATCGGGCGCTGGTTCTGGCCGTTTCTTGACAAAATGCGCTTCGGCATCTCGCTGGATCCTCTGCCGGCTGTTTTCTCCCTTGCCCTGTATTCGCTTTCCTTTCTTCTGATTCTGCGGCTTCTGGATCTCGTTCCTTCCGGAAGAAACCTTCTTGCCGGCTTTCTGTTCCTTGGCTCTGTCGGCATCGTCTGTCAGATGTCCTTCGGCTACATGGCAATCACCTTCGCGGTTTCGTTCTTTCTGGCTGTACTCGCAGTGTGGGTTCTTCTGGCACCGGTGACATCCTCTGCCATCCTGCGGATTCTCCTTTCCGCCCTCTGCATTGCCTTTATGATGGGCTCCTATCAGGCCGGAATCGGAACCACCGCACTTTTGATGCTCTTTGTGCTCCTGTATTCCATCGCAGCAGAAGGCAATACCGAATCGCCAAAACCTGCTTTCCTTCCTTCTGATGCCCGGGAGCGCCTGCGCTTTTTCATCCGTGCCTTCTGTTCGGTCGCACTCGGCGGAATTCTCTATGTTCTTCTTCTGAAGCTCCGCCTGTGGATGACCGGCACACCGGCGAGTGATTACCAGGGCTTTTCGGAGATTTCGCCGCTCTATATCCTTGCGGGCCTCCCCAATGCCTTCCATCACTGCTATCGGACGATTCTGAATTACTTCGTAAACGGAACCTACCTGTCGCACGCTCTGGAACGGCACTCCTGGTTTCCGCTTTGCTACATACCCGTATTCATTCTGGTTTGTGTTGTCTTTGTTCGGATCTTCCGCAGCAAGAAGGCAGAGGCACTTCTCTTTCTTGCCGGAATTCTCCTCATCCCGGCTGCAGCCAACTGCTTCTATCTCGCTGCACCCGAAACCGAAACGCATATGCAGATGGTTGTCTCCATGGCCCTGATCCTGCCGCTCCTGTTCTGCATGACCAATTTTGTCTTTCCTTCCGGAAAAACTGCTCTCTCCGGCAGTGCAATTTCCACCGGAAGGGCAACGTCCTTCCGGAAATCCGAACGCTGCCTCAAGGGAATTCTTCTTCTCGATCTTCTGTTCCTCCTTTACGGAGGAATCCTGCAGTGCGAAATGGATCAGTACGGCATGTATGCAGGAAGAAGAGCCTCGCAGACTCTTGCGCAGAGCATTCTCACCGAGGCCGGAAGACAGGGCTATGACTACGCAGACGGCCAGCTCCTGATCGTCGGTCCGCCCGCCTCCTCCAAAACGTTCTACACGGCTCCCTTGTTCGAGCGGGCCAACGTCTATGCGCAGTACGGAAGATGGTCCAATGACATTTCCTTCTCCCGCATTTCCTGGAGCAGACTGTATACCAACTACCTGCGGATCCAGGTTTCGTTCGCCCAAGGTGACACAGAGGCCACCATTTCCACACTTCCCGAGGTTGCCGCAATGCCCGCTTACCCTGCTGCCGGATCGGTGCAGAACATCTACGGCGTTCTGGTCGTGAAGCTGCAGAACTGATCGGATGTTTATCCGATCAGTCTGGGTTTTCCGTTCACCTTCGGTGTCCCGACACGAAACGTATCGTGCGGAACGAGGCACGCCTGATTGGACTCAAGATAGCCGCGCAATGTCATATAGAACGCAGCATCCTCCAGAGACCAGCCGTAGGCCTTTGCAATCAGCCGCCGCATTTCCATGTAGCCTGCGCGGATTGCATCGTCACAGGTATCTCCGCAGCTGTTGACATACCACGCATCCTTGGTCTCTGTCACCGGCCAGTTCAGCTCGAAATTCTTAAGAAGACGTACTCGCACCGTGATCTCTCCGTCGATCTCCAGACCGGTTCCGCAAACCTCTCCGTCGCCCATCGAGGCATGGATGTCGCCCATCACAAGAAGAGCTCCCGGCACCCGGACAGGCAGCCAGACCGTTGCACCCTTGCGGATGATCCGGCTGTCCATGTTGCCACCGCCCTCAAAGGCATTGATGGTTCCGATCTCACGTCCCGGCATTGCCGTTCCGACCACGCCAACCATCGGATCAATATCCCATTCCACGTCCTGAAACCTTACGCGTCCGTCTCTGACCGGAAGAATGTGGAAGGGCTCCTTCTCCTCCTTATTCCGGAAGGGACCACACCCGATCGCAACTACGCCGTGGTCCGCCACGGTAATGTCCAGAATATCCACCGCAATCACATCTCCGGGCTCTGCGCCATCCACATACAACGGTCCGGTCGAAGGATTATCCGGCTCCTCTCCCACCTGCTCTTCCAGAGTTTTCTCTTCCGTCTGTACCAGACGGTTGTAGCAGTCTCTTGTCTGGAACACTACGATTTCGCCGTCCGAGGCATGCTCCGCCGGCTTGTTGTGCTCCGAATGAACGTTGATGTAATACTGATCCGAAATGATTTTCATAATATATCCTCCTTGCTCTGTCATACTTTTCAGGAACTGAAAAATGCCAGCATGTCCTTCCACACCTGTCCCCGGTCGGTCTCATTCAGGATCTCGTGCCGGTCACCGGGATAAAGCTTCATCTGAACATTCAAACCTGCTGCCTTGAACTTCTCGTACGTTCTCTTTACTCCTGCAGAAAGGTCTCCAACCGGGTCGTCAGCACCGCTTGCAAGAAGAATCCGAATTCCGGAAGGGATCTTCCGGATGTTCTCCGGCTTCGCGTCATAGGCCGCTGCTTCCACCAGACCCTTATATGCATTCAACGTGAACAGGAAGGTGCATCTCGGATCCGCGTAGTAGGCCTTCACGATGCCGGTATCCTTCGTCAGCCAGCTGTTCTCCGGGTGCTCCTCCGTAAGATCAAATTTCCGGTAAGACTTGCTGTAGGTCATCTGCTGAATCATTTTGCTTCGATACTCATCTCCGTGAATTGCTGACAGCACACGGATGAGAAACAGACCAAGCCCTGCCTGTACCCGGGAGACATCGCCGGTTCCCATCACAACCGCCTTCGCAACGCCCTCCCCGTGAACGGAGAGATATTTGCGAAGCATATAGGAGCCCATGCTGTGCCCCAGCATCATATAGGGAAGCTCCGGATATTCCTTCTGCAGATGCTCCCGAAGCAGCTGCATATCCTCAACAAGGAGGTCACTTGGGTGCTCCGCCTTGCCAAAATATCCCCATTTTTCCTTTCCGGTCACGGAAGCGCCGTGTCCAAGATGATCCTGACCGGCAACCACAAAGCCGTTCCTGCAAAGATATTTTGCAAAGGCATCGTACCGGTCCATATGCTCGACCATCCCGTGCGTCAGCTGAACAATTCCGCACGGCTCCCCTGCCGGCTCATACCGGACTGCACGAATCTGCGTCTTCTGATCTGAAGACAAATAGGTGAACTCCGTCCTTCTGATTTCCTGTTCCATAACCCCATCCTCCTGTTCTATGCAAAAAGCTTCCGCTTCCTTTCCAGCATCTCGTCCAGATTCTCAAGGTAAACAGAGACCTCCTTGGCATTGTCACAGCGCTCAATTCGCCCATCCGGGAAAACACGCTTGGAAATTGACCCCGCCCCCAGCGCCATGATGGTCTGCTTCTCCTCCATGATCAGGATGTTGTAGATGCCGTATTTGCCCTCACGGGCATATCCCACGTTCTCAAAGTTACCGGACATATTCTTCTGGCGGTACAGATAATACGGCTTCATCTCCATATTCTTCGCCGCCTCTGCTGCGATCTCCATCGTCTCATCGGTATTGATCAGAACCGGATATCCCTTCTCATCAATCACGCGGCGAAGACGGGAGGCCCGTTTGATTGCCAGCGAATGCACCGTAAGGGAGTCTGGATTCAGTTCACGAACCCTCTCCGTCGTCCTGCGGACATCCTCCGCATCCTCCCCGGGAAGTCCCAGAATCAGGTCCATGTTGATGTTGTCAAAGCCGCATTCCCGCGCCATCCGGAAGGTGTCCACCACCTGCTGCACCGTGTGATGACGCCCGATGATCTTCAGCGTCTCCTCTTTCATGGTCTGCGGATTGACGCTGATTCTCGTGATGGGATGCTTCCGCAGCGCCTGCAGCTTCTCTCTCGTGATGCTGTCCGGGCGTCCTGCCTCCACCGTAAACTCCTGCACCGTGCTCATGTCAAAATATCGCTCAATCGCGCAGCACAGCCGGTCCAGCTCCTCCGCTTCCAGCGAGGTCGGCGTTCCTCCTCCGATGTAAACCGTATCGAGAATCTGTCCCTTCATGAGCTCCGCAGTCTCCGCCATCTCACGCTCCAAAGCGTCCAGGTACTCCCCGATCCGCTCCTTCCAGAGTGCAATGTTGAACGAAGGGAACGAGCAGTAGAGACATGTCGTCGGACAGAACGGGATTCCGATGTAGAGGCTGTACCCGTTCTCATAATGAATTCCGGACAGAATTCTCTTCTCCCGCTTCGCAATGTCGACGGCAAGATGCGCCTTCTCCCCGGAAACCCGATGCTCCTTCTCCAGAAAATCAATGGCCTCTGCCTCCGAGCTTCCATCCTCCATCCGCGTCATGGCAATCTTCGTCGGGCGGATCCCGATCAGGTCGCCCCAGGGAAGCTCAGTTCCCGTGTATTCCGAAAGAGTCTGATACAGAAAGGACTTCAGTGCATCCTTCGTTTCCCTGCACTTCGCCGAATAATCGATCTCCGAAGGTGCCGGAAGCGACCGGAGAAAATCGGCTCCTTCTTCTCCGTTCCCGGAGATCCAAAGTGCGATCCGCTCCTTCTCCATGGACACCCTCATAAAAACATCCGGGTGCTCTCTTCTTGTTTTCTCACTGACCGGATCATTCTCAACCAGAACCTTCACGTCCTCTGCAGGGTAGAATGCCTTGACCAGAGAATGAATCTCATACCGGTACAAATCTATGTTTTCATCAATCCGCAGCATGCTGTCTGTCTCTCTCCTGTTATTCCAGGGAACCTTCCCTTTGTTCCATCATACCATCGCGTTGTACTGCTTCTCATGTCCGATCTGCGTCATCCCGCCGTGTCCCGGATAGACAAGTGTTTCATCCGGCAAGATGAAAAGCTTTTCTCTCACCGAACGCACAAGAGCGCTCATGGAGCCTGTGGGAAAATCCGTTCTTCCGACCGATTCCTCGAACAGAGTGTCGCCGGACAGAAGAATCGGCGGGCAAGGCTTCTTCACGGCATTTCCCTGCTCCTCTTCTCCCGTCTCCTCTATATAATAGCAGCAGCTCCCCTCCGTGTGTCCAGGCGTCTGGATACATCGGATCGTCATTCCGGCAATCTCCACCGTCTCGCCGTCCCGAAGAAATACGTCAGGCTGCACGGTCTTCGGGTTATGGTACTGCGAGGACAGATTGGCATCGGTATCATGAATCAGCTCTTTCTCCCCATCGCTGATATAGACCCTTGCGCCGGTCAGCTTTGCAAGCTCCTCGACGCCTCCGATGTGGTCAAAATGCGCATGGGTCAGAAAAATCCCCTTGATTTCAAGCCCAAGCTTCCCCGCTTCGTCCGCAAGTGCCTTTCCGTAATCCGCCGGATCCACCAGTACAGCCTCCTTTGCCCCTTCCCGATAAAGGAAGTACACATTTGTCTGTACCATTCCGACCACGTATCCCTTCACAACAACCTTCGCTGCCATCGCATTGTCCTTTCCCTCTGAATCAAAAATGCAGAAGAAGATGACGTCCGCCATCCTCTCCTGCACACCAGGAAAATCCGGATCCTGTCATCTCCGTTTTCCCTTATACACGCTTGATGTCTATCACATTCGGAATCTGGCGCAGCTTCTCGGTGATTGTCGCCAGCTCTGCCTTACCGCTGACACGGAAGGTCACATTCATGCTCGCAAAGCCCTGTCGGTTCGTCCTTGTGTTCACGCCGATGATCGAAATATCCCGCTCCGTAAAGGCCTTGGACACATCCGAAAGAAGTCCCGCGCGGTCTGATGCATAGATATTGATCTCTGCCTCGAACGCACTGTCCTCCACGGTCTGTGCACCGTTCTCCCAGTCGGCATCGATCAGTCTTGCGCGGTCAATCTCCGGAAGATTCATCATGTTGATGCAATCCGTCCGGTGAATGGTAACGCCGCGGCCTCTTGTGACATAGCCGACAATCTCATCCCCCGGAACCGGGCTGCAGCAGCGGGCAAAATGCACGGCCACATCATGAATTCCCTTTACGGTAATGCCGGAGCCCCGGTGTCCGCTCGGTCTGGCGGCAGCTGCATTGTCCTCCACCTGCTTCAGAATTTCTTCGTCGGTAAGATGAGCAAGATGATCCTTCTCATACAGCTCAACCAGCTTATTGGCAACCTGGCCTTCCTTCAGACCACCGTGCCCGATTGCCGCAAGGACCGCATCCCACTCCCGGAAGCCGTACTTCTTCAGGACGGCATTCATATACTCCGGCTTCAGAAGCTGATCTTCCTTCAGACCCTTGGTCCTGCAGTAGTTGTCAAACGCATCCCGGCCGCGGACAATGTTCTCTTCCTTCTGGTTCTTCTTGAACCACTGGTTGATCTTGTTCTTCGCCGAAGCGCTCTTACAGATGCTGAGCCAGTCCAGACTCGGCCCCCGCGAATTCTGCGAGGTCATAACCTCAATGCGGTCACCGTTCTGAATCTGATAATCGATGTTGACGAGCTTGCCGTTGACGCGTGCCCCCACCATCTTGTTGCCGACCGCAGAATGAATGGAATAGGCAAAATCAATCGGTGTAGACCCCGCCGGCAGGTTCTTGACCTCTCCGTTCGGGGTAAAACAGTACACGCTGTCGGAGAAGAGATCCAGATCGCTCTTTAAGAGCTGCATGAACTCCTTGTTGTCCGACATGGACTGCTGCCACTCCAGAATCTGACGAAGCCAGGTGAGCTTCTCCTGTTCGGATTCATCCACCTTTCTGCCATCACTGGAAACCTTATATTTCCAATGCGCCGCGATACCGTATTCCGCCTCGCGGTGCATCTCAAAGGTACGGATCTGAATTTCAAACGGCTGGCCGGTCGAGCCGATCAGCGTCGTATGCAGCGACTGATAGCCGTTTGGCTTAGGCATTGCAATGTAATCCTTGAAGCGCCCCGGAATCGGCTTGTACATCTCGTGGATCACACCAAGCGCCGCATAACAGTCCTTCACCGTATTCACGATGATGCGGACCGCAAAAAGATCGTAAATCTCGTCCAGCGACTTGTGATGATTCACCATCTTCTTGTAAATACTGAAGAAGTGCTTCACGCGACCGTCAACTCTCGCATCGATCCCGGCTTCCTTCATGGCCTTTGCCACATTGGCTGCGATCTCTTCGACGTACTGCTCGCGCTCCATTTTGCGCTCATTGACCTTCTGCACAAGATCCTGATACACCTCCGGCTTCAGATAACGAAGCGAGAGATCATCCAGTTCTACCTTGATCTTGCTGATGCCAAGACGCGATGCAATTGGCGAATAAATATCAAGCGTCTCCTGCGCAATGCGCTTCTGCTTCTCCGGAGGCTGATACTGGAGCGTCCGCATGTTATGAAGGCGATCGGCAAGCTTAATCAGAATGACGCGGATATCCTTAACCATCGCAAGGAACATCTTGCGGAGGTTCTCCGCCTGCATTTCCTGCTGCGCCTGCGTCTTATCCGCATAGTCCCCGGAAAGCTTGATCTTCTTCAGCTTGGTCACGCCGTCCACAAGGTTGGCAACGTCGGTTCCGAACTCCTTCTCAATCTCATCCTTGGTGTAAATGGTATCCTCGACCACGTCATGCAGAAGTCCTGCCGCGATGGTCTCCTGATCCATTTCCAGGTCAGCCAGAATAATAGCAACATCCAGCGGATGAATGATGTACGGCTCTCCGCTCTTGCGCTTCTGGCCCTCATGCGCCTTTCTCGCAAGCTCGTACGCCTTTTCAATCATGGAAATATCATCACTCGGGTGATATTTGCGCACACGAACCAGAAGGTCCTGATACAGTTCCTCAGGGCTCAAAAATTCATTGATCTTCTCAATCGTGCCATTGTCGAAGCCTTCCGGCTTATCGCTTCCTACAATCGGCTTCTCTGCCGGCACCTGCGAAGCATTCCCGATACGCTCTCTTTTGCGGAAAATACTTCCGGTATTTTCCTGTGTTCTAACAGAATCATCCATTCCGACTCAGCTGCTCCTGTACCCAAGACACCCCATAATTAATGAAGATTCTATCACAATGGCCGCAGATCATACAAGCTATGATATCGGAACCGGAGGCTTCCTCTTAAGCTAACGCCCATGCATTCTCGTTTTTTCCTTGTTCTTTTTTCACTCCAATGCTAACATGTCAAGTAAGAAACGGGTCTTTTACTGAGTAATGCCTTCGGGCCGGAAAAGGATGCTCGTTTCTTTTTTTATGTTCATAATGTCATAAAGATACATTTTCCATCTTTGGCATGTATAACAACCATAATTAGTAAGTGCTAAACAACTAAAACAATTCAAATACGTGCCTTTATCGCCTGATAGTTGTATAATAATTGCAAGGAAATTTTAAACTGTCTCGCTTTTCTTTGCACTTATCAGGTGGCAAGCATGTATAAAAGCCCAATAAACCATCAGTTTTCATTCTTTGACTTCAATCAGAGCTGCGGTATGCAGCTGGACCCGAACAACGAATGGGTCCGCCTGGCTGACTCATTACCCTGGGACAAGCTGGAGGAAAAGTATTCCGCCATGTTCCCCTCTTCTACAGGCAGGCCGGCTAAACCATTTCAGATGGCCCTTGGGGCACTGATCATCCAGAAACGTAAGAAGCTGAGTGATCGCGCATTAGTCAGAGAGATAGCGGAAAACCCGTATCTCCAGTACTTCCTCGGGGTAGAGAAGTTCGAGCATGAATGCCCGTTTACCGCTCCGCTGCTGGTGCTGTTCAGGAAGAGATTGAGCTCAGAGTTTCTGGTCGAAGCTAATGAGCTGTACCTTCAGAATGCTCCCAAAACAAATGAGCATCTTGAGGACAAGGCAGAAGTCCCTCAGGAGGGGACTGAAAATCTTGGCACACAGATACTTGATGCAACCTGTTCTCCTTCCAACATAGAGTATCCTCAGGACTATGCCCTTCTCAATGAGGGAAGGGTCAAACTTGAAGAGATGATTGATTACTTCTGCAAAACGTATGGCCTGACAAAGCCGAGAACCTATCGTCGTGTTGCCCGTCAGGAATACCTTGCACTGGCGAAAGCTAAAAAGCCGGGAGCCAAGAAGATACGCGCTTTTATCCGGAAACACCTTGGATATCTCAAACGGGATATCGGTTACCTTGATGGCTTCATGCACGATGGCTACGCGATGCCGAAGAAGTACATTCCGTACTTTCTGACGATACGGGAACTGTACACACAGCAGAAGTACATGTTTGACAACAAAACGCACCGCGTTGAGAACCGGATCGTCAGCATCAGCCAGCCCTGGATCAGGCCAATCGTAAGAGGAAAGACCCAGGCACCGGTGGAATTTGGAGCCAAGTACGATGTCAGCATCGATGAAAACGGCCATGCAAGGCTCGAGAAGATAACATTTAACCCATACAACGAAAGCGGCGTGCTCAAGGATGCAATCGAGAACTACAGGAAACGCACCGGGCATTATCCGGCACGGGTTCTTGTAGATCAGATCTATCGGACAAGAGAAAACCGTGCGTTCTGTAAAGAGCATGGTATCAGGATGTCCGGTCCAAAGCTTGGACGGCCTGAAAAGGATCACAGAACGTCCAGAGAGGAGTATCAGGATAACATCGATCGCATCGAGGTTGAAAGGTTCTTCAGCATCAGCAAGCGCTGCTATGGAGCAGGGCTTATCATGACCAAGCTGGAGGAAACAACACTAGCATCGATCGCTTTATCAGTACTGGTGGCAAATATGTTCCGCACCAACACTGGAAATATTTTTTTGTACTATTTTTCCGATGACTGTGAGGAACCAGGTCACAGTTATTTCATTGAGTTTGACGATGCTGCGTGATGCGATGGCAGATCACCGAATTCAAAATCGGGCACTTTTTGAGCAGACACTATTATAACAACCGTGTGAGAAGAAAAGCGATATGTTATACTTTCAGTATAAAAATCAACGAAAAAGAAAGGAAAC
>OIXL01000286.1_pt1 | contig 27788 bp, 20 predicted proteins | sample 1587761 | NCBI WGS metagenome assembly OIXL01 (sample SAMN03283246) | human gut metagenome | biome: human-associated habitat; material: feces | host: Homo sapiens | place: Peru | collected 2012 | reverse complement strand
CAGCGCGTGCGCAACCGCCGCGACCTCTACGGCTTCCACTTCGTCGACCTCTGGCTGCAGTTCCCCGACTACGACAACTACGAGTTGCAGGTGACGGCGCTCACCGACACGCTCGCCACCGAGGCGCCAGCGCTCACACGCGAACAGAGTCAGCAGCTCTTCGACGAGGTGATGGCAGACTACGCCGATGTGCGCACCAAGCCCGAGCGCTACAAGCGTCTGAAAGCCGATCCCTTCTACAATGCGTTACAGATAAAGTACGCCTATGCCGTCACGTGCCATAAGGCGCAGGGCGGACAGTGGGCGCACGTCTACGTAGACCAAGGCTATATGACCGATGAAATGCTCACGCCCGACTATATCCACTGGCTCTACACCGCCTTTACGCGCGCCACGGAGAAACTCTTCCTCGTCAATTGGCCTAAGACGCAGACTGAAGAGTAGCGGTTGTAGCCATTCTTTTTTTATATACCTCGAAAAAACACAACTTTTTCTGTAGCAAACCCCACCTTTTGTGCGTCTAAAGAGCAGAAAAAGTAATAAACAACAAGCAAATGAACACAACAGAGCAACAATTCTCGCAGCTTGTGAGAGACAACCGTAGCACGATATACGCCGTGTTGGCGGTGTCATCGGTGGCGTCTGTGGCTTAATCTTCGCCTTCCGCATCTTCCTCAAGATGCAGCGCACGAACGACGAAGTGATAAGTCAGATTAACGAACTTAACGCATAAATTTCTCTCTCTCTTCTGCCCAGTACGTTGTGAAGTGTACTGGGCTTTTTTGTTTCTTAAGCCTTCTTGAATAGCCGCGCTACGAAGTTGGACCCTTCGAGCACCACCATGAAATTCCAGAAATAGAACATCTGCTCATCGTAGACATAGCTGAGCGCTGCGCCGAGGAGGCAGAAGACGAAGCAGGCGGGCGAATGTTTTTTAATTGCATCCATGCAGTCGTCCGTAGACACCTTGCGTCTGAAGATGCACGCGATGCCCACAACGAGCACTACGCCTAACACCACAGCCAAGCCGCACAAGGCGTACCAGTAAGCGTTCCACTTGCCCAACAGCGGCTCCAGCGCAAAGAACAAAAGAAAAAGCGCGTAGCCCGCGTTTGCCAATGATACCTTGTTTTTCATATTCTTATTACGGTTTGTTTAATTCTGCAAATTTAAGTAAAAGAGTTGTTACCTGCAAGCGCTGCGCCGCATTTTTTATCCGCGCCACCTTTGCCGAATGGATTTTTATTAATACATTTGCAATAAACATATAGATAATAAACCTCAAAGAATATGAATACACTCAAGACTATGCTTATGGCTTTGGCGCTCTTCGCAGCTCCAGCAGCCCTCCATGCGCAGGCGCCGACAGAAGTTCCTGCGGCTAAGGCGACAGACCTCGACCAGAAGTACGCCACCGACCTGCTGAAGGCAGGCGCAGACGCGCCCGACATCACGCTGAACACCATCGACGGCAAGCCTTTCGCGCTGAAAGACCTGCTCGGACGCTATGTAGTGCTCGACTTCTGGGCTACATGGTGTCCCGACTGTCGCAAGGAGATTCCTGCGGTGAAGAATATCTATAAGAAATATCGCAACATGGTGAAGCTCATCGGCGTGTCCTTCGATACGGACAAGGAGAAGTTGAAGGCTTTCCGCGCTGAGAATGAGATTAAGTGGAGCATGTTCAGCGAGTACAAGAAGTGGAAGGAAACCAACATCTCCAAGGCCTACAACATCCAGTGGATTCCTACCATGTATCTCATCGACCCTGAGGGCAAGGTGGCATATACCACAGTAGTGGCAGCCAACATGGAGAAGAAGCTTGCCGAGCTTGTAGCTGCCGGCAAGATGACTCCCTATATTCAGCCGGCAGAGTATCCCGGTGGAATGAAAGCCCTGGTCAAGGCTATCTCTGAAGAGCTCCAGTTCCCAGAGGTGGCAAAGAAGTATCATGCCACTGCCAAGGTGAAGCTTTCTTTCATCGTCGACGAGGAAGGCAATTTGTCGGATATCACCGTGAAGGAATATCAGGGTCAGCCTCTCTCGGGTGCAGCCTTCTCTAAGTTGAGTCCTTCCGAGCAGAAAGACGTTGAGATACAGGTCAAGACGGTACTCTCTGTGGAAGCCATCCGTACCTTAACAGCCATTGGCAGTCGCACCAAGTGGAATCCTGGTTCGGAGAGAGGCAAGGTGATGAGTACCAAGTTCTCTCAGACCATCAATTTCAAGCGCTGATTTCATTCTTTAATCGTACTAAGTTGTCTTTTAGCGCTGTTAAAGCATAAAAAACTGAAAAAATATTTGGAGATTTCAAATAATCGTCCTATCTTTGCATCCCAATAGTTACGAGTGAGTGGCTATTGGGATGTTTGTATCTTCCCATCATGAAAGAAGCAAGCAGATTCGGGGTTGACTGGATTTGACGGCGAGATGAGATGGTACGTAAGCACGCGGAGGCTCGTTGGCTACCTCCTAAATCTTAGTGAACGAACAATTAATTGGCGAAAATAACTACGCTCTCGCTGCTTAATCGAAGTACAGTAGATTAGCTTTATTCCGTCACAAGGTGATGGAACGGGACATCGCTCAACGGATGTGGTTCCGAATCTTGTTGGTCAAGCGGTGCAGGTAAATCGGAAATAGCTCTTGCAGGCCTCGTTGCAAGTGTGAAATTTTAGAGGATAAGGGCATGGTTGGTGGTCCAGGTCTTGCCATGTCACGAAAATCAAAGGCTGGAATAAGCGTGTAGAAAGCGTATGGTTTCCTTGTGCGGACGAGGGTTCGAATCCCTCCAGCTCCACCCACTTATACAACAAAAGCTGCTGAATCTATTTTTTTCAGCAGCTTTTGTTGTATATTATCCCTTAGGCAGGGTTGTTGATGAGAGTATCCATCAAGATGGCTTATAATTAGCACATATTACAAAAAGTACAAACTCATAAGTTTAGGAATTAAAACCTCACAAGTTTGGGAATTAAAATCTCACAAGTTTGGGAATTAAAATCTCATAAGTTTGGGAATTTGATTTTTTATACTTATCTTTGCAGTAGTTTTATAAGATTATATTATGGCAGAGTATTTAGACAGATACATGGACAGTGTGATTGAGCGTAAGCTCAAATCATGTGGAGTGGTAGTCGTGAGTGGACCGAAATTCTGCGGCAAGACAACAACCTCCGAGCGATTCGCTAAGAGTGAGGTGAAATTGAACACCAGGCAGATGATTCAGCTGGCGAGAATGGAGCCTCGCAACATGCTTCTTGGCGAGAAACCGCATCTGATAGATGAATGGCAGACTGCGCCTGATATCTGGAATGTGGCAAAAGAATGGATTGACGAGCACCCAGAGTTCGGTCAGTTTATTCTGACGGGAAGCAGTACTCCTGCCGATAAGACACAGATATATCATAGTGGTGCCGGTCGTATCGTCACTTTGATGATGCGTCCGATGAGTCTTGCCGAATCAAAGGATTCTCGTGGGTCAGTATCGCTCTATGACCTGTTTGACAATCCTGACTTGGCAATATTTGACATGAATGAGGGATTCAGTCTTTCAGACATGGCTTTCTTTGTCTGCCGTGGCGGATGGCCTCTTTCCATTCAGGAGGATAGACAGGTAGCATTGGATGTCACACAGAACTATTATCAGGGTTTGTTTAACTTTGAGAATAGTGAGAACAAGAAGTTCCGTGGAAAAAGTCCAGAGGTAATGCGAATGATACTACGAAGCTATGCTCGCAATATATCGAGCGAGGCATCATATCAGACTTTGATTGACGATGTTGTGAAATCTAACAATCGGACGATGGATTCCAAAACCTTCGATGATTATATGGATGCACTCAAAGACCTCTATATCCTGGAAGATATTGAAGCTTGGAACCCTAATCTGCGTTCAAAGACGGTGGTTCGCTCTACATCAACACGCCACTTCGTTGACACCAGCATCGCTTGTCAGGCACTTGGCATCAAGCCTGCCGACTTGATGAAAGACCTGAACTCCTTCGGCCTATTCTTCGAGGATATGGCAGTCAGAGACCTGAAGATATATTCAATGCGTCGTGGAGGTGAAGTGCGCCATTACCGCGACAGTCGTGGATTGGAATGTGATGCCGTGGTTCATCTGGAAGATGGACGCTGGGCACTCATTGAGGTCAAACTCGGAGGTGATGACCTCATTGAAGATGGTGCCAAAAATATGATGAAAATCAAAAAAGACATCAATTCACAACAGGAGCCTTCATTCATGATGGTGCTGACGGCAACAGGCCCAGCTTACCGCAGAGAGGATGGCGTTTATGTGGTTCCGTTGAATTGCTTAAAAGAATAGCCCACATTCCCATAGAGGTATATAAGAAAACGAAGACGGCATAGGCTCACACCCGTGTCGTCTTCTTTTCGTTGTTTTATAGCCTTGTATAGTGATTTATAGGCATGAAGTACTATGGTATGTTTGCACCATTATTTGATAACCACCTTCTTGTTGTTGATGATGTAGATGCCATTGCTCAGGTGCAGTTCGCTCATTGAAGAGGCGGTTGCAATCTGGTTGCCTTGCAGGCTGTAAACCTTCACACCCTTGTTGCCGAATGATGTTGTGATGCTCTCAATACCAGCTAACTCACCATCGGTGTAGCCTAAAGAGAGAGTCTTTGCTTCGTAACCTTCTGGCAACTCCAAGTAGGCACCGAAAGCATTGGTAGTAGCTTCTGCATCGCCTTTCTTGAAGGTACAGTCGGCAGCAAGGTTATATTTACCTTCTATGCTGCCTGGGGTATAGGTTCCTACGAATGTTGTGCCAAGGCCATTGTTTGTGTTGACCACACCCTTGTCGGTGAAGGTGAACTCGGTGACAGCCTCGTTGTAGTTAGCGACGAATGGAACGTTGGCTTCAATATGATCTGCTTTCTCGAAAGTAACGACCGAGTTATTGTCTTCTTTGTCTACGATTTCCTTATAGGTAGCGATGCTTGCTGCCTTCATATCATCCTTGCTTACCCAGAAAGGCAGGCACATAGTGTTGTAGCCAGCGTTTACAGAGCGTTTTAGGGTTACATTTGCTGCCTGGAAATCTTCATTGACCATGAAAGACTTGGTGTCGTCGAGTACGAGTTTAGCGCATTTTCCGTCTTTCACCACGTTGTCAGCCTCGTAAGCTTCATCAGCATATACGAGAATATTGCTGTTGTCGCCTCGCATAGCATTAATATCAGCATCCTTTACGATGCAGCCTTGCATGATAATATTGGCAGGCTTGCCAGAAAGTTTTGTTGCCAATGTGGCAAAGTCGTTGTATCCAACCTTTTGCCATTCGCCTTCAGTATTCTGACATTCTCCCTTCATCCAGGCACCCTCCAGCTTGATAACTCCCTCAAGCGAGTTGGGTTCTATCTTTGAGAGCAGCTGACCATTCACCGTAGTAGCTGGCTCTATCTGGATATTGTCGATATAAACTTCTTGTTCTCCCACTACATCACCAGTCTGGGCAGTGATGGTCATGATGCCAGGATAGTCGAAGCTTCCGTTGTTGGTATAATCGAATATTACTTTCTGCCATTTTCCTGCCTCACTGTAATAAGATGCTACTTTTTTCCAGTAACCCTCTGAGCCATCAGTAGGGTCGGAGAGTTCTATCTGTATGTTTTCAGCCTGCGACTTCTTGATCATCAGAGAAACGCGGGTGCTGCCCTGTAAAGAGGGAGTCATCCACTCGCGGAAAGGCAGTTTCACAACCTTCTTGTCGTTGGTCATCACAAACTTCAGACATTTCTCAGAAGTGTTGATGCCGTCCGTCTCTGGGTTAGCAACCACTTCGGGATCACCATCGGCCCAGAAGCCAATAGCCTCTTTACCCAATTCCTTGTCCTCACCATTCCAAAGAGTGGTTTGTGCGAATGTTGCTGCTGATGCCATGATGGCAACACATAGAGTAAATACTTTTTTCATTTTTGAATCTTTTAGTTTAACAATGTTCAGGTTTATTATTATGAGAGGAGGAATATTGGTTTTTAGCTTCCCTCGAGCTCTCAGCTTTTAGTTCTTTATTTACGATAATGCAAATGTACGATAATAAAACACAGTTCAACACAAAAAATCGTTCTCTCTTTAAAAGATATGTTTCATGCAATCATTTCATCCTATTTTGAAATGATATTTACTTAACTTTCTTGCAGTGTAAGTTAAGGGCGTTATGAGTCCTGTTACACTTATGACGCACCCTCACCTTCTGTCGTTATTGTTAAGTCTCAATAAAGTGCTTTGATCATATCTGCCCATGGCTTTGGGCATCTTTGCCCATAACAATGGACAAAGATGTTCATCGTTATGGGTAAACTTGCCCATCGTAGTGGGCAAGTTGTATAGTTGTACGTCAGTTTAGGCACTGATACTTATCCGAACTGTATAATATTTGAAGAAACGAAAAAAGAGGAGATAAGTGTCTCCTCTTTTTTGAATCCATCATACAGTCTTATATCTGCCAGTATAAATTCGAACTCTTCTCTTCTTCCTCATCATCTGCCCACAAATCAACATCGTGGGGTTTGGAATGGAACTCTCCTTCGTAATCTCCTCCCTCAATATCTATATTGATGTTCTTGTCAGGTGAACCTGCCAGTATCGTAGCTGTAGCACAATGACATATAGTGACAGCGGGTCTTATGTATGTTTGCTTTTTCATTTGATGATTATTTTTTTGTTGTTAATAATGTAGATGCCATTGTTCAGGTGCAGTTCGCTCATAGAAGAAGCGGTTGCAATCAGGTTGCCTTGCAGGCTGTAAACCTTTACACCCTTGTTGCCGAAAGAGGCTGTGGTGCTCTCAATTCCTGTAGTCTCACCATCGGTGAAACCTAAAGAGAGAGTCTTTGCTCCAGCGTTATCCCCAGACAAATCCAAGTAGGCACGGAAAGCTTTGGTGGTTGCATTAGCGCCGCCTTTCTTAAATGTATTGTCGGTTGTAAGACCATATTTATCTTTCATGTAACCTGGGGTATAGGTTCCTATAAATGTAGTGCCAAGATCTTCGGTTTTGGTTACGCCCTTGTCTTTGAAGGTGAACTCTTTAACTTCTGTTTCGTAGTTGGCGATGAATGGCTTGTTGGCATCAACTTCATTTACTTTCTCAAATGTAACGACTGACTTGTTCTCTGCGTTATTCTCTTTGATTTCCTTAAAAATAGCGATGCTTTCAGCCTTCATGTCCTCCTTGTTTACCCAGAAAGGCAGACACATGGTGTTGTAGCCTGATTTTACAGAGCGTTTCAGGGTTACATTTGCAGCCTGGAAGCCTTCGCTGGCCATGAAGGACATGGATTCGTCGAGTACAAGATTGGCGCATGTTCCGTCTTTCACCACGTTGTCAGCCTCGTAAGCTTCATCAGCATATACGAGAATATTGCTGTTGTTTCCTCGCATAGCATTAATATCAGCATCCTTTACGATGCAGCCTCGCATGTCAATATTGGTTGGCTTGTTGGAAATTTTGGATGCCAATGTGGTAAAGTCATTGTATTCAACCTTTTGCCATTCGCCGTCAGCATTCTGACATACTCCTTTCAGCCAAGTACCCGATAGTTTGATAACTCCTTCAAGATTCTTATCTGTTATTGTAGATAGTACAGTGCCGTTTACTTTCGGTGCTTCCTCTATCTGGATATCATCAAGGTAAATGGTCTGCTCTCCATCAACTGCGTCTGTGGTAGGGAAAATAGTGATTTCTGTTGGATTGCCTTCTACCCCATTGGTTGAAAAGTCGAAATAGAGTTTTTGCCATGCTCCACTTCCACCGTACCAAGCAGCTACTTTCTTTGTGTCGCCATTACATTTTATTTCAATTCTTACATTGCTGTTGTAGTCCTTCTTTATCATTAAGGACATACGCTTGCTTTCGAAAGAAGAAGTGTTGAGACCTATTGCGGCAGAACCATTATTCCATTCATTGCCGGTAATCTTAAACTGAAGGCACTTGTCAGATGTGTTAATGCCATTCTTATCAGAATTTACTACTACTTTTTGTTCACAGCGTTTATCCCAGAAACCGCCATCTGTTTCCAAATCCTTGTCCTCACCATCCCAAAGAGTGGTTTGTGCGAATGTTGCTACCGATGCCATGATGGCAACACATAGGGTAAATACTTTTTTCATTTTTGAATCTTTTTGTTTTATAGGTTTATTATATAAGAAGAGAAATGTCGGTTTTAGCATTTCTCGAACTCTTAGTTTTTTAGTTCTTTTGTAACATAATGCAAATGTACGATATTGTAGAAAAGTGTACGACCAAAAATCGTTCTCTCTTTGAAAGATATGTTTCATGCAATCATTTCGTTCTATTTTGAAATGAAATTTACTGAACTTAATCTTTGTATGTACGGAAGTTATAGAAGATAAAGGAGTTAAGATGTATAGAAGTGTATCGCGCGTACCTTATTATATATACTCTTTTACTTTTTCAGCTTCCGTATATGAGGAAACTAAAGTATATTTATACGGTATATTTATTCCATAATTGCCAAAAATCGGGCATCCAACTGGGAAATAGAATCCACCTAACTGGGAAATAAAAATTTCCTAACTGGGAAAAAATATTTTCATAGTTAACTCTTGTCCAGTAACGAATATATATGCATAAGGGTGAAAACTACATTTCTCGCTCTTTCCGACATGGCAGAAGGTAAAAAGTCATCTGGTCTTGTAGCGGCAATAGATAAGTCCTTTTTGTCTTCAAAGATGACTGCGTGCAGGAATCATTTTCTTCAAAAAACAGTTCCAAAGATGAGAAAAATGTTTCTTGTAACATATTTAGCATGTAATGAACGAATATTGCGTGGAAGAATAAGATATGTTTGATAAATTTGCAATCGAAAATACCAATAACGCATTTAAAAACAAAACCCAATAACAAAGTAATGAGAACAATCAGAAAAACTGTGTTGAGCATGATGCTCCTGTTGGCTGGTATGACAGCCTCAGCCCAGGAAACTCAATTCCTGAGTAACAACCATTGCCTCTATCGTATTCACCAGAGTGAGAAATATCTCCTGATACCTGTTCAGGAGAGTGCCGAACTGAGTCATGTCAAGGTGATAGCCAACAACCAGCAGTTGAAGACATTCAATGTCCGCCTTGCCAATACGCACGTAGATTATTACGTGCCTCTCGACTTGGAGGCTTACAAGAGCCAGAAGGGACTGATGCTCGATATTCATGTAGACGGACAGGCTCGTAACGATGGCGGTATTGCCAACTTCGGATGCTGGAAGGGAATGAAGTTCTCCGACAGCTTCGACATGAAGAACCGTGAGCAGTATCGTCCTCTCTATCATCATACTCCTGCCTATGGCTGGATGAACGACCCTAATGGTATGTTCTATAAGGATGGCGTGTGGCACCTTTATTTCCAGTACAATCCCTATGGATCGCAGTGGGAAAATATGACATGGGGACATTCTACCTCTACCGATTTGGTAAATTGGAAGTTTGAGGGTAAAGCTATCGAGCCAGATGTGATAGGTACGATATTCAGCGGCTCTGCTGTTGTCGACAAGAAGAATACCGCTGGCTTCGGCGAGGGTGCTGTCGTGGCTCTTTATACCTCGGCTGGCGAGAACCAGACCCAGAGCATGGCCTACAGTACTGACAACGGAAAGACCTTCACCAAGTATGAGGGCAACCCTATCATCACAAGCAACGTGCCCGACTTCCGCGATCCACACATGTTCTGGAACGAGGATATCAAGAAGTGGAACATGATTCTTGCTGCCGGTCAGCAGATGAACATCTATTCTTCTGACAACCTGAAAGACTGGACTTACGAGAGCTCTTTCGGTGCAGAGTACGGCAATCATGGCGGTGTGTGGGAATGTCCAGACCTGATGAAATTGAAGGTTCGCGGCACCGACAAGGAGAAGTGGATGCTTCTCTGCAACATCAATCCTGGCGGTCCTTTCGGCGGTTCTGCCACACAATACTTCATTGGTGAGTTCGACGGACACAAGTTTATTTGCGAGAGCAAGCCCGAGGTCACCAAGTGGATGGACTATGGTAAGGATCATTATGCCACCGTCACTTTCGACAATGCTCCCGACGGACGCCGTGTGGCAATAGCATGGATGAGCAACTGGCAGTATGCCAATCAGGTTCCTACCCTGCAGTACCGTTCTGCCAACTCTATAGCCCGTGACTTAGGACTCTTCGAGTGCAAGGGCGAGACCTATTGCAGTGTGACTCCTTCTCCCGAGATGACAGCTGCACGCAGCAAGAAGACATCAAAGGCTCTCTCAGAGGCTTGCGAGGCTGTGGTCAATGTGAAGGGCAATGCCACTATCACCCTGAGCAACGACAAGGGCGAGAAGGTGGTGATGACCTATAATGCCAAGGCTGAGACCTTCGAGATGGACCGTACAAAGAGCGGCAAGACCGACTTCAGCAACGAGTTTGCTGCTGTCACCAAGGCTCCTACCTACGGTAAGATCAGCCAGTTCAGAATCTTCATCGACAAGAGCAGCGTCGAGGTGCTGGATGCCGACGGCAAGATGGCGATGACCAACCTCGTGTTCCCAAGCAAACCCTATAATAAGATTGTTGTGAAAGGAAAGAGAAAGGGTAAGTATCAAGTTTACAAACTTGGAAAATAACAGCTAATATTCACTTCAAAAAAAATAACAAACAAGATATGAATAAGTCTATGAAATTGACCCTTATCCCTGTGATGCTTTGTTTCTTCGCAATGGGATTTGTGGATTTGGTGGGTATAGCCTCCAACTATGTGAAAGAAGACCTCAACCTGAATGATGCTACAGCCAACCTGTTCCCATCATTGGTGTTCTTCTGGTTCCTGATTTTCTCTGTGCCCACGGGCATGTTGATGAATAAGATAGGTCGTAAGAAGACCGTGCTGCTCTCACTCTTGGTGACTGTCATCTCTCTTCTTCTGCCTTTGTTTGGCGAAACCTTCGGCATCATGCTTGTATCGTTCTCCCTCTTGGGTATCGGTAATGCGCTGATGCAGACATCGCTCAATCCGTTGGTTTCTGCCGTCACATCCGGCAAGAACCTGGCTTCAACATTGACCTTCGGTCAGTTTGTGAAGGCTATTGCCTCATTCATGGCTCCTTATATTGCCATGTGGGGTGCAGTGGCAAGCATTCCTGAGTTTGGATTGGGCTGGCGTGTGCTCTTCCCCATCTATATGATCATCGGTGTGTGTGCAACGCTGTTCCTGGCTGGAACTCCTATTGAAGAGGAGAAGACCGAGGGCAAGGCCTCTGGCTTTGTTGACTGCTTGGCTCTCTTGGGCAAGCCTATCGTGCTGCTTTCCTTCATCGGCATCATGTGTCATGTAGGTATCGACGTGGGCACCAACACCACCGCTCCAAAGATTCTGATGGAGCGTCTGGGATGGACACTCAACGAGGCTGCCTTTGCCACATCGCTCTACTTCATCTTCCGTACCATCGGATGTTTCACAGGCACCGTCTTCCTTCGTATGATGAAGCCCCGTGTGTTCTTCACCATCAGCATCGTGATGATGGCGCTGAGTATGGCAGGCCTCTTCTTCGGCGAGAGCAAGATGATGCTCTATATTGCCATTGCCCTCGTGGGTTACGGCAACTCCAATGTGTTCTCCATCATCTTCTCGCAGGCTCTCCTCTCTGTACCTGAGAAGAAGAACGAGGTGAGCGGTCTGATGATCATGGGCTTGTTTGGCGGTACGGTATTCCCACTCATTATGGGTGTTGCCAGCGATGCCATCGGGCAGATCGGTGCCGTGCTGGTGATGGCAGTGGGCGTGCTCTATCTGTTCTCATATATTAATAAGGTGAAGATGTAAACTTCTGAACTTGCAAAACTTGAATTAAAAAACAAAGATTATGAAAATAGAAGATTTAGATAAGAAATATTGTGTAGGTTTGGGCGAGATCCTTTTCGATGTTCTGCCTACAGGTTCTCAGTTGGGTGGCGCTCCTGCCAATTTTGCCTATCACGCCGGTCAGCATGGCTTGCATTCTGTAGCAGTCAGTGCCGTAGGCAGCGACTTGCTGGGCGACGAGGCTCTCAGATTGTTGGACGATAAGCACCTCAAGTACGTGATGCCACGTGTGGACTTCCCTACAGGAACCGTACAGGTAGAGCTCGATGCAGAGGGTGTTCCTACTTATGACATCAAGGAAGGTGTGGCATGGGACAATATCCCCTTCACCGACGACATCAAGGAGGTGGCTGCCAATGCCGGAGCTGTATGCTGGGGCTCTTTGGCTCAGCGCAACGAGGTAAGCCGCAAGTCTATCTATCAGTTCCTCGACCATACTCCCGAGGACTGCCTGAAGGTTTTCGACATCAACCTGCGTCAGAACTTCTATACCAAAGAAGTGATTTGTGAGAGTTTGAAGCGTTGCGATGTGTTGAAGATCAACGATGAGGAATTGATTACCATCGGCCGTCTCTTCGGTTATCCCGGTCTTGACATCGAGAACAAGTGCTGGCTCATCCTCGGTAAGTACAATCTCGACATGCTCGTGCTCACCTGTGGTGTGAACGGCAGCTATGTCTTTGCTCCAGGCTTCAAGTCGTTCCAGGAAACTCCTAAGGTAGAAGTTGCCGATACTGTAGGAGCAGGCGACAGCTTTACTGGTACTTTCTGTGCCAGCATTCTGAAGGGCAAGAGCATTGCCGAGGCTCACAAGCTGGCAGTAGAGGTAAGTGCATACGTGTGCACCCAGCATGGTGCCATGCCTGTGCTTCCTGAGAAATACACGAAGTAAGTTTCGTTTTTAGTATTTGGTAGTTGATATTTTGATATAGGACTTCGCTTAACCTGGTCTGTGATGACCAAGGACGGCGAAGTCCTTTTCTGTGTCTTTGCTATTAAAAGATATTAATTTTTGTTTGTTTGATTTGTGGGTTTTCATTTTTGTTTATATTTTTGCATGTTGCTACTGTGTAAACAAAAACGATACAAAAATGAAAACTGGAAAGAAGCACATTATATTATATGTAATCCTTTTGTTGCTTGTCTTCGTGTCCTGTTCCGACAGGCGCACCGTGATAGGTGTGTCCCAATGCAGTGACGACCTGTGGCGCCAGAAGGTGAACCGCGAAATCAAGATAGGGCAGTATCAGTATAAGAATGTGGACGTGGTCTTTGCCTCTGCCGACAACAATGGGCAGCGCCAGGCCCGGCAGATTGACAGCTTGGTGAAAGCCAAGGTCGACCTCTTGGTGGTGGCTCCCAGTGATGTCAAGACTGTTGCGCCAGCGATAGAGCGTGCCTACCGTGCAGGTATTCCCGTCATTCTTTACGACCGCATGATAGAGTCTACCCACTATACTGCCTATATCGGAACCGACAATGTGGCGATAGGCAAGGAGGTGGCTGATTATCTGGCACACCAACTGCAGGGCAGGGGAACGGTCGTTGAGATAACGGGCGAGCGTGGCTCCACACCTGTTGCCGATCGTCATCGTGGATTTATGCAGGGCATGAAAGCCTTTCCACAGATACAGGTAGTGACGTTGGAAGGCGACTGGAACCTGGCAGGTGCCAAGAAGTTGATGCGCCAGTATATGGATGCAGGCAAGCCTGTTGATGCAGTCTTCGGGCATAATGATGCAGAGGCTTGGGGTGCGCAGCAGGCTGCCAAGGAGAAGAACCGCGAGAAACAGATGCTCTTTGTGGGTATCGACGGACTGCCTGGTGAGAACCAGGGAGTAGACCTTGTGGACAAGGGCGTGATGACAGCCTCGTATATCTATCCTACCAAGGGCGAGACCATCGTTCCCTTAGCGATGAACATCCTGCAGGGCAAGCCCTACAAGCGTATGAACTATTTTCAGTCGGCACTTGTCACAGCCGAGAATGCCAAGTTGATAGACATGCAGTACAAGGAGATCGAAGACCAGACCGCCGACCTGAATACCATCTATTCGAGCATCAACGAATATATGAAGATGTACCGATGGCAGAAGATAATCAGCATCCTGGCTGTTGCTGTGGTTGTGCTGCTGCTCATCATGATATTTTATCGTCGTAAAGTGCGTCGGGAAAAAGAAAAACTCAACAAGCAGCGCAAGCAGATGGCAGACGAAAAGATAGCCTTCTTTACCAATGTCAGTCATCAGCTCCGCACTCCGCTGACCTTGGTGTCAGGACCGTTGAACCGGCTGATGCAGGCAGACAATTATACCGAGGAGCAGAAGATGCTGCTGCAGGTGGTGTCGCGCAACGTGGGACAGTTGGAAACCTTGACCGCCGATGTGCTCAACTTCAAGGATCAGGTAGATGCGATGAACCAGGCTACGGCAGATGAGGCTTCCGAGAAGGAATTCTCTCAGCATGTGCTTCGCGACAGTCGCCATCAGATGTTGCTGCAGCAAGATGTGGAGGAATTGTCCACCATTCTTGTCGTAGACGACAATGAGGATATCCGCAGCTATCTGCGTGTGCTCCTTGCCGGTCAGTACTATGTCATCGAGGCTTCGGATGGACAGAATGGTCTGCGCTTGGCTAAGGAGAGTGTGCCCGACCTGATCGTCAGCGATGTGATGATGCCTGTGATGGACGGACTCACCTTCTGTTCGAAGATCAAGGAGGATGAGGTGACCAGTCATATTCCTGTCATTCTGCTTACCGCCCGCAGCGAGGAGTCGCAGCGTATAGAGGGTTATGAGCATGGTGCTGACGCCTATATCACCAAGCCCTTCAGCGACCATCTGCTCCTGGTACGCATATCCAACCTTCTGCAGGCGCGTCGGCAGAGAAAGAATGATGAGGCCAAGCAGATGCTTTCGGCAGAAGACATACAGACCGATGAGCCAGGAGAGCGTATGTTCTTGGAGCGGTTTAAGAAGGCTGCCAAGTCGCATATCGGTGACGCCAACCTTCGCATGGACGACTTGGGCTCAGAACTGAGTCTTAGCAAGGTGCAGATGTACCGCAAGGTGAAGGCGCTTACCGGCAAGACTCCTGCCGAGGTGCTCAGAGAGATGCGTATGCAAAAAGCCTATTCGCTCCTGAAGCAAACCGACAAGACCATCAGTGAGGTGGCTGCCGAGGTGGGCTTTGCCATTCCTGGTTACTTCTCTGCTTGTTTCAAGAAGCAGTTCGGCATCAACCCGACAGAGTTGAGAGACTGACACAGGGAAGTTAGGGGGAAGTTAAAGAAGTTATCATTCCCTTCGGTCGTTCGGGAAGTTAAGGGACAATAGTCTTTTGGATAAGATACATGAACAGACATATCTTTGATTTTTGACAAAAATCGGTGCTCTATATCTTTGACTTTTGTCAAAAAACGGTTGATTATATCTTTGCTTTTTAGCATTTTTAGCATCTAAAGTGTTGATTATCACGTAAAAATAGTTATCTTTGCAGCGGCATAGGCATAAAAGATAAAAGTAATCAATCAAAGTTGGCAAAAATGGAAGATAAAAAATACTTTAGCAGGAAGATAGATGAATCATTAATGGCGTGGAAAAACAGCACACGCCACAAGCCTCTTTTACTCCGAGGAGCCAGACAGGTAGGCAAATCTTCTTCCGTTCGCCACTTGGCGAAACAGTTTGACAATTTTGTTGAAATCAACTTTGAACGCAAGCCTGCATACCTTGAGATATTCAAAGGCGATCGAGATGCAAAGCATATTGTAGAGATGATTAAGTTGATAACAGGTGAACCTATTGTTCCAGGAAAGACTTTGCTTTTTTTCGATGAGATTCAGATGTGCCAGGAAGCCATTTCTTCTTTGCGCTTTTTCTGGGAAGACATGCCTGGGCTGCATGTGATAGCTGCAGGTTCTCTCTTAGAGTTTGCACTTAGCGAAATCCCTACTTTCGGTGTAGGCAGAATCCATTCCATGTTTATGTATCCCATGTCATTCGATGAATTTCTGAATGCTCTTGGCATGTTTTCATTACAGAAATATAAGCGAGAAGCTTCTCAAGAGAAACCTTTATTATCCGCTTTGCATGAACAGTTGGTTTCCTTGTTCCGTACCTATTTGATGGTAGGCGGAATGCCGGAATCTGTAAGTACATGGGTTGATACACATAGTTACGTGGAATGTCAGGCTGTGCAAAAGGAAATCGCATATACTTACGAGGTGGATTTTGCAAAATATAAGAAACGTGCCAATACCACTCTGTTGCGTCAGACCTTACATAGTGCCGCACACCAGATAGGAGGCAAGTTTGTATATAGTCAGGTATCTCGTGATTTCAGGTCGTACCAAATAAAGGAAGCTCTGAGCTTGCTCACGCTTGCCGGATTGCTCGTCCCCGTATGCAATACGGCTGCCAACGGTTTTCCTTTAGGTGCTGAGGCTGATGAAAATTGCGTAAAATACCTATTCTTAGACAGTGGATTATTGCTTGCCATCTTGGGTATGGATTTCGGCAATATCACCTCCATATCAGAAGACATATTGATAGGCAATGCAGCTGACCTTGTCAACAAAGGGCACATCACGGAGATGGTGGCAGGATTGGAAATCATCAAGAACCAACAACCTGATAATGTTCCTTCTCTTTATTTCTGGATGCGTGAGGCCAGAGGAGCCTTGGCAGAAGTCGATTACATTCTGGCAAAGGATATGAAAATCTTACCCATCGAGGTCAAAGCTGAAGTAAAAGGAGGCATGAAGAGTCTTTATTCTTTTGTCGAAGCGAAAGGCATCACGCATGCTGTTCGTACTTCGCTCGAAAATTTTGGACGATTCACAAAGGGGGATTGCACCATAGATATTTATCCTTTATATGCTCTCCAGAATCTTGTTGGAACTTGAAAGAATTGTTTCCTATCATTATTCCAACTTGTGCTGATTATTCTAATACCCTGTGAAACAGGAGTCATATAAATGAACGAAATACTATAAAATCGTTGCATGTAACATAATTGCCATGTGATGAACGAATTTTTCTCTGTTGTTAATAAGGAATTTGCTATCTTTGCTGCCAGAAATTTGAATAAACAATAAATAGGAATTACTATTAACAAAACCTTTATTTACATGGAGAAAATGAAAACTCTCTTGATGAGCATCTGTTTGTTGCTCGTCAGTGCGGTATCATTCGCCCAGGTCGAAGAGGCAAGTGGAAATGTTACCGACAACAGTGGAGAACCAGTTATTGGTGCCACTGTCACCGTAGTAGGGGGACAGGGAAATGCAGGTACTGTTACCGATATTGATGGTAACTTTAAGCTGCAGGTTCAGTCCGGTTCTAAACTTTCTATCTCTTTTATGGGGTATAAGACTCAGGTGGTGAAGGCTGCCAAGGGTCTGCGCATCGTTCTCGAAGAAGATGCCAAGTTGCTCAACGAGGTAGTCGTTACTGGTTATACCACTCAGCGCAAGGCCGACCTGACAGGTGCCATCTCGGTAGTCAGCGTTGACGAGATAGCCAAGCAGAACGAGAACAACCCTATCAAGGCTCTTCAGGGCCGCGTTCCTGGTATGAATATTACAGCTGACGGTTCTCCTTCAGGAACTGCCACCGTACGTATTCGTGGTATCGGTACGCTGAACAACAATGATCCTCTTTATATTGTTGATGGTGTGCCAACCAAGTCTGGTATGCACGAACTCAATGGTAATGACATCGAGAGCATTCAGGTGCTCAAGGATGCTGCTTCGGCTTCTATCTATGGTAGCCGTGCTGCCAATGGTGTCATCATCATCACTACCAAAAAGGGTAAGGAGGGCAAGGTGAAGGTCGACTTCGATGGTTCTATCTCGGTTTCTACTTACGCTCATAAGATGGATGTCCTCAATGCAAAGGAGTTTGGTCAGGTGATGTGGCGTGCCTATATGAACGATGGTATGGATCCTAACACCAATGGTCTGGGCTACAGCTACGACTGGAGCTATAACGAGCAGGGCAACCCTGTGCTCAACGGCATCAGTATGAAGAAGTATCTCGACGATGCGGGTACAACACCTGCTGCTGATACTGATTGGTTTGATGAGACAACTCGCACAGGTGTAGTACAGCAGTATAACGTATCTGTTAGTAAGGGTTCAGACAAGGGTAGCAGCTTCTTCTCTTTGGGTTACTACAAGAACTTGGGAATTATCAAACATTCTGATTTCAACCGCTTCTCAGCTCGTATGAATACAGAGTACAAACTCTTGAAGAATAATTGTCTTACTGTAGGCGAGCACTTCACCGTCAACCGTACTTCTGAGGTTGCGGCTCCTGGTGGCTTCTTGCAGAATGTGTTGCAGTTCAATCCATCTCTGCCTATCTATACTGAGGATGGCAACTATGCAGGTCCTGTAGGAGGTTATCCAGACCGTAATAACCCTGTAGCAGTGTTGGAACGCAACAAGGACAACCGTTATACCTACTGGCGTATGTTTGGTGATGCTTATGTAAACCTCAACCTCTTCAAGGGCTTTAACATCCGTTCCACCTTTGGTCTCGATTACTCACAGAAGCAGCAGCGATTCTTTACTTATCCTATTACCGAAGGAAATGTGGCTAACAACAAGAATGCAGTAGAGGCCAAGCAGGAACACTGGACCAAGTGGATGTGGAATGCTGTGGCTACATATAATAAGGAGATAGGTCAGCATCGCTTCGACCTCATGGCAGGTATGGAGCTTAATCGTCAGGACGACATCTACTTCTCTGGTTACAAGGAAGGTTTCGCAGTACTCAACCCCGATTATATGTGGCCTGATGCAGGTACTACCGGAGCACAGGCTTACGGTGGAGGATCTGGCTATTCGCTCGTGTCTTTCTTCGGTAAGGCCAACTACAACTATGCCGACAAATATATGGCTTCGTTCACCATCCGTCGTGACGGTAGCTCTCGTTTCGGTAAGAACAATCGTTATGCCACCTTCCCATCTGTATCTGCAGGCTGGCGTATCAATCAGGAGAACTTCCTGAAGAAGGCTTCTTGGATTGACGATTTGAAGATACGTGCTTCTTGGGGACAGACTGGTAACCAGGAAATCGACAACTTGGCTCGCTATACCATCTTTGTTAGCAACTATGGAGTGAGCGAGAATGGTGGTCAGAGCTATGGTACCTCTTACGATATCGCAGGAACCAATGGCGGAAGCACATTGCCTTCAGGTTTTAAGCGCAACCAGATTGGTAACGACGACATCAAGTGGGAGACAACCACACAGACCGACTTGGGTCTCGACTTCGCCTTCTTTGGCAACACACTCTATGGTAACTTCGACTGGTACTTCAAGAAGACCAAGGACATCTTGGTTTATATGCCAGGTATCGCCGTTATGGGTGAGGGTAGCTCACAGTGGATCAATGCAGGCGAGATGGAAAACCGCGGTTTCGAGTTCAATATCGGTTATCGCAACAAGACCAACTTCGGTTTGAAGTACGACATCACCGCCAACATCTCTTCTTATCGCAACAAGATTACAGCGCTGCCTACTACCGTAGCTGCCAACGGAACCTTTGGTGGTAATGGTGTGAAGAGTGTCATCGGTCATCCAATGGGTGCACAGGTGGGATACGTATGCGACGGTATCTTCAAGAGCCAGGAGGAAATCGACAACCATGCCACACAGGAAGGTGCAGGCTTAGGTCGTATGCGCTGGAAGGACCTCGACGATGATGGCAAGATTACAGAGCTTGACCAGACTTGGATTTACGATCCTGTGCCCGACTTCACTTATGGTTTCAACATCTACTTGGAGTACAAGAACTTCGACTTCACAGCTTTCTTCCAGGGCGTACAGGGTGTGGACATCATCTCCGACCTGAAGCGTGAGACCGATATCTGGGCTGGTCTTAACATCGGCAACCTGAACAAGGGACGCCGCCTCCTCAGTGCATGGAGCGTGGACAATCCTACAAGCGATATTCCTGCTCTTACCCTCTCGGACAATAACAATGAAAAACGTGTTTCCAGCTATTGGGTAGAGAATGGCAGTTATCTGAAACTGCGCACTATCCAGTTGGGTTACAATTTGCCACAGAACATAGTCTCTAAGCTATCTATGCAACGTCTGCGTATGTATGTCAGCGCACAGAACCTGTTCACCATCAAGAGCAGTAGCTTTACTGGTGTAGATCCTGAGAATCCAAACTATGGATATCCTATACCACTTAACATTACATTTGGTCTTAACGTAACATTCTAAAAGAGTCAAAATATATGAAAAAGATATTATATTCAGTCCTTACCGTTCTTGCTTTGGTGGGTACGACAAGTTGTTCTGACTTCTTGGATGACCAGAAACCGCAGGGCGTGCTCGACAGCGATATGGTGAAGGAGCCAAGCAATGTGGATAATCTTGTTATCTCGGCTTACGCTGTCTTCACAACAGCCGAAGATGTCAACTCTTCCTTCTCGATGTGGAACTTCGATGTTCGCAGCGATGATGCCTATAAGGGTGGCAACGGAACCAGTGATGGTGACGTATTCCATCAGTTGGAGATAGAGCAGGGTGTGCTTACTACCAACTGGAATATCAACGATATGTGGGTGCGCCTTTACAACTGTATCTCACGTGTCAACTCAGCCATCTCTGTGCTTGAGACCACCAGTGACAGCTATCAGCTCAAGGATCAGCGTTTAGGCGAGATGAAGTTCTTGCGTGCCTACGCCCACTTCCTGCTGAAGCGTCTCTACAAGAACATTCCTTTCATCATGGATGCCAACCTGAAGCAGGAAGACTACAATACCCTTTCCAACACTGAGTTCAACAACGATGAGGGTTGGCAGCAAATTATCAACGATGTGGAGTATGCCTATAGTGTGCTTCCAGTGAAGCAGACCGATAAGGGCCGTCCTTCCAAGGCTGCAGCTGCAGCCTTCCTCACCAAGGCTTATCTCTATAAGGCTTATCGCCAGGACGATCCTTCATCCAATCAGGTGACCAGCATCAACAGAGAAGACTTGCTAAAGGTCATTGAGTATAGCAATCCTGACATCTATAGCGCAGGTGGCTTCGATCTCGAGGCTGACTTCCACAACAACTTCCGTCCTGAGACACAGTACGAGAATGGTGTGGAGAGCATCTGGGCCATGCAGTATTCTATCAACGACGGTACCAAGAATGGTAACCTGAACTGGAGCTACGGTCTTATCGTGCCTAATATCCCTGGTGTTACCGATGGAGGTTGTGACTTCTACAAGCCCAGTCAGAATCTTGTGAACGCCTATCGTACCGATGCCGACGGTCATCCTTTCATTGACACCTTTAATAATAAGGACTACGACTTGACACAGGATGCTGACCCACGCCTGTTCCTCACTGTTGGTCTGACTGGTCTTCCATACGAGTTCAACAGCAAGTACATGATGGACGCCAGCTCCACATGGAGCCGTTCTAATGGACTTTATGGTTATTATGTAACCTTGAAGCAGAACGTAGATCCTGATTGTGGTTACATGGTAAAGGGCTCTTGGTGGGGTACACCAATGAACCGCATCGTGTTCCGTTATGCCGACGTACTCTTGGAGCGTGCTGAGGCTTATGCGCAGCTCAACGAGACGGGTGAGGCCATCAAGCTGGTCAACAAGATTCGCCTGCGTGCCAAGCAGAGTACAGGTATGATAGCCAATTATCCTTCTGACTATGGCGTGAAGTTCAATATCTCTACCTATAATGGTTCTTACAGCCAGGAAGATGCTCTGAAGATAGTGAAGATGGAGCGTCGTTTGGAGATGGGTATGGAGAGTGAACGCTTCTTCGACCTCGTGAGATGGGGTGAGGCAGAGAAGGTGCTCAACAAGTACTTTGCTGAGGAGACCAACAACTGCTCTATCTATGGAGAAGCTCACTTTACAGCCAACAAGAACGAATATCTGCCAATACCTTTCTCACAGGTAGCGGCTTCCGACGGACATTACACACAGAACATAGGAGGATGGTAATATGAAGAAATTATTATTTATATTGATGGGCATTCTTGCCCTCACAGCCTGCAGCGAGGATAATGTGTCCGACCTGCAGCTCACAGGAGGCTGTTCTGTTACTGAACTGGCACTCGATGATTATGAAGGAACAGTAGACAAGGCTGCACGTACCATTACCGTACGCGTGCCTGAGACCTACGACATCAGTCAGATGACCTTGAGCAAACTCACACTCAGCGATGGTGCTGTGTGTGATGCCAAGGTGGGCGACAAGATGAATATGCTCCTTGCACAGACCTTGCGCGTGAAGAATGGCGATGTGTTCCTCGACTGGACTCTCGTTGCCAAGCGCGATGAGGCAAAGATTCTCTCTTTCAAGGTGAATGGTATCTATACAGGAGTCATTAACGAGAGCAACAAGACCATTAACATTAATGTGCCAAAGACGGTGGACATCACCAAGCTGATACCTTCTATCAAGGTGAGCGAGAATGCTACTGTCGCACCTGTTTCGGGTGCACCAGTCGACTTCACGAATCCTGTGGCCTATACCGTAACCAACAATACGGCTACAAGCACCTACACTGTAACCGTCAATCAGATAGGCAAGCCTACTGCTGTATTCGCAAGCTTGGCTCTGACGATGGACGAACTGGTGCCTGAGGAGAAGGCTGCCTGCGAGTGGATGCTCGCGAATGTGGACAACTCTATCTATGCTTCGTTTACTGATATCAAGAATGGCAATGTAGACTTGAGTGAGTGTAAGGTGATATGGTGGCACTTCCACAAAGACGGTGGAGTGGACGGTAAGGCAAAATTCGAGCAGGCTGCTCCTGAGGCTATTGCCGCACAGGCTGTGCTGAGAGACTACTATAAGGCTGGTGGTTCCTTCCTCTTCACACGTTACGCTACCAATATGCCTGGTGAGTTGGGTATCGACAAGAACGGATTGGCACCTAATAACTGCTGGGGACAGGTGGAGAATGATGCCGAGACTTGTGGAGGTCCTTGGGAATTCAAGATGGGCAATGATGCTGCAGGATATCATTCCGACCACGCCCTCTATCAGGGACTGGTGAAAGGTGATGACGCCAACAGTGTATACACTACTGATGCCAACTACCGCATAACCAACTCTACTGCTCAATGGCATATTGGAACTGACTGGGGTGGTTTTGACAACTATGCCGTATGGAGAGAGAAGACTGGTGGTGTCGATCTTGGTTATGGTGGCGATGGAGCCATTGTTGTCTGGGAGTACCCAGCAACAGGTACTTCTGGTAAGACGCTCTGTATAGGTACTGGTTGCTACGATTGGTACAGCGTAGGTCCTTTCACAGAGAAGTTCCATGCTAATGTGGCCCTCATGACCAAGAATGCATTTAATTATCTTATGAACCATTAACAATAAACAAAAATGAAGACAATGATAAATTCTATAATATTGGCATCATGCCTCGCTTTGCCTCTCGCTTCATGCAGCGACAGCGATGCTGCCCCCGAGCAGAAGGATTGGTCTACCACCACTTATTTCAACTCATCCGATGCTGCAGCACAGGATACTTATTACAAGCCTGCTGTGGGCTATGTGGGCGACCCTATGCCTTTCTTCGATCCAGTGGCTGGCGATTTCAAGGTGTTGTATCTGCAGGACTTCCGTCCTAATCCTGAAGGAACTTACCACCCCATCTGGGGTGTAAGTACCAAGGATGCTGCCCACTATACTGCTTTGGGTGAACTGGTTTCTTGTGGCACCCTGAAGTCGCAGGATGCTGCCATCGGTACTGGTTCTACCATCTACGATGAGGCAAGCAAGCTTTACTATACATTCTATACAGGTAATAAGTATAAGCCTACAGGTGACGAGAGCGCACAGGCTGTGATGGTAGCAACTTCTGCTGATTTCAAGACCTGGACCAAGGATCGTACTTTTTTGATCAAAGGTCAGGACTTCGGCTACGATAAGAACGACTTCCGCGACCCATTCGTGTTTAAGGGTGATGATGGCAAGTTCCACATGCTCATTTCTACCAAGAAGGGTGGCAAGGGTAGCTTAGCTGAGTTCGTATCTGATGACTTGAAGAACTGGACTGACAATGGTGTGTTCATGACCATGATGTGGGACCGTTTCTACGAGTGTCCTGACCTCTTCAAGATGGGCGACTATTGGTACTTGGTGTATAGCGAACTTCATCATGCTGTACGCAGAGTGCAGTATTTCAAGGGAAGAACACTTGACGAGTTGAAGGCTTGTACCGCCAATGATGCAGGAATATGGCCTGATGCTCACGAGGGCTTCCTCGACAGCCGTGGTCTTTATGCCGGCAAGACTGCCAGCGATGGTACCAACCGCTATTTGTGGGGCTGGTGTCCTACTCGAAGCGGTAAGGACAATACTGCTGTGGGTGCTTCGCCTGCAGAGCCAGAGTGGGCTGGCAACTTGGTTTGCTATAAGCTCATCCAGCATGAGGACGGTACGCTGACACTCGGACAGATTGATGCCGTGAGCGAGAAGTACAACCAGGATGTTGCCGTAGAGGTGAAGGAGAGCCAGAATATGACCGAGGCAGATGGCACTTATACGCTTGCAGGCAATGCCGAGCAGCCTGATGCCTACATGCTGATGGGCCGCTTGGGCAGTCACAACAAGATCAGCTTCACCGTCACCACTTCCAACAAATGGGATAAGTTTGGTATCTCTATGGTTCGTGGCTCTGACTCTAAGAAGTATTACACCATGGTTGTCAACCCAGAGGATGAGAACAACCGCAAGGTAAACTTTGAGGAGCAAGGCGTAGAGGGTAAGGGCTTCATTGCCGGAATTGATGGCTACGTGTTTGCCCGTCCTGCCGACAATGTGTACAACGTCACCATCTATACCGACAACAGTATCTGTGTGATGTACATCAATGATGTTTGCAGCTATACCAACCGTATCTATGGCATTCAGAAGAACTGTTGGAGTATCAATAGCTATAATGGCGCCAACGTCAAGATTAGCAATCTGAAGATCAGTCAGAATTAATTGAGAAAGTAGATCAGACACATCGTTTTTCAAAACACCATAACTTTGCGAGGCTCATCTCCCTTTTTGGGGGATGGGCCTTTTTCGTTTTTTTAGGAATCTTCCCCATTTACGAAAATGAGAATGAAAAAATACAGCTACATGAACTCATTTTCGGAAAGTTAGGAGCAGAGTTCTGAATGGACTTCAATCAATACGGGGAACTACTCATCCCATTCCTCGAATTCCAATTCCAGTTCCTTGTACTCGGGTTTGTGGGTGCTGTTCTCATGGTCTTCTTTCTTGGCTTCTTCGCTTGTGGCATTGCTCACTGAGAGGCCAATGAGGCGGATGGGGTGGGCGGAGGAATACTCCACCTGCTTGAGCAGAAGTTTGGAGAGAGGCAGTATGTCGGCCTTGCTCTTCAGAATCTTGTCTTGCGAGATGCTTCTTGTTATCTGGGTGAAGTCGGCAAACTTGATTTTCAGGGTGAGGGTGCGGCCTTCGAACTCGCTGCGTTCTATGCGGGTAAGCAACTCCAGGACGGTGTGATAGAGTTGTATGATGACGGCAGAGGAAGTGTATATATCCTCTAAGAAAGTCTGTTCGCATCCCACAGACTTCCTTTCGCGATACGTAACGACGGGGCGATTGTCGATGCCACGTGCAAAATGGTAGAAGACATGACCAGCCTTGCCAAAAACCTCGACGAGATGCTGTTCTGAAACCTTACGCAGGTCGGCTCCGCGGTAAATGCCCATGAAGTGCATCTTCTGCAGAGTCTTCTTGCCTACGCCCCAAAAATCTTCCACGGGCAGTTGAGAGATAAAGTCGAGAGCCTTGTCGGGGTGAATGGTGCAGATGCCGTCGGGCTTGCGATAGTCGGAAGCCACCTTGGCGAGAAACTTGCAATAGCTGATACCTGCCGATGCGGTGAGTCCTGTCTCTGCTTTGATGCGTGCCTTGATTTCGCGTGCCACATCTACAGCCAGTTCTATACCTTTCTTATTATGGGTGACATCGAGAAAGGCCTCGTCAATAGAGATAGGTTCTATGAGGTCGGTATAATCCTGGAAGATGTGGTGAATCTGCTGCGACACCTCTTTATAATGTTCGTGTCGGCAAGGCACGATGTTGAGGTCGGGGCAGAGGCGCTTGGCCTGTGCGATTGATTGTGCAGAATGTACTCCGAAGCGACGTGCCTCATAGCTGGCAGTAGACACCACACCACGTGGACCGTCGAAGCCTACCGCAATGGGTTTGCCCCGAAGTTCAGGATTGTCTCTTTGCTCTACTGCCGCAAAGAAGGCATCCATATCAATGTGTATGATTTTTCTATTCTCCATTCTCATGCAAAAATACAAATAAATCCTTGTTTATGCAAATTTCATTTCTATCTTTCTCAACTTTCGCTGGGTTCAGGAGTTTAGATGATAAAGGAGTTATCACTCCCTTCGGTCGTTAAAAGTTATAGCCATCAGAACGTCGTTTTTGCATCCCTCAGGCAGTCTTGATCATTTCAAGTCTGCCTGTCTTATTTTAAATACTTTTGCTGTGTCGCAATTAAAGCTTGAGGTACAGATCTTCATGAAGTTTCCATGGAAAAAAGAATCGAATAATCCAAGTATTTTAATAAAATTGTTATCGCAATAGGGGTATACCTAACATTGTCTTTGACTTCTCAAACTTTCGAAACAAGCGAAAGTTCTCATACTTAAATAGAGAATTTTGTGATAAAATAATTAATGGCAGTCAGCAACTCGTCAAGATTATTTTTGATAACGTCTAATACAATATCTCCGTCAATATCAAAATAACCATGTGCAATATGGTTACGAATGCCTATGACATCTTGCCAAGGTATTTCTGGACGTTCATCTAACAAACGGGATTGGGTTAATTTATCTATCTGTTTAACCCCTTCTCCAATAGCCTCTATAAGCATACAACTGGCTGCAAGATTTTTCATGCCTTCTGGCGTACTATAGTAATCATCTACATTTTGTATATCCTTATTCCAATCTTGCAATTGTTCTATAGCTTTTTTTATTTGCAATAAGGTACCTGCTATTCTATTTGATAATGTATATTCCGTCATGTTCTATTTCTTTAAGAAGGTATGGATTGATACGTTTGTGTATTCTTACTATATCAACTGAGCATTCCAGTAAGTTTTCTAAAAAGCGCTTAAGTCTGACAACAAGAAACATTTTCGGTTCCATATCTACACATATATCTACATCGCTACCTTCTTTCTGTTCATTTCTGGAAACAGAACCAAAGAGACGTAATGATTTTACTCCGAAGTTACTTTTTAGTTCTTCGGCGTGAGATAAAATCAGTGAAATGTAGTATTCTCTTGACTTCATAATCATTGTCTTTTTATTCAGGTATGGATAATGCAAATCGAATGCATAGCGTCAAGCTTGTTTGAACGTTTTGCTGAGATGCAACTTATCTTCTGCAAAGATAATGCAAACGAGCGTAGAATATCAAGCTTGCTTGAATATTATGCCGAGTGCAGCTTATCTTCTGCAAAGATACAAAAAATATCTATTAATGCAATAGTAATGAATGAAAAAGTACTGATTTTACTCAATACGACTATTTTAACGGAAAATACAGAACTCGGTGATGAAGGTGGGTGTAGATAAAATTAGCTGATATAGAAAAAAGAATCGAATAATCCAAGTATTGTAATAAAATTGTTATCGCAAAAGAAATGACTTTTATGTTGAATCTTGGGATTGATGGAAAGGAAGCCGTCAAGATTGCAAAAAGGGTGTGCCACAAAATCCATGGCACACCCCTTATGTAAAGATAAGTGTGATTTTACTTCTGGCACTCCTTGCAAGGAGTCCAAGGCTTGAGCTGTTTGAAGAAGTCGTTGCCCTTGTCGTCTACGAGGATGAATGCAGGGAAGTCCTCTACGGTAATCTTCCAGATAGCCTC
>OIXL01000284.1_pt1 | contig 27807 bp, 18 predicted proteins | sample 1587761 | NCBI WGS metagenome assembly OIXL01 (sample SAMN03283246) | human gut metagenome | biome: human-associated habitat; material: feces | host: Homo sapiens | place: Peru | collected 2012 | reverse complement strand
CGCCGGAGAACTCCGGGCTCCCGTTGAATGATTAGTAGGATCATATAAACCGCAACAAATCGAGCCGGGCAGGAAGTTTTGCCGGGTAATTTGTCTGGAATTATTCTTCGATGTCGTACTCGTCGCTCAGGCGCTCTTCAAACAGCTTGCCCAGCTCCAGCAGCAGCTCGTCGTCGTCCACAACATCCAGATATTCGCCTTCATCATCCTCGCCAACGCTCAGAATGACCAGCTGAGCATTCTCAGCTTCCTCTTCGGTCTCGGCGTATTCCACAGCAGCCAGATAATGCACACCCTTGTGGTCCAGCGCATCGATCACCTCAAATGTGATCTCGTTGCCGTCCTCATCCTCCAGGGTCATCAGGTCGGGCTGATCTTCTTCGGTATTAGGGTTCTTGATTTCGTCAGACATAGATATTGTCTCCTGTATCGTGTCATAAAACGGGCTGTTTGTGTGCCGCCCGCTTGGCCTGCATATAGTGTAGCGTTTTTTTGTCTGCTCGTCAAGATGCTTTTTCGCACAGAAATTGTGCAGCAAATTTTCACGCATTTGCTCTCGCACTCTGCGGCAGAATATGATATACTATCCTCTGAATCTTCTGTGCACGGTGTGCCGTGCAGGTTACTATAGAGTATGGAGCGTGGGCGGAAATGATGCATAAAAAAAGATGGGCGGCACTGGTGCTGGCAGCAGCACTGGCCCTGACCGGCTGCAGCTTTGGCGGTGTCGGCGGAGGCGGCAGCACCGCCCAGAAGATCGACCGCCCGGCGGTGGAGTCGGCAGAGCTGCAGTTTGCTCACCCTGCGGCGGGGGACACCATTGCGGTGTTCGATACCTCGGCAGGCGTGTTCAAGGCGGTGCTTTTCCCGGACAAGGCCCCGCAGGCCTATGATAACTTTGCAGGCCTTGTGCAGGCAGGCTACTACAACGGCCTGACCTTCTCCCGCGTGGAGAGCGGCTTTGTGGTGGAAGCCGGGCAGGGGGCCGACGGCAGGGGCAACACCATCTGGAACGGCAGCCGCTACCCGGCTGAGACCACCGACAGCCTGCACCATTATTCCGGTGCCCTGTGTATGGGCACCGATGCTTCCGGCGAGTGCGCCAGCGTTTTTTACGTGATGCAGACGCTGCCGGGAGACCAGTCGGTGACGCAGGAGCTTGTGGACCAGATGAACAGCGCGGGCTACCGCGCAGAGGTGGTTTCGGCCTATCAGACCGCCGGCGGCGCGCCTTATCTTGACTACACCGATACCGTGCTGGGGCAGGTGTACGAGGGCATGGACGTGGTGGATGCCATCGGCCAGACCGCCGTGGACGAAAACCAGAAGCCCCGTGAGGACATCACCATCAATAGCGTGAGCATCGAGACCTATCAGTGAACCAAAAGGCACCCGCAGCGTTCAAAAATGCGGGTGCCTTTTTTATAACTCCTTCAGTCGCCTGCGGCGACAGCTCCCTCAAAGAGGGAGCCCTTGGCAAAACTGAAAACTTAGCCATACTGCCAAAGACACCTTACTTGAAGGAGCTTGTTTCGATGCCGTTTTTCTCCACGACCCTCCGGTGAAAATGCGTTTGTCGCGGCCCGCAGGCCGCGACAAACGCGAAATTAAAAATAATTTTCCGCTGAATATGCCCAGAGCACAGCGGAGGGCATTCCAAATCGTCCGGCCTTAAAACAGAATCAGATTTCCCCCGGATGCTCCTTCCGCCACGCCAGATAGTCATCCAGAATGACCGTGGCGCTCACAGAGTCCAGAATTTCCTTGCGCTTTGTGCCAAACGTGCCGCTTTCGTCCAGAATGTCGGCGGCGGCGCAGGTGGTCTGGCGCTCGTCCCACATGCGTACCGGCAGGCCGCTCCAGATTTCGACCGTCTTTGCCAGCTTGCGGCTCTTGATGGCGCGTTCGCCCTCGGTACCATCCATGTTCAGCGGCAGGCCGATCACGATCAGCTCGGCTCCGATCTCCTTGGCCACTTCGCACACCCGTGCCGCCACCTTGTTGCGGGCTTTCAGGGTGATCTGCGGGGTGATGGCCGTTGTAAGGAACTCGGTGCGGTCACAGGTGGCAAGGCCGGTGCGGCTGTCGCCGTAGTCAACAGCTAAAATTTTCATACAGGCTTCCTCTCTTGTGTGGAAAAGTTTGTCGGTCCAAGTGTACCACAGCTGCAGGCTAAAAGGTAGAGAATCACACTTTTTTTGAGAGGATTTTCGTGTTACAATAAACACAGATCGATTTTTTAGGAGGAAGTGCCCCATGCTCAAACTGGTTTTAGGCGGCTCCGGCAGCGGCAAAACCACCCTGCTCTATTCCCGCATCAAGGCCCGGGCCGAACAGGGCCGGCGCAGCATCCTTCTGGTGCCGGAACAGTTCACTTCCAGCACGGAGGGCCGCATCTACCGGGAGCTGGGCGATGCTCTTTCCGGCATGGTGGAAAGCTTTTCCTTTACCAGTCTGGCCGAGCGCATCCTCTCTGCCGAGGGCGGCGCGGCGGTGCAGACCCTTTCGGACGCGGGCCGCGCCGTGCTGGTGCGCCGCGCGCTGGAAGAGCTGCAGGATCATGTGCACTACTACTACCGCCACCGCCGCAGTGCGGCCTTCTGCCAGATGGCGGCCCAGACCATCGACGAGCTGAAAAGTGCCGGCCTTTCCGGCGCACAGCTGGCAGAGCTTGCGCCGGACTGCGGGCCGGAAAGCGGCAAGCTGAGCGAGCTGGCACTGATCTTTCAGGGGTACGAAACGCTGCTGGCGGGCACCGGCATGGACCCCGCCGACCGGCTGGAGCTGGCGGCTGACCGGCTGGAAGCTGCTCTTGCCCGGGGCGAACTGCCGGACTTTCTGCGGGAGCGGGAAGTGTTCATTGACGAGTTCGATACCTTCAACGCACCCAAAAAGCGGCTGATGGGCGCGATGCTGGCGGCGCTGCCCACCGTCACGGTGGCCCTGTGCGACGACGGTGCGCCCATGGTGCCGGGGGATATGGGGATTTTCTCCGGCGCAAAGCAGGTGGCCGCACAGCTGCGGCAGCTGGCCCGCAAAAATGGTGCTGATGCGGCAGTGCCGGAGCTGCTGCGCCGCGACCTGCGCCATAAGGATGCGCCCGGCCTTGCGGCTGTGACAGAGCTTTTGGAGACTGGCACCTGTGAGGTGCCGCCCGCTGCGCCGGAGGTGCGGCTGTTTGCCGCTGCCAGCCGGGAAGAGGAAGCCCGCTGCACCGCTGCGGCCATCCGCCGCCTGATGCGGCAGGGCGTGCGCTGCGGCAAAATGGCCGTGGTCTGCCGCAATATCCCGGATTACCGTGCGGCCATCCGGTACGAGTTCCGTATGGCAGATATCCCGCTTTACTGCGATGAACCCACCACCCCGGAGTTCAGCGCCCCGGCTACGGCGGTGCGTGCACTGCTGGCACTGCTGCGCGGTGCGGATATGACCGAAAACCTGACCATTCTTGCCAAGACCGGCCTGTGCGCTCTGACCGAGCCGCAGGTCTGCGCGCTGGAAAACTATGCCTATACCTGGTCACCCAATGCGGCGGCATGGCGCACAAAATTTGAGAAAAGCCCCAAGGGCTTCGGCGAAAATGAACTGTCCGATGAGGATGCAAAAACGCTGGAGGATGCCGAGACTGCCCGCCAGCTGCTGGTAACAGCCGTGGACGAACTGCGCAGCAAGGTGCGGGGCGGCAGCGCCGAACAGATCAGCCGGGAACTGTATTTCTGCCTGAAAAAGCTGGGTGCAGAAGAGCAGCAGGCAGCGCTGGTGGAAGCCGTCCGCACTGCCCGGGGCATCCCGGCGGCAGAGGAAGCTGCCCGCGAGTGGAACGTGGTGATGCAGCTGCTCAACGAAATGGCCCACCTGCTGGGCGGGCAGGGCGTGACCTTTGCAGAATATGAGGACCTGTTCAGCCTGCTGCTGCGCTCTTCGGACCTTGGGCACATCCCGCAGACGCTGGATGCCGTGGTGCTGGCAAGCGCGGGCAAAATGCGTCTGGACGCGCCGGACTATGTGTTCGTGCTGGGCCTTGCGGAGGGCGAATTTCCCTGTGCACCGTCCGAGACGGGCCTTCTGACCCACGCCGACCGCGATGTTCTGATGGCAAAGCAGATCGATCTGCCGGACTGCTTTGAGAACCGCGTGGTGCGCGAGCAGGTGTGCGTTTACAAAGCCCTCACCGCACCGGCAAAGGGGTTGTGGCTCAGCTGGCCCAAGGGGCAGGGCAAGACCCTGTGCGCAGCGCTGGAACCCATCGTGGAAGCGCTGCACCCGGCGGCACCGGAGATGGAGCTTCCCGACCTTGCAGCCACCCCCGCCGATGCACTGGATACGCTGGGCGGCTGGCCGCTGACCGACACGGAACGCGCCAGCCTGACGGAGGCGCTGCGTCTGCCGCAGACGGATGCACCCCGGGGCCTTGCGCTGCTGCAGCGCATGGAGGAGGCCCCGCCCCGGCAGGTGAACGATCTGTCTGCGCTGAGCGGCCTGCTGGGGCAGCGGCTGCGCATCTCGCCCAGCCAGCTGGAAAAATACTATACCTGCCGTTACGGCTATTTTTTGCAGTATGTGCTGGGCCTGAAGCCCCGCAGACGGGCCGAGCTTTCTGCCGACCAGAGCGGCACCCTGATGCACTGGGTGCTGCAGATGGCGCTGGACCCGCACCCGGATGCGGATAACCCCTGCAATGCGCTGACGCCTTTTCTGGAACTGGACGACGAAGCCATGGCAGAGCTTGCCAGCCTGCTGGTGGATGAATATGCAAAGCGCTATCTGCCCGAGGATACGGCCCGGTTCGCCTATCTGCTCTCGCGGCTCAAAAAAAGCATGACAAGCCTTTTGTGCTACCTGCGGGATGAACAGAAGCAGTCCTGCTTCCACCCGGCAGCCTGTGAGCTGCGCATCGGCTCCGGGGAGGACGCCGTGCCCGGGCAGGTGTATCATCTCTCGGACGGGCGCACCGTGCAGCTGGTGGGCACGGTGGATCGTGCCGACGAGTGGGTGGAGGAAAACGGCACCCGCTGGGTGCGGGTGGTGGACTATAAGACCGGCACCAAAAAACTGAACCTGAAAGAGGTATACTGCGGGCTGGACTGCCAGATGCTTTTGTATCTGTTCAGCCTGACGCGGGATAAGAGCGGCCGCTTTACCGGTGCAGAACCCGCAGGCGTGCTGTATCTGCTGGCAGACCCGGCCCCCAAGACCACCAACCGCCAGCAGGCACAGCAGGACGTGCAGTACGAGCTGGACGGCCTTGTGAGGGACGAGCAGAAGGTGTTCGATGCCATGGATGCGGATGAGACGGGCCGTTACCTGCCCTTTGGCTACCGCAACGGTGCACCCAGCCCCAGCCAGAAGGATAAGCGTGCCGATATTGCAAAGCTCAACCGCATCCAGCTGCATCTGGATGATCTTGTCACCCAGATGGGCCAGCAGCTTTACGATGGGCAGATCGCTGCAGAACCGCTGGTGGCAGGCGCAGGCAGGAACCCCTGCATCTGGTGCGACTACAGCTTTATCTGCTGCCACGAGACCGGCCTCGGCGAGCGGGCACTGGAAGCCCCGGCCAAACCCTTTGAGCCGGAAGAGACCGAGAACGAGAAGGAAGGTGAGCAGGCATGAGTGAACCTAAATGGACTCCGGCCCAGCGCGCTGCTATTGAGGACCGGGGTGGTGCGCTGCTGGTGAGCGCAGCGGCGGGCAGCGGCAAAACAGCCGTGCTGACCGAACGCGCCGTGCGGCTCATCACCGATCCGGACCACCCGGTGGATGCGGACAAACTGCTCATCGTCACCTTTACCAATGCGGCGGCGGCAGAGCTGCGGGCGCGCATCGGGCAGGCACTGCTGCGGCTCAGCCAGCAGCAGCCCCACAACACGAGCCTGCGCCGCCAGCGGATGCTTTTGCAGCGGGCACCCATCTGCACCATTGACGCGTTCTGTCTGGACCTGCTGCACAAGCACTTTCAGGCACTGGACATCCCGCCGGACTTTGCCCCGGCAGACCCCGGCAGCGTGGAGGTGCTGCGGGCTTCGGCGCTGGCCGAAACGCTGGAAAATGCCTACCGCGACCCGGATTTCTGTGCCTTTGCAGACCTTTACGGCAAGGGCCGCACCGATCAGGCCGCAGGCAATACCATCCTGCATGTGTACGATTTTCTGCGCGCTCTGCCGGACTACGACCGCAGGCTGGACGAATATCTGGCACCATGGCAGCGGGAAAACGGTTTTGCCTTTACCTGCTGGCATGACCTGCTGCTGGCGGAAGCGGCCCGCTGCGCAAAGGCCGCGCGGGAACTGCTGACGGCAGCGCTGGCAGACTGTAAGGAAGATTTTGTCCTTGCACAGGCACAGGCCGAGGAAAAAGGCAAGAACGCTGCTTCCAAGGCAAAGGCCGTGGCCGGTGTCAACGATAAATTTGCAGAGCCGCTCTCCCGGCTGGAAAGCGCCGCCGCCCTGCTGGGCGAGGTGGAACGGCTGGCTGCGGCAGGGCAGTGGACACCGCTGTACGATAAGCTGACACCCTATGTGCTGGGCATGGAGGAGATACCCGGCTTCAAGGGCATGAAAAAACGGCTGACCGGCGATCATAAGGCGGCGGTCAGGACCCGCGCAGACGAAGCCGCCAAGCTGTTTGAGCACATTACGGAGATTGTCTCCTGCAGCGAGGAGGAAGCCGAAGCCGACCGCAGAGCGGCCCTGCCCAGGCTGCGGGCGCTGTTTGCCGCCGTGCGGGATTTTGATGCCCGCTTCTCGGCAAAGAAAAAGGAGCGCAAGCTGCTGGAATTCAGCGATTTTGAGCATCAGGCCCTGCGGCTGCTGCGCACACCGGATGGCGTGTGCACCCCGCTGTGCCAGAGCATCCGGCAGAGCTATGCCGCCGTGATGGTGGACGAATATCAGGACACGAACGCTTTGCAGGATGCCATTTACCGCTGCCTTGCTTCCCCGGAGGGGGATGACCTGTTCCTTGTGGGCGACCTGAAGCAGAGCATCTACCGCTTCCGTCAGGCCGACCCCAGCATCTTCCGGGCTAAGCTGAACGCATGGGCACCGTTGCCCGGCGGCACTGCCCGCCCCCGCCCGGAGGAGGGTACGGCAGGCGGAAACGCTCTGCTGGCGCTGGATGCGAACTTCCGCTCCGCCCCGCAGGTGGTGGCAGGCATCAACTTTATCTTTGAACAGCTCATGACCCCCCAGCTGGGCGATACGGCTTACGGCGACGGCCAGCGGCTGGTGTGCGGTGCACCCGGCGACTACGCAGGCAGCGTGGAAGCGCACTTCCTGCCCGACGACACTGCTGAGACCGACGCGGCGTGGATCGCCCAGCGCGTTGAAGAACTGGTGAAAAACGGCGAACCAGTGCGGGACGGCAGCTCCACCCGCCCGGTGCAGTACGAGGATTGCTGCATCCTGCTGGCGGCGCGCGGCGACTTCCACGCTTATGAGGAAGCGCTCACGGCCCGGGGCATCCCGGTGTATGCGGATGCGCGCGAAAACTTGATGGAAGCAGCGCACATCCGTCCGCTGATCTCGCTTTTGAAGGTCATCGACAACCCGGCGCAGGATATCTACCTTGCCGCCGCCATGTTGGGGCCGATGTTCGGCTTTACGGACGACGACCTTGTACGCCTGCGTGCCCAGAGCGCCGCAATGCAGAAAAAGGCGCAGGAGGAACAGGACGCGAAGAAAATGGGCAAAAGGGCTTCCCGCATGAGTCTGTACGGCGCAGTGCTGCAGGTGGTGCAGAATGGCGATGAAACTCCGTTCACCCAAAAGGTGAAAGACTTTTATGACCGACTCACCGCACTGCGGCGCATGGCCCGCAGTGCTCCGGCAGAACAGCTGCTGGAAGAGATCTTTGTCTCCACCGGCTATCTTGCTGCGCTGGGCGTACTGGAAAACGGTGCGCATCGCCGGGAAGATGCCCGGCGCTTTGCGGCTTTCTGTGCACAGACCGGTGCAAACGGCATCTCGGCGCTGGTGCGTGCCATCGACGCGGCGGCGCAGGCCGGTTCTACCGGGCAGGACACTGTGCCCGGCGGTGCGCGGCCCGGCTGTGTGACCATTATGACCATCCATCGCTCCAAGGGTCTGCAGTTCCCGGTGGTGTTCGTGGGCGACACGGCCCGGCACTTCAACCTGAGCGACACTTACCAGCCGGTGCTGCTGCACCGGGAATACGGCGCGGGCCTGCGCCTGCGCCCGGAACAGGGCGAGAGCATGTACAAGACTGCAGCCTACGCAGCTCTTGCCAGCGTCCATGCACAGGAAACGCGCAGCGAGCAAATGCGCCTTTTATATGTGGCGCTCACCCGTGCACAGGATAAGCTGATCCTCACGGTGCCGCTGGGCATGACCAAGACCGGCAATCCCTTTGCCAAGGCGGCAGCGTTCCTTGCTGCGGGCGCGGGAGAAACGCTGAACCAGCAGGCGGGCAGCTTTGCCGACTGGCTGCGTGCAGCGCTGCTGGTGCATCCCTTCGGCGGGCCGCTGCGGCGGCTGGCAGGAGATCTGGAACTGCCCTTTGTGTTTACGGAAAGCGAGATCATGGTCACGGTGCAGGAAGTTCAGACGGAGCCGGAAACACCGGAACAGGAACCGGAAGCGGCAGAGCCTGTCCCGGCAGACCCGGCATTGGTGGCTCAGCTGCAGGAGGGCTTTGCATGGCGGTATCCGGCGGCAAAACTGGCTGCGGTGCCCGCCAAGGTCAGCGTGACCAGCATCGTGCACAAGGCCGAGCAGACCACGCTGGAACGCCCTGCCTTTCTCTCCAAGGACGGACTGACCGCCGCCGAAATGGGTACGGCCCTGCACGCTTTTCTGGAACATGCGGACTTCGCCTCCCTTGCTGCTGCCAAAGCGGCGGGCACGCTGGAGGAAGCCATCCTTGCAGAGCGCCAGCGGCAGGTGGACACCCAGCTGGTGGCCCCGGAAATTGCGGAAAAACTCAATGCAGGCCGCATCCGCCGCTTTGCCGAGAGCGAAGCCTTTGCAAAGATCTGCGCAGCCGAAAAGGTGCTGCGGGAGCTGGCCTTCATCACGGCGCTGCCCGCGTCGGCCGTGCTGACGGCACAGGGAGCTTCCGCGCAGGAAGCCGCCGCCGTGCAGGATGAGCAGGTGCTGGTGCAGGGCATTGCAGACCTTGTGCTGGTGTTCCCGGATCATCTGGAACTGCTGGATTACAAGACCGACCGCCGCAAGACCGAAGCGGACTTCCTGAGCGCCTACCGCCCGCAGCTGAACCTCTATGCCCTTGCCATCGATAAGCGCTTTACGCCAAAGAAGGTAACGTATAAGGGTATCTACTCGCTGGAGCTGGGGAGGCTGATCGAAGCGTAGGAGAACGTCGGTGCCGCCCACTCCGTCCTGCTTCCGCTCGCCAGTCCATCCAGCGTGAGAAGCCCTCGCACTTCCCGTAGTGGTGCATCGTCGATTCTAATTGCAGCCTACACTTTAGACCATGGCTTCGCGTCATCCTGCCGGAGTGGGCGCACCCGCCTAACTGCTTCCAGTATACACTCCTCTGCTGCAAAAGAAAAGCCCCATTCACGCGCGGCGGCGCAGTGGAATACGCTGTGAGAGAAGCGATACCACTTTTACAGCAAAGGAGCATCTGCCTATGAACACCACCGGCATTTTACGCATTCAAACTTTCGGTGCCCGTCAGTCCTCGCCCATCGAGGGTGTTCTCGTCACCGTGTCCGGCAACGGCTTTACCGCTCAGCGTATCACCGACGAGACCGGCACCGCTGCCGACCTCTCCATTGAAGCCCCCTCCTGTGCGCTGTCCCTGCAGGAGGACAACACCATCCGGCCCTATGCCGTTGTGGACCTGACTGCCGCAAAGGCAGGCTTCCGCACCGTGCGCATTCAGGGTGTGCAGATCTTTGCCGGGCAGGTCACACTGGCCCAGCCGGAGATGATCCCCGAGACCGAAGAGGATCGCGACGTGGTAAACCCGCCCATAGTCATCCCGGAGCATTCACTGTTCACCGGCGATGGCGGCAGCGGCCCGGACCCCATGGAGAACTGCGTGCCCCGGGTGCTGGACAGAGTCATCATTCCCAAAAACATCACGGTGCATCTGGGCAAGCCTGCGGCATCCGCCCGCAATGTGACTGTCTCCTTCCGGGATTATATCGCCAATGTTGCATCCAGCGAAGTCTACCCTACCTGGCCGGAGCAGGCCCTGCGGGCCAACATCCACTGTCAGATCTCGCTGGCACTCAACCGCCTCTACACCGAGTGGTACCCCAGCAAGGGCTACACCTTCAACATCACCAACTCCACCAGCTACGACCAGTATTACGTTCACGGACGCACCGTGTTCGATGTGATGGTGCGCATCACCGACGACATCTTCAACACCTATATCCGCAAGACCGGCACCGTAAACCCCTACTACTCTGAATACTGCGACGGTAAATCTGTCACCTGCCCGGGTCTCAAGCAGTGGGGCACCGTGACGCTGGCCAATCAGGGCCGTAACGCATTGCAGATCCTGAAGTATTACTACGGCAACGACATCGAGATCATCCGCACCTCGAACATCCAGTCCATCCCCCAGAGCTACCCCGGTTCGCCCATCCGGCAGGGCGACAGCGGCACAGCGGTGTTCACCCTGCAACGCCAGCTGAACCGCATCACCAAGGACTATCCCTTCCTCGGCCTGCTGACTGTGGACGGCGTGTTCGGGGCCAAGATGGCCGCCACGGTCAGGGCGTTCCAGAAGCAGTTCAATCTGACCGCCGACGGCGTAGTCGGACGACAGGCATGGTACAAGATCAGCTATATCTATGTGTCGGTCAAGGATCTTGCGGAGCTGACCAGCGAGGGCGAGGTGTCCAGCGGCACTCTCTCGGACGGCACATGGGGCGGCACCGTACTGCGCACCGGCTCCACCGGCAGCGCCGTGGAACAGCTGCAGTTCTGGCTGAATACGCTGGCACAGTATGAGTCTTCCATCCCATCGTTAACAGTGGACGGCGTTTACGGCACTGGAACGGCCAACACGGTGCGGGCCTTCCAGCGCAAATACGGCCTGACCGTGGACGGCGTGGTGGGCCGTGACACATGGACCGAGCTGTACGACCAGTTCCGCAGCATCCAGTCCGACAACGGCACCCCCAATGCCTACCCCGGCACCGCTCTGAGGGAGGGTGCAAGCGGACAGAATGTGCGGCTGGTGCAGTTCTGGCTCAAGATCGCGCGCACGGTGTACTCGAACCTGAACAACATCACGGTGGACGGCAAGTTCGGCAGCGCCACCACAGCGGCAGTCAAGCGGTTCCAGACCTACTTTGGCCTGACCAGCGACGGTGTGGTGGGCCGCACGACATGGAACAAGCTATACGAGGTGTACAACGACATCGCCAACAAGCTGCTGTCGTCCAGCCTGCGCCCCGGCGAGTACCCGGGCGTGCTGCGCAAAGGCTCTTCCGGCACAGCGGTGCGGGAGCTGCAGTTCTACCTCTACCTCATGAGCGCCTACGAGAGCAGCATCCCGGCCATTGGCATCGACGGACAGTTCGGTGCTTCCACCGAAGCTGCCGTGCGGGCCTACCAGCGCTTTGCGGGGCTGACTGTAGATGGCATCGTGGGACGTACCACATGGAACAGCCTGTACGACAAGGCGTCCACCCTGCGGACATCCGGGCCGGTGGTCACCCTGAAACGCCTGCCCTACCCCGGTACCCCGCTCACAGTGGGGTCTTCCGGCAGTGCAGTGCTCTACTACAGCCTGCTTTTGCAGCGCATTGCCTACTACTTTACCAGTGTGGAGAAGCCGCCCCTCTCCGACCAGTACACCGACGAGACTGCCGCCGCCACCCGCAGCGCACAGGAGCTGCTGGGCCTGCCCGAGACCGGCATTGCGGATGCCGACACATGGACAGCTGTGGAAGCGCTGAGCCTGCAGCTCGCCGCCGAAATGCCCAACCCCGACCGCAGCATCGGGCATGGCCCGGTCTACCCGGGCCGGGCCATCGGCGCGGGCAGCGTGGGGCCGGACGTGGCGCAGGTGGAGACATGGCTGAACGGGCGTTCCTGCCTGTACTGCACCGAGGGCTATGTGACCGAAAACCGCCGCTTCGGCCCGGAAGAGACTGCCGCCGTCCGGCTGGCACAACAGCGGGCTGGGCTGCTGGTGACCGGCACCGTGGACCGCGGAACATGGGCCGCGCTGCAGGCCCAGAGCTGCCCACACTGCAGCAAGGAGGAATGAGCGATGGCACGACTTCTGATCTATGATGCCTACGAGAACAAGGTATACACCTATGCAAACCTGAATGAGAACGACCCCATGCCCTACAGCACCGGCACCACCCTGCGGGTGCGGGAATTCCGGGGTAAATCTGCCAGCCCCACCCTGTGGACCACCATTGCAGCCATGGAAGCATGGAACCTGACCCGCCGCAAGTACGGCAAGGGCATCCCGGTGGGGTATGCCTTCCGCCGCATCTGGGAGGGCGGGCACGGCACCCGCAGCCAGCACTACGCGGGCGTATCCTTCGACGTGGGCCAGAGCCTGACCCAGACTGCCCGCACGGCCATCTACAACGCAGCCCGAGGCACCGGTGCATGGGGCTATGTGGAGCCGCTGAGCCAGACCCCCACATGGGTGCACATGGACCGCCGCTACGGCACGCCCGCCTGCAGCGGCACCACCGCCGGGTATCCTACCCTGAGGCGGGGAAGCCGCGGCTGCTATGTGATGATTCTGCAGGACGCGCTTTCCACGCTGGGCTACCAGACCGGGAGCCGAATCGACGGCATCTTTGGTGCCCGGACGGAGGAAGCGCTGAAAGGCTTCCAGCGGCGCACGAGCCTGCGTGTGGACGGTGTGTGCGGCTGCAACAGCTGGAAAAAGATCAGCACCGCCGTCATCGGCGTGGGACGGACAAAAACGACGATCGATTAGCAGAAACTCCCCCAGTCACCTTCGGTGCCAACCCCCTCGGAGATGGGGCCTTTGGCAAAACCGCAAGCTTTTCCTCTTCGCCAGAGGCTCCCTCATTGAGGGAGCGGGCAAACCCAAAGGATTTGACTGAAAGAGTTCCCCCGTGAAACATCCTTCGCTTCCCATCACCGAAAGTTGAAACTTTCTCCCCCATCTGCCCTTTTCGTTGCGCGGTTTGGAAAAACGTGCTAAAATAGCTCTATTATTAAAATGGTTCATGTTGAAAGCAAGAGGATTTGAGGGGTATTGTATCATGGAATTTTCCAAACGACTGGACTTGTTCGGCGACGAGATCTTCGCCGCACTGAACGAACGCAAGGTAGCTCTGGAAGCACAGGGCCGTACCATTTATAATCTGAGCGTCGGCACGCCGGACTTTGCGCCTGCCGAGCACATCCGCAAGGCCATGATGGACGCAGCCGCCGACCCGCAGAATTGGAAGTACAGCCTGCGCGACCTACCTGAGCTGCTGGATGCTGTGTGCGGCTACTACAAGCGCCGCTTTCATGTGGAGATCACCCCGGATCAGGTGGCCAGCTGTGCGGGCAGTCAGGAGGGCGTGGGCCACATCGGCATGGTGCTGTGCGACGAGGGCGACACCGTGCTGCTGCCCACTCCCTGCTACCCGGTGTTCATCGCGGGCAGTCTGCTGGGCGGCGCAAAGCCGTGGTATTACCCGCTGACCAAGGAGCACGGCTTCCTGCCTTATGTGAAGGACATCCCGGAGGATGTGGCCCGCAAGGCAAAGTATATGATCGTCTCCCTGCCCGCAAACCCGGTGGGCAGCGTCGGCTCCCCGGAGCTGTACGCCGAGCTGGTGGCCTTTGCCAAAAAGTATGACATTCTCATCATCCACGACAACGCCTACAGCGACATCATCTTTGATGGTGCCGTGGGCAACAGCTTCTTCAATACGCCGGGTGCCATGGATGTGGGCGTGGAGTTCTTCAGCCTGTCCAAAAGCTTCAACGTCACCGGTGCCCGCATCAGCTTTCTTGTGGGCCGGAGGGACGTGGTAGCCGCCTTCAAGAAACTGCGCGGCCAGATCGATTTTGGCATGTTCCTGCCGGTGCAGAAAGCGGCCATCGCCGCCCTGACCGGCCCGCTGGACATGGTAAAAACGCAGTGCGGCCTGTACCAGCAGCGCCGCGACGCTCTGTGCGGCGGCCTGCGTTCCATTGGCTGGAATGTGCCGGACAGTCACGGCAGCATGTTCGTGTGGGCACCCATCCCGGCAAAGTACGCAAAGAGCATGGACTTCTGTCTTGACCTTGTGGAAAAGAGCGGTGTGCTGTGCACGCCGGGTTCCAGCTTCGGCCCGCTGGGCGAAGGCTACGTGCGCTTTGCCCTCACCCTGCCGCCGGAGCACATTGCCGAGGCGGTGCAGTCCATCAAGGCAAGCGGTATCCTGAACTAAAAAAACGGGAACGTCCATGCGGCGTTCCCGTTTTTTTATGCGTTCACAATATTCTCTCCCGCGCCATCCAGCCATGTGCGCAGGTTGTTGGCAGTAATATCCATCAGCCGCTGCAGGGCTTCGTTGGTGGCCCACGCGATGTGCGGTGTCAGCAGGGCATTCGGCAGGCCGCGCAAAGGGCTTGCCTGCGGCAGCGGTTCAGTGCCAAAGGCATCGGCGCCGTAAAAGCCAAGTTTCCCGTTTTTCAGCGCATCGGCCACGGCCTGCTCGTCCACCAGTGCACCGCGCGCAGTATTCAGCAAGATCATGCCGGGCTTTGCCTTTGCAAGGGTGGCCGCGTTGATCAGCCCCCGTGTTGCAGGTGTTGCCGGGCAGTGCAGGCTGAGCACATCGCTGCGGGCAAGCAGGGTGTCAAGATCCACGAACTCCACACCGTCGGCTTCGTACTCCGGCCGAACGGTGCGGGTGCACACCAACACCTCCATGCCAAAGGCCTTGGCAATGCGGGCGGTCTGCCGGCCAATGCTGCCGTAGCCATAGATGCCAAAGGTCTTGCCCAGCAGTTCCACCTGCGGCAGCAGACCGTAGGCCGCAGGCTCCTCGGTGCGCCAATGGCCGTCCTGCACAAGGCGATGGTAACGGTCGGCGCACTGGCAGATGGCCAGCAGCAGGCTGAAGGTCATCTGTGCCACACTGTAAGTAGAATAGCCCGGCACGTTGGCTACCGGCACACCATGGCGGCGGCAGGCCTTCAGATCAAGGTTATCCGTGCCGGTGGCAATGATGCCCACCCACCTGAGCTTCGGGCACTGGGCCAGAACGGCTTCGTCGATGCGGCACTTATTCAGGAACACGATCTCCGCATCCCCGATGCGCGGCACCACCTCTTCCTGCGCGGTGCGCCCATAGCGGGTGATGTCCGGCACAAGCGCCTTCACACCCGACCAGTCCAGATCTCCCTGCTGTATGGCATAATCTTCCAGAACCACTGCTTTCATTTCAACTTCCTCACTTTCACATCATACGGGATACAGTGCCAGCACCGTGCCCTGCGGGCTTTCGCGGCTTTCCAGCGCGGCATAGCCTCGAGCCAGCAGGATGGCAATGTGCACCCGGTCGGTCAGCGGGAGCCATACCGGCGGCACATTCTGCGCAAGGCACCCGGCCTGCAGCAGAAAACACGGTGCCAGACTGTCCAGCGGGCGGATAGCCCGCAAAGCAAACCCCTGACGCAGATACAGCGGGATCAGTTCTTCTGCCGCACATTCCACCACGGCCCACCGTGCCCGCTGCCGGGCAAGAAACTCCTGCCGGGCAGCAGCCGCAGCCAGCAGCGGTGCAAGGGTCTCGGCAGCATGGCCGTCCGGCCCGGCTGCCGGGGTCAAAAAATATCCGCCTGACGTGCGGTTCCAGCCCAAAAAGCGGCGCAGCGCAGCCGCCGCTGCCACATCGGCATCCATGGGCAGCAGGATGCACCCAGCTCCCGGCACACCGCGTGTACTGTACACGCCCCACACCTCGCCTACCGTCAGCATCCGCAGCACCTCGCTGCGCGGACGGTACACACTGCTCACTTCGCTCTGCGCCAGTCGGCAGAATTCCTCCGCCGAAAGCCGCCTTACCTGCCGCGTGCGCGGCGGGTCACAAACCTGGATCATTTGGTTTCCCCCATTCTTTTTCAGTATGCACCCAGCATACCGGACCGGGGGCGAGAATCGGCGCGAAACAGGGCCGCTCTTTTTGTTTTACAGATCCAGCGTTACATCCTCGCTCAGCACCTGACCAATGGGCTTTGCAATGCACAGGTCGGCTTCCGCATCTGCCCCGGTGGGCTGCATATTGATGACCACCAGATGGTCGCCCCGGAAGTACCGGATCAGTCCTGCCGCCGGGTACACCACAAGGCTTGTGCCGCCGATGATCAGAGTATCCGCACGGCGGATGGCGTTCACCGCGCCGGACAGCACCTCCTCGTCCAGCCCTTCTTCATACAGCACCACATCCGGCTTGACGATGCCGCCGCACTCGGTGCAGCGGGGCACACCGGTGCTGTTGGCAATGAAATCCACATCGTAGAACTTACCGCAGCGGGTGCAGTAGTTGCGCAGGGTGCTGCCATGCAGCTCGTACACCGTGCGGCTTCCCGCCGCCTGATGCAGGCCGTCGATGTTCTGGGTGACGACCGCTTTCAGCCTGCCCTCCCGTTCCAGCTTTGCCAGCCGCAGGTGGGCCGCGTTGGGCTTTGCCCCCTTCACGATGAGCTTATCGCGGTAAAAACGGTAAAACTCCTCCGGGTTCTCCTCCCAGAAGGTATGGCTCAGGATCGTTTCCGGCGGGTAGGCGTACTTCTGATGATAAAGTCCGTCCACACTGCGGAAGTCCGGGATGCCGCTCTCGGTGGAAACGCCCGCCCCGCCAAAGAACACGATGCTGCTGCTTTTGGCAATGATCTCTTCCAATGCCTGTACCATAACAAAAAACGCCCCTTTCGCCGGATGTACATTTGTGTTAAGATAGCTTCAGTATAACACAAACTCACAGGAAAGGAAGCGCAACTTTTGAACGTCTGGTATGTGAACAGCATTCTGGGAACCTTCCAGCTGGAAGAGGAAAACGATGCCATCTGCGGGCTGACCCTCTGCCCGGACGGGGTGCCGGAACTGGAACCGCTGCCCCGCAAGGTATGCGAGACACCGCTTTTACAGGAAGCCGAGGAGCAGCTGAACGAATATTTTGCCGGGGAGCGCAGGGAATTCGATCTGCCCCTCGCTCCAAAGGGCACCCCCTTCCAGAAAGCCGTCTGGGCCGAGATGAACAAGATCCCCTACGGTGAGACCCGCACCTACGGCCAGCTGGCCGCCGCTGTTGGCAAGCCCAAGGCCAGCCGTGCCGTGGGCGGTGCCTGCCACTGCAACCCCATCGCCATCCTTCAGCCCTGCCACCGGGTGGTGGGCAGCACCGGCAAGCTCACCGGCTACGCCTATGGCGTGGAGATGAAGCAGTATCTTCTGGAATTGGAAAAACAGGAATAAGCAAAGGGAAAGGCTCTGCAGAAATTTCGCAGAGCCTTTTCCTTTTACCATAAGTTATTGTGCACTGTAAATGCTGCCCATCGTCCAGGAATTATCCGCGCTGTACTTGGCGTGGTTGCGCAGGTAGGTGACCCACGCGCCGTAGCCGTTGCCGGCAGAGAGATGCACGCCATCCGGCGCTGCAAGCATCTCCTTCAGGTTGCCCTCGCCGTCGGCAAGGGTCTCCCACAGGTCAAGGTAAACGCATCCCTTGCTGGCGGCCAGCTGAGCCAGCTGCTCGTTCACACCGCGCAGCACATCCGATGCAAGGCCGGGCTTTTCGGCAGCTGCCGAGGGTCGCACTGGCGGGATAGACTGCACGTAGATCACGCAGTCCTCGCCTAAAGCCTCGCGCAGCATATCCAGCATCTGGCCATAGTAGGCAAGGAAGCGATCCGAAGCGCCCAGCGTGGTGAGGGTGTTAGTGCCCAGCAGGATATACAGCTTCTTGGGCCGGGCAGCGGCCAGCACATCCAGCGCTACCTCCTGCCCGCGGGTGGGGCTTTTGACTGCGCTGCGGTTCACAATGGCATCCGGGCCAACGCCGGTATAGCCGCAGATGAGTGCCCCGCCCAGATTGATCTGGTAATCCGAGAAGCCCACCGTCAGACTGTCACCCAGAAAGGCTGCGTCCGCAAAGTAGCTCAGGTCCACCTGCCCGCAGCTGGGCTGGCGGATGACGCTGGCATCATAGGCTTTGACGGTGTAGGCCCCAGCGCTCTGCTTTGCAGGGCCAAAGTTCTCCAGTGTGACGGCCTGCCCACCGGTGCTGCCATCCTGTGCAGCACTGCTGCTGTCCGCTTCGCCCTGCATGGGCAGCGGTGCCAGAATGTTCTCGGCAATGCCGCTGGCGTTGGTAGACGGGGTATCGTCCGCGCCCTCTGCGCCCTTTTCCAGAATGGCCGTGATGGCGTAGGATACCAGCAAAATGGCGACTACTGCGCCCAGAAAGCGCAGCTTGCCGCTGACTGTACCGCGCCGTGCCCGGCGCGGCGCAGAATGATACTCGTGTGAAATGCCCATGGTTTTTCCAGCTTTCTCCATTTTTCCCGCACAGAAGGGGGTGTTACCCGCCCGGGGCTGTGCGTTTTTTATTTTATCATAATTTTTTTGCCTGTGCAACCAATTAGGTCTTGCATACAACAGGCAAAACAGGTACAATAAGGATGTGGTAATTTTGCACATTTTATAAAAAGGGTGTGCACATGCCGCAAACTTTTTTGTATCACTTGCAGCATCCGGTTTGTTTGCCGCACGGTCTGCGGGCAGTGCAGGGCCTTTAGACCAAACCCCACTCTGGCGGCGCGGAAACCGAAACCTGCAGCGATGTACAAATGATAAGAATGAAATTTGCAAAAGGAGGTACTCATGGCCAAGAATGTGATCATTGGTCAGAGCGGCGGCCCTACCGCCGTGATCAACTCCAGTCTGGCAGGCGTGTACAAAGCCGCCTGCAGCCTGGGTGCAGACAAGGTGTACGGCATGAAATACGGCATCGAAGGTCTGCTCAAGGAAGAAATGCTGGAGCTGAACGTCCTGCTGGACGACCGCATGAGCATTGAACTGCTCAAGCGCACGCCTTCCAGCTACCTTGGCAGCTGCCGTTACAAGCTGCCGGACCCGGATGTGGACTCCACACCCTTCATCAAACTGTTCACCCTGTTTGACAAGTACGACATCTGCGCGGTGTTCTACATCGGCGGCAACGACTCCATGGACACCATCGCAAAGCTTTCCCGCTACGGTGAGCGCGTGGGCAGCAGCGTGCGGTTCATCGGTGTGCCCAAAACCATCGACAACGACCTGTGCCTGACCGACCACACCCCCGGCTACGGCTCTGCCGCCAAGTACATTGCCACTATTTTAAAGGAAGTCATCCGGGATTCCTCCGTGTATGACATCCGCAGCGTGACCGTGGCCGAGATCATGGGCCGACATGCGGGCTGGCTTGCCGGTGCGGCCTGCCTTGCGGGCGGCGACGACTGCGAAGGCCCGGATCTGATCCTGCTGCCGGAGGTGCCCTTCGATCAGGACAAGTTCCTTGCCAAGGTGGACGAGCTGCAGCGCCGCAAGTCCAATGTGATCATTGCGGCCAGCGAGGGCGTAAAGACCGCCGACGGCACCTATCTGTGCGATCTGGTGTCCACCGCCGGCCAGCTGGACGCTTTTGGCCACAAGGCCATCCTCAGCGGCACCAGCCGCTATCTGTCCGACCTCATCCACGACAAGCTGAACTGCAAGAGCCGTGCCATCGAGTTTTCCACCCTGCAGCGCTGCGCCAGCCATCTGGCCAGCCGCACGGATGTGAACGAAGCCTACGCTGTGGGCGGTGCCGCAGCCGCAGCCGCCTTTGCGGGCGAGACCGGCCGCATGATCGCGCTCAAGCGCATTTCCGCTTACCCTTACCAGTGCATCACCGAGTCGGTGGATGTGCAGCAGGTGGCAAACCTTGAAAAGAAGGTGCCGCTGGACTGGATCAGCCCTGACGGGATGCAGGTGACTGCTGCCTTTGAGGAGTACGCCCGCCCGCTGATCCTGGACGAGGTAACGCCCGTCTATGTCAACGGCACCCCGCGCCACATCCGCCTGTAATCCCTTTTCCCGCGTCTGTTTTCGTGCATCCTGCACGTAATATTATATTGCCGAAACAGAAAAACAAAAAAGGAGAAATCATCATGGGTAAAAATGCAATCGTTGGTCAGTCTGGCGGTCCTACTTCCGTCATCAATGCAAGCCTTGCCGGCGTATTTGAAAGCTGCAAGAGCCGCGGCGCAGACATCGTCTACGGCATGTGCAATGGCGTTGCCGGTCTGCTGGAGGAGCGGGTGGTGGATCTTTCCACCGTGCTGACGGACGATCTGGACATCGAACTGCTCAAGCGCACCCCGTCCAGCTTTCTGGGCAGCTGCCGCTACAAGCTGCCCGACTGGCACACCGACGAGGCGGTCTACAAGAAGCTGTTCGCCATTCTGGAAAAGCTGAACATCGGCTACTTCTTCTACATCGGCGGCAACGACTCCATGGATACCATCGGCAAGTTGGCCGAGTACGGCGAGCGCATCCAGAGCGACATCCGCTTTATGGGCGTGCCCAAGACCATCGACAACGACCTGATGGTCACCGACCACACCCCCGGCTACGGCTCTGCTGCCAAGTACATCGGCGTGGTGATGAAGGAGATCATCCGCGATGCCACCGTGTACGGCACCAAGTACGTCACCGTGGTGGAGATCATGGGCCGCAACGCCGGCTGGCTGACCGCTGCCGCCGCTCTGGCAAAGAGTGACGACTGCGAGGGTGTGGACATGATCTGCCTGCCCGAAGTGCCCTTCAATGTGGAACACTTCATTGAGAAGGTGCGCGTGATGCAGGAGAAGAAGCCCAGCATCGTGATCGCCGTTTCCGAGGGCGTAAAGCTGGAAGATGGCCGTTACGTCTGTGAGCTGGCCGACGATGTGCACGCAGTGGACGCTTTCGGCCATAAGGCCCTGACCGGCACCGCACGGTATCTGGCAAATGTGGTGGCCCGCAATCTGGACACAAAGACCCGCTGCATCGAGCTTTCCACTCTGCAGCGCTGCGCAGGCCATCTGACCAGCCGCACCGACATCACCGAAGCCTATCAGGTGGGCGGTGCTGCCGCCAAGGCTGCCTTTGAGGGCGTCACCGGCCAGATGGTGGCCCTGAAGCGCATCTCCAACAGCCCGTACCAGTGCACCACTGAGCTGCACCCCATCAGCGAGGTGGCAAACCTTGAAAAGAAGGTACCGCTGAGCTGGATGAACGCCAACCACACCCAGATGACCGATGAGTTCCTGGCTTATGCCCGCCCGCTGATCCAGGCCGAGCTGACCCCGCTGTACATTGCCGGTCTGCCCCACCACATCTACATGAAGAATCAGAAGTGATGGTTCCCTTTTTGAACTGTTCTAAGGCATAAAAACCGCCCGCCCGGAATGCATCCGGGCGGGCGTTCTGTTTTTGTTGCAAATTTCAATCATACAGCGTATACTGAAAGCAGCAATAACAGTTAAAATTTCTGTGAAGGGAAATCATGTTATGACGAAGAAAAACGCCTCAAATTATTCTCTTCAAAAACAGCTCATTTCGTTGAATCTCGTTTTACAACAACATACTACGGCCCTCACAGCTTTACGCAAGCAGGAAGCTCAAGCTTTATCTGCTTTAAAAAGCTCGACCGGAGCAGAATTTCAAAAACTTTATCCAAGCACAAATTCTCTAATACGCCAAACTGAAAAAACTAGGAAAAGAGTCGAATCCATTGAGCGACAAATACAAGCTATTAATACTTCTCTTCATGCTTTAGAAAAAAAGTCTACGCCTTCCACAACCGCATCTGTTCCATCTCCCATTCAATCTATTTACTATCCATCCATTAATGTAGGTGACTACTGTTACCACAAATCTTACGGTAATGGTATCATATACTTTAAGAACGATTTTCTCTGTCGGGTTCTTTTTTCTGATAGCTTGTTTAAGACTTTTTCTTATAAAGATGCTGTTTTTAAAGATAAAACCCTTATCATAAAAAACGCATGGGATCGAACTCATGGAAAATATACCTCTCCATTCTCCTATAGTACTGACTCCATTCCATCATCTCTTCAAACCGCTTATGCTACTTTCATAGAGGGCTTAAATAGGGATTTGTCCTCATCTATTTCAAAGCTTCGTTTGTACGCAAAAAATTATGCTAGCACTTCCTCGTCCGGCTTTTATGCTCAGCGTGCCTTAGACTGTATCTATAACATCGAACACGGCCCACAGGTGTTTCTGTCCCTGCAGAGTAAAATAAATTCTCCTGCCCCGAAACAAGAAGGATCTTCCCAGCTCGAAAAAGTCATTGCTATTTCTCCCGCTCCACGGCGAAAAAAAACTCCCCCGCCTGAAAAAACTTCTTCCACTCCCCCGGTTCCGGCACCAATGCCACCTATACCCGCTTTATCTATCCAATTCAAACCAGCCACTGATACGCTCTATGTCTACAGCGGCCGTATCAGGTGCATCCGCGACAAGCACAACATGGTGTGCGCAAATGCGCATATTGAAACCGCCAGTGGCGAGACAGCTATTCTGAATGTCAACTGCTGCCTGAACTGCAACCGTTTTTACATCAGTTACGATGAATATTCCCGCTATATGGAGAAGTACAAATCCCTGCTCACGCGCATCGTGCTGGTGGACGAAAGCGGAAACAGCAGCTTCACCAATAACCTCGCGGCGGAATCCACGCTGAAGCTTTGCGGTTACACTGTTTCGCAGGAAAAGGGGTTCACTTCCAAAGAACGTGCCAACCTGCTTGCCAATATCATCCATAACCGCATCGTATCCAAACCGGATGTCATTCAGCATCTGAACTGGCTGATCTGCATGAACGGAAAAAAGGCAGGGAACGATATTGCCAAAGAAAAATGGGAAGAAGATCTGGCATTCGTCCGGAGTCTCGACACGAATAGCCAATCCGATTATCAGATCCGCCATATTGCGCCTTATTCGTCCAGTAAAAAGCGCCGGAAATAATGTAAATCTTTCCATGCTGGTGTGGATGCTGCTGATCTGAGATTTTCCTGTTACAATCATAACCCCGCGTGAAAACGCGGGGTTTGCAGAACGGCCCCATAGGGGCCATAATACCAGCCGCGCCTAAAGGCGCACAATGAGCGACGTCAACCGCACACTGACGTCGCTTTTACTTTCTCATACTATCTGTAGGCACTTCTGGCGAATCGTCGTCATCGAAGTCAGCTACATTCTTGAATGGATCTTCGTATTCCTTGAAGCTCAACTGGTCGCACATCTGATCGTTGAACTCTTGTTCCTGAATGTATTTGCGGATCTTGGCTTCATTTCCACCTACTGTATTTACGTAATATCCTTTCGCCCAGAACACTCTCCTTCCGTATTTGTATTTTAGGTTTGCATGTCGCTCGAATATCATGAGCGTACTTTTCCCTTTGAGATACCCCATGAAATCTGCTACGGCAAGTTTGGGCGGTATCGACACAAGCATATGGATATGGTCTGGCATCGCGTGTGCTTCTATTATCTCTACATGCTTGTAATCGCATAGTGTCCTTAGTATTTTTCCAATATCTTTTCTTAGCTTTCCGTATATCACTTTCCTGCGATATTTCGGTACTAGCACTATGTGATATTTGCAATTCCAGCTCGTATGTGATAAACTTTTCTCGTCCATATGGATGAACCTCCTTTTGCTTTAGTATGCGGTTGGCGTTACCCGCTTCTAATTATAGCAAAAGGAGGTTCTTTTTCTACCGTTTCAACGCTACGGCTCTTTTCTTCCACAAGCATAGCTTGTGGTTTTCTATATGAACAAAAAACGTCCGGGCTCTTCAGTCCGGACGTTTTTGTTCTGCTTTTAAACGGTCGCTCCGACCTTCGGTGCGCCGCCTGCAATCTCCTCTGCCGTCAGAGGCTTTGCCTCCACCGGGGCATTCAGGCGCTCCTTGGCCACTGCCAGCATCAGCTTGATGCGGTTCTCCTGATTGACCTTGGTGGCGCTGGGGTCGTAATCGATGGGGGTAATGTTGGCACTGGGGTACAGGGCGCGGATCTTGTTCACCATACCCTTGCCCACGATGTGGTTGGGCAGGCAGCCGAAAGGCTGGGCACACACGATGTTGCCGTAGCCGCCCTGCACCAGCTCGATCATCTCGGCAGTCAGCAGCCAGCCCTCGCCCATCTTGGCACCCAGCGAAATGATGCCCTTGGGCTTTTCCACCAGCTCCTTGAAGGGGCCGGGGGCGTAGAAGCCTGCGTCGGCCTCAGCCTTGAGCATGGCGCGCTCGATGCTGTCCAGCCAGTTCAGGAACTGGTCAATGCCGATCTTCACCGCCAGCTTGCCGCCGTACAGGACGTGGTCCTCGCCCATGTTGAAAGCACAGTACTGCACAAAGCCCATCAGGCCCGGGAAGTTCACCTCGCAGTCCTGACTTTCGAGGAACTTCTGCAGGTCGTTGTTGCCCAGCGGGCTGTACTTGACGTAAATTTCACCAACCACGCCCACCTTGACCTTGGGCACCCGGGTAACGGGGATGGCAGCAAAGTCCTTTGCGATGAGGGGGAAGGTGTGCTTCATCTCCTTGGAGGTGTAGCCCTTGCCCGCCAGCAGCACGCGGCCCAAGCGTTCCACCCACAAGTCTACCATCTTATCGGCAGCCCCCTTCTCGTTCTCGTAAGGTGCCACCTGATTGCGCAGAGCGCACAGCATATCGCCGTAGAAGATGCAGGCCAGTGCGCGGCGTGCCAGCGGCAGGGTCATCTGGAAGCCGCTGTCCTTTTCCAGACCCGAGAAGTTCAGGCTGGCCACCGGGATCTGCGGATAGCCCGCCTTAACCAGTGCCTTGCGCAGCAGATGGATGTAGTTGGAGGCACGGCAGCCGCCGCCGGTCTGGGTGATGAGCAGCGCAGTATGCTCCAGATCATACTTACCGCTGTTCAGCGCATCCAGAAACTGACCGATGACCAGCAGAGCCGGATAGCAGGTGTCATTGTGGACGTATTTCAGGCCCAGCTGTGCCACGGCACTGCCGCAGTTGCCCAGAATTTCGCACTTGTAGCCGTCGTAACGCAGGGCGTACTCCAGCAGGCGGAACTGGGTAATGGCCATGTTGGGGATGAGGATGGTGTGGGTCTTCTTCATCTCCGGAGTAAATTTGGGATAATTGTATTCCATAGGTTCCTCCTATGTTGCTTTCTTAAAAAGCCTTTTGCGATATTTCTATTTTATTTTGCCTTTTCTGCGGCCACCTCGTCCCGCTCATCCAGAGCGGCGAACAAACTGCGCAGACGGATGTTCACGGCACCCAGATTGGTGATCTCGTCGATCTTGAGCTGGGTGTAGAGCTTGCTGCCCTCCTGCAGAATTTCGCGGGTCTCGTCGGTGGTGATGGCATCCACGCCGCAGCCGAAGGACACCAGCTGCACCAGATCCATATCCTTCTGGGTGGTGCAGTACTTGGCGGCGGCATACAGGCGGCTGTGGTAGGTCCACTGGTTCAGCACGCTGGTGGGGAACTTCTGCACCCGGTTGGAAATGCTGTCCTCGGTGACAACGGCTGCGCCATGGCGGGTGATCAGACGGTCGATGCCGTGGTTGACCTCCGGGTCCACATGGTAGGGGCGGCCTGCCAGCACGATGATGCGCTTGCCCTGACGGCGTGCCTCATCGATGATCTCGCTGCCCTTCACGCGGATCTTTGCCATGTGTGCCTCATATTCGGCATAGGCGGCGTCGGCGGCCTCCTGCACTTCCTTCTCGGAGATGCCGCTGAAGTACTTGGGCAGCACGGTCTTTGCCATCTTGTGCACAAAATCCTTCGGGCGGTGGATGCCAACATAGTCATAGATGAACTTTTTGCCTTCCAGCTCCGGGCAGTTGCCGGCCAGAACTTCGGGGTAGTAGGCCACCACCGGGCAGTTATAGTGGTTGTCGCCCAGACCTTCGTCAATGTTGTAGGTCAGGCAGGGGTAGAAGATGGCGTCCAGCTGCATCTGGCTCAGTGCCTTGATGTGGCCGTGGCTCAGCTTTGCCGGGAAGCAGGCGGTGTCGCTGGGGATGGTGGCCTGACCGGCCAGATACAGCCCGCGGCTGGACACCGGGCTGGTGTGCACCGCAAAGCCCAGCTTCGTCCAGAATGCCCACCAGAAGGGCAGCAGCTCGTAGAAGCCCAGGCACAGCGGGATGCCGATGGAGCCGCGCTTGCCGGCCACAGGCTTGTACTCGGCCAGAAGCTGCTGCTTGTAGGCGTAGAGGTTCAGGCTGTCGTCGGCACTCTTGCCGGTCACAGGCTTATCGCAGCGGTTGCCGGAGATGTACTTGCGGCCATCCGCAAAGGTGTTGACGGTGAGCTGGCAGTGGTTGCCGCAGCCGCCGCACTTGACGCTGACCACCTTCTGTTCAAAGGCTTCCAGCTCCTGCCGGCTCATCATGCCGGAGGCGGTACGGTGGGCCTTGCTGCTCTGGCGCAGGCCGAACAGAGCCGCACCGTAAGCGCCCATCAAGCCGGCAATGTCCGGGCGGATGACCTCCACGCCCATCTCTTTTTCAAAGGCGCGGAGCACGGCTTCATTATAAAAGGTACCGCCCTGCACCACGATCTTGCGGCCCAGCTCTTCCGGACTGGATGCGCGGATGACCTTGTACAATGCGTTCTTGACCACGCTGATGGACAGACCAGCCGAGATGTTCTCGATGCTTGCGCCGTCCTTCTGGGCCTGCTTGACCGAGCTGTTCATGAACACGGTGCAGCGGCTGCCCAGATCCACCGGGCGGTCTGCAAACAGGCCAAGGCTTGCAAATTCCTTCACGTCATAGCCCAGTGCCTGTGCAAAGGTCTGCAAAAAGCTGCCACAGCCGGAGGAACATGCTTCGTTCAGGAAGATGTTGCTGATGGCACCATCTTCGATCTTAAAGCACTTCATATCCTGACCGCCGATGTCGATGATGAAATCCACATCCGGCATAAAGTATTTTGCAGCGGTAAAGTGAGCCACCGTTTCCACCAGACCGTAATCGCAGCGGAATGCGTTCTTCACCAGCTCTTCGCCGTAGCCGGTGGTGGTCACGCTGGCCACCTGCAGGCCCGGGTGCTCCTTGTAAATTTTCAGCAGCTGTTCCCGGATGAGGGGCAGCGGGTTGCCAAGGTTCGGTTGATAGTTGGTGTAAAGGATCTGGCTCTTCTCGTCCACCACCACCAGCTTGACGGTGGTGGAGCCGGAGTCGATGCCGATATGCACCGGGCCGCACTGCGCGCTGAACGGCACACGCGGCACACTGTGGGACATGTGGCGGGCGTGGAAGGCCTCGTATTCCTCCTTGCTGGCGAACAGCGGCGGCTCGCTGGCGTAGGTGGCAGTGGCAGCATACTGATCCAGCGCATCGGCCACCTCGGACAGAACAAAAGCCTTGTCGGCATAGAGGGCAGCGCCCAGTGCCACATACAGCAGGCTGTTCTCCGGGCAGGTGCCGGTCACGTTCAGCGCTTCGTCAAAGCTCTTGCGCAGCACGCTGCTGAAGGTGAGCGGGCCGCCCAGATACAGGATATTGCCCTTGATGGGACGGCCCTGTGCAAGGCCTGCAATGGTCTGGTTGACCACAGCCTTATAAATGCTGGCAGCAATGTCCTCAGTGCGGGCACCCTGATTGATCAGGGGCTGCACGTCGCTCTTGGCAAACACGCCGCAGCGGGACGCAATGGTGTAGGTGCGCTGTGCATTCTCTGCTGCCTTGTTCATCTCGTCGGCACCCATTTTCAGCAGGGTGGCCATCTGGTCGATGAAGGCACCGGTGCCGCCGGCACAGCTGCCGTTCATGCGCACCTCGGT
>OIXL01000282.1_pt1 | contig 28084 bp, 23 predicted proteins | sample 1587761 | NCBI WGS metagenome assembly OIXL01 (sample SAMN03283246) | human gut metagenome | biome: human-associated habitat; material: feces | host: Homo sapiens | place: Peru | collected 2012 | reverse complement strand
GGGGCAAAGGACGAGGAAGGAAATCTGCTTGTCCGTTACGAGAAAAATGACCTGGTAGCCAAACTGACTACAGACGAAAAGGGAATGGCAGTACTCAATAATCTGCCACTGGGAACGTATTATCTGAAAGAGGTTGTGGCAGGAGAGAATTTTGTCCTGAATACTGAGCAGAAAGAACTTACCCTGACAGCCGAGGATGATACACAGGCAGTTGTTTATGAAGGCGTTACCTATAAAAATGAAAGACAGAAAGTTTCCGTATCGGTAGAAAAGAAGGATTCTGTCACAGGAGAAAAGCTGGAAGGTGTTATTTTTGGACTGTATGCTGCGGAAGATATTCTTTCTAATCAGGGAGAGGTTCTCGTAGAGAAAGATACCATGCTGGAAAAGAAAGCAACGGATGCAAAGGGAACACTTACTTTCGACAGCGATCTTCCACATGGAAAATACTATGTCAAAGAGGAAGTCAGAAAAGCTGGATATCTTCCAAATGAGGAAGTATGGAATGTAGATGCAACTTACGAAAATCAGAATCTTGCAAAGATTGAACTGAACAAAGAAGTTGAGAATCAGCCGACAGAAACACGCATTACAAAAACAGATGCAACTACCGGAAATGAGCTGGAAGGAGCCAAACTGCAGGTCATTGATAAAGACGGAAATGTTGTGGAAGAATGGGTAAGCAGTAAGGAAGAACATGTCATTTACGGACTGCCGGAAGGAAGTTATACCTTACATGAGGAACTGGCTCCTTATGAAGATGGCTATGTGTCTGCCAGCGATGTGATGTTTGAAGTCAAAGAAGATGGCAGTGTGACAAAGGTTGAGATGAAAGATGAATATTCCAAAGTGGAAATTTCAAAAACAGACCTTACAACCGGAAAAGAACTGGAAGGGGCAAAGCTTCAGATTATCCGCAAAGACGGAACTGTTCTGGAAGAGTGGATTACAGATGGAAAACCACATTCCGTTGAAAAACTCCCAGTCAATGAAGAACTTACTCTGCGTGAGATCACAGCACCGGATGGTTACGAGATTGCGGAAGATGTCACATTTACATTGAAAGATACAATGGAAGTCCAGAAAGTAGAAATGAAAGATGCCAGAACACCGGAGAAAACAACAGAAAAAACAAATGCACCAAAAACAGGTGATAACCAGAAAGTATGGCCGTTTGTTCTGCTTGCACTGGCATCTGCCGGAACAGCTACAGGAGTGACTGTATACCGCAGAAAGAAGTCAAAAATGACAGACAACAAAAAAGAAACAGAAGAAAAATAAAATAAGAATTACAGGATAAACCAATCTGACAGGGCAGGAGATGTGCATAAAGCAGCTTCTGCCCTGTCTGTATATAAGGAGAAGAATGATGAGACGTTTTTATACAGCAGAATCAGTAACAGAAGGACACCCGGATAAAGTATGCGATCAGATAGCAGATGCAATCTTAGATGAATGTCTGCGTTACGATCCATCTTCGAGAGTGGCGTGTGAAGTCCTTGCTACAAGAGGAAATGTGTTTGTAGCAGGAGAAATCACCAGCGGATATGAACCACCAGTGTTTGATGTGATCCGAAAAGTTTTAGAAGAGTGTGGATATTGTACAGATGGGATAGAAATGGATACGTTTGTACACCAGCAGAGTCCAGATATTGCGAAAGCAGTGAGTGTGTCGAAAGAATTTCGGGATAATATCGGCGCAAAATTAAGAGATAGAAGCAGGGGAGCTGGAGATCAGGGTGTTATGGTCGGATATGCGTGTGATGATACTCCGCAGCTTATGCCAATGCCGACTGTTCTGGCACACCGGATCACACGTGAACTTTCGGCTTGCAGAAGAAGCGGATATATCAAAGATATCTTTTCGGATGGAAAAGCACAGGTAACCGTAGAATATGTAGACGGCAAGCCAAAGCGGATTGATGCGGTGGTACTCTCTACTCAGCACGCTCCGACTGTGACACTGGAACAGATTCGTTCGGATTTGATGCACTATGTTATTACTCCAGTATTGCCGGCGGAAATGTTGGATGAAAACACCAAGTATTATATCAACCCCACCGGCCGCTTCGTCGTGGGCGGCCCGCAGGGCGATACCGGCCTGACCGGCCGTAAGATCATTGTGGATACCTACGGCGGCTACGCACGCCACGGCGGCGGCGCATTCTCCGGCAAGGATCCCAGCAAGGTGGACCGCAGCGCCGCTTATGCGACCCGCTGGGTGGCCAAGAACATCGTGGCTGCCGGCCTTGCAAAGCAGTGCGAGGTGCAGGTTGCTTACGCCATCGGCGTGGCAAAGCCTGTGTCCATCATGGTGGACACCTTCGGCACCGGCACGGTCCCCGACGAGAAGATCGAGCAGGCTGTGGAGAAGGTCTTTGACCTGACCCCCGCCGCCATCATCCGTGATCTTGACCTGCGCAAGCCCATCTACCGCAAGCTGGCCGCATACGGCCACATGGGCCGCGAGGATCTGGGCGTGAAGTGGGAGAACACCGACCGCGTGGATGCCCTGAAGGCTGCGGTCGCTGCCCTGTAAGCGGAACACAAAAGCACCTATCACTGTCATATAAAATAAGAAGGCATCTGCAACGATCGCTTCTGAGTTTCAGAAGAGCAGCGAATTTGTTGCAGGTGCCTTTGTTTTTAGCGGTTTTGTCAGAGGGTACAAATGGGCGAAAACAGCAGAATCTCCGCTGCCTGACACACTGCATTTTTGTCTCCCGGAGGAGCGATCCCGGGAGGCTGCTCAGGCAAAGAAAAGTCCTACTTTTCCGCGAAAATCAGCCGAAATTTGCGAAATTGAAAAGAATTGGCTGTCTTTTTGTCGAAAACACACAGTCTCTTTTTAAAAAAGGTAAAACAGATGTGCAAGGCGCAGAAAATGTGAAGGTGAAACAAATTGATATGGCGCAAATGTCAAATTGTGATAAAATAAAAGTAGATATGCACTTTCGTGTGACGATCATTCGGATTGTACAGCAGCAATAAGGAGTTGTGATTATGTCCATTGAAATTTCCCCGAAGTCGTTCTTTGAGCAGCCCAGCGTGGCGGATATGCGCCTCATCGCCTGCCCCGGTGCGGAGGAACTTACCGGCCTGATCGATAAGCACCTGACCCGCTGGGCCAGAGAAGCCGGCATCGATAAGGAGACCTTTATCATCCCCTGCGACTGCCCCCGCTTCCAGAGCGGTGATGCCAAGGGTCTGGTGAAGGAGTCGGTGCGCGGCGACGATATCTTCATCGTGGTCGATCCCGGCAACTACAGTGTGACCTACAAGCTGTTCAACTACGAGAACCACATGTCTCCGGACGATCACTTCGCCAACCTGAAGCGCCTGATCCAGGCAGTGGCCGGCAAGGCACACCGTGTGTCGGTTATTATGCCCAGCCTGTACGGCGGCCGTCAGCATCGCCGTGTGGTGCGCGAAAGTCTGGACTGCGCTGTGGCCCTGCAGGAGCTGCAGACCATGGGTGTGCGCAACATCATCACCTTTGATGCTCATGACCCCCGCGTGCAGAACGCTGTGCCGCTGATGAGCTTTGATAACGCAATGCCCACCTATCAGGTGCTGAAGAGCCTGCTGAAGAAGGACCCGGACATCTCCTTTGATAAGAGCAAGTTTACCGTGGTCAGCCCGGACGAGGGCGCTATGAACCGCAACATGTACTTTTCCAGTGTGCTGGGCTGCAATCTGGGCATGTTCTACAAGCGCCGCGATTACACCCGCGTGGTGAACGGCCGCAACCCCATTGTTGCCCACGAGTATCTGGGCGAGAGCGTGGAGGGCAAGACCGTCTTCATCGCGGACGATATCATTGCTTCCGGCGAGAGCATGCTGGAGGTCGCCGGCAACCTGAAGGAGCGCGGTGCAAGCCGCATCATTGCAAACGCTACCTTCCCCCTGTTCACCAGCGGTCTGGAGAAGTTCGACAAGGCTGTGGCCGAGGGCAAGCTGACCTATGTTGTGGGCACCAACCTGACCTACCGGATGCCTGAGCTGCTCACCCGCGACTGGTATGTGGATGTGGATGTTTCCAAGTACGCTGCATACTTTGTGGTGGCTCTGAACCACGACATGTCTGTTTCCAGCATCATCGATCCGCTGAAGAAGATCGAGAATCTGCTGGCAAGCCGCAAGTAAGTTTAATACGAAAAAGGCTCTGCATCCTTGCGATGCAGAGCCTTTTTTCGTATCACAAATCAAATAAAACGATCATAATTCGTCTCCATGGCTGCGCAGATACCGAACCAGCATGGGCAGCTCGTAGAGCAGCATGACGACCCAGCCCACCGCATAGCTGTAAGGCAGAGCTTCGATCTCCATTTTCCACACCAGCACGAACACCGCAGCTGCCGCCACACGGAACACCATGTTGAAGGTGCTGGACACCAGCGTGACCTTCAGATCGCCAATGCCGCGGAAGAAACCCTGAATGCCATTGGTGGCTGCGGGCATCAGGTAGAACAGGGAAACCGTGCGCAGGAAGCGCACGCCCAGATGGACGACCTCCGGGTCGGTGACGAACAGCTTCATGATAAAGGGCGCACCGGCAAAGCATACAACGGCGATCAGCACGCCGTAAGCGGCTTCGATGCGCATACCGCAATGGAAGCCCTGCTTCACACGGTCGTGCTTGCCGGCACCCCGGTTCTGCGCCATGAGGGTGGTCATGGCGTGGCCGATGTTCTGCTGCGGGGTGTAGGCAAAGTCGTCAATGCGGGAAGCAGCGGTAAAGGCAGCCATAGCGTTGACACCCATGGTGTTCACGATGGCCTGCACCGCGATCTTGCCAAGCTGCACGGTGGCTTGCTGCATGGCGCTGGCCCAGCCGTAGCAGACGGTTTTGCGCAGCAGCTTGCCGTCGAATACCAGCCAACGGCGGCCCAGCTGCAGCACGGGAACTTTCCAGCGGATGTACAGCACGCACAGCACACAGCACATGGCCTCGCTGAGGACGGTGGACAGGGCACAGCCCTCGCTGCCCCAGCCAAGCGCCTGCACAAAGAACAGGTCGCCGCCGATGTTCAGCACAGAGCTGATCATCAGGAAATACAGGGCACTCTTGCTGTCGCCCAGTGCACGCATGGTGGCGGCAAGGAAGTTATAGAAGAAGGTGAAGATCAGGCCTGCAAACACGATGCGCAGGTAGCTGACCGCAATGGGCAGGATATCGGCGGGTACCTGCATCAGCCGCAGCAGGGGCGTGGCCAGAATGACGCACAGCGCCGAGAATGCCAGCGAGAACACGGTGCCTGCAATGGCGGTGGTGGACACCTGACGCTCCATCAGCTGGGTATCACCGGCACCGAATGCGGTACTGACCAGAATGCCGGCACCCAGACACATGCCGTTGATAAACAGGATGGCCAGAGTCATGAGCGGGTTGGAAGTGCCGACGGCGGCAAGAGCTTCCTCGCCCACGAACTTGCCCACGATGATGCTGTCGGCGGCGTTGTAGGTGAGCTGGAACAGGTTGCCAAGTACCAGCGGAATGGTAAAACGGATCAGGAGCGGTGTAATGGCTCCCTTTGTCATGTCGTTTGTCATGGAAACTCTATGATTTCTCCTTATAATGTATTTACGATCTGCCGTCCGGGCAGGATGGCAAGGGCAGAGCGGCTGGCACCTACATGGATGAGCTGTGCGGCCGCCTGCAAAACGGCACCGGATGCCACCGAAGCCGGGATGGCATCGGTGCGCAGCACCTTTTGCGCGGCCCGCTGCGCATCGGTGGTGTTCACCGCCACCACGTTGTCCACCACATAGGCGTTGAAGTTTTCCGGCACAAAGCCGTAGCCCAGATCGCTGATGCCGTGGGGGCCGGTCAGGCCGCCGCCCAGCGCCTGCGATTCGTAAGGCTCCACGGCGGCGATGCGCACATCGTTCGTCCATGCCTTGATGGTCTCGCCCACGCCGGTCACGGTGCCGCCGCTGCCCACGCCGATCACGATAGCGTCCACGGCGCTTTTGCCCTCCCGCGCGATGCTCTGCACAATGGCAGGGCCGGTAACGCGGCGGTGGTACTCCGGGTTATCATCGTTGGAAAGCCAGTCCATGTAGTACCAGCCGTTGGCGGCGGCGGTCTGTGCCGCCAGACGGCGTGCACCGTTCACACCGCTGCGGGCCGGGCTGTGGCGAATCTGCGCACCCAGCCGCAGCAGGGTCTCCTGCCGCAGGGCGGGGGCATCCTCCGGCATCACCAGAACCACCGGGTGACCGGCGGTCAGGCCCGCCAGCGTGAGCGCAGCGGCAAACGGGCCGGAGGCCGCTTCAATGATGGGCTGACCGGAGATCAGCTTCTTTTTTTCAATGGCAAGGGCCAGCATCCCTTCGGCAAGGCCGTCCCGGGCCGTGCCGGTGGGGCCTGCAAAGTCCAGATAGGCATACAGCCGTCCCTTCAGCCCACAGGCGGCAGCATAGCCGCGCAGCTCCACGATGGGGCAGGCGCTGAGCGTCTGGTAAAAATTGGGGTAGATCGGCACGAAGACCCTCCTTTCATGGGATACAACAATATTATCCTAACGCAAAAGGACTGCGCGCGTCAAGATGCGTTTTAGCAAAAACGGCGAATTTTTGGCGGATTTTCTGGAAAAATCTCCGAAAGGCTCTTGACAGGATGCGGTGCATCTGCTATACTTCATCCGTAAAGCAAATGAACTTTACATCGCTTCTCGAAAGTACAGGCACAAAACCGGGGGATCAGAGGATGGCAAAAGATCTGGAAATGGGCTATCTGCTGGACTTTTACGGCGAGGTGCTCACCGAGAAACAGCGCGAAATGCTGCGCCAGTATTACAACGATGACCTTTCGCTGAGCGAGATCGGCGAGAACTTCGGCATCACCCGTCAGGGTGCGCGGGATGCTATCAAGCATGGCGAGAACGCGCTGAAGGAGCTGGAGGAAAAGGTCGGCTTTGCGGCGCGTTACCGCCGCGTGCAGCAGAAGCTGGAAGAGCTGGAGCAAATGGTGATCGATGCACGGTTTGAGTGCACCGGCCCGCAGGGCCTGACCACCACCGAGTACGAACACCAGCTGACCAAAATGTTAAAGCTCATCCGCTCCATCGACGAAGCAAACGAGAGCTGAAACCTGTGAAAGGAGCACCGTACAATGGCATTTGAATCCCTTACCGACCGCCTTGCCGGTGTGTTCAAAAAGCTGCGCGGTCACGGCAAGCTGACCGAGGCAGATATCAAGGCCGCGATGCGTGAGGTGCGCATGGCCCTGCTGGAAGCCGATGTCAACTACAAGGTTGCCAAGGACTTCTGTGCAAAGGTGTCCGAGCGCGCCATGGGTCAGGAGGTTATGGAAAGCCTGACCCCGGCACAGCAGGTGGTCAAGATCGTCAACGAAGAGCTGGTTGCCCTGATGGGCGGCAGCGAAGCGGCCCGCCTGAACATCAAGAACAAGGGCCAGACGATCATCATGCTCTGCGGCCTGCAGGGCAACGGTAAAACCACCCACGCCGCAAAGCTGGCAAAGTACTTTATCAAACAGGGCCGCCGCCCCATGCTGGTGGCCTGCGATATTTACCGCCCTGCGGCCATCGATCAGCTGCAGGTGGTGGGCAAACAGGCGGGCGCACCGGTGTTCACCCTGCCGGGCGCAAAGCCGCCGGAAATTGCAAAGAAGGCGCTGGCACACGCTAAGGATTACGGCAATGACATCGTGATCCTGGATACCGCCGGTCGTCTGCAGATCGACGATGTGCTCATGCAGGAGCTGGTGGACATCAAGGAAGCCGTTCCTGTGGACGAGACCCTGCTGGTGGTGGATGCCATGGCCGGTCAGGATGCCGTGAACGTTGCCAAGACCTTTAACGAGAAGGTAGGCATCGACGGCATCATCCTCACCAAGACCGATGGCGATACCCGCGGCGGTGCGGCACTTTCAGTGCTGGCCGTTACCGGCAAGCCCATCAAGTTCCAGGGCACCGGCGAAAAGCTGGACGATCTGGATGTGTTCCACCCGGACCGCATGGCAAGCCGCATCCTTGGCATGGGCGATGTGCTGAGCCTGATCGAGCGTGCGCAGGAGACGGCCGACGAAAAGGCTGCCGAAGAGACCGCCAAGCGGATGATGGAGAACAAGTTCGACATGAACGACATGCTGGACCAGTTCGCACAGATCCGCAAGATGGGCGGTGCAGGCGCGATGCTGAGCATGCTGCCCGGCGGCAGCGGCATCGATCCCAGTCAGGTCGATGAAAAGGCGTTCGACCGCATCGAGGCCATGATCTATTCCATGACCAAGGAAGAACGCGAGAAGCCCTCCATCATCAACCCAAAGCGCAAGCGCCGCATCGCGGCCGGCAGCGGTACCACCGTGGCCGACGTGAACAAGCTGCTCAAGCAGTTTGAAATGATGCAGAAGATGATGAAGCAGTTCAAGAAAAGCCCCAAGGGCTTTGCCCGCCGCTTGGGCGGCATGATGGGCAACCCCAATGCCTTCCGCGGACTGAAATAATTTTTGTGATACAACCCCCTTGCGGGTTTGTACAATATAATCAACATGCGCCCGCAAGGGCCGCACAAAACAATTTTTGGAGGATATTTACCATGGCAGTTAAGATTCGTCTGCGCCGCGTTGGCGCCAAGAAGGCTCCCTTCTATCGTGTTGTTGTTGCTGACAGCCGCTTCCCCCGTGACGGTCGTTTCATCGAAGAGATCGGCACCTACGATCCCAACAAGGAGCCTTCCGAGATCAAGATCGACGCTGAGAAGGCAAAGCAGTGGATCGCCAACGGCGCACAGCCCACTGATACCGTTCGCGTCCTGCTGAAGAAGTCCAACGTTCTGTAAGTAGGGAGGGCTGACTCATGCAGGAGCTGTTGCTGGCAGTTGCCCGCGGTCTCGTGGAGGATAAGGACGCCGTCAAAGTTACGGTGGACGAGCCCCGCGAGGACGGCACCATCGTCTACCACCTGAGCGTGGCAGAGGGAGATATGGGCCGTGTCATCGGCAAGCAGGGCCGGATCGCAAAAGCCATTCGTGTGGTGATGCGCGCGGCTGCTGTGCGGGTCGATGAAAAGGTCCTTGTTGAGATCGACTGAGCACCCTACAGGCCCTTTGCCCTTGCGGCAAGGGGCCTTTTTGATTATAGGAGCAAGATTATGCAGCAATATCTGGAAGCGGGCAAGGTCGTGACCACCCACGGCGTGCGCGGCGAAATGAAGCTGGAGCTTTGGTGCGACGGCGTCAACTTTCTGAAAAAGGTGGGCAGGCTGTACCCCTCGGCACAGGGCGGCAGGGCCTATAAGATCGTGTCCATCCGCGCACAGGGTCAGATGGCTCTGCTGCAGCTGGAAGGCGTGGACGATATGGATGCTGCCCGTGCGCTGCGGGGGCAGGTGTTCTACTTTGACCGTAATGATGCCACCCTGCCCGCAGGCCGCTGGTATGTGGCCGACCTGATCGGGTGCGAAGTGCGGGATGCCGACACCGGCAGGGTGTACGGCGTTGTGACCAGCGTGGATCACCCCGGTGCACAGGATATCTACACCGTCAAAGCACCGAACGGCAAGGAATACATGTTCCCGGGCGTGGATGCTTTTCTGAAAGAGCGCAACCCGCCGGAGGGCTATCTCCTCGTCACCCCCATTCCGGGCCTGCTGGACGATGACTTTGACAGCGAACGGGAGGAAGAGTGAGCCATGGGAATGCGTGTGGACATCGTGACCCTGTTCCCGGAAATGTGCCAGCAGGTGCTGGATGCCAGCATCATCGGGCGCGCGGCAAAGAAGGGCTTTATTGAGACCCACTGCCACCAGATCCGGGACTACACCCTGAACAAACAGAAGCAGACCGACGATTACCCCTACGGCGGCGGCTGCGGCATGGTGCTGTACGCTCAGCCCATCGCAGACTGCCTGCGTGCTGTGCAGCAGGAAGTAGCTTCACAGGGCCGTCCGGCCCCGCATATCGTGTTCCTGACGGCAGGCGGCCAGCGCTACACCGAGGAGCACGCAAAGCGGCTGGCCCAGTACGATAACCTGACACTGGTATGCGGCCACTATGAGGGCATCGACGAGCGTGTGATCGATGCTTTTGCGGATGAAGAGATCTCCATCGGTGACTACATCCTCACCGGCGGCGAGCTGGCCAGCCTTGTGGTGGCGGACAGTGTGCTGCGCCTGAAGCCCGGCGTGCTGGCTGAGCAGAAGGGCTACGAGGAAGAAAGCTACTGGGACGGCCTGCTGGAGTATCCCCAGTACACCCGCCCCGAGGTGTGGGAAGGCCGCGCCGTGCCGCAGGTGCTGCTGGGCGGCGACCACCAGAAGATCGATGCATGGCGCGGGGAACAGAGCCGGGAGCGCACCCGTCTGCGCCGCCCGGAGCTGTACGAGAAGTGGTGTGAGACCCACCCTGTGACTGAGCTGCCAAAGTGGAAGCGCGGCGAGAACATGCGCCTTGTCAAGACCGACGAGCAGTTTGCTGCTGCCGCCCGCATCTTTGTGGAGGGCCGCCGCACCACCTGTGCCGAGAACTGGACCCCGGAATACTGTGCCAGCCTCAACGAGGAAGAATATCTTTTGCAGCTGCGGCAGGAAAAGGCCGCAGGCTGGGTGTGCTACCTACACACCACCAAGGATGTGCCGGACGGCATCGTGAGCATCAACCACAAGGTGGGGCACATCGAACATCTGTTCGTCACTGAAAAAGCCCGCGGCAGGGGCATTGGCATGAAGATGCTGGACTTTGCCCGCAGGAAGCTGCCGGAGCACCCGCACCCGGTGCTGAGCGTGCTGAACACCAACACCCGCGCCATAGCGCTTTACACCCGCATGGGCTGGAAGCTGACCAGCGGCACCGAGCTGGAATTCACGCCGGAGCAATATCCGGCTGTGGTGAAAAAGTGTGCTCTGGTCTGGATGCGGTACGAGGGCAGCGCACAGAAGTAACTCCGGGCGGCAGCTGCAGGTGCATCGGACAGCGAAAAAGGCACGAAAATGGATACTCGGGCCAGAGGGTATGGTGCTGGAAACGCACAAAAACGGCCGAGATATTGCCCGATGGTCGAAAAAATGTTGAAAACTTTTGTATTTACCCTCTAACCTTCGGGGAATAATTTTATTATCTTTGTATAAATAATGAAAAATGGGCCGCTTTTCATTGGAGAAACCGCCAAAAATGCGCCGGGGGGCTGTACAACCGTTTCGACTTGCGCTAAAATAATCGTAACGCAACAGGCACAGGATACAGATTCTATACCCAAAACGATATTAGATAGGAGCGCTTTACTATGTACGTGAAAGAAGTTACCGTTGAAAATCAGGTTGGTCTGCACGCTCGTCCGGCTACCTTCTTCATCCAGAAGGCTAACGAGTTCAAGTCTTCCATCTGGGTCGAGAAGGAAGAACGCCGCGTGAACGCAAAGAGCCTGCTGGGCGTTCTGTCTCTGGGCATCGTGGGCGGTACCACCATCCGCATCATCGCTGACGGCGCTGATGAGCAGGCTGCTGTTGACGGCCTGATCAAGCTGGTGGAGTCCGGTTTTGCTGAGTAATTTGTGTCTATAAATGGAGCGGCGGGGGAACCTGCCGCTTTTTGTTTTTCAAGGAGAATCCATGACCAAAGCTGAACTGTATCAGAAAGCCTGTATGCTGCCGCTGCTGCCCGGCGTTTATATCATCCGGGATAAGACGGACACCATCATTTATATCGGCAAGGCAAAGCGGCTGCGCATCCGGGTGAGCCAGTACTTCCGCGAGGGCGTGCCCCACGACAACAAGGTCAGCCAGATGATCGCCCATGCCTATGCCTTTGACGTGATCGTCTGCCAGAGCGAGTTTGAAGCGCTGGTGCTGGAAGCCAGCCAGATCAAGGCCCACACGCCGAAGTATAACATCCTGCTCAAGGATGATAAAGGCTACAGCTATATCAAGGTGACAAAGGAGCCATGGCCCAGGCTCTCCTTCGTGCTGCAAAAGGAGGAGGACGATGCCGAGTATATCGGCCCCTATACCTCCAGCTTTGCGGCGCGGCAGATGGCGGAAACGGCCATGGATGCCTTTCTGCTGCCAAGGTGCAATAAGCGCTTCCCGCAGGAGATCGGCAAAGGACGGCCCTGCCTGAATGCGCACATCGGCAAGTGCATGGCAGTGTGCAGCGGCAGGATCAGCTGCGAAAACTACAATCAGGCCGTCAAGAGCGCTGTGCACCTGATCCGCTACGGCAAAAAGGACATCCTGAAGATCCTTAATGAGCGGATGCAGGAGGCCTCGGACCGGCTGGAATTTGAGACGGCGGCCCTGCTGCGGGACCAGATCGCAGCCATCACCAAGGTGAGCGCCGGGCAGAAGGTCATTGTGGACCCGGATGTGGAGATGGATGTGGTGGCGCTGGCAGGCACGCCGGACAGCGTGTGTGCGGCGGTGCTGCGCTTCCGGGACGGACGGCTGACCGATAAGCGGGAGTTTTTGTTCCACGATACCTCGGACATTGCCGCCGTGCGGGAGGAATTTCTGCCCCGGTATTATCTGGATGACGAACAGATCCCCAAGATCATTGCGGTGGACGAGCTGCCGCCGGACAGCGACGCTTTGCAGCAGGCGCTGAACGAAAAGCGCGGCAGTGAGGTGCAGCTGTATGTGCCCCAGCGCGGCGATAAGGCCCATCTGGTGGAGATGGCCCACACCAACGCGGTGGAGCGTCTTGCCCGGGAGAGCGGCCGCTATGCCCGGGAGGAAAAGCTGCTGGACGAGCTGGCGCAGGTGCTGGGCCTTGCAAAGCCGCCCCGGGCCATTGAGAGCTACGATATCTCCAACTGGGGCGATGGCTCCAGCGTGTGCGGCATGGTCACCTTCAAGGACGGCAAGCCCTACAAGGCGGGCTACCGCAAGTTCAAGATGAAGACCGTTGCGGGCACTGACGACTATGCATCACTGGCAGAGACTGTCTCCCGGCGGGCGGCAGAGTACGAAAAGTACGCAGAGCTTGCAAAAAAGGGAGAACCCTGCAGCAACTGGTTCGGGCAGAAGCCGGATCTGCTTTTGATGGACGGCGGCAGGGGGCAGGTGAGCGCGGCAAAAGATGCACTGGCCGGGACTGCCCTTGCGGATGTGCCGCTCTACGGCATGGTGAAGGACGACCACCACCGCACCCGCGCCATTGTGGACAGCGACGGCCGGGAAATTGCCATCAATATGAACCGGGGCACCTTTACCTTTATCACGGCCATTCAGGACGAGACCCATCGCTTTGCCAATGCCTACCGCAAGCAGCAGATGAAGCAGAAGAGTTATTCCTCCACCCTGACCGAGATCCCCGGCATCGGCCCCAAGACGGCCAAGGCGCTGATGGCCCAGTTTAAAAGCGTGGGCGCGGTGAAGAAAGCCACGCCTGACCAGCTGGAAAACACCCCCGGCGTGGGCAAACAGACAGCACAGATCATCTACGATTATTTTCATGCATAATGAAAGAAGACTATGGACAAAACAAAACAGGAAAGTGATTATTTTTATATCTGGAAAGCTTTAGCATGCACCCTTGTGGTATTTATTCACTGCCCATTTCCTGGTGCTGCCAGATGGATTTTAACGGCGGCAGCGCGGATCGGTGTACCGTTTTTCTTTTCGGTGTCCGGCTGGTATCTGTTCCGAACCGATGACTCCGAACAGCAGGTGGAACAGCTGAAAGGCAAAATAAAAAAGACGGCACATATGCTGCTCCGAGTTGGTGCAGCGTACACCCTGTTTGCAGTGATAGTGGAACTGTCTGTGGGAACATTTATTCCTGAATGGCTTTCAGAAAAATTCAGCATTTCTGAAATTTTAAAGCTGCTGGTGTATAACAGTAATAGTCTGGTAGACAGCTACGCATGGCATTTATGGTGGCTGTTTGCCATGCTGAACTGCTACGTAGTGCTTTACTGCTGGAAAAAACTGTGCAAAGATTTTAACTTGGAAAAATATGGCAATAAAATTGGCATAGTGCTTTTGGCGGTGATGCTTATCTTGCAGGCAGTTGTTCCACAAAAGTTGGCATGGTATCGGAACTGGCTTTTTGAAGGAATGCCGTTTATTCTGATTGGAATATATGCCCAAAAGAATAGGCTGCCCGCGATGTTTAAACTGCCGACAGCTTTTTGGCTTGTGATGAGCGTTCTGGAGGCTCATGCTTTTGGAAAGAAAGAAATTTATTTCAGCACGGTGCTGGCAGTGCTTTCAATTCTGAACAGGGGACATTTTACAAGTTTTGCATGGATGTCGGAACGACTGAAAAAGGTATTGGTTCATATTGGCAGGGAGCTGTCTGCTGAAGTTTACTGCTACCATCTGATGATTTATACCACCTTGATTTTTCAGATCCATATAGATGGTGATGTATGGGGAGTGTGCAGAACGTTTCTGGTGCTGGGATTATCGATGCTTCTTGCAGAACTGTTATACCGGACAAAAGTAAAAACACATAAAAAGCAGTTAGTATAATAATAAAAAGACCCTCGATCCTTAGCTTTCAAAGGACTGAGGGTCTTTTACGATTTGAGAAAAGCTTTAGTTCTCCGCAGAAATATCCTGACCGAAATACTTTTCGCTCAGCTCCTTCAGGGTGCCGTCGGCACGCAGCTCGTCGATGGCGGTGTTGATGGCATCCAGCAGGGTGGCGCTGGCATCGCCCTTGCGCAGAGGAATGGCAACGTGGGATGCATCCTCGGTCTGGGCCACCAGCTTGAAATCTGCGTCCGGGTGGACGTTCAGGTAATCGTAGAAGGAGACATCAGCGTTCAGGGTGGCGTCGATGCGGCCGGCGGTGAGCAGCTGGATGGTCTCTTCCAGTGTGTCGATGCCCTGTACGGTGGCACCGTAGCTCTCGGCCAGTTCCATGTAGGTGGAAGCAAGGCTGTTGGCGGTGGTCTTGCCCTTCAGGTCTTCAAAGCTGGTGATCTCGTCGTTATCCTTGCGGACGGCAAGGGCAGTGTGGATGTAGCCGTAGGGCTCGGTGAAATCATAGGTCTTGGCGCGCTCATCGGTCACTTCCACGCCGTTGCACACGATGTCGTAGCGGCCTGCGTCCAGACCGGCAAACAGGCTGTCCCAGTCGCTTTCCACGTATTCCGGCTCCACGCCCAGCTTTTCTGCAAGGGCACGGGAGACTTCCACATCGTAGCCCACCAGAGTATCGGATTCGTCGTGGTAGCTCCAGGGCTGCCATGCGCCTTCCAGTGCAACGATCAGCTTGCCGCTGGACTGGATGTTGGACAGCTGGTCGCCGGCAGCAGGAGCCACAGATGCAGCAGTACCGGAAGCAGCGGTGCTGCCGGAAGAATTGGAGCAGCCGGACAGAGTCAGCACGCCGGCAGCGGCCATAACGCTCATAAGAGAAATAAAGGTTCTGCGTTTCATAATGATAAGTCCTTTCAGTAGATACTATAAGTTGGCAGGTCATCGGGAAGCTTTCTCCTCGGACGCGAATCGGGCCATTCCATCGCCCGCCCTATTGCCTTCGGCAACAGGGGCCCACCCCAGCGGACGGTCCTCAGAGAAACTTCCCGCCGTCCTGCTGGGACAGATGCAGCTGTCCATTACGACCCTTTTGGTGAAAATGTGTTTGGAGCGGCCCTGCGGTTGCGCCGCAATGAAAGCCCCAGTGGGGCTTTCAAGCAGGCGAGCAATCTGCGTTAGCAGATGGAAGGGCTTTGCCCTGACAAGCGTCGAGGCCGCGACAAACACGAAATAAAAACAAAATCCCGCTGATTATGGCTAGAGCGCAACAGCGATGACCGCTGCCTGTGGCAGAAACAGGGAGGAGCTGTTGGGGCCGCGGCCTGCAAGATGCGAGTGCCGCGCCAAGGCACGAAGCAGATGCAGGGAGCCGCAACTCGTAAGCGGAGGCCATTCTAAATGGTAATCTCACTCGGTGTGAGCGATCTTCCGCAAAAATTCGCGGGTGCGCTCCTCTTTGGGGTTGGCGAAAAACTCATGCGAGGGAGCCTGCTCCACTACCACGCCGTTCTCCATGAAAACGGTCTTGGAGGAAACATTGCGGGCAAAGCCCATCTCGTGGGTGACCACCAGCATGGTCATGCCCTCTTCGGCCAGCTGCCGCATCACGGCCAGCACTTCGCCAGTCAGCTCCGGGTCAAGGGCCGAAGTCGGCTCGTCAAAATAGATGATCTCCGGGTCAGATGCCAACGCACGGGCAATGGCCACGCGCTGCTGCTGGCCGCCGGAAAGCTGGCGCGGATAGTAGTCGGCTCGGTCGGCAAGGCCCACCTTTTCCAGCATCTTCATGCCAACGGCATCCGCCTGCTCTTTGGGCATTTTGCGGGCAATGATGAGGCCCTCGGTCACGTTCTGCAGGGCAGTCTTGTTGCGGAACAGATTGTAGCTCTGGAACACAAAGGCCGTCTTTTTGCGCAGCCGGGCAATGTCGGCGCGGCTGGCCTTGGCAAGGTCGAACGTCTCGCCGTCAAAGGTGAGCTGGCCTGCGTCGGCAGTCTCCAGAAAGTTCAGACAGCGCAGCAGGGTGGTCTTACCGGAGCCGGAGGGGCCGAGGATGGCCACTACATCGCCCTTTTCCACGGTCAGGTCCACGCCGCGCAGCACCTGCAGCTCGCTGGTCACTTTGCGTGCGCCGGGCCGGTGGAAGATGCCTGCCTGCAGGCGGGGCTTTGTGTAGGTGAAAAAGGATTTGTGGACGTTTTTGATCTCTAACATGGACATGGTTGCCACACTCCTTTCTTACTGGAAGCCGTGGGCGTTGAGCCGACGCTCCAGCAGTGCCTGCAGCTTGGTGATGACCGTGCAGAACAGCAGATACACCACGGCCACCTCACAGTAGATGGGCAGGAAGATGTAGGTGCGGGCGGCCACGCGCTGACCGGCCATGAACAGCTCGGCTACTGTGATATTGGACGCCAGCGAGGTGTCCTTGATCATGCCGATGAGCGAGTTGGAGAGGGCGGGCACTGCGGTGCGCAGGGCCTGCGGCAGCACGATGCGGCGCATGATCTGCCACCAGCTCATGCCCACGCAGTAACCGGCTTCCAGCTGGCCCTGCGGCACGCTTTCCAGTGCGCCGCGCATGGTCTCGGCACAGTAGGCACCCTCGTTGAAGGCAAAGGCGATGACCGCAGCAGGGAAAGCGTCCAGCATGATGCCCACGCTGGGCAGACCATAAAAGATGATGAACAGCTGCACCAGCAGCGGCGTGCCGCGGATGACCCAGATGTAGAACCGGGCGATCTGCCGCAGCACCGGCACATTGGCGTACTGCACCAGCGCAACGGCCACGGCAATGATCATGGCAAAAAAGAAGGAGACCAGCGTGAGCGGGATGGTCATGGTAAGGCCTGCCGTAAGGATACGGGGCAGGGCCTCCGCCAGCACGCTGACCGTACGGTTGGAAAGAAATGCTTCAAACATGAAAAATGTTCCCTCAGAACGGTATTCAAATACTTTGTAAATCGTAAGAACAAAGGTATTATAAGGCTTGGAGTGCGCTTGAAGTCAAGGGCTTTTTCTAAAATTCCTACAAAACCTACCAGAATACTATAGCATGAATCCGGATGGAGTGCAAATGGTTTGCTCAAAACGCGTGATGTGTACAAAAACGGACGACTCATCTGGAAAACTTTGTGCAATGCGGCAAGCGGTTGACGGCGCACCGGCTTTCGTGTACAATGAACATAACAACGCGCACCGGGCTTGGCCCGGCACAGGCGCAAATTCACCGCAGAGGGTGCAGTGCCCTTTGCGCGGTGCAGACACGGAGGACACGAACGTGACGAAGAAAAAAATTGGCGTTCTGGGTGCAGGTACCTGGGGCATGGCTCTGGCACGGATGCTGTGTGTCAGCGGCAATGATGTGCAGGTGTGGTCGGCGCTTCCGGCTGAGGTGGAGAACCTTTCCGCTACGCGGGTGCACCCCAATCTGCCGGGCATGAAGATCCCGGAAGAGCTGCAGTTTACCAAGAGCATTGAGGAAGTGTGCACTGGCAAGGATGTGCTGCTGTTTGCAGTGCCGTCGGTATTTGTGCGCTCCACCACGGCCAAGGCCCGGCCTTACATCCCGGACGGCCAGATCCTTGTGGACGTTGCCAAGGGCATGGAGCCGGACACCTTATATACCATGACCGAGGTCATCGCCGACGAGCTGAACCGTGAGGGCGGCCCCAAAGGGGTAAAGCTGGTGGCCCTTTCCGGCCCGACCCATGCGGAAGAGGTGGCGCTGGACATGCCCACCACCATCGTTTCGGCCTGCCCGGATGAAGCCGCTGCCGAGTATGTGCAGGATGTGTTCAGCAACACCTGTATGCGTGTGTACACCAACGCCGACATCAAGGGCGTGGAGCTGAGCGGCGCGCTGAAGAATGTGATTGCACTGGGTGTTGGCATCTCCACCGGCCTTGGCTACGGCGACAACGCCCGCGCAGCCCTCATCACCCGCGGCATTGCCGAGATCGCCCGGCTGGGCGTGGCCATGGGCTGCAACATCCACACCTTTGCGGGTCTGGCCGGTATCGGCGACCTGATCGTGACGGCGACCAGTATGCACAGCCGCAACAACCGCGCCGGCATTCTGATCGGCAAGGGCAAAAGCCCGGAGCAGGCCGTGAAGGAGGTCGGTATGGTGGTGGAGGGCATCAATGCCCTGCCCGCCGCCATGGAGCTGGCCGCAAAGTACAATGTGGAAATGCCCATTGTGCAGACGGTGAACGCCATCGTGAAGGAGGGCCTGAGCGCCAGCGACGCGCTGCGTACCCTGATGGACCGTGACCGGAAGAACGAGATGCCGCAGGGCTACGAAAAAGTCTGAATTTTAAGGGAGAAGGCACAGCTGTCTGTAGATGGCTGTGCCTTTTTTGCTGCGCGGCCTGCCCACTGGCCGAAAACACAAAACAATTCAAATTTTTTACCAAAATCAGACGTAAAAGGGTAGAAGGTCGGGAAACTTTCTGCTATACTGAAACAGAACGCAAAAACCGGGAGACGTTTTGTGCACCCTGCCGGAGAGAAAGAGAGGAATCTGCCATGCCGTCAACCTATGCGCATCGCCGCTTCGGTGCCAATGTGCTGGAACATCTGCCGGATGAACTGCGTGCTCAGCTGGAACAGAACCGTGAGCTTTACGATATCGGCCTGCACGGGCCGGACCTGCTGTTTTATTACCATGCTGCCAAGTCCAACCCGGTGGGTGCACTGGGCAATGCCATGCACGAGGAGCCGGGGCGGGTCTTTTTTGACCGGGCGCGCAGGGTGGTGCACTGCGAGGCAGACCGGGATGCCGCACTGGCCTATGCGCTGGGCTTTGTCTGCCATTTTGCGCTGGACAGCACCTGTCATCCCTATGTGGAGCAGTTCACCCGGGAAAGCGGCGTGACCCACTGCGAGATCGAGACCGAGTTCGACAACATGCTGCTGCGCCGGGACGGATACGACCCGCTGAAGTTTTTTACGGCCAGCCATATCCACCCGTCGGAGAAGAACGCGGGGATCATTGCGCCGTTCTACGAGGGCATCTCGGAGCAGGTGGCGCTGGACTCGCTCAAGGGCATGATTTCAGTGCACAGGCTGCTGCAGGCGTCCAACCCGGTCAAGCGCTGGGTGGTGCTGACAGGCATGAAGGTGGTGGGCAAATACGACATGCTGCACGGCCTTGTGGCAGATCCGCAGCCGAACCCGAAGTGCGTGGAGAGCGGCAAGCGGCTGGAAGAACTGTATGCGCAGGCGCTTCCGCTGGCAGAAACGCTGATCCTGGAGTTTGTGGCAAAGCTGGACACGGACCAGCCCCTGAGCAAGGCCTTTGACCACACCTTCGGGGAGTTTTGAGCGGGCACAAAAAATGAGGGTGCACCGCCCGGCGGTGCAGGGAGAGAGTAAAAATGCAAAGCGAAAAATTCAAGGTGACCCCGCTGGAGCGGTCATGGATCCTGTACGATGTGGGCAACTCGGCCTTTGTGCTGATGATCGCAACGCTGGTGCCCATTTTCTTTAATGCGCTGGCCGAGGCCGGGGGATTGAGTCCGGTGAACTATCTGGCCTACTGGGGCTATGCAAGCTCGGTGGTCACGGTGATCACGGCAGTGCTGGGGCCGATTTTGGGCACGCTGGCCGATACCAGAGGCTTTAAAAAGCCCATCTTCATGCTCTGCCTGTTCGTGGGCGTGGCAGGCTGCTGTGCTATGGGCCTTGCTACTACATGGCTGCCGTTCCTGATCATCTTCATCCTTGCAAAGATCGGCTTTTCGGGCAGTCTGGTGTTCTACGATTCCATGCTGGGCGATGTGACCACCCCGGAACGCATGGATGTTGTGTCTTCGCAGGGCTATGCATGGGGCTACATTGGCAGCTGCGTGCCCTTTGTGGTGTGTCTGGCGCTGGTGCTGGGCAGCGGGGCCATCGGCCTGAGCCAGATGACCGCCCTTTCCGTGGCGCTGCTCATCACCGCTGTGTGGTGGCTGGGCACCACCCTGCCGCTGCTGCGGAGCTATAAGCAGATCAACTATGTGGAGGTGGAGCAGCACGCCATCCGGCAGAGCTTTGTGCGCATCGGCCACACCCTCAAGCATCTGCGCGAGGATAAGCAGGTGTTCTGGTTCCTGCTGGCCTTCTTCTGCTACATCGACGGCGTGTATACCATCATCGATATGGCCACCGCCTACGGCACGGCACTGGGGCTGGAGACCACCGGCCTTTTGCTGGCCCTGCTGGTAACGCAGATCGTGGCCTTCCCTTCGGCGCTGATCTTTGGTCGGTTGAGTGCAAAATACCCGTCCAGCCAGCTTATCCCGGTCTGCATCGCAGCCTACACCGGCATTGCGGTGTTTGCCTTCTTCCTGACCAGCCAGTGGCAGTTCTGGGTACTGGCCGTGCTGGTGGGCATGTTCCAGGGCGGCGTGCAGGCACTGAGCCGCAGCCACTTTGCCAAGATCATCCCGGCTGAAAAATCCGGCGAATACTTTGGCCTGTTCGACATCTGCGGCAAGGGCGCGTCCTTCCTTGGCACCATGATCGTGAGCGTGGGCAGCCAGCTGACCGGCAGTGCCAATGTGGGCATTGGGATGCTGGCGCTGCTGTTTGCAGTGGGCTTTGTGCTGTTCCGGGTGTCCTGCCGGACTGAGGGCGCAAAACAGGTGTAAAAAATACGATTTAAAATTGCCGACGCTTTCGCTTTGGCAATATCAGAGGAAATATTATTTTATAATTTTGCAAACAAGCCAGCCCTGCGGGGCCGGCTTGTTTCCTTTTTCACGGGAAGCGAATGGTTAAAAACGCCCTTCTGGTTATAATTAACAAACCGGTAATTGTCTTTTTGAGCGGCGAATGATACAATAGTGTCAAACGATTTCAAAACCACAAAGGAGAAAACGAAATGGAACGATTTCCCGGTTATACCCTCGTGCGTACCGAGGACTGCCCTGAACAGCACGGAACCCTGACCGTGCTTACCCACGATGTGAGCGGTGCCACGGTGCTGCTGGTGGAAAATGAGGATACCAACAAGGCGTTTGGCATCGGCTTTGGCACCTTCCCGTCCGATGACACCGGCGTGTTCCACATTCTGGAGCACTCGGTGCTGGCAGGCAGCGAAAAATACCCGGTGACCTCGCCGTTCTTGCAGCTGCTCAAAAGCAGCATGGCATCTTTCCTGAATGCGATGACCTTCCCGGATAAGACGGTCTACCCGTTCGCTACGCCCAATGAGACCGACTTCAAAAACCTGATGGATGTCTACCTGAACGCGGTGTTCTGCCCGCTGGCCATGGTGGACAAGAGCGTGTTTGAGCAGGAGGGCTGGCACCGCAGTGCCGACGGCACCGTGAGCGGAGTGGTGTACAACGAGATGCAGGGCGCTCTGGCTGCACCGGATGCTCAGTTGGAAAATGCACTGGAACGGGCCATGTTCCCGGATACGGCCTACGGCTTTGTTTCCGGCGGCGACCCGGCCAGCATCCCGGCGCTGACCTATGAAAAGTATAAGCGGGTATATCACCGCCACTACAGCGCCGACAACTGCTGCATTACCCTCTATGGCAAAATGGATATGGCTGAAAAGCTGGAACTGCTGGACAGGGATTATCTTTCAAAAATGCCCAAGGGCACCAGCCGTCCGCAGCTGACCGTGCAGCACGAGCAGGCGGGTGCCTGCGTGGAACTGCCCTACTATACCGAAAACCCGGAGCCGGACGAGGTGCAGTGTGCTCTGGCATGGTACACCGGTGCCTTTGCAGACCGGGAGCGGCAGCTGGGCGTGGAGATCCTGCTGGATGCCCTGCTTGGCACCAATAACTCCCCGCTGAAGGCGGCGCTGCTGGCCGAAAAGCTGGGCGCAGATATTGACATTGGCTTTGACGACAGCACCCTGCAGCCGGTGCTGGAACTGGTGCTGCGCGGTGCCACCGAGGAGAGCGCCCGCAAGTTCGCTGCCGCTGTGCGCAAGGCGGTGGACGGCATTCTGGCCGAGGGCATCCCGCAGGAACTGCTGTTGGCTTCGCTGAACGCAGCAGAGTTTGCATCGCTGGAGCGCCCGGGCACCCTGCCAGACGGCGTGCTGGATGCCATCAACGCTTCCACCGGTTGGCTGCACACCGGCGACCCTGCCCTGCTGCTGCACACGGACAGGCTGTTTGCTTCCCTGCGGGAAAAGATGGCCGATGGCTGGTTCAATGAGCTGCTGCGTGAGCTGTTTGCACCGGCTCCGGTGCAGGTGGTGCAGGTGCCCACCCTGCCTGAAAAGGAGGAGGGCGAACCCATCCGCACCGACGGCAAGCTTGTGCTGGAGCACCCGCTGACCGTTGCCGACCTTGGCGACGGAGCAAGGACAGCCCCAGGCGAGCGGGAACTTCTGGCCGGTGCGCAGCTGGTGCATCACCCTTCGGCAGGCAGCCTGTACCTGAACTTCTACTATGACCTTGGCAATGTGAAGCCCGAGGACATGCCGTATCTGGACCTGCTGACCGATGTGCTGGACGAGCTGGACAGCACCGAACACACCGCTCAGCAGCTGAACACTCTGCGCAGCACATGGCTGGGCGACAGCCGCACCCAGCTGGACATCTGGACTGGGCGGCAGGAGGGTGCACCCTGCCATGCCAAGCTGAGCCTGTGCCTGAGCCTGCTGGAACGCAGTCTGGAAAAGGCAGTGGAGCTGGGCGGCGAATGGCTGTATGATACCATCCTTACCGGCCCGGCGGCAGAAGCTGCTTTTGCACGGGTGCTGAGCCAGCAGAAGTTGAACATGGAACAGCAGTTCATCCAGCAGGGCAACGTATACGCAGCCACCCGCGCCAGTGCCCACTACACGGTGGACGGTGCGGTGAGTGAACGCTGCAGCGGTGTGAGCTATTACAAGTTCCTGTGCGGCGTGCAGGAGCGCGGCAATTGGGCAGCACTGGGCGAAAAGCTGGATGCTCTGCGCACAGAGGTGCTGCAGCACGCGGAGCTGACGGTCAGCCTGTACGGCAGCGAGGATGCCCTTGCAAAGCTGCGCACTCTGCTGCCGGACAGCCGCTTTGCTGCCGAGGGCCGCGCTGCGGCAAAGCCCTATGTGGAGCCGCTGACACCGCCGGTGAACGAAGCGTTTATCATTGACGGCGGTGTGAACTACGATGTACAGGCATGGCCCATGGAGCGCCGCAGCGACCGCAAGGCGCTGGCCCGCGTGATGAGCTACGAATACCTGTGGCACAACATCCGCGAGGTGGGCGGCGCTTACGGCACCGGAATGCTCTCCTCGGACGGCGTGGAATACCTGTACACCTACCGCGACCCCCATGTAAAGGAAAGCTACGACGCCTTTGCAAAAGGCCCGGCAGAGCTGGCAGCACGGGAGTACACCGAAAAAGACCTGAACGATTTTATTGTGGGTACTGTGGCCAAGCTGGACACCCCCCGCAAGCCGCGTGCTGAGGCCCGCGAGACGGACCGCCGGTATTTCTGCGGCATCACGGATGAAATGATGGCGGCAGACCGCAAGGCCCTGTGTGCGGTGGATGCCGCACTGCTGAAGGAGCAGGCCGCAGAGCTGGGTGCCGCCATGGCAAACGGCGTGCGGGTGGTGTTTGGCAGCAAGGATGCTGTGGAAGCCGCAAAAGAATTGTTTGATACGGTGGAAACATTGTAAATGAATTTTAAAAAGTGCCTGATGATACGAAAAATGTCATCGGGCATTTTTACTTTTTGTAAAGAAACGGAAAAATTTAAAAAGCAGGGTTGACGCGGCAAAAAAGCAGTGGTAAAGTAATGGGCGGAAAAGGCAAAAAGTGTCTTTTTACAACAGGAGAACGAGGTGGTTGTCATGGAACCTGCTGGCAGTAGCAGCAGTCTTTCTCCCCGATTATTTTATATGATGGCAGCCGCCGTTTCTGCTTTGCGCAGACCCTGCTGTGTGTGAATGCACACGGTGCGTGTTTGCGTTCCCTGAAAAGAAGAAACGAGAGCTGCCACTGAAAAGGAGGCAGCTTTTTTATGTCTGAAATCTCGATCGATACCCTCAAGACCATGCTGGCAAATCTGGACGATGCCAAGAAATACCAGAGCCTGCGGGATGTGATGGAAACTCTGCCCGCGCCCGACCTTGCGGCGGTGTTTGAGGATCTGCCCGCAGAAAAGCTCCCGGTGCTGTTCCGTCTGTGCCCGAAGGATCTGGCCGCAGATGTGTTCACCGAACTGACCCCTGAGACCCAGCAGAAGCTGATCGACGGCCTGACCGATACCGAGCTGAAGGCTGTGGTGGACGAACTGTTCGTGGACGATGCCACCGACCTTGTGGAGGAAATGCCTGCCAACGTGGTCAAGCGCATTCTGGGTCAGGCCGACCCCGCCACCCGCCGCATGATCAATGAGCTGCTCAAGTACCCGGAGGACTCAGCCGGCGGCGTGATGACCACCGAGCTGATGGAGCTGCGGCCGGACATGACCGTGGCACAGGCCATGGAGGCCATCCGCAGGAATGGCTTTGACAAGGAGACCATCAACAACTGCTATGTGACCGATGACAGCCGCAGGCTGATCGGCGTAGTGTCCCTGCGGGCGCTGGTGCTGGCAAAGAACACAGAAGAGCCGATCAAGGACCTGATGGATTTCAATGTGGTCAGCGTGAGCACCACCACCGATCAGGAGGATGTTTCCAACCTGTTCGAGAAATACGGCTTTCTGGCCATTCCAGTCGTGGACGCGGAAAACCGGCTGGTGGGCATCGTGACCATTGATGATGCTATCAGCATCCTGCAGGACGAGGCCAGCGAAGATATTGCAAAGATGAACGCAATCGGCCCCTCCGACAAGCCCTACTTCAAGCAGAGCATGTGGGATCTGTATAAGAGCCGCGCACCGTGGCTGCTGTTTTTAATGATCAGCGCCACCTTCTCCAGTCTGGTCATTCGCGGATACGAGGATGCACTGGCCGCTGTGACCGTGCTGACCGCCTACATTCCCATGCTGACCGACGCAGGCGGCAACGCGGGCAGCCAGAGCACCTCCACCATCATCCGCGGCATGGCAGTGGGCGATATCCAGCCCCACGACCTGCCACGCATCCTCTGGCGCGAGAGCCGCGTAGCCCTGATGTGCGGCGGCACGCTGGCCGTATGCAACTTTGTAAAGCTGCTGGTGTTTGACCGCATTGCGGCTCCGGTGGCACTGGTGGTGTGTCTGACCCTGATCTGCACCGTTCTGCTCTCGCAGCTGATCGGCGGCATTCTGCCGGTGGCGGCAGAAAAGCTGCAGGTGGATCCGGCCGTGATGGCTTCACCCCTGATCACCACCATTGTGGATACCACCACGCTGCTGATCTACTTCAACATTGCAAAGATGCTGCTGCATCTGTAAAAGATACTCGGATCGGGATGCCCGGAGGCTCAGGAAAGCTTCCGGGCATTTTCTTTGCAAAAAGGCGGGCGGTAGGAACCGGGAATGACAGGCGATTTTCAGAAAATTGCAGAAATGAGGCGAAAAAATGCGGAAGAACAGGGATGAACTATTCCTGAAAATATTTTTCAAGATATACAAGAAATGAAAAATCTGCAAAAACCGGACGATGCAACATTTTGTAATCTTTTTGAGAGAAAAATGACATAATTTTTTTGCTTTTGTAGGGAGGTTGCAAATGTATGAAAAATTGTGATGCTTCGCGAAAAGAAATCATCGACTCCATAAACCATTTGTTGAAATAGCACAAAAGAACTCCTTCAATCTTGTGAACTTGTTCTCTTGAACAGTGGGGTGCTGCAAGGGTATAATACGAACAGGAATTACAGGTGCATGCAAGATTGCTCCTGTGAAAATGCTGAGATACGAATTGAAGGAGAACATTATTATGAAAATGATTTCGCGTCGTGACTTCCTGAAGGCATCTGCTGTTGTTGGCGCTACCGCTGCTATGACCGCTTGCGGCGGCTCTTCCTCCACCAGCACCGCTGCTTCCAGCGTTGCTTCTTCCACCGCTGCTTCTGCCGCTGCTACCAACGGCTCTGCCAACATCGGCGTGTGCATCTATCAGTTTGCTGATAACTTCATGACCCTGTACCGCTCCGATCTGGAAGAGTACCTGAAGGATATGGGCTACGCCGTCACCATCATGGACGGCAAGAACGACCAGAACACCCAGACCGAGCAGATCAACACCTTCCTGCAGCAGGGCGTGGACGTGCTGGTCATCAACCCTGTCCAGACCACTTCCGCACAGACCATCGTTGATACCGTCAAGCCCTCTGAGACTCCTATCGTCTTCATCAACCGTGAGCCCGACAAGAGCGTTCTGGACTCCTACGCAGACAAGTGCTGCTACGTTGGTGCTGACGCACGTCAGTCCGGTACTTATCAGGGCGAGCTGATCCTGGAGACCGAGACTCAGGGCGATATCAACGGCGACGGCAAGATCACCTACATTATGTGCAAGGGCGACCCCGAGAACATCGACGCTCAGTACCGTACCGAGTTCTCCGTCAAGGCTCTGAAGGACGCTGGCTACGAAGTCAAGTGCCTGGACGACCAGGTTGGTAACTGGCAGCAGGATCAGGCACAGCAGAACGATCAGTACGATCCGCCCCGCGCCGCCCTTGCCGTGGTAGCTGCGGTATCCCTTTGTCGATGGCATCCGTCTCACCTGCCTTTCAAGCTGTACGGACATTTTACAAGCATGGAAAAAGAAAATCAACAGAAATTCGTAAATTCCTGTTGATTTTCGTCGAATTTTCCGGTTTCAGCCCTCGATGGCGTCCAGCAGACCGACGCGGCGCTCGTGGCGGCCGCCCTCGAATTCGGTGGAGAGAAAGACCTCAACGATGCGCTCGGCCATATTTTTGCCGATCATGCCGGCGCCCATGGCGAGCATATTGGCGTTGTTGTGGCGGCGGGTCATCTCCGCGCTCAGCGGCTCGCTGCACAGCGCGCAGCGGATGCCCCTGACCTTGTTGGCGGCGATGGAAATGCCGATGCCGGTGGTACAGATGACGATGCCGCGCTCGCACTCGCCGCTCTGGACCTTGCGGGCCGCGGCCTCGCCGAAGATGGGATAGTCGCAGCTGTCGGTGGAATAGGTGCCGCAGTCCACGACCTCGTGGCCCTTGGACTCCAGATATGCCTTAATGTGCTCCTTGAGGGCGTAGCCGCCGTGATCGCAGCCGAGAGAAATTTTCATCGTTCGTTCTCCTATCGTTAAATTTTGTGGAAAATGGGCTTTTTCCGGTCGTAGGTCGCAAAGTAGCGCAGGCCGCAGTCCTTGAGCAGCTCCTGCCGCTCCTCCATCGCGCAGGAGATGTACTCCGGCGTGTGGGCGTCGCTGCCGAGCGTGATCAGCTCGCCGCCGAGCTCGTGGTAGAGTCTGAGCCATTTGCCGTCCGGCAGGGGGAGATGGCCGCGGTTGGTGTTGCACTCGATGCCGAGTCCCTTTTCGATGGCGCGGCGCATCACATGGCGCAGCTGCTCCTCGTAGCGGTCGAAATCCAACTCCACGCCGCGCAGCTCCTTCGCCCAGCGCAGCGGGAGGGTGATGTGTCCGAGAACCTGAAAGCGGCCCCAGTCGATCAGCTTTTCCATCTCCTCAAAGTAGCTCTCGCAGGCGGCGTACCACACCGCGGGATCGGTGCTCGTGATCCAGGTGAGGTCGTTGACCTCGCCCGAGGCCGTTCGGTAGC
>OIXL01000281.1_pt1 | contig 28086 bp, 23 predicted proteins | sample 1587761 | NCBI WGS metagenome assembly OIXL01 (sample SAMN03283246) | human gut metagenome | biome: human-associated habitat; material: feces | host: Homo sapiens | place: Peru | collected 2012 | reverse complement strand
GGCATTTCCGCAAGAGCAGATTCTCAGAAGAATCTAAGGAGTGTAAAGATAAGAATTCTAAAGAATCTGATGATAAGACAATGAAAGCCTTCAAGGATATCGCCCGCAGCTATTACGAGGATTTCGATACCCGAGATTATCCGAAGGGCAAGTTCGATGAAACCTGCATGGATGCCGTACCATTATCCTTCTATCTCCTCTCGCAAGCCTCATCCTTCGAAGATGCTATCCGCCTCGCCATATCTCATGGCGGCGATAGCGATACCATCGGAGCCATCGTTGGCTCCATCGCCGAAGCCCGCTTCGGTATTCCGCAAGAGATTAAGGACAGAGCTATGGAATATCTGCTGGATGATATGAAAGATGTATTGAAACAATTTGCAGGGAAATGCGAAATAAAGCCCAAATAATTTGGTGTTATCGAAGAAAAGTCTTAACTTTGCCCCATACATATTAAAAAAGTAAGATTATGCAAGAATATCAATTGGATTTCGTAACCTATTGCGTTGGCAACTTAGCCGACCGATTGAACATGAGTGCCAGTAAGGTATATAAGATGTTACGGTCAACAGATATCTTAAATGGCTATATGATACCCTGCTATGATGTGCTCCATACTTTCGGAAAGGAATACATCATGGACGATTTGATTAACTTGTTAAAGAAACGAGGAGCATTGAAATGAAAGTTTATCACGCATCAAAATTCATCATAGAATCACCAGACATTTATCATTCTCGTGATTTATTGGATTTCGGCAAAGGATTCTATCTGACATCACTTGTCGAACAGGCGAAGAAATATGCCCAACGATTTCTCTTTCAGGGCGACAAAGCATATCTTAACCAATACATCTTAGATGAAAACTTAGACAGAGAATATAAGATAAAAGAGTTTATTGGCTACAACGAAGAGTGGTTAGATTTTGTTGCTTTATGCCGAATTGGGAAACAAACAAATAAGTTTGATATGGTTACAGGTGGTATAGCAGATGATAAGGTATTCAATACCATAGATCTTTACTTCTCCGGTAACATCAGCAAAGAAGAAGCACTTAAACGCTTAAAGTTTATTCATCCCAATCACCAGATATGTATTTTAAATCAAGATATTTTGAACAAGCATCTGCACTTTCTTCAGTCAGATGAAATAATATAAGGAGGGACTTTCATGGAAGCAAACAAGACAATACTTCAAATGAAATATGCTCGCATAGTACCTATCTTTGCAGAGCAAACAGGCATTACGTTGGAAGATGCTCTAGATTTCTTTTATACTTCTTCTATTTATCAGATGATGAATGAAGGCATTGCTGATATGCATTGCAGAAGCGATGGATATTTGGCGAATTTAGTAAAAGAAGAGTGGAAAAATAAAATTGCATAGATTCCTAATTCACACTACAGCTTATTCTTCCGGATGATAGGAGAGAAATATCGGCTAGAATAAAGTGTTGCCACTAGGCTCAGTAAAGCTGCTGACTGCCTAGTGGCAACTGCTGAGAAGGTATCTTTTGGAACCCAAGGAGTAATGTCTTTCAACTCACGAAGACGCTTGCATCAACCTATAGAGTTGACTCCTTTATCCCATCGAGCCGACTCCGTCATCCAGTAGAACCGACTCATTCTACTAAATCAACCCTATCTACAAGCTTCTTCAGACAGTTAATCATTATGATACTGCTTATCAGAAATCGTGGTCACAATAGCACTCTGCTTCTGCATTTTCTCCTCATTTATTTCCTGCACATAAAAGTTTTTTGTGAGAAAAGTATCAAAGTATCATTATTTAGAGAAAATAACATTCTAAACATCTGATACATTGCGACATACAAAAATGAGACTTTCGAAATATTTTACAGAAAAGTATCATCGAAGTATCATAAAATTGCAAGAAGTATCATAAATTTCGGCTTTGAGGTAAATTAAAAGGCTAAAAAGAAATATCTACTATTCCAGTTTTATAAAATTAATAGCGTCTACTTTTTCAGAATGTAAAGAATGTCAATACAAACTAGGAATAAGAGAAAAGATTGACAGCCAGAATTAGGAATAAAAGCACATAAAGTGATCTGTAAGAGACCATCAAGTGGGCACTCAGGGACCAAGTGTCGGGCATTGAGAGAACAAGTAACGGGCACTCATTGCCCATATAGCAGGCGTCGAGTGCCCAAAGTATCGGACGATTTTTGGGCACTTCTCGCAAGTCGGCGGCTTCGATATTATGCATGATGCTTTATGACGATTTTGTGATGGTTTTATGATGATTTGGTGATACTTCTATGGCAATTTCATGATACTTCTATCACATTCATGATACTTCGATGATACTTTTTGTAAAGTAATCCGAAAAGTATCATTCTTGTATATTATTATATATCAGTTATTTATACCATTACTTAACTCAAAAGATGATACTTTGAGACTTTTTTCATAAAAAACTTTTCTCGTGTGCGTATAAACTCGACGCTAAATCTAAAAAGAATCTGATACAATACCTTATAGATACCCCAAAAATTACGTCCCGACGTAGACTTTACTACATGGCGACGTAATCTTTCCTACGTCAGGACACAGAGATTCCTGCGTCGCCATGTAATTTCAAGGACAACGGGAAATGAAAGATGTATTGAAACTATTTGCTGGTAAATGCGAAATAAAGCCCAAATAATTTGGTGTTATCGAAGAAAAACTATAACTTTGCCACCAATAGAATTTATCAAACAATATAATTTATGACAAACCATGATTTTTGGATGTCCATCAGTGACATAATCAATGAAGGATTTACATCTGAAGGTCTAGCAAAATTAGATGATTATGCAGAACAATTCAGTACTGGAAAGATCTTATATAAACGATTTTCACCGTCAGAACAGTATGGGTGCTGTGAAGGAGGTAGAATCCATGTTATTGCATCCTTACTCGCGGGAGCAGAAGTTGGCACAGATCAACTCTCTGCGCCAGAAGGCAGTTTCAAAAGAGAGCAGCAACTCGGAAAGATCCAAGAGAAGAGAATAGAAGATTGGGCGAAAGCTGCTGGATTTTGGATAAGCAACACAGATGAAACTTATAAACAAACTTTGGGCGAGAGAATTGCTCAAGGGGGAGAAGCTATTGTGTTTGACAATGGTAATAAAGTTCTAAAAACCATTGGATTAGATTATTTCATTCTGCCTATTTTTGCCTTAGATAGAATCTCTTTGCACAATGCTTATTTTGAAGAAACGGAAATGAATGTATTGGGATTTGGCAGAAATACCAACAATGATTTTATGGTGATAGTAGAACAACCTTTTATTCACGGCAAGATGATGGCAGATTCAGAGATTGCAACTTTCGTGGAACAAATGGGGTTTAAATCTATCAATCCTAAAAATTGGACCTTTGCAAACAAGGATATTTATCTTAGCGATATGCATGATGAGAATGTTCTTCTTTCTCCTAATGGACATATTTGTGTAATAGATTGCGATATACGTATCAATATCCCTGAACTTAGAACAGGAGGGACTCGTAAATTAATAAATGAAGTAGAAATTATAAAATAACTGAAGATTGCCGTTGACATGATAAAGAGAGCCACTTTTTAGGTAACCGTTAAAATGCCCTGTTTATAGGGATTGATGGAACATTAAGGACTCAAAAATGCCCTATAAACAAGGGTAGGAAACTTTAGTAGAGTAATTTTCTGAAGAAAGAGAGGAATATAGGTTTTGAAAAAAGCAAAAATTATGCAGAACTTGAAAGAAACTTTAGAATCATTTTCATTGAGTGAGAATTCACGGAGAAAAATTCTGATCGAAGACCACCAATTCGGGAATCAGGGCATCCCATTCATTCCTTCGGAATTCAAGGAAATCGCCCAGATAGCTTTAGCCGGTCACTTCCTGGTAAGTACTGGAAGCCAACAGGTAACAGTACAACCCACGTGTGTGGAGTTCTACTATCACGAAGAGGTCGAGGGTGGCATCAAAGACCCCATCGTATATCATCGCAACCCCAAGAATGGTTCTCCCAAGAGCATCTTCAAGTTGGGCATCCTGCACAACCATGTTTCAGGAATCGACATCACGTTCGAGAAGGGCACCCATCCCGAAGATGCCATCAGGGCATCCCTGCTGATACGTGAGTTTTCGGTAGATGGAAATCCACCCGACAGTCGTTCCACCTTATTATATGATATGCTTTATTCGCAAGCCTCCATCTTCGATGGCTTCTCCATCAAATGGGTTGATGGAGAAGAAAAGTCAGAGGTAGAAGCTGATGTACGCAAGAACGTGGCGAAATATGATGAAAACGGCCAGAAGATGCAAGCAAAAGAGCATCAGGAACTTCTCGACAAAGGGTTCACCCTGACAAAAGACAAGAAGCATATCCAAGACCCACGACCATGGCAATTTAAAAAGATACAGATATGATAGTAGATAAAGATACGAATCAGGTATTCGTTTCAGAATGGCTTCAAAAAGTACATGCATTCTTCAGCCGTTTTTCAGAGTTACTGAAGAATGTCCACATCAATATGGCTCTGTTATCAAACACAGCCGATATCTGGTGTCGTGACTACATGCCGATTCAACTAGCCGAAGAGGATTTCCTGCAATATCGGTATTATCCCGATTATCTCACAAAGAAAGAATCAGACAAGCAATATATTACGGATTCAAAGAGCGTGTGCAAAGCTTTGAAGCTACCCAATATCCAAGCCACCGATTTGGTAATAGATGGCGGGAATGTGGTTAAAGCTCATGATTGCATTATCATGACAGAGAAAGTTTTTCATGAAAACGATCAATATCCGCAAGCTGAAGTATTAAATGAGTTGGAGAATCTATTTCATTGTGAGGTCATCATGCTTCCATGGGATAAATATGAGAAATATGGGCATGCTGATGGAATAGTGAAACCAATAGACGAGTCACATCTTCTAATGACCAACTATGCTGATTACGACCAGAAACTAGCAGAAGAATTCGAGCGACGGCTTGCCACCCGTTTTCGGATAGAGAAGCTACATTATCATGTTCAGCGAGCAGATAAGCGAAATTGGGCATACATCAACTTCCTGCAAGTTGGCAACAACATCGTTCTGCCAGCTATCAACACAGAAGAGGATGAGCAAGCTATGGAGCAAATAAAAACATACTATCCATCATGTAATATCTACCAGTTGGATAGTGAAGATATCATTAAACAAGGCGGAGCCTTGAATTGTATAACTTGGAATATTAAAAAATAATTATTATGGAGCACCAGCATAATCCTGTGTCAAACATAGATGTTATTCTAAACTGGATTTACTGGTGCGTCCAAAATTCCTATTCTTCATTATCTATCGCCAGAAAACAAAAAGCTATGTTTCCACTGCTTCAAGAACCAGTTCAACATCTTCTAATCCATTATCTATGAAATCCACCTTTATATTCCCGATTAGGTACTTGGCATATTTATTATCCTTATACTGTTCAAGGAAAAGAACCATATCTTTGGCTGTTCGTTTCAAACCCCAACTGCCCCAATCAAGTTGCTTACACAACGGATTGTCCACCAAGTCCCAGTAGATTACATTGCCTCCCTCCAAATATTCATACGGGACGTTCTTTCCATAAAGCAACGTAGGCATATAGCCATTCCAATTGCCTTCTTTGTCAAAATCAAATGCCTTGTCATGTGCAAGACCAATATAAACATCCTTATACATTCAAATAATATTAATTCGTAACTATACACATATAACAAATGTATTGCCTAGTGATAAACTGCATGACACTTAACATTTTGTTTGGCGCAATTCGCACAGTAATTATTGCCATCAATTATAAAACCAGAACATTTATGAGATGGTACGTTCTTTATTCCTCCTCGAAATAACTACCCGCTTCCATCGCGCAATCCATAGAACGGAACTTATTGTAGCGCTCTCTCGCCCTATTCTCTCTTGCAAACATCTTCTTGGTACCTGCCTCATCTTCCGAGAACTGGAGATGATTGTCGATGCCCATATCAAGAGCAATATTCTCCACATCCAGATCATCGGTACCGATGAAGGTAAAAGTCCAATTCTGCTTCTTCAATTTCTCGATAAGATTCTTGATCATCTTCAGACTATACTCCTCACTGCAATTCTCCTCGCCATCCGTGATAATAGTTACCAACACACTGTCATCCTCGGTGGTCAAGGCATTGATCTTGGCGATACCCATTCCGATGGCATCGTAAAGAGGAGTGGCACCACAAGGATTATAATCCTTAGCCTTCAAAGGATTGGCATTAGAGGCACGCACATTATCATAGAACACATTGGTATGCGTGCTGTCAAAAGTGATGAGCGTAACTCGCTGCTCCAGATTCTTATGCGCCTTCTGCATTTTCTGAATGGTGGCAAGGGTCTCGTTGATTTCCACCAAAGCCTGACGGCGGATAATACTCATGCTTCCACTCTCGTCTACTACTAAAAGATTGAATACTCGTTTCATAACTTGTTTTCTCCTAATTTTTAAAATAATCCTACTTTCGATGGATTCAGAACTACGGCCGTTGTCTTCTTCCTTTATCTATTATAAGAAAATAACGAACCAAAAATTAAGCAAGGGAGAAAAATAGCAATAAAAAAACCCCTTTCTCAAAAGAAAGAGGCTTTAACAAACAATTTCTACTTCAAAACTACTAAAAACAATTATCTTGGCAGGTTGAAAGCCTTAGTCATTTCGGCCATTTCCTCCTGGCTCATACCATCAGGTTCAAAACCCATACATTTGGCATCGATATATATCTTTGCACTCTTGGAGAGTACGTCTATCTGGTCGAAGGCATCCATCACATCAAGACCCTTGGCGAATACGCCATGCTTCTCCCACATCACTACGTCGTAGTCTTCCAACTCCTTCAGAGTTCCCTCGGCAAGTTCCAGACTGCCTGGCAACTTATATGGCACTATACCCAGTCCGAGCGGACAGAATGCCTTGGTCTCAGGAATCATGCTCCAGAGCAGATTGCTCAGCACGTCCTTGCCCATAAACTTCTTGTTGTGGCTCATGGCAATGAGCTCGATGGGATGAGTATGAACTGTGGCCTTATAGTTGGAACCTTTCTCGATAAGACGGGCATGAACCGACAGATGGCTTGGCAACTCGGATGTAGGCATCACGGCATTGTCGGCAATGATTTCGTAGCTGGCACAATCGTCCAGAATACGAATGACAGAACCATTGTCCATAGGCCAACGAGCCAAGTCGCGCATTCGCTTGCCTGTTCCCTTGCAGAAGAAGTAACAGCCCTTCAGCGCAGGCAGGACAGTACCTATCTGCTTCACTTCGCTGATGGCAGGCAGCGCCTTCATCTCGTCATCAACAAGGTCGGTCACATTAACCGTAATATTGCCACCATTACGCTCAGCCCAACCATTCTGCCAAAGATAGCCAGCTACCTCGGCAATCTTATCCACTTCCTTCTTTAAGGCAGGACGACCCTCTAAAACACTTTTCATTTCTTGATTGTTTGTATTACTGGTTGCAAAATTAACACGAAAATATGACTATCGACCTAAAGTTTTGATATTTTAGCCAAGACTTTTGACAAGTTACAAAAATAATTTGTATCTTTGCACGTATGAATTCATTGAACACCAACAACATCAAATGGAGCGAGAATGTAATCATCGCTGATGCAGACTATATCGACAAGGTGGCATTCGACCTTATCGTAAACTTTGAGCGTATGATCAACCGCCGCATCCAGCCTGCCGACATGGCTCAGTGGGCTGTATGTATTGCCCTCGATGGTGGACTAAGAGAAGGTGAGCACGAGACGCAACTGGTGCTCATACACAGCCAGCAATCGAAGGCGATGCAGAACTTCCGCCCTTCCGACTACGAGAAGGACCTGAATGCCCAGGCCTTCAAGGATCCACGTCTGGGCGAGTTCGTCATCTCTTCATATCCTACGGAAGAAAAGATGGTGGGCAAAGACGATTTCCTCGTAGACGTAGCCCGCACGGTTTGCAATGCCAAGGAGGTGAAACGAGTGATGATCATTCCCAACTCGGAGGAAGGCGATGCCTACGACCAGTTGCGCGACATGCTTCGCAAGGTAGACGACGAGAAACGCGTAACTCTCTTTGCCATGCAGCCTCTTCCCGGCGGCAACTTCCGACAAGAAATACTGGGCTATTCGCTGATGAATGCCTTGGGCATATCAGCAAATGAAATAAAATAAGCTGATGAACGTCAGCAAATAAAATAAGTTGATGAACGTCAGCAAATAAAATAAAATAAGCTGATGAATATCAGCAAATGAAATGAGCTAAAACAAGAAATAATAACATTAAACATTTATACTTAAATGAGTAGAGTACTTATGATTGGCGCAGGTGGCGTCGCTACCGTGGCAGCCTTTAAGATTGTCCAGAACCAGGACGTTTTTACAGAGTTCATGATTGCCAGCCGCCGCAAGGAAAAATGCGACAAGTTGGTGAAGTCTATCCACGATAAAGGCTACAAGATGGACATCCAGACAGCCGAGGTGGATGCCGACGATGTGGAGCAGTTGAAAGCCCTCTTCAACAGCTACAAACCTGAGTTGGTCATCAATCTCGCTCTGCCCTATCAGGACCTCACCATCATGGACGCCTGCTTAGCCTGCGGTTGCAACTATATGGACACGGCCAACTACGAGCCCAAGGACGAGGCTCACTTTGAGTATTCATGGCAATGGGCTTACAAGGACAAGTTTGAGAAAGCTGGTCTTTGCGCTATCCTTGGTTGCGGCTTCGACCCTGGTGTTTCGGGCATTTTTACTGCATACGCTGCCAAGCATCACTTCGACGAGATCGAGGTTCTCGACATCGTAGACTGCAATGCCGGCAATCACCACAAGGCTTTCGCAACCAACTTTAACCCAGAAATCAACATCCGTGAGATTACCCAGAAAGGTCTGTGGTACAAGAATGGTGAATGGATTGAGACCGACCCTCTGTCTATCCACAAACCTCTCACCTATCCTAACATCGGTCCTCGCGAGAGCTATCTGATGCACCACGAGGAGCTGGAGAGCCTGGTAAAGAACTATCCTACCATCAAGGAGGCTCGCTTCTGGATGACATTCGGTCAGCAGTATCTCACCTATCTCGACTGTATAGAGAACCTCGGCATGAGCCGCATCGACGAGATAGAATACGAGGCTCCATTGGCCGACGGCTCCGGCAAGACTGCCAAGGTGAAGATCGTACCACTGCAATTCCTCAAGGCCGTATTGCCTAACCCTCAGGACCTCGGCGAGAACTACGACGGAGAGACCTCTATCGGTTGCCGCATCCGCGGAAAGAAGGACGGCAAGGAGCACACCTATTATGTTTACAACAACTGCAAGCATCAGGAAGCATACAACGAGACCGGCATGCAGGGCGTAAGCTATACCACGGGTGTGCCAGCCATGATCGGCGCCATGATGTTCCTCAAGGGCATCTGGAAGAAACCAGGCGTATGGAACGTTGAGGAGTTCGACCCAGATCCATTCATGGAGCAGCTCAACAAGCAGGGATTGCCTTGGCACGAGGTGTTCGACGGCGACTTGGAGATTGACTAATCATTATCAAAATACCCCCTTAGTGACGGCGAAGACAGAAAGGTACTGTTCATACCAAGCCGTTTTTATCGTCACTAATTCATAAAACATTAGAAAGATATGGCAAAGAAAGACGAAATAAAGGAAGGAACCCTGAGCCCCAACGAGGGTAAGCTGAAGGCCCTTCAGGCTGCCATGGCCAAGATAGAGAAAGACTTCGGTAAGGGATCTATCATGAAGCTTGGCGACGAGCACATTGAGAATATAGAGGTGATTCCTACTGGAAGTATCGCCCTCGATATGGCCTTGGGCGTAGGCGGCTACCCCAAGGGACGAATCATTGAAATCTATGGTCCGGAATCTTCTGGTAAGACCACACTTGCCATCCATGCCATCGCAGAGGCTCAGAAAGCTGGAGGTATTGCCGCATTCATCGATGCCGAGCATGCCTTCGACCGTTTCTATGCTGCCAAGTTGGGCGTAGATGTTGACAACCTGTGGATTTCGCAGCCCGACAATGGTGAGCAGGCGCTTCAGATAGCCGACCAGCTGATCAGTTCGGCTGCGGTAGACATCGTCGTCATCGACTCTGTGGCTGCCCTGACTCCTAAGAAGGAAATTGAGGGCGACATGGGTGACAATGTTGTAGGACTCCAGGCCCGACTGATGAGCCAGGCTCTGCGCAAGCTCACTTCTACCATCAGCAAGACCAATACCACCTGTATCTTCATCAACCAGTTGCGCGAGAAGATAGGTATCATGTTCGGAAATCCTGAGACAACAACGGGTGGCAACGCCCTGAAGTTCTACGCTTCTGTACGCCTCGACATCCGTAAGGCTACAGCCATCAAGGATGGCGATAATGTTATCGGAAACCTGGTGCGCGTAAAGGTGGTCAAGAACAAGGTGGCTCCTCCTTTCCGCAAGGCTGAGTTCGACATCATGTTTGGCGAAGGCATCAGCCACGCAGGCGAAGTTTTCAATCTGGGCGTGGAGCATGGCATCATCAAGAAGAGCGGAAGCTGGTACAGCTATAATGGCTCCAACCTGGGACAGGGTGCCGACCCAACCAAGCTGATACTGAAGGACAACCCTGAGCTTCTCGAAGAAATAGAAGCCAAGGTACGCGAGGCGCTTGCCAATGCAGAATAAGTAAGGTGTTGTTTGCCCTCATGACAAATACTACGCATGATGGCAGCTCTATAAAGAAATAAGAAATCCCCGACAGTAGGAAGCAATATCCTAACTGTCGGGGATTTCTTATTTCATTCTTCTTATTTCATACATCTCTCACAGAAGACGATAGGTAAAACATTGCCTACCAGCATCTATGCGCAACACAGAGATGCCTGAAGCTGATCCTTGTAGGGTAAGGACGGCATGTTTTCCGTCGGCTGACGTGGTCTGCTGAAGCAGTCGACCAGCCACATCATATAATCGCAACGACTTTAGTTCTGTCCCCGAAACGATGATTCTACCACCCTCTCGCTTGATGGTGAAAGAAGGTGCTATTATAGCTACAGTCCCTATGGACGTTGGAGTACCTTGTGAGAGTGTTAGGATATCCCCCTTACGATGCAGGTAATAGGTGGTGGACTGCGGATCAGCAAGTTCTACCTGCTGCCCGTCTATCTCACCCATCACCATCACACGATAGGTATGCCCATCTTCCCATGACAGGTCGCCCTTACGCAACCAATAACTAAAGAGAGGCACAGACATAGACGACGAGACAGACACCCGGTCATCAATGCCCTTAACCTGCGTCTTTTCGTGGGTCATCATGTCTTCGCAGAACATTGATACATTTCCTTCATAGTTACGACCTTCAGACGTACGCAGCAAGACTGCCATTTTGAAGAGAGATATTTTCGACACATCAACGCTGCCTGATTCTATTTTTTCATGCGAGTCATCAGCAAAAAAGACTTCTACCTGATCCATGAGAGGCTTTTCCTGTGCCTTGAGCACTTCGATATAGGCAGCATCCTTATCGTGAATAAGGTTGACGGGATAAACCATCGTCTCTTCCGCATCAGCCGACAAAGAAAGTTGCACTTCATAACGTCCTGGAGTCATGCTGCTTGGCAAAGAAAGAACGATGGGAATCTCAGCTTCGGTAAAGCCCTCTATCTCGGTCAACTCATCCACACGAGTATTGAGCACTACCGCCTTCCTATCGTCGAGCAACCGCACCCTCAGATAACAGTCGCGAGGCACACCATTCAGGTTTTTCAATGTGAAAAAGGTCAATACCTTTCCACCCTGCTCTGCTTGACCTGAGAGCCTGGGCTGCGACATCAACTGAAAAACAACATCAGTAGAACATATTTCAGAGATGCGACCTCGTCCATCAGATAGTTCCACCTCTATGATGGGAGCCTTCTTCATCGCGAAGAATTCATCCCACGAACCATCCTCTCGTTGAGCTACACATACAGGGACCAACCGATAATAACCATTTTCCAAACCTGTAAGTTTCATTTTTACAGACTGAACTTGATTGACAAGATAATCGCTTCCCATAAACCCTGCATCGCTTCCACCATAGAGTCGTTGAGTAAAACCGCCTATAGCGTGATCGTCGGTATAAGCCACCTGTCGGCATGTACCCTCAGCATCATAAACAGCTATGCCCACATCACCCTTGAAAGGCTTACCCTTATTGACAAAAGAGTTCATCTCGATGGTCAACGACTGAGAAGCAAGGAAGCTTTTATCTTCTGCATCTTTTAGAAGAACAGCCCCACCCTCATTAAACATCAACTGAGGAGATGACTCCAAAAGTCCACGCTCTATTGCGGGATATTTGCCATTATTGGGATGTGCCAAGATGGCCATAATAGCACGATTGAAGGCCAAGGGCTTGCCTTGGAACTCGCTTCCCGTCTGTGAGAGGCTAAGATTGGTGAGCGAATAGTAGGCATCGCCCTGTCCATCCCATCCAAAATTCATGTGGAAAAGACCATTCTCATCAAACCCATCAGTTACCCAAGCATGACCTGAAGCATTACCTGCAGGACGACCTTCCAGATAAACAGGACAACCATTAAGTAATTCCTGCCGCAAGATCTGCGCAAAACGAGTTGGACCTTCGACAGCCTTGGTGACATAAGCCGCAGTATAGTCGAAATTTTTCTGAAGAGCCTGATACGCAAAAATACCTTGTGTACCACTTGAAGCTGGGGTGTACTGCATGAAGGAAGCTACCCCCACATCGTTCATCAATAAGGCTACAGCATCCTCTTGCTCCTTTGTCGCTGATACAGGATAATTATAATCGGGCAGCATATTCGCCCAATCGTAGTGCGACTGACTAAAGTCTGCACTCTTCATCGTATTATAATAGGTGACGCGATATTCATTTTTACCACTCCCCTGAGCAGGCCATTGATAGTAATACATCATCTGGGCCACCGCTGTTGCCACACACCCACTATAGGGATAACCCGTCTGGGCATTAAACGGATGCGACTGTCCCCACTTGCTTTTCAACAAGGGAGATACGGTCTTCGAGAACAACCCCGAACGGGCTTTTCTCCTCACCATCACCCGCCCTTCTTTCAGCACATCATACGTTTGACGATAAGCCTCCAGGAGTAGCTTTACACCAGGATTAGCCTGTAGTGTATCGAGGGTTCCCTCAGTGCTATAGGCCAACACATCGCCCATATCATCGTCACCAGCAACAACGACAAAACCTTTGCCCTGTGCATCGTTATAAATATAATAAGGTGCCAAGGCTGCAGGGCGAAGTCCCTTTGCCCGCGCTTGAGCCTTCACGTCGCGAGACAGGGTGATGTACTTCTTGGCTATCTCTACAGCTTGTTTCGGATAGACATCTTTGCCATAAGCAGCTTGGCAGACGGCTACTAACATCCACACGACAAGCGAGCATATCACTGTCAGGGAGCAGCCATCAGCCAAGGAGTAGTGTTTATTCAACATATTTCTATTACGTATTCTTCGAATTATAGGAAAGCAATGGTCAGACCAGCCATCACGATGCTGACCATTGACATGAGTTTGATAAGAATGTTGAGCGACGGACCGGAAGTGTCCTTGAACGGGTCGCCTACGGTATCGCCCACAATAGTCGCCTTGTGGTTCTCGCTGCCCTTTCCTTCAAAGTTTCCCTCTTCTATCATCTTCTTGGCATTGTCCCATGCGCCTCCCGAATTGGACATGAACACAGCAAGGGTAAAGCCTGCTGCCAGACCGCCGGTGAGAAGTCCGAGAACTCCAGCCACACCCAACACAAGACCCACAACGATAGGAATAATGATGGCGAGCAAAGAAGGGATGATCATCTCGCGTTGTGCGCTACGGGTACTTATCTCCACACATCGACCATAGTCAGGCGTAGCTTTGCCTTCGAGTATTCCCTTGATCTCACGGAACTGCCGGCGAACCTCCTGAACCATCGATTCTGCAGCACGGCCTACAGCTCCCATGGTCAAGCCACAGAACAGGAATGCTGCCATGGCTCCGAGGAATGCTCCAACTAAAACCTTAGGGTTGATGAGGTTTACCTGGAAGAAGTTGATGAAATCTATTGTTGTTGCATTCAAAGGATCGAAGACATTGCCAGCCGCGTCTACATACTGTTTTCCGTTATCTACGGCACGTATCATGGCTATCTTGATCTCCTCGATGTAGGATGCAAGAAGGGCAAGAGCCGTCAGAGCTGCCGAACCGATGGCAAAGCCCTTGCCTGTGGCAGCTGTCGTATTGCCCAGGGCATCGAGCGCATCAGTACGCTCACGAACCTCCTTGCCCAATCCGCTCATCTCAGCATTTCCGCCAGCATTGTCGGCTATAGGTCCATAGGCGTCTGTGGCAAGTGTAATGCCGAGAGTCGACAGCATGCCCACTGCCGCGATGCCGATGCCATAAAGGCCGGTGCTGATAGATTTGGCCGACAGCGACATATCGAAGCCATTGGCACAAAGATAACTCAGCATGATGGCTACAGAGATGGTGACAACGGGAATCATGGTGGAAATCATTCCCGTGCCTATACCTTTTATAATAACTGTGGCAGGACCTGTCTGCGATGCCTCGGCTATCTTCTGTGTAGGCTTATAACTCTGAGAGGTGTAATATTCTGTTGCCTGTCCGATGATGACTCCAGCCACAAGACCGCTGATGACCGAGAAAGAAAGGCCGAGCCAGTTCTCTATGCCCAACAGATAGAGAATGGCGAATGTGGCAACGGCTATAAGTGCCGCGCTGACATTGGTGCCAAGTCCCAACGAGTGGAGAAGCTCTTTCATGGAAGCGCCTTCCTTGGTACGAACCAAGAAGATGCCGATGAGAGACAGAAAGATGCCAGTGGCTGCGATAACCATAGGTGCGATGACGGCACGCAGCTGCATATCGCCATTCATGGCAAAAGCCGTGGCTCCCAAGGCGGCTGTCGACAATATCGAACCGCAATAGCTCTCGTAGAGGTCGGCTCCCATTCCTGCCACATCGCCCACATTGTCGCCCACATTGTCGGCTATGGTAGCTGGATTGCGAGGATCGTCTTCAGGAATATTCGCCTCTACCTTGCCCACGAGGTCGGCTCCCACATCGGCAGCCTTGGTATAAATACCTCCTCCCACACGGGCAAAGAGTGCCTGGGTGGAGGCACCCATGCCAAAGGTCAGCATGGTGGTGGTAATGGTGACAAGGGCTGTGGCCTCTCCTTCGTACACCGCATTAAGAACAATAAACCAGATGGCAATATCGAGCAAACCGAGTCCCACCACCACAAGTCCCATCACGGCACCGCTCCGGAAGGCTATCTTCAGACCTTTGTCCAGTCCGGTGCGTGCACCATGGGCTGTACGGGCAGAAGCATAAGTAGCGGTCTTCATGCCAAAGAATCCTGCCAAACCAGAGAAGAGTCCGCCGGTGAGGAAGGCAAAGGGCACCCATGGATTCTGCACCTTCAGCACATAAGCCATGAAGGCGAAAACAATGGCGAGAACGACGAAGACGGCCGTCACCACCTTGTACTGCTGCTTGAGGTAAGCCATAGCACCCTTTCTTACATGCTCTGCAATTTCTTTCATCCTGTCTGTTCCCTCATCCTCCTTCATCATGGTGCGGAAGAAGAACCATGCCATTCCCAATGCCACAACGCTGGCTATTGGAATGAGCCAAAATACTAATGGAATGCTGTTCATAATGCTATATTTGTTGGTTAGTAATAATTCCATTTGCTCGTTGGTGTATAACGATGGTGCAAATATAATAAATTTATTAATACGAAAGAGGAAAAACTGAATATTTATTTAATAAGCCCTCGAATATAATGTTCAGATACTATGTAATATAACGACAACACGGGCTATTAAAGATAAATATTTGGTAGTAATCATATTGACATTTGCCAGAAAGCATAGATTGCTCGAAATATAGCTTCGCTAACGATTGAAGCAGGTTTAGTTATTTATGGATTGGAGTTTTCGTTGTGACAGGCTGTCTCGTAATTTGCGTATATAAAGCCTTTGTCGCCTAAAGTAAGATGTCTTTTTCTTATTATTTTATTTTCTGTATTTTAGCTAAGAATATAATAATAAGAAAAAGACTTCTGTCTGATAATCAGCATAATATAAACCTATTAACAAAAATTTATTTTTCGATTATTATTTTTTTAGCCATCAAATTGAATCGTACCATCTAATAGTAATCGGCATGAAAGCAATGGGGCTGTTACCGCTGCGCTCATGCCGATTGGGAAATAGCAATATGTGTTCATATTATTTTTAACACTCTTACTACATGGTTTTGCACTGTTCCCAAGTAGTGTAGTGTGTAAAGCACGGTATTGGATAAGTGCAATGATAAATGATAATTTACCGATGCTTGACCATTCATTAAGAGGGGCAAGAGTTCGTCTCGCTGCTTAGTGAGAGTATTGATTTCTTCAATGCAACGCTTACGTTTTTCCCATAGTGGAGATACGACGTTTTCATATTTCTCTAACAAATCCGAATTAGGTAAAACCATTTTATACCCACAAAGGTTTTCTTGACTAATTTTCTTCTGAATAGAACCTGTTTCGATTTGCTTTGCAGGTATGCTTCTTAGCATTTGATAAGTAAACATCGTATATCGTTCATTCTTTGGAAGTATGATATGGGCATGATTATTCACCCAGTTCTTGCCCCAAATATATTGTACAATTGGAAAACCTTTTGCATCAGAGGTAGAACCATCTTCCGCTAATAGTATATAATCACCATCAAAAATATAGTCATTCACATAGTCCATAATTCCAGTCGCACCATAGTAAGGATAGACACCTTGTCTTTCTCCTCTATCTTTACTTGATAATGGAACACGTTTTGAATCAAAAAGGTTGATAAAATCTTTAAGTTTACAATCACTCCACTCTTGCGGTATTTCACGCTTTAACTTTTCATTCCACACCATAGCACCACCACTCGATTTATACGGCTTGCCCTCCTCGTTCGGGAAGTCAAACTGCACAAACCAATAGTCGTAGAGTTGCTTCGCCATCGCCTCTAAATTATCATTTATCGGTGTTGGTTTCACCTTATTATATTATATATAGAGACCTATACAAATAATAAGACATGAAAGAAGCTATTATACAAACCGTTTTAGACGGTATGAGAGCGGTTTTGACTGAAAATCAGTTGGAATTGCTAACAGATGTGACCCGAGAGGCACTATCTGAGTGTGAGATTACGCCAAAGGCGACAGAGGAAGAACAGCGCAACAAGGAAAACGCTGAACTTCTTGGGGCTTTTATATCCTCTAAGAAAGTGGAGGGCTGTTCGGACAAGACCATCCACTATTATAAATCTTCTATTGAGAAACTGATAACGATTGTGAAGAAGAATGTGTGTGACATTTCCACTAATGACATTCGTTGCTATCTCGCTGAGCAACAGGAACAACGAGGACTTAGCAAGGTTACTATTGACAACTTGCGTCGTATTTATTCAAGTTTTTTTTCTTGGTTGGAAGATGAAGATTATATCACTAAAAGTCCTGTCCGCAGGATCCATAAGGTGCGCACGGATGCTTTGGTGAAAGAGGTGTTGACAGATGAAAATATTGAAGTGTTGCGTGACAGTTGCCAAGAAATTCGTGATGTGGCAATGATAGATTTGCTGCTTAGCACTGGTATGCGTGTTGGAGAGTTGGTAAAAATCAATCGTGAGGACATCGATTTCCAAGAACGCCAGTGTGTGGTGTTCGGTAAAGGAAATAAAGAGCGTGAGGTATATTTCAACGCTCGCACCAAGATACACCTCAAGAAATACTTGGAACAACGAACGGATTCAAATCCTGCGTTGTTCGTCAGTCTCAAAGAACCTCATACACGATTAACTATCAGTGGTGTTGAGGTTCGCTTACGCCAGTTGGGTAAAAATGTAAATCTACACAAGGTGCATCCTCACAAGTTCCGCAGAACTTTGGCAACAATGGCGATTGACAAGGGAATGCCGATAGAGCAAGTGCAAAAGATGTTGGGGCATGTGAAAATCGACACGACCTTGCATTATGCTATGGTAAATCAAGCAAATGTAAAGATTGCACACCGCAAATTCCTTAATTAAGGTTTAAAGATTATCAAGTCTGCTTAACTTTAGTTACCTTTGTAAGCAAAAAGTGTGCAGATTATGAAATTGAGCAAACATAAATTAGGAGAACTTATAGAAGTGACTCGTGGGGCAAGCCTATCTGGTCAATTCTATGCCGAGGAAGGCGAGCTGATTCGCTTAACTTTGGGTAACTTCAATATGAATGGAGGTGGTTTTAAAGAGAACACTTCCAAGACGGACTTGTATTATACAGGTACTGTCAAAGACGAGTTTATACTAAACAAAGGTGATATTATCACTCCGCTTACAGAGCAATCCTTAGGATTGTTGGGTACAACAGCACGTATTCCTGAAAATGGTAAGTATATTCAAAGTCAAGACGTAGCCCTTGTAAAATGCAAGGAGGGACTTCTTGACCCTAATTTTTGCTATTATCTCATCTCTTCTTCTATTGTTCGCCAGCAGCTAAGTGCCGGTGCTCAACAAACAAAAATACGCCATACTTCTCCTGATAAAATCAAGGAGTGTACCGTTTGGGTTCCAGAATTTGAAGAACAGAAGAGGATAGGACGTATTTTGACTGATATTGACGAAAAGATTACTCTTAATCGTCAGATAAATGATAATTTAGAGGAGATGGCAAAGCAACTCTACGACTATTGGTTTGTGCAGTTTGACTTCCCTAACGAGGAGGGCAAGCCGTATAAGTCGAGTGGCGGAGCTATGGTGTGGAATGAGAAGTTGAAGCGAAAGATACCCTCTTGCTTTGAGGTTGTTGATATGGGGAATTTATGCGATTTTAGAAATGGTATAAATTACTCTAAAGATGAAACAGGCAATGATTACCAAATTGTAAATGTGCGTAATATTTCTTCTTCAAGAATATTACTTGATGGAGAAGATTTTGATGTAATAACAGTGCCGACATCAAAAGCGGAAAATTATGTATTAAAGCCTGATGATATAATAATTGCTCGAAGTGGTTGCCCAGGTTCAACGAGGTTACTCTTATCGCCAGCAAACACTATTTTCTGTGGTTTTATTATATGTTGCTCTCCCAATGATAGTAGTATGCGCAATTACTTGGTATATTACTTTAAACAATTAGAGGGAACAAATGCAACGACATCTGGCGGATCTATTTTACAAAATGTTAGTCAAGATACCTTGAAAGGATTACATGTTATTGTTCCAGAAAGACAGATTATTGATAAATTCAACAAAACAATAGATTTATTATTTACTCGCATGCTTAACTGCTTAAAAGAGAGCAAAGCTCTAACTAAGCAGCGAGACGAACTTCTACCTTTGCTGATGAACGGTCAAGCAACGATAAATTATCATTTATCTGCTTATTGAGTTCAATTTTACGGTCTAAGTCAGCCAGCAACTTTCCAATGATATGTTGCTCCTCTATTGACGGTAACAATACTGGTATATTGCTAATCGTATCATTGGAAAGTGTGTATCGCTGACCACTACCAGAAGCATTGTTTTCAAAATACTTCTGAATGTATCGAGTGTGCATGAAGGCATTCAGATATTTTCCGTCAACAACAGCTGGATTAGGAGTAATCAATGCGCAATGATAGCCAAGAAGTACATCCTCGAAATCGTCAGCAATATAAGTGGCAACACCTATATCGTCTCTGGTTTCGCTATCTTTTGTGATGGCAACCATGCCTTTGCCTATTGAGCATTTGTCAATCTCTGTTTGCTTGGCTGATGCAACCATAAACGACTTAGCCTTTTCTTTGGTGATAGCCCAGTTGTAATAAACATCAACAAAGTTGCACAGACGCACAGGTGTTTCGCCCTCTATTGTTTTTTTGTCAACACCACTAATTTCGATTTTGGCAATGTCGCCTAATTTATATTTCTTTAGTTTCATAAAATCAATTTTACTCATGTTCAATACTTCCACCCAATTTGGCTTCCCATTCCTCTATAGTTGGCATGGTTCCTTCCAGCTTCTCTGGGTAGAATTTTTCGAGGTCATACTCTGAGATAGCGATAGGTTGGCTGCTTGATTCCAGCGCATACTGAGCTTGGATGCGGTCTTTCTCCTTGCAAATAAGAAGACCGATTGTAGGGTTGTCTCTTCCTTCTTTGCGAAGAAGATGATTGCAAGCTACTACGTAGCCGCCAAGTTGACCGACATCTGCAAAGGTGAAACTTCCAATCTTGACTTCCAAAACTATATAGCAAGACAAGTTCAAGTTGTAAAAAAGCAAGTCGATGAAGTTCTCCTTTTCTCCAATTTGCAAACGAAATTCCTTGCCAACGTATGCAAAGCCTGTGCCGAGTTCGGTCAAGAACTTGGTGATATTATTGAGCAAGGCATCTTTGAGGATGCGCTCATTATATGGTTTGGTAATGCCAGTAAATGCAAAGTTGTATGGGTCTTTGGTGAGTTCCTGTGCCAAGTCGCTGTCTATGTCAGGCAATGTGGTTTTGAAATTGTTCAAGGCTTTGCCTTGTCGTTCATATAAATCTGTGCTAATAAAGTTAAGTAACATAGAACGACTCCAACCATTTGAAACAATCTCATGAATATAGAATATTGCTTTCTCTGGATAGCCAAAGCACTTGTCAATCAACACCTTGTGATGTCCCCATGGTACGCAGAATATATCTGACTCAAATGTTGCCCCAACTTGGGGCAAAGTTTCAGTTTCATTTATTGCCCCAGTTTGGGGCAACATTTTGATTACAGGGGCGTAAAGTGCATAGAATTGCTTGCAATAATATATATTGCGTTTAGTTAATCCTGAAACATTAGGTAATGCTTCACGCAAATCTTGTGCGAGGCAACTTATAACTTTCTCTCCCCATTTTTGTTCTATCTGTAGTTCTACGATGTCTCTACCCAAACTCCAATAGAATTTAAGCATCTCCGTATTGACCTTTACCGCAGCCTTAATCTGGCTCTGGCGATAACACTTGCAGAGACCCTTAACCCACTGCAAGTAATCCTTATCCAATATACTTATCGGCTTGTTCATACCTTTATTTATTTCCCACATTACTATTAAAACTGAGACTTCCGAGTTGTTTCATAATCTCATCTTCTAAACGATGACTCTCTGCGAATTGTTGTGTAAGTGTTGTTTTATAATCATTCATTCGCTTGTTGAACTCCTCTTCCGTAATATCCACGTAGTCTATCTTGATGTCGAAGTACTGACCAGCAGAAAGACTATAACCTTTCTCCTTGATTTCATCGTAGGTCACAGTAACGGAGAAGTCTTCCACAGCTTCCTTGTTTTGGAAAGTGTTGACAATCTTGTCAATTTCCTCATCACGAAGACGAACTTTTTTCAAGCCATTGCTATCCTTGTATTCCTCGCCCAGTTTGCTGGCATCAATCAAGACTACCTTATTACTCTTTTTCGAGTCATCAAAGAAGAGTACAGAAACATTGGTTCCTGTGTTGGCAAATACATTGCTTGGCATGGATACGCAGCCATAAACTATCTTATTGTCAACAATATGCTTCAAAATTTTGTTTTCGATACCGCTCTTAGCAGTGATGAATCCTGTCGGGATGACAATAGCTCCCTTGCCAGATCCTTTCTTCAATGAATTGATGACATGCTGAATGAAGCATGTATAGATAGCCATACTATCTTTTTTCTTTGCTGGCACCTTTGGCACTCCAGCCCAAAAGCGAGCAGGATAAGCTGCAATCTTCTCACGAGTATCACTAAAGTCCATCTTGAAAGGTGGGTTACTCACCACAAAGTCGAATTGGCGAAGGCTTTGACCGTCATCGCTCTTGTGATAAGGTGAAACAAGTGTATCGCCCTGAATAGCATGGTCGAGTGAAGATACCAAACCGTTGAGCAACAAGTTGAGTTTGAGCATCTTGTTGCTTCGTTGGGAAATATCCTGGGCAAAGATCGTACAGCGATCTTCACCGATTTGATGTGACAGAGCCATAAGCAAAGTTCCTGTACCTGCCGATGGGTCGTAGCACTCAACATTATGAAGGTCGGCGTGATCGCCCACTAACAATCGAGCCATAATGGTGGCGATGGCATGAGGAGTATAATATTCTGCATATTTTCCGCCGCCAGCTGTATTGTAGTCTTTGATAAGGTACTCAAAGATGTTGGCAAAGAAGTCGTAATGCTCGGAAAATGCTTCCTCGAAAGAGAAATTAGCAAGTTTATCCACCATGGCACGTGCAAATGGTGCTCGCTGAGCCACATCAGTCACATATTGGGTCAATGGCTCAAAGAGAGGTATCTTCGTGTTTTGAGTGGTTTGTGTGGAGAAAATGGCAAGATTCTGCTCCGCAATGTCGCTCATTGTATTGTCGAAGATGAAGTCAAAATCACCCTTTGCCTGTTGGTTCCAAAGGTTGGCTATCAAGTGCTCTGGCTTCAAGCGTGGCAGGTCTGGGGACAAGGATGCCAACAACATCATGCGCTCCATGTCACTCAGTTCGCTGTAAGCTGTTTCCCATTTCTCTGCTGTGCGAATTTTCTCAGCATAGCGGTTTTCCGAGTGTTTGATGGCGTAGCCAAACTTATCATTCAAGAACTTATATAGGAATACCTGTGTGATGATCTTATACTCATTGCCGTCATTGCCCATGCCGTATGTCTTGCAAGTAGCTTTCAGGGCATCGATGAGGGCTACGGTCTTTTCTCTTATTGTCATGTTCATATTTTATTACTTGGATATGTTCTGTTATATTGATTGATGTACTGGCGAGCTATCCTTGACTGGATGAAAGTAAAATCTTCCATCTGTGGCTCTATGTTTGGATAATGATAGAGCGACTGAGCAATCTCAGTCATCACGGTCATCTCGAAATAATCGTCTTTCTTCAGAATGTCTGCACGGTCGTAAACCTTCTGGTCGATTTCTGATTTTATGTCAGAAAGTATCGCCACGATGTCATTGTCATAATAACTAAAGATGAATGGCTTATGCTCTTTCAATCTTCGTTGGTTTTCTTCGTGGATTCGCTTGTGGACATTGGCAAACTTGGTGTCGCCATTGTATTTCTTCAGCAAGCGGTTGTTGCTTTCCTGCAATTTTACCAATCGCTCAATGATTTCATCCAGTTCCTTGCTTTCTTGGTTGAACTTAGCAATACTGTCAACGACAAATCCATGCTCCTTGAACCTTTGTAAGAAGGCATCACGCAGAGTGATATATTCAGGATCGTCAGGGTCTGTATTCTCAGTGAATTTATGAATAGCTAAAGCCCATTTGTCTTGCAACTCTTGACCACCAGCTATCATTTTCATTTCTTCCTCTCCAATTTTTGAGAAATTGAAGCGGATGTCTTCCATTGCTTCATTGACGAGTTGTTTGGTCTCGTCAGAAACCGCAAAGGCTTCCTTTTGGTTGATGATGTCGATGTGGTGTTGCACTTCCTTTAGCATGTCAGGGAGCTTTGTTAGCTCAACCTTACTGAAAGCATCCTTCAAGCTGTCATCACCGAATGTACGTACTATATTGGCACAATCCTTGGCTGAAACCAGCGCTTTCTTCAAGTCGATCAGCACTTGCTTGTCTTCGATGGAAGAAATCTCAGACGAAAACTCCTCTACATTGTTTGTCGTGTAATCAAACAATGTTTGGCGTACATCTTTCATCTGTCGAATCAATTCCTCAGGGTCTTCTATAACCTGTGAGAAAGTATCGGTGGTATGATTGCCATCCACTTCGTCTGGATTGTTAAATCGGTTCAACTCTTTGAGGTAAGCTTCGTTGGTCTCTTCAAAATTTTGCTTGATGTTAGCAAAGTCGATGACATACCCATAACGATTGTTCTTGTATGGTCGATTGACACGTGTGAGTGCCTGCAAAAGGTTATGGTCACGGAGCTTGCGACCAAAATAAAGTCTCTTTAAGCGTGGCGCATCGAAACCGGTCAAGAGCATATTGAAGACAATAAGCAAGTCGATGCTCATGTTCTTCTTGAAGTCCTTGATAATTTGCTTGCGAGTTTCCTTGTCATCGCTATCGTGCAAGATGAGTCCTACTTTCAATGGATGCTTCTTATAACCTGGCATCGGTATGGCATTGGCTACCATCCACTCTTGACCATCCATTTTGATTTGGATAGGCTTGGCATATCCATTGTCAAGTGTATTAGCAAAGCCACCATCCGAGAAGTTTTGAAAAGCCTCATATAACTTCCTTGCTTGTTCGCTTGTCTCGCAAATAACCATGCCTCCAAGTGTATCATCACCTTGTATCTTGCGGAATTTGGTTAAGTCGTCAGCAATGTAACGAGCTAACTCCCCGACATAACTATCGTGCTCTATGATTTGTGATCGCTTGATGTCTTTCTTATGTACAAGAGTTTCCAACTTATCGTAAACCTCAGACAGACGTTCCTTGTACGATGTCTCTATATCCTCACGGATTATCTTTAATGTATATCCGTCAGCAATGGAACGGTCATAATAATAGGTATGGAAGTAGCGTTGGAAGACCACACTCGAAGCACAATCTTTCTTAAGCAAAGGTGTTCCTGTCAAAGCTATCTTGATGGAACTTGGATCTGCATCAAAAAGATTGGCAAGAAAACAGCCACCTGGTTTGTAGCCACGGTGTGCCTCGTCCATGATGAATATACGCTGTAGATTGGTAGCGTAAGCAGGAAGCTCCACCTTTTGCTTATCTTCGGCAAAGCGTTGGATATTCACAACTGTTATCTCCTGCTGTCCACTGGTTCCTTCTTGCGCATGGTTATTGCGGAACTGAGCCATCAGTTCAGCACGAGTATTGGCTGTTGAGACAACGAGCCCACGAGCCTCAAACTCTTGGGTGGCTTGTTCCAACAGGTCTATTCTATCTACGATGAAGTAGAATTTCGCCACCATATTCTTCTTGGCGTAATAGTCGGACAGGACATAGGTAAGATAAAAGGACAGGGCCGTCTTACCACTACCTTGCGTGTGCCAAACTACACCAGAAGTAGCTCCATCAGAGAGTTGCTGGCGAATGGCGAGTGCAGCAAACATCTGCTGATAGCGCATGATGTGCTTTTGGTCTGTACTTTCAATTTTCCCATCTACCTCTTTCTCCATTTTAACGTATGCGATGCCATACTTGATGATAAAGAGCAACCGCTCAGGACTACACATGGAGGTAAGTATGCGATTCGTAGGAGTGTTGATGCCAAGATTGGTTTGATACTCAGGAGTATGATGAATTACTTGACAATTGAAGTCTGCCAAGATTTGTTTCTCTTCCTCTTGGTTGATTTCCTTATATGGATAATTGGCATGATAAGGTGCTACTGGAAGATTAGAAGGATTCTCTTCACGGAAGCAATTGAAAGGTGCGTTTTCTCTTGCAGCAGTACAATAGAAAGCTCCTTGGATAGGAACAATTCCTCCCATTGAATCATATTCCATATTATTGGAAAATATCATCAACTGTGTGATGTTGATGAAGCTACGAAACTTTTTGTTAGGGAAACGCTCTTGATTCATTCGCTTACTTTCAGCCACCATTCCCCCATGGTTGTTTGGCTTTTTTACCTCCACGAAGCAAAGAGGTAAACCATTGACAAACAAAGTGATGTCTGGGCGGAATTCATCTTGACCATTCTTGCAAGTGAACTCAGCTGTAAAATGGAAAGTGTTGTTTTGAGGATTTTCGAAGTCTATTAATTTAATGGGAGATACAGCTTGTAACCTTTTATAGAAAGACTTACCTAGGTCGTCGTTCTTTAATTCTTGTCTAATGGAGCGCAAGATATTTTTGAATCCATCTTGCTTTGCAGATGGATTCAATTTGAAGAACTGTGTTTTGAAAACCTCCGTCAAAATATTTGTATCAGGGTCATAAACTGTCCCTGCCATATCCTCGCTTATCTTTCCGAAATAAGAATAGCCTAATCGAGTTAAGTGAACCATTGCTGGCATTTGAACTCTTGTTGCTTCGTTAAATTTACTCATAGCTTCTTCTTTGTTTAATCGAAGTTGATAATTTCACTTACGCTGACATCTAACAACTCTGAAATCTTTTTCAAAGTCATAAGATCTGGTTGTGTGGTGTTGGTGCACCACTTAGAAACAGTTGCTTGGTTTACTCCCAACTGTTCTGCAAGCCATTTGTTGGTCTTTTTCTTTTTTACTAAGACCAATTTTAGTTGGTTTAAATCTTCCATAACATTCAATTTGTTGCTTTGAATGCAAATATAGTGATTTCTATTTATAAATATGTATCTACAGATTAATCTTTAACAAGATATAACAAAGAAAGGTTGAGTAGTTGCGTTGGGCAATGGTATGAAATCGTGTGAAAGTATGTAAAATGATACCTTGCTTTTGGCGGTCACTATAGATTAGCATTGAAATACGTTGCCAAAATGTTGCCAAAAATAGAAAAGAAAAAATCCTAACTACTTAGCAAGCAGTCAGGATTTTATCATGTGCGCCTGATAGGACTCGAACCTACACGGCCTAAACCACTAGATCCTAAGTCTAGCGCGTCTACCAATTTCGCCACAAGCGCATTTGCGAGTGCAAAGATACAACTTATATTTCAATTAGAAGAAGAAAAAGACAAAAAAACTTGGAAGTTGCTTGCTTTTTCGCAATTTTATTACTATTTTTGCAAACTGAGATAATGGTGCGAATCTATATCTCAAAGAACTTTAGCAAGTTCTGTTACAATTACTTCCCAACTTGCGAAGCCAGAATTACTAACTAAAAAAGATGATATCACAGATGAATATTCCTACTATTTTTACTCAACCAGAAAACTTCTACTCATTAGCATGCTATACCTATATATTGTCTGGCGTGATATGTGGCGTTGTCAGATGGTTTCACATGTGTCATCCGTTCGATAGGGGGGGGAGACTTCTTCTACCCTGCTCGCCGACAGATGACATTCTTTTACACAGCAACGGCTTTGCAGTTGCCTTACATATTGTGTCCTGGCGACCCAGGAACCTGGCTATTTGCCCGTAGCTTCGGTATACTCTACTATCCCATATGCTTCACCATACTCTACCATCGCTATTTCCAAACGGATAAACCTTGGCGTCAATGGTCGGCAGTGACTTATTTCGTCACCCCGTTCCTATTGCTGGGTGGGCTTTTATTTATCGTCTTTTTCCATCAGAACAATCTACTCATCCCCTACAAGTTAACATGGGAGATTGCCATGGGAGGTGTCAGCATCCTACTTTCCATCCATCTCTTCAAGGAGTGTAAATGGCTTATTAAGAAAGTAGATAGTTACCACACACAGAACTACTCCAACGAATCCGACTTCCCCTTCGCCTTTGCCAAGAAGATATTGCACTTGCCAGCCTTAGGCCTCCTCATGATGTGGACCCTGTTTATTCTTGACAACCAAATGGTCAAAGCATATATTGACCTATTTATGGCAGCATGGCAGGTTCAGTTCCTCTGCCGCATTCTGCACCCCAACAAAACGATTCACTCTGAGCAAAATAAAAACAATATGGACTTCATAGAAAACGAAAACATGGAGCAAATCTTGCAGGAGAAAGAATTATTTGAGAAAATCGTACAGACTACAGATGGTCAAGTATTAGAAGAAGCCCCTATAGACGACACATCCGATGAGCCAAAACTCATCACATATAATAAGGAGAAACTACGACTGCAGATGGAACAAGAGAACTGGGAATCGGTGAAGGACGAGGTACTCACCATCGTCAGCAAGAGATACTTAGAGCCCAGTCTGAAGAGAATAGAGGTAGTACGCGATGTCAGCGCCATGAACCACACCTTGGCAGGTACCTTCATCACCCAGGTGGGCTTCTATCGACTGGTCAATGCCTTCCGTATACGCCACTATGAGCGCCTCATGGAGTCGGACACCACCGCCAACTTAGGACAAGAAGCCGCTGCCGAGCTGTGCGGTTTCAAGAACAGATGGGGACTCACCAATGCCAGAAAGCGACTCAAAGACTTCGACTACGACCTGATAGAGAAGTA
>OIXL01000280.1_pt1 | contig 28155 bp, 27 predicted proteins | sample 1587761 | NCBI WGS metagenome assembly OIXL01 (sample SAMN03283246) | human gut metagenome | biome: human-associated habitat; material: feces | host: Homo sapiens | place: Peru | collected 2012 | reverse complement strand
ACAATCAGAGTGTTTTTGACCTCGAAACCGTTCCTTCGCGCAAAGTTTACTTAAATTATTTATAATGCGTTTGCCCTGTCCCTGATTCTTGCATAGTCTTTTTTCCAACCGCTTGCGCCGGGGAACGTTTATTTCCGTCCTGCAATTAAGTTGTACTTTTTTGCATAAATTCTGTAAAATAAAAGAATGAATATTATCGTTGTTGGCAATGGTGGTCGTGAGCACACTATTGCGTGGAAAATTGCTCAGAGTTCCAGTGTTGAAAAGGTTGTCTGTGTTCCGGGAAACGGCGGCACAGAAAAAGAAGAAAAGTGCCTTAACGTTGAAATAAAAGACTGCGGCTACATAAACGGTTCAGAAAATCCATACATTCAAATCGCAAAGCACGAAAATTGCACGATGGCTGTAATCGGGCCGGAAGATCCTCTTGCGGAAGGGCTTGCGGATGTTTTTTGGGCGGCAGGAATTCCTTGCGTAGGTCCAAAGAAAGCGGCGGCTCAGCTGGAGGCTTCAAAAGACCTTTCTAAAGATTTTATGGAAAAATACGGCGTAGCCTGCGCAAAAAGTAAAACTTTTACAGACAAGAAGGCTGCGGAAGAATATGTCAGACAGCATGGCGCGCCAATCGTAATAAAAGCGGACGGACTTGCCGCAGGAAAAGGCGTTGTTGTTGCGGCAACCACAGAAGACGCTCTTGCGGCAATCACAGATTTAATGGAATCTGGAAGAGTTGGCAATGCGGGGCAAAAACTTGTAATCGAAGATTATTTGCAGGGCGTTGAGATTTCAGTTCTTTCCGCTGTAAGCGTAAACCCGGAACATCCGGAAAATGCCTGCATAATTCCGTTCTTGCCCGCGCGCGACCACAAGCGGCTTGAAGACGGCGCAAAAGGCCCTAACACAGGCGGAATGGGTTCTGTCTGCCCGCTAGACGATGTTACGGCAGAAACGATGGCGGAATTTAACAGAACTTGCCTTGAGCCAACATTAAAAGGTCTTGTAAAAGAAGGCTTTGATTACCGCGGATTCCTGTTTTTTGGCGTTATGCTTACAAAGGACGGACCAAAACTTCTGGAATACAACGTTCGTCTTGGCGACCCGGAAACGCAGTCAGTCCTGCCGCTAATGGATTTTGACTTTGTTGAAATGTGCAGGGCTATCACAGACGGAACATTAAAAGATTTTAATTTCTCATGGAAAAAAGGTTATCAGGTTAGTCCTGTTGTTGTTTCAGGCGGATACCCGGGAAGCTATCCGAAAGGAAAGGTAATTTCTTTTGACGAAATCAAAATCTCTGAAGCCGGAGCAAAAATCTTTATCGCAGGCGCAAAACTTGAAGACGGCAAAATGCTTACAAACGGCGGCCGTGTGCTTGCCTGCTCCACTTTCGGAAAAACTTTTGATGAAGCCTGGAAAAATGCCTACAAGGCAATACAGGGCGTTCATTTTGACGGAGCGTTCTACAGAAAAGACATCGGTTTGCCAGGTGCGGCAGTTTCTGGAGAACTTTAAGTTTTTTTTAAATCACAAAAAAAAGGTTCACAAAGCCGGGGTTACATGACTTTGTGAACCAAAAATATATAAAAAAGCGGGAACGGAGTTTCCCGCTTTTTTATTGCCGTTTATTTTTACTCGTCATCATACTGAAGAGCAGCGTAACCTTCTTCTCCAGTTCTGATTTTTACGACTTCTTCTACAGGGTAAACAAAGATTTTTCCATCTCCAATATGTCCTGTGTAAAGCGCTTTTTTAGCGGCGTCGATTACAGTTCTTACAGGAACTTTTGAAACAACGATTTCAACCTTAATCTTTGGAAGAAGTGTCATTTCAACAGGCGCGCCACGGTAGAATTCGCTTGCGCCTTTCTGCATTCCGCAGCCCATTACGTTCACAACTGTCATTCCAGTAACGCCGATTGAATTCATCGCCGCCTTCAAGGTATCGAACTTTGTCTGGCGCGTAACTATTACAACCTTGCTGAATTTTGCATCAGCCGGAGCGGTTTCTGTATGAACAGGAACGGCCGTTTCAACAGGAACTGATGTCTTTGGAATTGTAACTCCAGCCTCCTCAGCCTCTGCATATTCTTCTGATGAATACATTGTCGCAAATCCTGCATAGCCAGATTCAAGGCCATGTTCAAGCCGGTCAAGACCAACAATTTCTTCTTCCGCAGAAACACGAAGTCCAAAAACCCTTTTAATTACAATAAATACAATTGTGATTGTAACAGCCGTCCACGCCGCTGTAGCCAGCAAGCCAACAAACTGGATTCCAAGGCACTTGAAACCGCCGCCATAGAAAAGTCCGGCGCCGGAAATCTGGTTCGCTCCTCCGGAAATCGCGCGGGCAAAAGCCGGAGCGGTTGGAGTTGCAAAAAGACCTACAGAGATTGTTCCCCAGATACCGTTCAAACAGTGAACCGCAACAGCACCAACCGGGTCATCAATATGAAGCTTATAGTCCAAAAACCAAACGCCAAACACAACAAGCAGACCTGCCACAAGACCAATTATCGAAGCGCCAAAGGCATCTGTAACATCACAAGGCGCAGTAATAGCAACAAGACCAGCCAAAGAAGCGTTCAAGCACATAGAAACATCAGGCTTGCCGTATTTAATCCAAGTGAAAATCATACAAGCGACTGTCGCGACTGCCGGAGCAATTGTTGTTGTTACAAAAATAGAGGCAAGTTCCGGAACTGAAACAGCAGCAGCGCCGTTGAATCCGTACCAACCCAACCAAAGAATAAATACACCAAGCGCGCCAATCGGAATGTTATGGCCAGGGAAAGCGTGAACTTCTGTCACCTTGCCGTCACCAGACTTTGTAAATTTTCCGATACGCGGACCGACCATAGCAGCGCCAATCAGCGCGCAAATACCGCCGACCATGTGGATACAGTTTGAACCGGCAAAATCATGGAATCCAAGCTGAGCAAGCCAACCGCCGCCCCATGTCCAGTGCGCTTCAATAGGATAGATAACCGCGGAAATCACCGCAGAGTATACACAGTAAGAAAGGAACTTTGTTCGTTCTGCCATTGCACCGGAAACGATTGTCGCCGCTGTAGCGCAGAACACAAGGTTGAAGATAAAGTTTGACCAGTCAAAGTTTGCATAGTCAGTAAATACCTGCCAGTTTGGCTTTCCAATAAGACCGAAGAAAGCATTTTCTCCAAGGAAAAGGCCAAAACCGATTGCGATAAACATTACAGTACCAATACAAAAGTCCATCAGGTTTTTCATAATGATGTTGCCCGTGTTTTTTGCGCGGGTAAAACCTGTTTCAACCATTGCAAAACCTGCCTGCATCCAAAAAACAAGGGCGGCGCCTAAAAGAAACCACACGCCCCACAAGTCGCTGGAAACGGACTTTATCGCTTCCATTAAAGCAGCAGAATCCATAACAATACCTCCAAACTGCAAAAAAAATGGCGCGCAGACAGCAGATGGAATTCCCAAAGCTGTCCGCACGCCATTGTGCATAAAGAATTCTTTGATTCTAACAAAGTTAAAAATCAAAATAAAAAAAAGGCGACACGAATTTGCACTCTACAAATTCGTGTCGCCTTTGACATAAATAGTTATATAAAATTTCAAAAAAAATTGCAAGAAAAAAAAATAATTTTTGTAACAATTTTAACAGGGTCAAAATTTAAGTTTTTTATAAATTGAAAAAAATGTTTTCCGCGATTTTCAGTTTGCGGCCTGCAAATCAGAAATTCGGCTTAATAAACTATCTCAGGGTATTGATTCAACAAAAGACGCAGCATCATGGAGTTTTCCACACCAAGTTTTCGGCATATTTCCGCCATTTCACGCTTTACGGTAGATTCACTTGTAATGAAAATTTCCGCAAGGTTTTTGTAGTTTGTCTCACCGTTCAAAAATTCTTCAACAAGTTTACTCTGCCTGCCTGAAATTCCATAGTCAGAAAGTCTTAACTGTTTTCTCGGAGACGGCAAATCGATTTTTGAAATCTTCTTTGAAAGAAAAGGAAACAAGTCAAACATAGAATCCTTCAAGATATTATAAATGTGAGAAAAAGCAAAAGTTAGAAACAATGAATATGCCAGTGCCATAAAAAATTTTAAACGGCTGACAGGAAGGATTACAAACAACGACAAAAACAGAGGAACCAGGCAAATGATAACTTTTTTTCGTATATCAGTCTTAAAATATCCATTGCAAAAAAGAAGCGCGATTCCAAAAAAATACAAGTACAGTCCCAAAAACATAAGATTGTTCAAGGTCATTGTAATTCCCTGAATAAACAGCACAACAGACTGCATAAAACGTATTTTATAGAAAAACACCAGAACAAGGCAAATAGCCGCGCACGAAATATTCACAGCAGGAACTATAATCGTGCAATATGGCAAAAATGAATGTGCATAGTCTTCGATAGTTATGCTTATATAAAAACCTACAAGCTGAACCACCGCGGCAAAAAAAATCATCAGCCGTTCATATAAAGCACTTTTTTCAATTTTCATAAAGACATTATACATTGATTTTTTTGGTTAGAAAAGAAAAATAGCCAAGTACCATGAAAAAATAACTTGGTTCACAATTTTGACACCTTGGTTATTTTTTAGTAACTTTGGTTAATTCGTATTTTTGCGGGTTTACATAAATAAAATAATATTTTTAAAATAATAAAATGAAAAGTTTAAAATATTTTTTTTATCTGCTTCTAATCATTGAGTCATCTTATTATTTTATATTTGCAAATCCAACATTGATTTTAAGAGAACCTGTAAAAATTCAAGAAACTTTTATCGACACTGAAAAAACAAAGCTCAAAAATTTTATTTCTTATGCAGAATTTTATAAAGATATTGACTATCTTTTTTACTATTTAAAAACTGCTTATGCAGGTTACGACGAACTCTTAAAAAATGGATTTTCAGAAGAAAAGTTCCGGGAATATTTTAAGAAAAAATATGAAAATTCAGAAGAAATTGAAACTAGAACGATTATGAAAGAATTTACAAAACTGTTTTCAGAATTTGCAATTGATAATCATCTTTATATAGCTGGAAACAACGCACAAACAAGCTATTCCGCAAGTTCTTCCGCAAAATTTTATTATACAAATACTTTTGTCCAAAAAGATGAGAACTATTTTTATGTAACACAGACAGATTCTTCCAACATAAAAGTCGGAGCAAAATTCACAGGAAACAACGAAAACCTTTTTTATTATCCTGCAAAAGGCAAAAACACTTATCGGCTGGGCATTATAAGCAAGGAAAAAATATCAGACCACAACTTTTCTTTTGACGGAATGGAATTAAATATTCCTGTTTATGATGACGGAAATATCCAGATTTCATTCTCACAGAAATATCATGAAATTGAAACAACTGACAGCGTCTATATAAGCCTTTCAAGTTTTTATGTCCATGAAAATGATTCCAAATTCAAAACCGGCTCTGAAATTATTCTGAAAAAATTTGCAGACGCAGGAAAAACCTGGCAAAATAAGAAAAACATAATTATCGATTTAAGAAGCAATACCGGCGGAGAAATATCCTATGGAATTTACCCGTTTTATGCCATGACGAAAAAAAATCCTGCGAATTTCAGCTTTAAAAATTTAAAAAAAATGGAATCCTTCCTGAATGACATTTTTTTTGAACAAAACGAATATTATTCGCCTGCGACCGCCCAAAGCAACTTAAAATACAATGAAAAACTTAGCTTCATAAAAAAAACAGAGTGGAAAAAAATCAAAAAATTTAACAGAAAAATGTTAAAAACACCTGAAAAACTGGTTTATTCAAGAAAATGCGATTTTTCAAAAGAAATAAAAACTTTTTTCAACGGAAAAGTAATTTTTTTAATGGACAGAAATTCTTACAGCACAAGCGAACTTTCACCACTGGCAGCAAAAAGGATTTTAGGCAATAAAGTAAAAATTATCGGAGAAAATTCTGCTGGATGCATCCAATACGGCAGCATTTATACATACCTTCTTCCAAACAGCGGAATTTCAATTTCTTTAGGAAATAAAAAAAACACGCTTCTGAATCATTTTGAAAACTGGCATGGCGAACAATACGGAATTTTTCCTGACTACTGGGCTTTAGGCTGCGACCTTAACGAAACAATCTTTCTGGAAACAAATGACAGTGAAATGAAAGAAAAACTTAAAAATATAGAATTCCGGCTTTTATAAAACGAACAAACCCCGACGCAAGCAGAGCGTCTGCAAGCATCGGGGTTTGCGATATCCGTTCAAATATCAATTAAACTCTGTACAGCAAATCTTCGTAGCAAGGGAACGGTTTGTATTCTTCGCCAAGCAGCGGTTCAATTTCGTCCGCGACAGCGCGTGCTTCTGCCATTGCCGGAATAACTTTGTCCGCATACGCTTTCGCAACCGCCATTACATCGCCGCTTGCTTTCGCAGCAAGATGGATTTTTGCAAGCGATTCGGTTTTTGCAGCCAAATCACCGGTAAGGGCATCAAGTTTTGTAAGCAATGCGCTTTCAGCAGCCGCTTTTGCAGAAGGAACAACAGCCCTAAGATTTACAACTGTCCTTGACACAGCCGCAATGTATTTGTACGCAGCCGGCAAGATGTCTTTGTTAATCATTTCAAGCATTGTTTCAACTTCAATGTTCAAAAGCTGGGCATATTTTTCAAGCTTGATTTCGTAGTGGCTTTCCATTTCCTCTTTTGTGTAGACGCCGGTATTTGTAAAAAGTTTTACGTTCTTTTCATCAAGGTAATGCGCCACAGCATCTGGCGTTGTCCTGAGTTCAAGAAGTCCGCGTCTTGCAGCCTCTTTTTTCCATGACTCATCGTAGCCGTTTCCGTTGAAAACAATTCTCCAGTGCGCTTTTACTTCACGCTCGATAAGAGTGTTCAAAGATTTTTCAAAATCCTTTGCGCCTTCAAGCTCATCGGCAAACGCTTTTAAGGTTTCCGCGACAATCGCGTTCAAAGTTGTGTTAGGACCTGCCAAAGAAACGCTTGAACCGGCAGAACGGAATTCAAACTTGTTTCCAGTGAATGCAAACGGCGAAGTTCTGTTTCGGTCTGTAGAATCTTTTGGAATCGGCGGCAGAACATCAACACCAATTGTCATCTTAGATTTTTTATCAGCAGAATATGATTTGCCTTCAACAATTGATTTAAGAACGTTGTGAAGCTCATCGCCAAGATAAACAGAAATGATTGCCGGCGGCGCTTCGTTCGCTCCAAGTCGGTGATCGTTTCCGGCAGAGGCAACAGAAATACGGAGCAAATCCTGATTTTCATCAACAGATTTTAAGATTGCCGTAAGGAAAAGCAGGAACTGCGCATTTGATTCCGGAGTTTTTCCTGGTTCAAGAAGGTTTTCGCCTTCATTTGTAGACATTGACCAGTTGTTATGCTTTCCAGAGCCGTTGAGTCCTGCGAATGGCTTTTCGTGCAAAAGACATTCCAGTCCATGGCGCTTTGCAACTTTTCGCATAACTTCCATTGTAAGCTGGTTCTGGTCAACCGCGATGTTTGTCGTGCTGAAAATCGGAGCCATTTCGTGCTGAGCCGGCGCAACCTCATTGTGCTCTGTCTTGGAAAGAATTCCGTACTTCCACAAGGTTTCGTTCAAATCTTCCATATATTTTACAATACGTGGATTCAACGCCGCAAAATACTGGTCATCCATTTCCTGACCTTTAGAAGGCTTTGCACCGAACAAAGTGCGTCCTGTCATGCGGAGGTCTTTTCTCTGCGACCATAAATCGTGGTCAACAATAAAATACTCCTGTTCCGCGCCAACAGTCGTCGCGACATGGCTTACAGTTTTTCCAAAAAGCTTAAGGATTCGTTTTGCCTGCTTGTCCAGGGCTTCCATAGAACGAAGCAAAGGTGTTTTCTTGTCAAGAGCCTCGCCTGTGTAAGAACAGAACGCTGTTGGAATACAAAGCGTATGCTCCTTTATAAAAGGATACGAAGTAGGATCCCAAACTGTGTAGCCTCGGGCTTCAAATGTAGCGCGATGTCCGCCAGACGGGAAAGAAGACGCGTCAGGCTCTCCCTTTACAAGCTCTTTTCCGCTGAAAGACATGATTACAGATCCATCATCCTGAGGATTAATAAATGAATCGTGCTTTTCCGCAGTAATACCGGTCAAAGGCTGAAACCAGTGCGCAAAGTGAGTAGCGCCTTTTTCAATCGCCCATTCTTTCATTGCGTGGGCAACAACGTTCGCAACATCAAGTTCAAGCGGAACGCCGGAATCAAGAGTTTTCTTAAGCGCCTTAAAAGTTTCCTTAGGCAGGCGGTCTTTCATAACTGTCTGGTTAAAAACCATGTTTCCAAATAACTCAGGTATGTTTGTCATTTATTGAACCCCCAGGTACAAAATTTATTTTTTGCAAAAAAAAAGCGGTGTGAATTTCAACTAAACAGATTAGAAAAAATTCACATCGCCATTGATGTTGATATTTTTATATAACTTTACAGAAAAAAACTCAAGTGTTTTCAGATATTTTTTTAAGATATTTTTTTAATTAGCCCGAATTTCGAGTTCTTTGTAAAAAGAATAAAAGCGCAGGCAGATTTGCAATTTGTGAAGATTTTTGGCGATTGAATTAATTAAAGTGCGAAGCACCCGAACTAATGCAAGCGAAGCGCGAGCCAAATCCATCTGGAGCAAATTGAAAATATGCCGGAAGCGTTATTTCACAATTTGTAAAAACTCGACATTCAGGCTACCATTAATTTTATCACGCTGTCTTTAATTAACAAGAAAATTATTTGATAACCGCAATAGATTCTTATATAATATAAGGAAATTGATTTAATTTTTTTTGAGGATTTTTGTGTATTCTAGACCTCTTGTAAAAGCGCCATGCAATATTGTTCAGAACGGAAAAATTAATTTCGGTTCTTTTTCTGGAGTTTCGGATGCGGTTGATATCCGCGGAGTAAAAGCTCCTTTTGCCGGCGTTCCTACTTCTACGTTTTTCTCTAACTTTAGGATTAAAAGCCGCGTGTGTTTTGTTTTTGCAGTGGAAAACTTTATCGGGCTTGCAGAATTTTTTGATGACAAGGCGTTCGGGCTTGCGGAAGTTATTTTCTGGAATAAAGAAAACGGTCAGAAGCTGGCTTATCATTCTTTTATGGGGCCTAGAAGACGTTTTGTGCCGACAAGCACTTTTGAGGCTTCCTGCAATACATTTTCCGGAACGCGCCACATAAAAATCGGCTGGAGCAGGAAAAGGGATAAGCTGGCGTTGACATTCACTGTCCGCGGCGACAAGTTCAGGCCTGCGGCAAAAGCAAGATATGTCTCGCATCTTAACGCTGAATCAAGCGAGGTTCTTTTTGTGAATCCCGCGCCGACAATGCAGCGTTGTACGGCCACATGGTTTGTTCCTATGGCTCTGGAAGGCGGACTCGCCACAGGAAAGCATCGTCACTATATAAAAGAAATTCCGCAGGGAAAGGGGCTTGGGCTTTTCATGTTGAACAGGACGTATCTTAGGCCGCGTTCTTCCAGCGAAATTATGTACGGAATGGCAAATATAAATGGAAAAGACATTGTGTTTTCTTTTGGAAATACAAGTTACATGGCTTTGGATGAGGATACTTACAACAATGATATGCTTTCCGTTGACGGGGAAATTACCGCAATGCCGCCGGTGCAGATAACTCATCCTTTTGGAATAGGAAAAAAATGGGTTGCACAGGACACGGAAGGAATGGTTGACCTGGCGTTTAATCCTGCTTCTGTAAGCAACAGGACATTGAATATAATTGTAATGAGAAATGTATATACGACGATTTACGGCACTTTTGACGGTGTTCTTGTTTCAAAAAACGGAGATAAAATTATTCTTAAAAACTGTCCGGGAATTGTGAAAAAAAGTCACATTCGGCTGTAGCAGGGGGTAAATTTTATGCAGGATGATGGAAAAAGAGCAAGAGAGGCAGACTGGGCGCCAGGAACATTGGATAGAACAAGAAAGGCTATTGGTCAGCTGGATCCCGGAGAGGCAGAAATCATGTCAAAAAAACTTGGGGGAGAAGTTATGTACGAACGTTCAGACAGTTCAAGTTCATCAGGAAAATCTTCTAAAGGAACTGGAAGACTGATTCGTCAGACTTCTTCTGGAAATTCAGAAAATAATTCAGGTTCTGACGCCGCGGCGAATGGGCAGCGCGGAAACGGAACAAGACGACGCCAGGAGGAGCTTGCCACTGTAACGCCAAAATTAAGTTCTCTTTTTGACAAGCTTATGATGCGCGATGAATACGGAATCAAGCCGAATTACGGACTTTTTAATTTTATAAAATATTTTCAGCAGAACGGACATGAGCAGGTTGTTCCTGAGTTCTGTACTGTTACTTTAAAGCATCATGTTGAAAATTTGTCCGGATTTATTACGGTTATAAAAACGCTGATTCAGATTGCTCCGGCTTCTTACAAGGCAAAGATTGCAAATGGAAATGAGATAAAATTTAAATTTCTAAGAATGATTGCAGGCTGGACGATGCAGAGCGTAAAACTTGCGCACATCGAGCTTATGGATTTACCGCAGCCGTATGTCGTTCAGGATTTAATTCCGTATATCCGGGCGGTCTATAAACTTTTGATTCAGGTTTATTATTACGGTGAAAATAAAATTCCAAAGCTTATAAAGGAAATATACACGGACGAGGTTTCTTATCCAGAGTCGCCACAGGAAAAACTTTCTTCGCTTGCAAAAGAGGCGATTACTTCGTGGCTGTATATTCAGAACGAGATTGTAAAAAAATGCTATCCGCTTTTGATGAGGATGTGTTCCGACACTTTTGAGGAATATCCAGATTTCTTTAAAATAAAAGTCGCGGATATTTTAAAGTTCGTAGGGCTTCACAAATATGATTTGCTGTTGCCGGAAAAGGCCAAGGCGGTGAAGACTGAAGATTCTGAAAAAAAGAAAAAGACTGCGCTTGTTCCGGAAAAAGGCGTAAAAGATCAGATTGTAATGACAGGAATAAAATTGCTGGATCAGCTTTTTCCGCAGGCTGGATTTACGCAGCTTGAAAATCATCCGGATATGTATCCGTATTTTCAGCCGTTGTACCATTTTGCGGATGGATTTAATGTTCTTAGTCCTGAAAATCCTATGCAGGTTACGGTTGTGCTTATCCGTATTCTGGAAGATTTTTTTGTTGGCTGCCGAAACATTGATTTTAAGCCGGTTTCAACAGCCGTTTCAGAAGAAAAGGATTCTATTTCTTCTGTTATGGACGACTGGTCTGCTTACCGCGAAAATGTATTTGAAAAACTTTACTGCGACCCGCTTAACGATCTGGTGAATCAGATTTATTCCCAGGATGATTACGAAGATTCCCAGTTTGGAAAAAAGCTGATTACTTCGCTTCTCTGGCAGACTCAGTGGCATTTTCTTCCGAATTTTAAGTTTGACCAGCTTATTCTTGAGCGGCCTCAGGACGAAAGCAAGTACAGACCGCTTTTTCTGCGTACGGATTTTGCGCGTTCGTATTTTACAGAGGCGGTTTCCCTATGCGATAAAGTTGCCTCGATGCGCGGCGATGTTTCAATGATTTCAAATCCGTGGGATCATTACAAATTTGACATTTCAAATGAAATTTCAAAACGGCTTGATACCTTGCTTGGCGGAAACAACACTACCGCGACTACAAACGCAAATAACGCGAACCTGCTGAAATACACGCTTTGTATTCTTTCTGTTCTTGACTGGTGGATAAATAATCCTGAAAGTCCGGCGTATTCTACAAATCCAAGGCGCATTTACAGAATTTCAGAGGAAGACGGAAAACCTAAATTTTCTGTTCCTGAGCGAAACGACCAGAACAAGCTTTTTGCCGCTCAGATTCGGGCCGCATTAACAAAAAAAGCGTAATAATGCTAAAAAAGTGGTGATAAAATGGATAATGCTAAGATAAAAGAAATTCTGCTGGATATTGCTCCAACACAACTAGATTTTTCAGTAACCCAAACAGGAAAGGAAAGCAGGCGCGTGAATGGATTTTATATGCCGGACACGCACGAAATATTTCTGCACAACAAGAATTTTCATAATGACAACCAGTTGGTCTACACGGCGGTTCATGAATATACGCATCACCTGCAGACGGAAGAGCTTCTTGCTACGACCGGTAATTCAGGAACGGTTTACAACGCGAAGGTTCACAATCAGCATTTTTGGGCAAAGTTTAACGAGCTTCTTCTGGTTGCGGAAGAAAAAGGCTATTACAAGCTTGAGTGGGAATCAAACACCGAGCTTCTTGAGCTTACTGAAAAAATAAAAAAAGAATATCTGGAAGCGAACGGAAAAATGATGCAGGAGTTCGGCAGGCTTTTGATAAAAGCGCACGAGCTTTGCGAACAGGCGAATATCCGCTACGAAGATTACATCGACAGGGTTCTGTGCCTTCCGCGGAATACTGCGAAAGATATTCAGAAAGTTGCCAGGGTTGAGGTGAATCCTGCGATTGGCTTTGAAAATATGAAAGTAGTGGCTTCTGTTCGAAAAAAAGATGACCGCGCGGAAGTTGAAAAAGAATTTTTGGACGGCAAAAGTCCGGCTTCTGTCCGGGAAATGATGAAGCAGAAAGCCTGCTCTGCTACAAAAATTGATGCGCGCGGTAAACTTGAAAAAGAAAAAAATCGGCTGGAAAAAACTATTGCACAGCTTACACAGCGGCTTGAATACGTGGAGGAAAGCCTTGCGAATATGTAAAAAGAATCTTCTGGGGGGAGCGTTTGCTTTTGCGCTTGGAATTAATTCGCTTTGCCTGGCAGAGGCACATTCTGTTTCAGTGCCGGCCGCTCCGACAATGCCGAAGATTTCCTCAATGCCGGAAGGACCTTCAATGCCCAGAATTTCGGCTCCGGTAATCGGTTCAAGGTTTTATACGCCTGGATTTGTAAACACAAACGTTTCCAACCGGGAAGGCAGGGCAAAATCTTCTGAAAACGAAAAAAATAGTCCGCAGGAATATTCCGAAACTGCGAAAAATTCCAAAAAGCAAAATTCAGAGGCGGTCTCAAGGGCGCTGGATTATCTTTCTGCGGATGACGTTTCGCATTTGGGAAGCAGCGGACTTTTTGAAGGAATTTACGGGCTTCTTGGAAATGACGTTGAGGTTTCAAATAAGTTTTCAAAAAATAATGCAAACGAAGTTCTTCTGAATTCGGTTATGTCTGAACTTTCGGAATTAAAGGAAAAGACTGAAAAGAATTCCCTTGCATTAAAAAATATTAGTCTTCCTGTAACGAAATTTGGGGCGGAAAATGAAAATTTAAAGTTCAGTCCTAAAATCTTAAGGTTCGTAGTGAATGGCTGCAATATAAAGGACACAATCCGCACGGTTTATTTCAGCAAAAAGGAAAAGGACGGCTCTTTCTTGCTTACAGGCGACAGAAAATATCTTAGCGACGGAAAATCCCGCGACGAGACTTTTTATCTTTTGTTCAAGGCGGATGGAAATTGCGGAGCGTCGGCAGGATATTTTGTTGAGCCTCAGGTGGTTCAGGACTACAGGAATGAATATTCGTTTTTGTACCAGCTTTCTAAGAAACCTGAGCTTAAGGCTGAAAAGACCGGAAATCTTGTTTCGTTGAAATATGTTTCCGATGGCGGCGACTGGAATATGGATTTTTTGCTTGATATTGGCGGCGAATAAAATTACGGAAGATAGCGATGGCGGCGACTGAAAAACTTTTGAACGGACTTGCGCAGATTGGAATTCCTGCGGAAAGGGCAGGGGAAATTTCCATAAAACTGGATAAATATATCAGCGAGATAATCCTTTTTAATTCGGCGTATAATCTTACAAACACAAGCGTTTATGATGAGATTGTAGTGAACCACATTCTGGACAGCCTTGCGCCTTATAAAATTATTCTGGAGCTTTCAAAAGGCTTTGATTCTGCGGACTTTAAAATTGCGGATATTGGTTCTGGCGGCGGGCTTCCGGGGATTCCGCTTGCAATCGTTTTTCCTAAATTTAACTTTACGCTGGTTGAGCGCATGGATAAAAGATGTGCTTTTCTTGAAAACTGCGCTGCAATCTGCGGATTGAAAAATGTCTCGGTAATGAAAAAAGAGGCGGAAAAAGTTCCTTCTGAAAGTTTTGATGTGGCGACATTCCGCGCATTCCGGCCATTGGATATTAAGATGGCAAAAACTCTTCTTTCTCTTACAAAAAAAGGCGGAATTCTTGCTGCCTACAAGGCAAAGTCAGAAAGCATTGCAAAAGAAATGGAAGAGATAAAATCGCTCGGGCTGGAATATTCTGTAAAAAAACTGTCTGTTCCGTATCTTACAGAAAATTCCGGCGGAAAAGATGAGCGCGAGCGAAATCTTGTTTTAATTAAAAAGACCTTGTAACAACGTCCAGCTTGTTTAAAACTTGAATCAGTTTTGTTTTTTCAATCAAATCGATAGGGCGTCCTTCAGCATACTTTTTTGCTTCTTCTGTAAAAGAGCCGGCCGTTACGCAGAACGCTTTGTCGCATTTTATGTCGCGGATTTTTGAGTGCAGGTCACGTACGTACAGTTCGCCGATTGCGCCGGTGCTTCTGTAAAACCTGAACAGTTCGGTGTCGGTCCATTTTGAAGCCTGAACTTCGCAAAGAACTTCTACACATTCTGCGGTAACGGAAATATCTTCGACTTTAATAAAAGAGTTCGGATAGTAGCCGGAAACAAATTTTCGGCATAACGCGACAAAATCGCTTGTTCCGGACATAAGGTAGGCCTGAAGGTTTGAATTCTGGTTCAATTCCTGGTAACGGTTGATTAAAACCTGGACGTCGCGGTAATTTGGCGCGATTGCCTGAATCTGCCTTAAATAGCCAAGCGCGCGGCCGATGTTTTTCTGCGTGATGAGCGTATGGGCGAGCTTGTAGTAAATTGTAAGTTTTGTTTCCTGGTCGATGTTTTCAAGTTTCAGAGCGATTTCGTAATCCTGAATCGCCTTGTCCAGGGCGTTTTGCTTGTCATGGATTGTTCCGGCTGCCAGGCAGGCTTTTGCGCCAAAAACAGGATTTAGCCTTAAGTGAAGGAAAAGTTTAAGGGCTTTTTCGTTGTAGCCGGCTTCGTTCATTGCGGAGGCAAAGTAAAACAGCGCCTCCTTGTTTTCCGGGTTGAATTCAACTGTTTTTTTCAGATAAACAAGGCTTTCCCGGTATTTTTTTGCAAAATATAAAGAATATGCCAGATTCTGGATGACCTCTGTTTTTTCCGGGTTGATTTTTAAAGCGCGCTTGAACATCAAGATGGCTTTTTCATATTCCTGCTTTTGCATTAAGACTTTGCCCATGTAGTTGGTTGCGTCAAAATTCTGCGGATCGGCTCTAAGGCAGGTAGAAAATGCTTTCAGGGCATTGTCAAACTGGTTTTCGTGGAAAGCGCATACTCCATACCTGAGCGATGTCTGTTTTTCATCAATTGATGGATGAACTTTTTGCAGCCCCAGAAGTCTCTGGTAGACAGGCAGGGCTTTTTCGTAATTTTGAGTTCCGTAGTAAACTTCGCCCAATTCGCTTAAAGCCGGAATGTTGTTCGGGTCGTGAGAAAGTTTTTTTGAAGCTTCTTTTATAATTGCCGTATTGTTCTTCTTCTTGCCTTTCTTTTTGTCTTTATTCCGGTTTTCATTTGATTTGCCCGTTATTAAAGACAGAATGATAAACAGCACCGAAGCCACAATAATAGCAATTAAGATAGATATAATCATTCAGAATTCTCCAGTTATTTTTTTGCCTTTTTTAATTCCTCTACAAATTCTGCAATGCGTTCCATTGCAATCTTTATTTTGTCTATCGCAGTTGCGTAGCAAACCCGGATGTGGCCTTCGCCTCCAAGTCCAAATACGCTTCCTGGAACTACAGCTATATTATATTTTTGAAAAAGCCGGGTTGCAAATTCCTCGCTGGAAATTCCTGTTGAAGTAATGTCCGGGAACATATAGAATGCGCCTTTTGGCTCTGGAACAGGAAGTCCCATGTCGTTGAACGCTTTTTCCATAAGGTTTCTGCGCTGCTGGTAGCTTACGCGCATTTTTTCAACATCTTTCCAGCCGTTCCTTAAGCCTTCTGTCGCGGCGTATTGACTGAAAATCGGCGCGCAAATTGAATTGTATCCGTGCAGTTTTGTCATCTGAGTAATAAGGTCTGCCGGTGCGGCGACGTACCCGATTCTCCAGCCGGTCATTGCAAAGGATTTTGAAAAACCGTTCAGGATGATTGTGTAGTCCTTCATGCCCGGAAAAGAGCCTATTGAAATGTGCTTCGCTTCGTCGTAAATAAGCTCGCAGTAAATTTCGTCAGAAATGCACCAGATTTGATTTTCTACGCAGAGCTTTGCGATTTTTTCAAGCTCGCCGCCGGGAATAACTGTTCCTGTAGGATTGTTCGGGGAGCACATCATTATCGCCTTTGTTTTTGGCGTCAGGACTTTTTGAATCTGTTCGGCGGTAGGGTAAAATCCGTTTATGCTTGTGTCAATCGGAATGACTTTTGCTTCCGTAAGGCACGCCAGCGGCTCGTAATTAACGTAGCACGGCTGGCATACGATTATTTCATCGCCGGGATTCAAGATTGCGCGCAGTGAAACGTCGACGCCTTCGCTCGCGCCTACTGTGACTAGGATTTCTGTCTCAGGATTGTAGTACATGTTGTAGCGTTCCATGTATCTGCATATTTCCTGACGGAGTTCCAGTAGTCCGCGGTTTCCTGTGTATGAGGTGTGTCCTTTTTCAAGGTGATAAAAAGCTTCTTCCCGCATTGTCCATGGAGTTGGAAAATCTGGTTCTCCGACTGAAAGCGAGATTACATCGTCATGCCCGATGAGCATTTCAAAAAATTTTCTGATTCCGCTGGGTGGAATTGATTCCATAAGGCGGCTGAATTTATCTGGTCTTGTGTTCATAAAGTTCCTTCTGCAGAAGATTTAGCGGCGCTCTAAAACGAATCCTTTTGTTCTTGCCCGCCGCTTTTTTAGCGGGGCGTTGCGGGGTGTCCCCGCACGGTGGATAGCGTAAAACCGAAGGTTTGGAGCGTAAGGCGGTTGTCCGCCTTTCTAAGCCTGTGCCTCGCGCCTGTCGCGTTCGTCCTCTACGTAAACAATATCGTTTTCTTTGTAAGTTTTTAGAATAAAACAGGTTTTTGTGGAGCGGACTCCTTCCAGTGTCGCAAGTTTGTTTGAAACAAAGAATGCGACTTCCTGAAGAGAATCTCCTTCGATGATTACTTTAAAATCATAGCCGCCGCTCATTAAAAAGAGCGATTTTACCTGCGGAAACCTGTAAATTCTGTCGGCAAGGGCATCGAATCCGTGCTCGCGTTCTGGTGTTACCTGAAGCTGGATTTCTGCGCGTACCTTGTCCTTGCTTTCGCCTGATTTTTCCGGGTTTACGATGGCCGCATATTTTAAAATAATTCCGTCATCTTCAAGCTTTTTGATAATGGCGGCGACTTCTGTTTCAGTTTTTTTTGTCATGCTTGCAATGTCTTTTACAGAAAGCCGGGCGTTCTGTCGCAATAATTCAAGAATTTCTTCCATAATTTTGGCCTCGCATTTATAAAGTTGTTTTGTATGAGTGTTCGGTTTTTTTGGGAATAAATAAAAGCGTAGGCGGATTTTAATTTGTGAAGACTTTGGGCGATAGAACCAATCAAAGTTGCAACGCAACCCAAATATTTACAAGCGAAGCGCGAGCCCAATCCGTCTTGGAGCAAATTAAAATACGCCGAGAGCGATTTTTCCTAATTTTATAAAAAAACTGAATATTCAGACTGTTTAATTTTAATGAGTTATTGCGTTTTTTACAATTGAAAAAGGGGCGGAATGAATCATGCGTGGAATTTGCGCTAGTTGAACCAGTTTTCAAAATGGAAGACGGAATTTATTTCGGCGATTGGCTCGAAATGTTTTGTGTTCCTGGTTACAAGAATCATCTGGTTTGCGATTGCAATGGCAGCGATTTCTGTGTCCGGGTAATCAATTTTTTTTCCGGACTCTTTTAGGCGCGCGCGTAAATCCGCCTGAATCCATGCCGCATGATTGTCAAGCTGAATTACTGGAAATGCTTCCTGAATCTCGTCAATTATTTTGGAAAACAGGAAATCCCGCCTTTTTCCGGATTCCATAATATTCACGCCGAATAAAAGCTCATTCCATGTTGTTGAGGCGATTGCGCAACGTTTTTCGTATCTAGTGAACTGCTGCAGGAAACTGGTGTTCGGTGCAATTTTTAGAAGCTCAGAAACGGCGTTTGTGTCTAAAAGATAAATTGGTTTCATCGGCTATGCCTCGTCGAAAAGGTGTTCTTCCGGGGCGCGGTTCATTGGAATTTCTTCCCTGATTTTTTCATAGTATGCGGAAAAATCAAAATCGTCATTTTCCATGCCAAAATTCTTGCGCGATTCCTGAATGCGTTCAACCAGCGATTTTTCTTTCCGCTTTGAATGTTCATATTCTTCTATTGTTTGCAGCACAAATTCGGTTTTTCCGCGGTTGCTGATAAAAACTGGGCCTTCTTCTTTTGCCTTTCGCAGAAAATATGAGAGTTTGTTTTTCATTTCAAAAACCGGAACGACTTTGTCGAACATAAGCACCTCCATTTTGAGCGCAGAATTGCACGTTTTCTGATGTGGCAAGGATTGTAAGGTCTGGCGAAGCCAGTTTGTGCGGAGCTTTGCTGCGCGCAAATGAAGGCGAAAGCCGGAAACCTGAAAAGCCTGGTTTTGGTTGGTGAGCCTGTCGAACCAACCAAAAGCCACCCAAAATATAATTTTATGATAACTTATGAATAGCTATGTGTCAATGATATGGCTATTTGTGAATATTTTTTGTATTTTTAATTTTTTTGCTTGATAAATTTATTCACACGCAACATTCTTAAATCCCCTCGGTTGTGGTATAATGCGGTTTAAGAGGATTTTTTTTGAAACCTGTTTACATAAATTCTACAATTCCCGAAAAAGAGGCGAAGCGGCGCTTTTGTTTTCCTGAAAATATTATGATGGAAAATGCCGCCACCGCATTGGAAAAAGAGATTCTGTCCTTTGAGCCAAAAAATGTGCTTGTTTTTTGCGGCCGGGGAAATAACGGCGGAGACGGCTATGCGCTTTCCAGGCGGATTTTTGGAAAGGTAAAAAATGTTCTTGTGGTTTCTTTTGGCGAGCCTGCGACCGAAGAAGCGGCGCTTCAGAAAAAAATGTGCCTTTCCGTTGGCGTAAGAATTACCGGCGCGGAGGAATGGAGCGGAATTGTTCAGGATTCTCTAAATCTTTCTTCTTTTAACGTAATTGTTGACTGCATTTTTGGAACTGGTTTTCATGGTGTGCTTCCGCAGGATGCAAAGTCTGCGTTGGAATGGGCGAATGTTCAGCCGGCGGCGCGTATTGCATGCGATGTTCCGAGCGGAATGTGTTTTGCCGCGGATAAAACTGTGACTATGGGCGCGTTAAAAACAGTTCTTTTTAAGGATGAGGTAAAAGACTTTGCCGGCGACATTGTTGTTGCGGACTTGGGAATTTCTTCCTCTGTTTTTGAGTCCTGCGCCGAGCCTGATGGTTATCTAATAGAAGAAAAAGATATAAAGCTTCCGCTCAGAACAAAAAAATCTGTTCACAAAGGCGATTTTGGGCACGTCTGCGTGGTTCTTGGGGAAAAAGCCGGAGCCGGAATAATTGCCGGAACTGCCGCGCTTCGTTTTGGCGCGGGTTTTGTTTCTGTCTTGCAGAATGATTTTTCAGGACAGAAATTTGCGATGTCGCCGGAACTTATGGTTTCTGAGGATTTTCCGGAAAAAACAACGGCGGTTCTTATTGGAAGCGGTTTAGGTCGTTCTGAGGCTGCGGAAGCTGCGGTTCAAAGAGCGGTTGATTTTGTTCTTGATATGGAAAATCCGGCGATTGTGCTTGACGCTGATTTTTTTTACAGCAGGAATCTGGCTTTTGCGCTGGAAAAACTGAATTCCATGAAGAACGTGAGGGTGATTCTTACTCCGCATCCAAAAGAACTGTGCGCGCTTGTGAACGCTTTAAATCTGAAAATTGAAAATCTTCCGCCTGAAAAAAATGAAGAATCCGGCGGAAAATATTCTCTTTCTGATGTTGTGAATTTCCGTTTTGAGTTTGGAAAAGCGTTTTCTGTAAAATTTCCGAACATTACGCTTGTTGCAAAAGGTGCGAATACTTATATTTTTAGCGGAAAAAAGGCTTTTATCTGCGACAAAGGCGAAAATTCTCTTGCAAAGGCCGGAAGCGGCGATGTGCTTGCCGGACTTTGCGCGGCTCTTCTTGCGCAGGGATATTCTGCAAGGGATGCGGCTTTGACCGCTGTTTATGCCCATGCGTCTGCAAGTAAAAAATTTGAATATAATTTTGAATGTACTCCGTTTGGCTTGATAGGGCGAATTTCGGATTTATAGACAATATGTAGTGACATCCAGTTTGTAAAAACGTGGATTTAGCGTCAAAATGTTAATGACTAAATTAACAGTATGGGCATTACCTCATACAAACTGGAGACACTACATATTGTCTAGATTTTATTCTTTCGGTGAATAATGTTGGAGGATTTTCTTATTAACAATAAGCGGCTCAGTGAGCCGTCCGCCCAACAACTGGTTGTACCGCAGCGGGCTTGACTGCCTGTCGGCTACGAACCTTTGTTATGTGATTATTCTATTAACAGTTTTATATTATCTACAACAGAACCAATTTCTTCTTCTGTCGCTTTTTCTATAAAATCACAGTTTCTTTGTTTATAATCAAGATTTTTTATCTGGTCACTTAAAATGCAACCATTGATAGAATGATTGTCCAATACAATTTCAAAAGGATAGCCTTTGATATGACTTGTAATAGGACAGAATAATGCAAGACCTATTTTCTGATTGTATTTTTTCTGAGAAACACAAATTGCAGGACGTCGACCTTTTTGTTCATGACCTGCTTGTGGATTAAAATCGAGCCAGACTAAATCACCTTTTTCGGGAATATAATTTGAATTTACCATTCTTCATTACCTACCGAATTGCCAGTTGATATTTCTGAATGAATGTTTTCTGAAGTAACCATAGCCAGCATATCATCAAGAGTCTTTTTCTGAGGAAGAATTACCATTTTCCCTTTTTCAGCTATCACTTCAATTTTACTGCCATTCTTTACATTATTATCTTTAGCCCAAAGTGACGGAATCCTAAAACCGAGGCTGTTGCCCCATTTCTGAACTACTGCTTGCATAATGCTACCTCCATATATATAGTATATACATTGTATATCTTTATTGTCAAGTAAAAATTTATAAAAAAAAGGCGAGCTTGACTCGCCGTACGAAAAAACAAACTTGACTTGTTTTTTTATATTTTCTTTATCGGATGCCGAATGACGGTTTTCCATTTTTCAGTCTCGATTTTTCTTGGGTCGGACAGATAAATTTCATGGTGAAGCCGACTCTGGTTCATATCATTTGCGTATCCATTCTCATTTAAGTAGTCGTCCATAAGTTTAACTGAAGCTGGCTCATCATCATAAGAACCAATATGCATAATCTGAATACAAAGTCCTTCGTTGATTGTTAAGAATTCTGCTGATGAACAATCAATTTTCTTCTTCTTTGAAGCCGTTTCTACAGCCCAATTAAAATTTTCCTGTGTAATAAAATCTGGCAGACGAATTACTGAAATCCAATTAAATGAAGATTTATCTGAATAATCAACTCCATCAATTCCATCTTGCCACCAGAATCCTTCAAGTGGTGGAACAACATATTCAAAAAATCCATCAATTTTGTAATCTGTTTTATAGCTCATTTTTAAAGTGTAAGCCACTGCATACAAAATGCCGACAGCCTGCTGATATGAGCCACCTTCTTCATTAGGATTTCCTTTCCCACGTACAGCAATGTAATTTGCTTTTGGAACATTAACAATTTCAGGTTTAGCCCTAGGAAGATAAAATTCCTTGAATTCTTTCTTAAAATCAAATGCCATTTTTTCACCTTTGCGCCCCAGTACGGGCATCCACATAACAACGGGTTGTACCGCAGCGGGTTCGACCCGCTGTCGGCTACGAACCTTTGTTATGCCTTATTTTCAATCATTTTTGCATCCCAATTCATCTTATTTAATAATTTTACAAAATTGTCTAAACTTGTAATAAATAATTCTGTTGATTCGGAATTGCTTATCATAAATTCTTCATTTAATCCTTCTGATGAAGAGATAGCAATTTCACCATATCGCTGAATTGGAATCTGGTAATTATTTGCATATCTTCTATCTGGTGAACCATTCTTATTACAGTATTTCCACGTATATCCAACATTTTTTGAATCAGATGGAACAGATTCTTCCTCAATAAAATTTGAATCTGAATAATTGAATCTTATATTTTTTAAATCAACTATTCCAAAATCTTTGGACGATGTTTCTTTTATAATTACAAATCCTGGATATATATAGAGATTTCCACCATTCGCATTTCCCATGACTAGAGCATCATATGATGTTTTTATAAAATCCAACGATTCATTATAAAATCTGACTGGTTGTCTTGTTAAAGAACGTGTTGCAATCGTTCGTTCTCTGTAGCGGTCAGTTTCTCTATATGCTGTTACATCCCATATTTTTTCTGCGCGAGACATTTGTTCAAAATATTTTCTTATTGAAATGTAATCATTTAATGTATCTTTATCAAAATTAAAATCCAGTTCAAGTGAAAAATTCTCATAATCATTTTTCAATTCTTCCGCAAATTGTTTCTTTTCCTTATATTTTTGTTTCAATCCTTTTAAGAAGAAACCAACAATAATAAAATGAAGAAGAATCAATAAAAAAAGTGTTCCATTCTTTGAAGAATTTGCATCCATCCATTCTTGATACATTTCTTTTTTTACTTTTTCAGCATCCAAAATACTTTGCTTTAATGAAGACATGGAATCAGAGGTTATTAATTCTGGATTATAGCTTTTTATTTCTGTTTCAACTGTATATGTATTATATGGTGTTTCTACAGGAATTTGTGGATTATTTCCATTGTCATTAGTGTTATTAGGATTATCGAGCCTTATTCTGTCATAGATTCCTGTTCCGGGAATTCCAGTATTTAAGTATGTACCATTTCTACCAAAATTAACACTACATCCTCTAACGCCTAAAGTTGCACTCATTCCTGTTTTACTTAAATTTAAAGTAAAGCCCGGAAAAACTCGAATTCTTTTTCTGAATTTTAAAGACATTTAATTTCTCCTTTTGCTCTACCGCCCCCAGTGTGGGCGTCCGTATAACAATGAGTTAAACCGCACAGGCCTTGAGCCTGTGTCGGCTTTGAACTTCTTGTTAGGTTTTCTTCTATATCAAGCGATACATTTGAATTAATTCTTTTTTATCTTTTGAAAGAAGTTTGGTATCAAGAAACTTAAAATTTTGGGATTCATAGAAATCTGTAAGTTTCTTTATTTTTTCGCATTCAAGGAAAACAGTCTTTCCGCTAGTCAAATTTAAAATGCTTTTTACATGTTTCAATACAATATCCATTAAATCCGAACCATGAAGTACATTGTTTGTATTAAAATTTCGGCTTAATTGAGCAATCAAAATCGCAGGAATTTTTACTGAATCAGAATCTTCATCGTAATAACCGTAACGACTTATTGTTTTTTGTTCAGATTTTGATAAAGTTGAAAGCTTTAATGTCAGCATTTTTGTAGCTAACGTAAAATATCCTAAAACTTCCAAGGTACCGTCTGTAGAAACAATTATGTATGTTGAAGAGGTATTGAGTTTACAAGATTGAACTGCCTTTTCTTTGAAGAAAGTTTCTACATCTTTGTTGATGGATGTAAAAGAATCAGCCATTTCTTTGAAATAACTTTCTCCTCCATCCATTGAAAGAAGTTCAAAAAGATGAATGATTTCAAAACTATTTTCTTGAAGCATTAATTAACTCTTTCAGACGCTCTTTTGAAACAGGAATAACATCAACATCTCTAAGCGGAGGATTTTTATCTTGTTCGGTAAAGAGTTTTACAAAATTCTTAGCTTCGGTTTTAGTTTTGATAACAAAAGACTTTGATAAACTTGAAGTTGCCATAACAGTACCTCCTATAAACGATTCTAGTATAAATATATGCTAATTGTCTTAAAAAGTCAATTTCATAACTTCGAAACAATATTTCTTAAAACCAAGCGGGTATTACCCGCCGTGCATAAGATCCAATTTGAATGTCAGTTTTTTGATGAATTACCACCAACAAAAAGCAGTAGAAGAAAAATAACAAAATATATTGCAGTTAAAATAATCAAAAAAGAGAGCAAAAATTTTACAGAAAAATTTTTCGCTATTAAAGAAATTAGCCCTACAATTACTGTAATTAGAAAATATAAAACTGAAACACTTGTATTTACAATAGTAAACAAATATTGAGATCTTGATTTTCTGATAAGCAGAGGAGTAAAAATCGTCATTAATAAAGCAAAGTTGATGAATCCGTAAGAAATCCATGTTTGTATAACAGGCTCTTTTAAGTTTAAGAAAAAAACAGTATTAAAACATGCAAGGATTATTAAATCAATCAGAATTATAAAAATAGAACTCTTCTTCATTATACTATTCTCCTACCTTTGTTCCGCATCCTGAACAGAATTTTACACCTGGAGCAAGTTCTGCACCACAGTTTGTACAGAAAGATTTTTTTACTTCCAATGGAGAGCCACATTCTGAGCAGAATTTTGCGCCGGAATTATTTATCGCATTGCATTTTGCACACTTTACACCTGAAATTGTATTTTGGCTTGTCGTAGCTGTTGCAGGATTTGTCGCAGAATTAAAAAGTTCACTTCCAGCCGAGGCAAACATATTTCCTACACTGCCTGCTGCATTCATCCCTGCTCCCATAACTGCAATTCCCGCAGCATTGTCATTTTTTGAGAGGTTTGCAACAACTTCTCGCGCAACAAATTTCTGGTATTCATTTCCATAAATTTGAGATTCTCTTTTTGTTGAATATGCTGCTTCAAGTTTCTGACGGTTAGGATCGTTTTCTGGAATGTCTATTGCAGAAATAGAAAAATTCAAAAGCTTTACACCATATTCTTCAAAGATTACTCCTAAAGCAGGAGTGAGTTTTTGAGAAAGTTCTTCCTGCTCGGAACAAATTCCTAAAATCTCTTCATTGGATTCTTTTATGTATTTAGCAATCTGACTTTTTACATGAGTCATCATTTCATTTCTGAAAAACAGAGTAATTCCTTCTTGAGTTAAAAAATCAACATTATTTCCGATTAACTTTGAAAGAAAAACTTGTCCGTTACAAACAGAAATTTTAAATGAACCTCGTGCGCGAAGGCTTGTCATAATCATCTGAATTGGGTCTCGTACTTGAATAGGGCTTGCCGTTCCCCATAAATTTTCCATAGACGAAGCAGTACGGATAAAATAAACCTTGCAGTTAAAAGTACTGATTCCACCTGAAAATGCATTTACAATCCTGCTTAAAAAAGGATAGTTATCTGTAGAAAGTACATGACGACCTGCCGTAAATACATTTTGAACGGCACCGTCTTTTAAGAAAATAGCTTCTTCACCTTCCTGTACGATTAATGTTGAGCCTGTATTAAAATCTTCTTCAGGACATTTATAAATCAAAAGATTTCCGTCGCCGGAATTTTTAATTACATCTAAAAAATGCTTTTTACCGCCAGCAAACGCTGCTTCGTTTGGATTTTTTTTGAATAATGACATAATCTACATCCCTCTATAATAATCTTCTTCCAAAGGTTTTATTTTATTTTCTTTTGGCGGAATTAACAGTTGTTTAACATCTTCTCTAATTTTTGAAATTTCATACTCTTTCAACTCTGGAAATCTTTTTTTAATAAGATTTTCAATCTCGTTGTCTGATAAATTTCTTTTACCCTTTATTTCCCTTAAAATTTCTTCTGCTATTTTTTTATTACTCATCGGTATTATTCCTTACTGTTTTAAGCAAAAGTGTTCAAATATGACACAAAATAAAATAAAAGCTAGTGCTAATATAATTAAAGTTTTTATAATTACACGCCACGTCTTTAAAGTTGCTTTATTACGATAACTGTATTTAAATGAGAAAATTAAAGATAAAACATTAGCAATACAAAGTGCTATTAATATAGTTTTTACAATTTCATCTTCTGAATCAATGCGATATAAATATTTCCCACCGAAGAACGATAAAACAGCAAATATAATGGAAGTTATTATGCTGATTATTTTTTTTCTATTGTAGCTATACTTTTCTTTCACAATTGGAGCAGTTTTTTCAGAGAATGTATACGTAGGATCCAATTCTTTAATTTTAGACTCTAAGTATTTAATGTTTTTGGGTTTTAGATTCTCTGCACATTCCATCATAAATTCGTAATAATCCAAAAAATTATTTTTCTTATCTTCTTCAGAATCTAATAATTTATTTAAAGTACTAATACTGCCTTCTGTGCTCATTATATTTAGACTTATTTCTTTTTCATTTTCAGAAGCAGCAGGACCTACATGAAGCAATCTATGGAAAGGTTTTAGAAATGGTACATAAACATTATCTTCACGTGATAAAATTTCATGATAAAATCTCTGACTACCTTTATTTCCCCAATATTCCATATAATTTGTCAAAAATCCTGCAATATATATAATATCTGGATTTTTTTCATCAAAGAATTTCATTACGAAATCATAATACAATTGTTTATTTTTTAATGGAAATGGAGACGACTTACCATAATCATAGTCTAAAGAAAAATTAATTTTCTTAAAAAAATCAAAGATTTTATGTAAGGCTTCAACTTGTTTTTCTGGCTCTAACTGTAAGATTAAATCTTGAGTAATCTTAAAATCTGCATCAAAGTTTTCAGAATTGGCAAACCAAGCATAAAAAAATGTTGCTTCCCAATCATTAGGATTTCGCTCGCGGATTTGTCCATAATACTTCAAGACATCATCTGTATTTGATGAATCTACAGCACGACGAGCAAGTGTATATAGATTTTCGATGTCAACTCCGCCTTGCACATTGATTGTAGCACCTGCAAAGTTATTTTGTGTTACAAACTGATGAATTACTTTTTCTGTAATGAACGCAGTTCCACAACTTGGACAGATTCCTGCATCTTTTGATTCATCAACTTGAATCTGTGCACCACATTGTGTACATATTGCTGCCGTTAAAGCCATGTAAACCTTCCATATCTTTCAATTCTTAACTTCAATATACTATGAACATTTTTTTACAACAAGCGGTGCAGTGCGCCATCAACCTAACAAAATTTACACTGCAAAAAGTGTCAGTGTAAAATCTTGCATCGTTTTACTTATTCCTTAATATACAACAATTTCACGAATGTATACAGATTTTTACACGGATACTGGTAAGTTTTACATTTTATCCAGAGGACTTATTACACCACCGGCTCCGCGATTTAGGACATGGGTATAAATCATTGTTGTACTCACATCGCTGTGGCCAAGAAGTTCCTGGATTGTCCTTATATCGTATCCGTTTTCCAGCAAGTGAGTTGCAAAAGAATGACGAAAGGTGTGGCAACTTGCGTTTTTATTGATGCCAGCTTCCAAAATGGCCTGTTTTACGGCACGCTGCATAAGTGATTCATCTAAATGCCATTTGCCTTCCTCGCCTGTCTGGATATTTTTCCATCTATTTTTTTGTGGAAAAAGCCATTGCCATTTAAATTCCTTGCTTCCGCCCTGATACTTATCAGAAAGAGCTTGGGGAAGTTTTACGGAGCCAAAACCAGCCTTTAAATCTTCTTCGTGAATTTTTCGTAAATTTTCTATATGAGATTTTAATTCGCAAATGAGTGTTCGGGGAATCATTACATGGCGGTCTTTGTCGCCTTTTCCGTGACGAACAATTATTTCATTTCTGTCAAAGTCTAAATCTAAGATTCTAAGCGACAAAGCCTCGTTTAGTCTCAGTCCGGTTCCATAAAGAAGCTTTGCTATAAGTTTTTTTGTTCCTGTCAGATTTCCAATGATTTTAGAAACTTCCTGCCGGCTAAAGACAACAGGAATTCTCCTTGTTTAGCCCATAGACAATATGTAGTGCCTCCACTTTGTATGAGGTAATGCCCATACTGTTAATTTAGTCATTAACATTTTGACGCTAA
>OIXL01000278.1_pt1 | contig 28287 bp, 24 predicted proteins | sample 1587761 | NCBI WGS metagenome assembly OIXL01 (sample SAMN03283246) | human gut metagenome | biome: human-associated habitat; material: feces | host: Homo sapiens | place: Peru | collected 2012 | reverse complement strand
CACATCATGTCCGTGTTCAAACTGATGAAGGAGTTGATGGCTCCCATGGGCAAGAAGAATGGATTTCAAGTGCTGGTAGACAGCCTGCCGGATACGCATAAGGCGGGCTGGATGGCGTCCGCAGCAACCAGTTCCTCCGAACAAGGCATGGCATCCGTCATGTCCACGGCGCTTTCCCGCCTGAATTCATTCATCGATTCCGAGCAGGAACAGGTGCTCTGCTATGACAGTCCAATCGACGCGGAGCACTTTGCATCAGAGAAGTGTGCGATCTTCCTGATCATCCCGGAGGAAGACCCGACGAAACACTTCATGGCGGGTCTCATGATCCAGAACCTCTCGCGAGAGCTGTTTTCCATTGCGGACGCGAACGAAGGAAAACTGAAAAAGCGCGTGGTATTTTACTGCGACGAATTCGGCACGATGCCGCCATTTGACGTTCTGCCGCTGTTTTCTGCGGGCCGCAGCCGCAAGCTGACGCTCGTGCCGATCATTCAAAGTCTCGCGCAGCTCGAAAAGAATTACGGTAAGGAGGGCGCGGAGATCATAGCCGATAACTGTCAGGATACGATCTTCGGCGGCTTTGCGCCGAACAGTCAGACAGCGGAGACGCTGTCCAAAGCCCTCGGCAGCCGGACAGTCCTTACCGGCTCCATCAGTAAGGGAAAGGACAGCAACAGCCAGAGCTTGCAGATGGCAGAGCGCGCGCTTTTATCGCCGGATGAGCTGAAAAGTCTCCCGAAGGGAGAATTTGTTGTCATGAAAACCGGCACACACCCGATGCGCACGAAGCTGCAATTATATTTTAAATGGGGCATCAAGTTTGAAGAACCATATCAAACGCCAGAGCGCGCCCAGCGCGAGGTCTATTATGCGGGGAAGGAGGAACTGCTGATGAACATTAAAAGAAAATCCATGACACAGATGCGCCCGCCCGCAGTACCGAAAGCGGATGACTATATGAGCAGCTATGCCGAGAAATGAGCTTCTTCGGCTCTATCTATGCCGATCCAGACCTGCCGCATCGCGCGCGAACTGTCTATATGTACCTCCGCGACCGAGCCGGCGGCGGAAGCTGCTGGCCGGGTATCAAAACGATAGCCCGCGACCTGCACCTCTCGCCGCGCACGGTGCAAAGGGCACTGAACGATCTGGAACACGCCGGATACATCCAGCGCCAGCGACGGCACCGCGAAAACGGAAGCTGCACGTCGAATTTGTACATTATAAATATGGATGGCAAATAGCAGCGCGGACGCTCCCCGCCAAGGGGAACGTCCGCGCTTTTGCTGTCACCAGCGCCATGACACTACGGCGCAGCTTGAAGGACCAACTCTAGCTGAGAACCAATACAGAAAAAAGAAGCCCTAAAATAAGGGAGAGCCATCCTGCAAAAAACAGGATGGCTCCTAGAGTTATTTGAGAGTAATGCTCTGCCGGGACGCTGTGTCAAACATGCGAACTAGAATTGCAGAAACCTCGCTGCGCTTGATGCTGTTTGCGGAGTGGAACGTACCCTTCGCGTCGGACCCCGTCAGGATGCCTGCGCGATAGAACTCGTAGATTTCCGCCGCGAACTTGTCGGTCATCTTCACGTCGGGAATCGAATTGTCTGCCACGGTATTGATCGCCGCGTATGCGGATTCTGCACCATGGAAGATATGCACGAACTCACCGCGCGTGACTGGCGCATTCATCTGCGCATCCGTATAATTCTGGTATGCCGTTTCAATGATACCATTTGCAACCGCATACTCGACATAGGAACTGTACCACGGACTGCCATTTCGAAGCGTGACTTTTCCGAGATGCTCCAACTGATGCAGTGCTGCGGCGAGCTTGATCGCCTGCGCCACCGTCAGCGTGGAATCTGGCTGGAACTGCGTTTTTGTTACGCCGTCGATCAGGCCATTTTTCCATGCCGACCTGACGCTGTCATAGTACCAGTCTGCCTTGGAAACATCAGTGAAGGGGAACTTCGTTTCGAAATCTGCGCCAAGAATCGGGAGTAGAGAGATAATCGGGTCGATGGACGGCTTACTCGGCTTCAGCTTCGGAATCGTCACATCGGTCACTTCAAAGGTGCCTGCTTCATCTTTGAATTTCTTGCCACAGCCGGAGCATTCCCAGTATTCAATGTTGCCTTCAGCTTCTGTTGTCGGCTCTGTACGGTTGACATGCTTGAGCGTATGCTGATGCGCAGCGGCGGTTTCAGCGATCACGATATAATTCATCTGAATCGTCGGGTCGGTAGATGTCGCTTTCACACTCAGCTCGACTCTGCCGGCAGTATTTTTCTCTGCATTCGTCAGATCAATCCGCATGGTCTTAACAGTATTGTTGTTTTCTGCAACGGTATACTGCTCTTGTACATCAGCAACGCTGCCAGCACACAGGGTTACGGTCGGATTTTCTGCATTCTTCCAGGAGTTGCCCATGCAGACCGTTACGTCGTATGCTTTGGGTTCAAGATCAAACTGATAAGAAACATATCTGGGATTGATACCATTTTCCTGCTGCTCATGCGCATAACGGAAGGTTTCCGTCTTTGATTTGCCATCTTCAAGATCTGTTGGAGCATTGGAAAGCGCACGCTGATAAGTCGTATAGACGGCTTTGTCAGATTCGGACCGAACTTTGCTGCCGCCGTGCCAGTCAAGAACCTGTTCATTGGAATTTTCAAGAACAAGGCCCCAGACGTAACCGGTCTTGCTGTCCGAGCCATAGATCTGATCCGTTACAGAGTTGAAGCGTCCAAAATCATCTGCTTTCCCACTAACTGTGTCAGGGTCATGGTCGCCGCAGTCTACAAAATATACGACATTCTTTGATTTTTCTACCAGCTCACCAAGAGCGGCAGCGAGACGCTGATAGGCATCGGTGATCTCCCATGCGGCAGGATTTTCGGCTTTCATCAGCGTTTCTGCGTGTTCGGCTGCTGCTGCCGCGGCAGCCCAGGAATTCGAGGTGTAGTCCGACGCATCGAGCGCCTTAAAGCGGTTCAAAAGCTCAGACAGATTCTCATTACTGATGGAGAAATACACGCCAACAGTCTGATCAGAAGTCACATCGCTGACCCGGACCACATAGTGTCCGTCCTGTGCAGTCGGAGTATGCAGCACTCCGTTTACGAGAACACGGATGTCTGTCAAACCGGCGTCCGGATAAATGGTGACTTCATACGAACCGTTTTCTTCAACAACGTTCATATTGCTGACCGCTTTGCCGCCCTGACTGGTCGCAACAGACACATTGTACTGTGCGGCCTGTGTAATCGGCTGGGTCAAAGCCATCGGGGTAATGACAAATTTGTCGAAGTTCGGCGTTTCATTCCCGACCCACGTCGTTGCAGGCAGCCATTGCGTGCCGCCGTATGTGACATTCCAGCTGTTGTCATTGTAGACGCGAATCGTATTTTCGCCGGCCTGAAGCTTCAGGGTGATCGTTTTCTCGCGGAAGGTATCGTCCGAGAACGTGTTCATAAAGAAGTACCGGTCTGTCGAGGTCTTCAAATTCCGGTAATCAATCATCCACGGCTCATTCTGTGTCAGCTTGCCCAGATAAATAGAAGCAGGGATTTTGTTTGCGTCAGCCAGATACCCTCCGGGCAGAGTGACCGGCTTACTGTCAGTCGCTTCGCTGATGAGAATGTAGTTCATTTGGAGCGTAGCATCGTTGGATGTTGCCTTTACTCTCAGATCGACTTTGTCATTTTCATTTAACGTAGCGTTTGCCAGGTTAATACGCAGCGTTTCGCTGACATTGCCGCCCGATGGGATCGTGTACGAATGGCTGGTCAGTGTGTTGTCTCCAATGCTCAGTGTAACAGTCGGATTTGCTGCATTATTCCAGGAGTTGCCCATGCAGACCGTTACGTCATATGCTTTGGGTTCAAGCTCAAACTGATAAGAAACATATCTGGAACTGATTCCGGCAATATCTTGTCCATGTGCATACCGGAAGGTTTCCGTCTTTGCCTTGCCATCTGTAAAATCTGAGGGATCATTGGAAAGTGCGCGCTGGTAAGTCGTGTAAACGGCTCTGTCAGATTCGTATTGATGCAAGCTGCCGCCGCTCCAGCCGAGATTCTCCTCGCCATCTGTCTCCATAACAATGCCCCAGCTATAACCGGTTTTGCTATCTGCACCGTAAATCTGATCCGTTACAGAGTTGTGTGTTCCGAACATATCGCCGCTGCTGACTGTGGACGGATCATGGTCGCCACAGTCAACAAAGTAAATCGTGTCGGCTACAGCTTTTGCAGGTTCAAATTTGGGGGAATCGGACTGACCGTTTACCTCAAAGACTGCGTATTTATCAGTAGCTTTGATATTGTAAGAGTGGCTGCCCGCCAGATCTTCGTTCGAGTGGAAGACCTGCATCTGATAGCTGCCGGCAGCAGGTGCGTTATACTTGAATTCCAGATATGCGGGATCCGCATATGCACCCGGAATGCTGGCGACATATGTTTCGCCGGAAGCGCCGCTGCTCTGCGCAGTCTGGATACGAGCCTTCATGGATTCCGGAATGGCGTTCTCTGCTTCGATCGTTGTGCTGTTTGTGCTGTCGCCCGTTTCGCGGACGCGCAGATAATCGATCGCTGCATCGACGCTCGTGTCAATGTCCACAACGTTGATGCCCTTTTGCAGATAAACGGAAGCTGTTGTGGTGGTCCATCCGTTTGCTGCACTGAGGGCAACCGTCGCATTCACACGATCGAGAATGACAGCAGAGTTGCCGACATAAATATTTGCCAAACCGGCAGAAGCAGACTGATACCGCAAAGAGAGATTGTAAAGTCCACTGTTTTCCACAACGACAGTGAAGCGAATACCACCGCCAGCGGTTACGCTTCTGCTGTTCAAGCCGGTGACATAGCCGCCGCCGGAATAGCCATCAATCGACGTTTCCGTTCTGACGGTAGAAGCTGCATTGCCAAGCAGCTTATTGAAGTCTGCAAGCTCGGCCTCATAGACCTTGTTCAGCAAAGGAAGATCTTGTTTATAGACGCCTGCGTAGGAGACGCGGACAAAATCGTGGAAGAGCATATCGATGTCCACGGCAGAAAGCGTCTTGACCGTAATGGTATGCGCTCCGGCCGTCAGATCATAATACTTCGTCTTGATCCCGGTCATTGTCTGGAACAGGGTCGATTCCATTGTAATCGATTCTGCCTCGCCGCCATCAAGGCTGAAGCTCTGCTCTGCGTTGACAGGGTCATGCCGGTTCATATCATTTCGCACCGTCCCCTGACCATTGCCGTAAACAAATTCGAGCTTGTATTTACCGTCCACGGGGACGTTGATCGTGTATGTCAGTTCCGCGCCGGTCGGCATATTGACAGCGCGATTGCCCGAACCGGACATATAGTAGGACGGACTAGAAGATGCAGCAGTCGCGGTAGCACCACCGGATAACACGGCCTGCTCCGCCTCATATACATCGCCGCTGCTGCCCTTGAGGATCAGACCTGCCATCTGAGCGTCGGTCTCGGATGCTTGTGTCAGCGTAACATTGTAGGCATTTTCGAAAAGTGCATTCTCAATCGTGACCGTTACGCTGCCGTCCTCGGCAACGGGATATACGCCCTTCAGAATGACAGGCGTATCATTTGCAGCACCGTGGAAGCCGGAAAATGCGGTTTCCTGTACTGTTACATTCACATATTCTGCGTTTTGGAACGTCTGCGTCTTTGTGACGTTGTTCAGCTTTACGTCGATGCTGCCGGTATAGCCGCCAAGCAGCGTCGTGGAAATGCGCTTTGCCTCGTCCATCGTAGAGACGCCGTAAAGCTTGTCATAGTTGGTCGTGCTGGAGACCGGCTGCGTCGTGCCGGACATGTTTCCGTACCACTGGTAAAGCCACCATGCACCGTTGCCTTCATTTGCTCCGGCCGCAAGATCGTTCAGGTTGTTCGCCTGATGCCAGAAAGGCAGACAGCCTGTGATCTTTTCGTCCTCCAGCCGGGAGATCCAGTTGACCAGTCGGCCAGGGACACCGCAGTACGCCATTTCCGCATATTCATTGATACAGATCTGCGGGATCTCCGGTGTACCGGTGGTATTGTTTGCTGCGTTGTATTTTGTCCAGTCCGTGTTTGCCCAAATCTTCATGAAATCGCGCATATGCGCCGCAAGTCCATTCGGGGACAGGCACCATGTATCCAGCTCGTGCCAGGTAATCACATCTGGCATGCAGTTATTGTCAGCACAATACTGGATATAACCGGCCATGCTCTGTCCGTCGCTGAACTGAGCACCGTATGCGCAAGAGTTGGGGCCTGCAAGCGTTGCATTGGGATCGGCGTCCTTGATGGCCTTATAGTACTGTTCCCATGCTTCATAGAAATTTCCGCCAGCTGGAGTGCCTTCATTGATCGGAATATAGACAATCGCCTGATCAATATCGATTTTTCCGAAATTGTCCTTCGGGTTTTTTGGCGTTCCGTGCTCCTGCTCCCACGCGTTCTTCCACGCAACGACAGCCGGGCAGATGTAGTTTTTCAGGTCATTGCAATACTGATCGATGGTTGCGGTCACGCCGAACACACCGTAGTAGTTGCTGTTGTACATCATGACCTGCTGACCGCCGCTCTCCAAAAATGTCTTCGCCACGTCCAGCGCGTCGCCATACGGATGCTCTGTACCGACGGCGCCCTTCGTGCAAAGAATTTTCGATTTGAGCGGGACGATGGTGTTCGTAGTGGGTACATCTTCACTGCTGATGCCGTACAGGAAACCTGCGGCACCGTGAATGATCTCGCCGGTGTTATTCGCCGGGTCAAGATCAACACTTAGCGTTGCGTCAGCCGCAGCGGCGCTCGCGCTCGGCGTGATACCGGCGAAAACACCGAGCAGCAGCACGAGCGTCAGCAGCAAACTGACTGCCTTTTTCATTTGCATGGTTCATTTTCCTCCTTATAATTTTGGATGTTATCATTGTCGCATATCCACTAAAAATCAGCCATGGGAGAAAAATAAGAATGGTCGAATTCCTTAACAGGAAGTCTCTTCCAGCGCCTCGTTGAACTGCACATTAAAAAATTCATCCTTTCTTATTTATTTTTCTCCACAACCGCTGCGGCATGGTGTAAAATATTAAAAAAGGATGGCAGAGATATACGACGGAGGCTTGGCTATGCGGCACTTGATTCACTTGATTTGCAGAAAGCGATTGAAAACCTCAATCTGTATCCTATTTGCGCTGGTGGCCCTGATTCCGCTCGTCACCATCGTTGTCAGTACCTATTACAGTGACCGCCGTCAGATCATCGAGAACCGCGACCAGCTTGCGAGGCTTGATCTGACCCATGTCACACAGGAACTGGATTCCGAAATTGAAAGCTATGAAAACATTTTGTACCAGCTCTATACTGATAGCGAACTTGCCGAAAAAATTCGTCAGTTAAATAACGATGAAGCGTCGGCTGTTGCGAGGAATCAGATCAGGAGGGAGCTAAGAAGCGTGTTTTGGCTTCGGGACGATATTACCGCCATCACCGTAATTGCAAAAAATAATGAGCAGGTCTTTTATGACCGCCTGTCTACCTCATTGCAAACAAATCCTTGTATTCACAATTTTGACCTGACAGACGATGAATTGTTTGCGGCTCTGTCCGCGACAAAAGGTTATACGATCTATCCTGTGCGCTTTGCAACGCATTTTGCAAACAGCGATTACTATCTATTTTATATTGGACACAAGGGACTGAATGAAAAAGCGATCACCCAGACTGATGCTGTTTTTCTGATGAGCGTCGATGTGGATCTGATACGCACAGCGCTGAAAGCAAGCAGTTTTTCCAACGAAGAATACTACTCCTTCATAATTGACCAGTCCGGTCATGTGGTTTTCCATCCGGATCTTTCCTGCATTGGAGAGTTTGCTGGAACATCCACTTCCGACCTGCAATCGTATATTTCGCGCAGCACAGTTATAGGCGGAAAGAATCTGGTCTATTATACGCAGAACAGTGCGCAAACCGGATGGACTGTCATCAGTGTGCTTGACTGCGCACCGTTTACCGCAGCGATCGACCAGAGACTTTTGATCAGCCTGAGCATTTCCGCCCTGTCATTTCTGATTGCATTTGCCTTTGTTGTCATGATCACATCGCATCTGACGCAGTCTGTTGAACATACCTGCAATACAATCACAGAGCTGACTGCCGGTAATTTCAGTGCGCGTGTGGATCTGCGACAGGAGATGTCACCGGAGATCCGAACGATCGCAACGGGGCTGAACAGGTTGGCCGATAAATTGAATGTCCTGATTCAATCGGAAAAGGATTCTGCCGAAAAAGTGAAAAACGCCGAGATCGCGGCGCTGGAGGCGCAGCTGAACCCACACTTTCTTTACAACTCGCTGGACACGATCAACTGGATGGCGATTGAGCAGGAGCAGTATCCGATCTCCAATGTGGTCAGCGCCCTCGGGAAGATCCTGCGATATGGAATCGATAATTCAAATGGGATCGTGACGATCGCGGATGAGCAAAATTGGCTGAACCAGTATCTGTTCCTGCATCAAAACCGCCTGCGCAACATGCTCCAATGCGATGTGCAGATCGAGAAGGACACGCTTGGACTTCGCATTCATAAGCTGCTTTTGCAGCCGTTTGTGGAAAATGCAATCATTCACGGCTTTTCTCAGGATCAGGAGTTGTGCCGCCTGCGCATCCATATTTTCCGTGTAGACGAGCTTCTGCAAATCGAGATCTCGGACAACGGGCGCGGAATCCCAGCAGAGGTTTTGGACCGTCTGAGTCTGGATCGCGATGCGATCCAGAAGAACAAACGGTATCACGGAATGCAGAATGCGATCAACCGTCTGCGCCTTTACTATGGAGAGCGCGCATGGATCCATGTAGAAAGCAGTCCGGAATCGGGAACCCATATTACCATTCGGATTCCGCCGGAAAAGGAGGGATAAGTCATGCGGATCGTGATTGTGGAGGATGAAGTCCAGACACGCGAGGGGCTCAGCCGCCTTATAGAGAGAATTGATCCGCGATACCGCGTTGTCGGAAGCGCAGCAAACGGGCAGAAAGGGTTGGAGCTGATTTGCGATAAGCGGCCTGATGTTGTGATCACAGATATCCGTATGCCGCAGATGGACGGTCTTGAAATGATTGAGTCGCTCGCACGGCTTAATGTTACACCAAAATATATTGTAATCAGCGCCTTCTCAGAGTTTTCCTATGCGCGCCGTGCAATGTCCTTCGGTGTCAGCGAATACCTGTTGAAGCCGATCTCCATGATGGAGCTGAAGCAGGCAATGGAAAAGCTGGAGCTGCAGCTTCAATCGGAGCGGATGCACACGAACGAGCAAACGCTGGAGCAGACCATCGCAGCAATGGTGTTGGGGACGGATGGAACCAATTCGGAAGTTCTGACAAAAATCGCAGAAAAGTACCGTCTGTCACCAACGGAACCGATGGCGCTCGTCTTGTTCTATCTCGGAGTTCAATATGAGGAACGCAAGAATTCCATTGTCCACTTAAGCTATCCCAAATTTCAGGTGGAGTGCGCCCAGATAAGCACGGTGTACCTTTCAAGCAAGCGATCTGTGCTGCTGGTGCTATCCGGATTGAGCCGTCCTGACGAATTTTCAAAATGGTTGCAGAGCATCGTGCAGATCCATTCCCAGATGATGTGGAAGGATATAGATATCTCTTACGCAATGTGCCATGGGCTGCCGGAAATTCACAGCACCGCAATGGAGCTTCTGAAGATCGCGCCGTGGAAAATCTCTCTGCCGGGGCAAAAGCTCCTATGCTATCCGGATGTCCTGCAAACGCCGCACACGCATTGCGCGTACCCAAGCAACATTGAAAACGGTATGCGCGTGGCAATCTGTGCGCAGAATGCAGAAAAAGTGCAGCAGTACTTTGAACAATTTGAAATCTATTTTTCCGGACGGCAAGTATATCTGCCACAAGAGATCAAAGACTCTTATACACGCTTTCTTTGGAGCGTGACCAACGTTTCAAAAGAAGTTGGACATGTTTCTTCCACGGAAACAAGGTATAAACAGATGGTCGAACATATTTTGCAGGCACAGAATCTGGGTGAGCTGAACAAAGTCCTTCATTTTGTCGCAGAAGATTTATCTGCCCGGATGAAGCACGAAGCAGCAGCGCAGGAGAATCTGACAGTTAAGCGCGCAAAAAGCCTGATCCATGAATTTTACAGCGACGGGATCACGCTGGAGGAAATCGCGCATAAGCTCGGAATAACACCTGAATATCTCAGCACACAGTTCCGGAAAGAAACCGGAAACACCTTCAGCAACTACATTCGGGATTATCGAATCAAGAAGTCAAAAGAACTGCTACTGGGAACGCAGCTGAAGCTCCACCAGATCTCTGCGCAGATCGGGTATTCCGATCCGAAGTATTTCAGTCAGGTTTTCAAAAAAGTAGTAGGTCAGCTCCCGGCAGATTATCGGAAAACACAAAAATGAGCAAAAGCGGAGGGCCGCAAAGCCTCTCCGCTTTTGCTGCAAGATGACCGATTTTGCAAAATCACATTAGAAAATTTAACCTTTCTAAATTATTCCGAGTTTTCATCTTTCTGCGTTTGACCTATGATGAACGTACAAACGACGGAATGACGTTTGAATTCAAATCAAAAGGAAAGGACACACACCAATGAAAAAGTATATCGCACTTCTGCTGGCGATCGTGCTCTGCCTGACCGTTCTGGCCGGCTGCGCATCACAGCAAACACCGGATGTTTCCGAGCCTGAGGATACCGCTCCGGAACAGACCACCACGCAGACAGAAACCCCCGCTGCTGACGAAACTGCTGAAACGCAGGATGTCGAGCTGTGGTACTACTGGGAGACTGAATCTCATCAGATCACCCTTCAGGCAGCGATCGATGCCTACAATGCATCGCAGACTGCTTACAAGGTGACTGCCAAGTATGTCCCATTCGCAGACTTCAAGAAGCAGCTTTCCATCGGCGCTGTTGCAGAGGCTCTGCCGGATATGGTCATTCTTGACTCCCCGGATCACGCATCCTACGCATCCATGGGCATCTTTGCCGACATTACCGGCAAGATCGATGTTTCCGGCTATTTTGAAGGCCCCGTCAACTCCTGCACCTATGACGGCAAGCTCTACGGCGTTCCGTTCGGCGTTAACTGCCTTGCAATGTTCTACAACAAGGATATGCTGGCAGAGGCCGGTCTCGAGGTTCCTGCGACTTGGAGCGAACTCAAGGATGCTGCTGTAAAGCTCTCCGACGGTTCCCGCTACGGCTTTGCATTCTGCAGCGTGCAGAATGAGGAAGGCACGTTCAACTTCATGCCGTGGGTCTGGTCGGCAAAGTCCGACTATGCAACCATTGGCGATGAGAACGGCGTCAAGGCACTGAGCTTTGCGAAGGATTTGATCGACTCCGGTGCGATGAGCAAGGAGTGCATCAACTGGACGCAGGGCGATGTTATGAACCAGTTCATCTCCGGCAACGTTGCCATGATGGTCAACGGCTGCTGGCAGATCCCGACCATGCGCAGCGAGGCTGCCGATCTCAACTGGGGCGTCAGCCTGATCCCGATGTGCGATGACGGCGAATATGCCTCCGTCATCGGCGGCGAAAACTACGCTGTCATCGAAGGCGGCAACGTCGACGGCGCGCTTGATTTCCTGAACTACATGACCAACGAAGATGTTGTTGTTGAGCTCATGAGCGGCTTTGGCTACATTGCCGGCATTGAATCCATTGCGCAGAATCAGTTCAGCGGTGATGAAGACTATCTGAAGTTCGTTGAGCAGATGACTTACGCCAAGGCCCGCGGCCCGCACGAAGATTGGCCCTCCATCTCCGACGCGATCTCCCTTGCGTTCAATCAGGTCATGACCGGCTCCGCAGCTCCGGCGGATGCAGCGGCTGAAGCGCAGGCAACTGTTGACTCCATTTTGAAATAATTGCTGCTAAACCCGGGGAGCCTCGACAACATCGGGGCTCTCCATTTTTACAGGAGGTACCGCGTGAAAATATTGAAACGGTTTTTCCGATATGAACGTGCAGGATGGCTGTTTGTCCTTCCGGGTCTGCTTTATATGCTCGTATTCGTCGGATATCCAATCATTTATAATATCGTCCTGAGTCTTCAGGATGTCACACAGAAGAATCTGATCTCAGGCGAACGTCATTTTGTCGCCCTGAAAAACTATATCGCGCTGTTCCATGACAACGTGTTCCTGCATTCCATCGGCAACACGCTGCTCTACACGGTTTGCTGCCTCGTACTGCAATTTGTGATCGGCTTTGCACTGGCGCTCTTTTTTACAAAGAAATTCTCATTCTCCAAACCGGTTCGCGGCCTTCTCATGATGCCGTGGATGATCCCGATCACAGTCACGGCGCTGATGTTCAAATTTATTTTTGGTACGGATGTCGGCATCCTGAATTACATTCTGAAAAGTCTCGGACTGATCTCACAAAACATCGACTGGCTGACCTCTTCCGGAACAGCAATGCTTGCCTTGATCGTAGCGAATGTCTGGATTGGCATTCCGTTTAATATGATCCTGATTTCCACCGGTCTTACCACCATTCCGACCGAACTGTATGAAAGCGCATCCATTGACGGTGCCGGAAAACTCAGTACCTTCTTCAAAATCACACTTCCGCTGCTCCGTCCGACGATCGAATCGGTTTTGATCCTGGGCTTTATTTACACCTTCAAGGTCTTTGACCTTGTCTTTGTGATGACGGGTGGCGGTCCGGTCAACAGCACACAGATGCTGTCCACATATTCCTATAAACTGTCGTTTGGCATGTATAAATACAGCATGGGTTCCGCAGTTGCGAATGTTCTGTTTGTGCTTCTTATGCTGGTCGGCCTGCTGTATCTGAGAGCTACAAGAGAGGAGAATGCCGCATGAATCGTGAACAGAACCTGAAGGGGCATAAAAATGTCATCTGCTGCATCTTTTCCGTAGTGATTTTAATTGTACTGCTGTTTCCTCTCTACTGGACGCTGGTCACTTCGCTGAAAACAGAGCAGGAAATTTTCCAAATTCCGCCCACTCTCTGGCCGAACGTTTTGAATACGAAATCCTATACCGCGCAGCTCGATCATGGCGATTTCAATATGTTCCGTTCTTTTGGAAACAGCCTTCTGATTTCGCTGGGCGCTACGGTCATCAGCGTTGTGCTGGCGGTTCCGGCATCCTACGGGATTGCCAAATATAAATTCCGTTTCCGTAAAGGTGTGCTGTTGACATTCCTTGTAACACAGATGCTGCCGGTTTCCGTTTTGCTGACGCCGATGTTTTTGATGTTCAAAAATATGCATTTGTACAACACATGGCTGTCGGCCATTCTTGCCGACGCAACGATCGGAATCCCGTTTTCCGTATTGATTTTGAAAAACTATTTTGCCTCCATTCCGAACGAAATGGAAGAGGCGGCCTATATTGACGGCTGCGGAAAATTCGGTTCGTTTTTCCGTGTGCTGATCCCGATCGCAAAACCGGGCATCATTGTCTGCGCCATTTTCTCCTTCCTCTATGCATGGGGCGATCTGGCGTATTCCATGACGTTTATTCTCGAGCAGGAGGCACGCCCCATCACCGCAGGTATTTACAACTTCATGGGACAGTACGGAACGAAATGGAGCTATCTGACGGCGTATGCCATTGTAACGATCATTCCTGTCGCACTGATTTTCATTTTCATGCAGAAATACATCATCAGCGGTATGACAAGCGGCGCTGTAAAGGGGTAAAAACATGATTACAACACAGGAAAACAAACTTATCTATACGTTCAATCAGGAAACTGTGCTGATCGAGCCGTGGGGCAAAAACGCAATTCGTGTTCGTGCGATCAAGCAGGCGGCGTTTCCGGAGGAAAACTGGGCGCTGACGCAGCCCTGCACACATTCCTGCACGATCGCACAGTCAGAATGTTATGCGCAGCTGGAGAACGGAAAAATCACCGCCCGTATTTCATCCGGTGGCAAACTGACGGTCTATAACAGCACAGGCAAAAAACTGTTCGAGGAATACGCGCGAAATCGGAGAGATATTCTTGACCCGAAGTGCAGTGCCATTGAAGTCGAGGCGCGAGAATTCCGCCCGATTCCCGGCGGCGATTACCATCTGACTGCACGCTTTGAATCGTTGGATCCAAATGAAAAGATTTTTGGTATGGGGCAATACCAGCAGCCGTATCTGAATCTGAAGGGGGCGGATCTGGAGCTGGCGCACCGCAATTCTCAGGCATCTGTTCCGTTTTTACTTTCCAGCCTCGGATATGGCCTGTTGTGGAACAATCCTGCGATTGGCCGCGCGGTATTCGGAAAGAACCTGACGAGCTTTGAAGCCTATTCTACGAATGTTCTCGACTATTGGATCGTTGCTGGAGACAGCCCGAAGGAGATCATGGAGAGCTATGCAGCTGTGACCGGGACCGTGCCGATGATGCCGGAATACGGGCTTGGCTTCTGGCAGTGCAAGCTCCGTTACCAGACGCAGGACGAGCTTTTGGAGGTCGCACGGGAGTATAAGCGGCGCGGCCTGCCCATTGATGTGATTGTAGTGGATTATTTCCACTGGTTCAAGCAGGGTGATTGGAGCTTTGATCCGACCTACTGGCCAGACCCGGATGGCATGATCGCAGAGCTGCACGATATGGGCATTGAACTCATGGTGTCGGTGTGGCCCACTGTTGATAAAGAATCTGAAAACTATCCGGAAATGCTGGAAAAGGGATACCTCATCCGCTGCGAGCGCGGCGTTCAGACTGCCTTTGAATTTTTGGGAAATACGATGCATTTCGATGCGACAAATCCCGCAGCTCGACAGTATGTGTGGAGCAAGGCAAAGAAAAATTACTACGACAAGGGTGTCCACATCTTCTGGCTGGACGAGGCAGAGCCGGAATATAACGTCTATGATTTTGACAACTACCGTTACTATCTCGGTCCGAACCTCAAAATCGGCAATCTCTATCCTGTCAAATACGCACAGGGCTTCTACGAGGGAATGCAGGCCGCGGGTCAGAAAAATATTGTGAATTTGCTGCGCTGTGCGTGGGCCGGAAGCCAGAAATATGGTGCGCTGGTCTGGAGCGGCGATATTGCATCCAGCTTTGAAAGTATGCGCAATCAGCTTGCGGCCGGTCTGAACATGGGCATCGCCGGTATTCCGTGGTGGACAACGGACATTGGCGGCTTCCACGGGGGAAATCCGAATGAAGAAGCATTCCGTGAATTGTTCGTTCGCTGGTTCCAGTGGGGGGCTTTCTGCCCAGTCATGCGCCTGCATGGCGACAGGGAACCGAAACAGCCGCAGCTCGGAACAACGGGCGGCTGCACCTGCCTGTCCGGAGCGCCGAATGAGGTATGGAGCTATGGCGAGCAAGTATATGAGATCTGCAAGAAGTATCTTGCACTGCGCGAAAATCTGCGGGAATACACGCGCGGCGTGATGCAGGAAGCCCATGAAACAGGACTTCCCGTGATGCGAACGCTGTTCACAGAATTCCCGGAGGATAAAACCGCGTGGGATATTACGGACGAGTACTGCTACGGCGCAAAGTATCTTGTCGCACCGATCCTCTATCCGGAGCAACGTATGCGCCGTGTCTATCTGCCAATGGGCTGTGCATGGGCTGAACTGGAGGGCAGCGCCGTATATGAAGGCGGTCAATGGATCGAGGTGCCCGCTCCGCTTGATACAATGCCGGTTTTTGTTCGCCAATAGGAGGAAGAGGTCGCTATGCTTTTTATCGGTATTGATCTTGGCACATCCGCGTGCAAGCTGCTGCTTGTTGCAGAAGACGGCAATATTTTGAATACAGTGACGAAGGAATACCCCCTCAGCTTTCCGCACCCCGGCTGGTCGGAGCAGAGGCCCGAGGACTGGTGGGACGCGGTCGTGACCGGTGTTCCGGAGCTGCTGCAGGGCTTCGACGCAAACGACGTCGCCGGCATCGGCTCGGGCGGCCAGATGCACGGTCTTGTCGCGCTGGATGAGGCTGACGCTGTCATCCGCCCGGCGATTTTGTGGAATGACGGTCGTACCTTCAAGGAGGTCGACTATCTCAACAATACCATCGGCAAGGACAAGCTCTCCGCGCTGACGGCCAACATCGCCTTCGCGGGCTTTACTGCCCCGAAGCTCCTCTGGATGCGTGAAAACGAGCCGGAGAACTTCAAAAAAATCGCAAAGATCATGCTCCCCAAGGATTACCTGACCTACAAGCTCACCGGCGTCCACGCCTGCGATTATTCCGACGCCTCCGGCATGCTGCTCCTGGATGTCCAGCACAAGTGCTGGTCGAAGGAAATGCTGGACATCTGCGGCGTTTCCGAGAGCCAGATGCCGAAGCTGTTTGAGAGCTTCGAGGTCGTCGGCACACTGACGAAGGAAGCGGCAAAGACGCTGGGCCTGCCCGGGACCGTCAAGGTCGTGGCCGGCGCGGGCGACAATGCCGCGGCGGCAGTCGGCACCGGCACGGTCGGCGCGGGCGGGTGCAATATTTCCCTCGGCACGTCCGGCACGATCTTCATCTCGTCCGACAAATTCGGCGTCGACCCCAACAATGCGCTGCATGCCTTTGCGCACGCCGACGGCGGCTATCACCTGATGGGCTGCATGCTCTCTGCCGCGAGCTGCAACAAGTGGCTGTGCGAAGAAATTCTGAAAACGTCCGACTTCGCGGGCGAGCAGAAGGACATTACGGACGAAAAGCTCGGCGAGAACCACGTCTATTTCCTGCCCTATCTCATGGGCGAGCGCAGCCCCATCAACGATACGAACGCCCGCGGCACCTTCACCGGCATGACGATGGACACGAACCGCTCTGATATGGTGCAGGCCGTCCTTGAGGGCGTGGCGTTTGCCATCCGCGACTCGTTCGAGGTCGCAAAGTCGCTCGGCGTTTCGATCCCGCGCTCGAATATCTGCGGCGGCGGCGCAAAGAGCCCCCTGTGGCGCAAGATCTTTGCCAACGCCCTCGGCATTCCCCTTGACATGGTCAAGACCGAGCAGGGCCCCGGCTACGGCGCGGCGATGCTGGGCATGGTCGGCTGCGGCAAATTTGTCTCCGTACAGGAAGCGGCGGACAAGCTCGTCGAGGTCGCATCCACGACCGAACCGGACGCAGCGCTGACAGCAAAATATGAGGCCCGCTACCAGAACTTCAAAAAGCTCTACCCCGCGCTGAAGAATTTCTTCGCCGCGACGGTGTAAGGAGGTCATATGAAAATTTATTCTGTTTATGCCCAGGAGTTCAAGCCATACGGAAAGATTCTGCAAAACTATGATACGCAGTCTCTCATTTCTGCAATGCGGACAATTCCAATGCCGGAGAGTGGAACCGCGTATCAGCCGTCCATCCCTGTGCTGGAGGAAAGTGGTATCCTTGACGCCATGCAGAACAGGACCTACGGTGGACAGCTCGTTCAGATCGGCACGTGCTGGGGCTATAACACGAAGCTGAACTGCCTCGAGTACCACCGCGACAGCGAGATCAACGTCGGCGAGCAGGACTTTGTCCTGCTGCTGGCAAAGGAAGACGAGATCGAAGACGGCAAGCTCGACACGGCGAAGGTCAAAGCCTTCCGTGTCCCGGCTGGCGCGGTCGTCGAGGTCTATGCTACGACGCTCCACTATGCGCCCTGCCAGCTGACCGCGGACGGCTTCCGCGTCGCGGTCGTCCTGCCGAAGGGTACGAACGAGGCAAAGCCGGTCTTTACGGTCGGGAATGAAGAGGATACCTGGCTGACGGCCCGCAACAAATGGCTGCTGGCGCATCCGGAATCCAACGAAGCAAAGTCCGGCGCACACATTGGTCTGACCGGCAAAAATATCGACATTTCTGAAGATTGATCAGGAGGTACGTATTATGTTTGAAAACATCCCCAATGTAAAGCTTGGCATCATCGCCGTCTCCCGCGACTGCTTCCCGCGTCCGCTTTCGGAAAAGCGCCGCGCCAACATCGTCAAGGCCTGTGAGGGCGGCGTGTACGAATGTCCCGTCACGGTCGAGAACGAGAACGACATGCTGAAGGCTGTCGCCGACGTCAAGGCGGCAGAGTGCAACGCCCTTGTCGTCTTCCTCGGCAACTTCGGCCCCGAGACCCCCGAAACGCTCATTGCCAAGTACTTTGATGGCCCGTGCATGTTTGTCGCGGCTGCCGAGGGCGACGGCGACCTCATTAACGGCCGCGGCGACGCCTACTGCGGCATGCTGAACTGCTCGTATAACCTTGGCATGCGCCATCTCAAGGGCTACATCCCCGAGTATCCGGTCGGCACTGCCGAAGACATTGCGAAGATGATCGCCGATTTCATCCCCATCGCGCGCGCCGTCATCGGTGTGAAGAACCTGAAGATCATCACCTTCGGCCCGCGCCCGCAGGACTTCTTCGCCTGCAACGCGCCCATCAAGGGCCTGTATGAGCTGGGCGTCGAGGTCGAGGAGAACTCCGAACTCGATCTTCTCGTCTCCTACAAGGCGCACGCGGGCGATGCGCGCATCCCCGCCGTCTGCGAGGATATGAAGAAGGAAATGGGTGAGGGCCGCTACTACGCCGACATGCTCGAGCGCATGGCGCAGTTTGAGCTGACGCTCCTCGACTGGGCAGAGGGCCACAAGGGCGCGCGCAAGTACGTCGCCTTTGCCGACAAGTGCTGGCCGGCGTTCCCGGAGCAGTTTGGTTTTGAGCCGTGCTATGTGAACTCCCGCCTTGCCTCCCGCGGCATCCCCGTCGCCTGCGAGGTCGATATCTACGGCGCGCTGTCGGAGTACATCGGCGCGTGCATTTCGCACGATGCCGTGACGCTGCTGGACATCAACAACTCCGTTCCCGCCAGCCTCTTTGACGCCGAGATCAAGGGCAAGTTCGATTACACGCTGACGGACACCTTCATGGGCTTCCACTGCGGCAACACGCCGTCCTGCAAGCTCTGCGCCGACCGCGCGGTCAAGTATCAGCTCATCCAGCACCGTCTGCTCGAGCCGGCAGGCTCCGAGCCCGACTTCACGCGCGGCACACTCGAGGCAGATATTGCGGCAAGCGATATTACGTTCTATCGCCTCCAGTGCGACTCTGACGGCGTGCTGAGAAGCTACATTGCCGAGGGCGAGATCCTGCCGGTGCATACGGGCAGCTTCGGCGGCATCGGCATCTTCGCCATCCCGGAGATGGGGAGATTCTACCGGCATGTGCTCATCCAGAAGCGCTACCCGCACCACGGTGCGGTCGCCTTCGGCCACTACGGCAAGCTTCTGTTCGAGGTCTTCAAGTTCCTCGGCGTCGCCGACATCGCCTATAATCAGCCAAAGTCCCTCCCATATCCCACGGAAAATCCGTTCGCATGATGAAGCAGATCGATTTAAGCAAAACTGTACTCGGCATTGAACTCGGTTCCACCCGCATCAAGGCCGTTCTGCTGGATGAAGGCTATCTGCCTATCGCCTCCGGCAGCTTCACATGGGAAAACCAGCTCACCCGCGGCGTGTGGACGTATGCGCTTTCCGACGCGGAGACGGGCTTGCAGACCTGCTTCGCAGCGTTGAAAGCGGACTTCGAGCAGAAGTATGCACAGAAACTCACGACGCTTGGCGCCATTGGCATTTCCGCCATGATGCACGGTTACCTGCCATTTGACAAGGACGGCAATCAGCTTGCCGCATTCCGTACCTGGCGAAACACCATGACCGGTGAAGCTGTGGAAAAGCTCACCGAACTGTTCGGATTCAACATCCCGCAGCGCTGGTCGATCGCGCATCTGTATCAGGCACTGCTGAACGGCGAAGCGCATACCACGCAGATCGATTATCTGACGACGCTTGCCGGATACGTCCACTGGCGGCTGACAGGCAGGCGTGTGCTTGGCATCGGAGACTGCTCTGGTATGTTCCCCATCGACAGTAACCTGCTGGATTATGATGCCGGGATGCTTCAAAAGTTCCGGACGCTTACCGGTGTCGATCTGCGTGCTATCCTGCCGCAGGTGCTGCCTGCCGGTGCAGACGCTGGTGGGCTGACGGAGGAAGGCGCAAAGCTGCTCGACCCGAGCGGCGATTTGCAGCCCGGCATCCCGTTCTGCCCGCCGGAGGGCGACGCCGGAACGGGCATGACTGCGACCAACTCTGTGCGCGTCAGGACCGGCAACGTCTCTGCCGGTACATCCGACTTTGCCATGATCGTCGTGGACAAGCTGCTTGGCGTTCACCGCGAGATCGATATGGTCACAACGCCGGACGGCGCGCCGGTTGCGATGGTTCACTGCAACAACTGCACCAGCGATATTAACGCATGGGCTGGACTGTTCGCAGAGTTTGCCGCTGCCATCGGCGCGGAGCTGGACGCGAACACGCTCTATACGCTCCTGTTCCGCAAGGCGCTGGAGGGTGATGCAGACTGCGGCGGACTTCTCAGCTACAATTATCTCTCTGGTGAAGGTGTTACCGATTTGGATGCTGGACGGCCTGTGTTCGCCAGAACACCTGACGCGAAACTGACGCTTGCCAACTTCATGCGCACACATCTTCTTTCTGCGCTGGCAACGCTCAAGATCGGTCTTGACATTCTGACCGGTGAAGAACACGTTGCCATCGAAAAGCTCTACGGTCACGGCGGCTTCTTCAAAACTCCAGAGGTCGGTCAGCGGCTGCTGTCGGCGGCGGTCGGTGTACCGGTCTCTGTGATGGAGACGGCCGGTGAGGGCGGCCCCTACGGTATGGCGCTGCTGGCGGCATACCGGCTGGATAGTCACGGAAAGAGTCTTGCGGATTTTTTGGATACGGAGGTTTTTGCAAACGTCAAGTCTGTGACCTTGCAGGCGGATGCTGCCGACTGTACGGGCTTTGATGCGTTCCTTGCGCGCTATCAAAAAGCGCTGCCGCTGGAAAAGACAGCAACGGAGGTGCTGTGATGCTGGAAAAGTTAAAACAGGATGTGCTGGAAGCGAATCTGCTGCTTCCAAAATACGGTCTGATCACGTTCACTTGGGGCAATGTCTCCGGGATCGACCGCGAGAGTGGCTCGGTGGTTATCAAGCCCTCCGGCGTGCCGTATGACGGCATGACAGCGGAAGACATGGTCGTGGTCGATCTAGGCGGAAACGTCGTTGAGGGCAAATGGAAGCCGTCGAGCGACACGCCGACGCATCTGGTACTCTATAAGGCGTTCCCTAGCTGCGGCGGCATTGTCCATACGCACAGCCGTTGGGCAACGAGCTTTGCACAGGCGGGCGTCGGAATTGTGCCGCTCGGGACGACACAGGGCGATTATTTCTACGGAGAAATTCCCTGCACGCGCGAAATGACTCCGGCAGAAATCGCGGGCGAGTATGAAAAAGAGACTGGCAACGTGATCGTCGAAACGTTCCGTGGGTGTGACGCAGCGCAAATCCCGGCTGTTCTTGTGCATAGTCATGGACCGTTCACATGGGGCAAGAACGCACACGAGGCAGTTCACAACGCAGTCGTCCTCGAAGAAGTTGCGTTCATGAACTTCCATTCACTCCAGCTCAATCCAAATCAGACCCGTATGCAGCAGGAGCTGCTGGATAAGCATTATTTGAGAAAACATGGGAGTCACGCATATTACGGACAGGGATAACACAGCAACAGTAGGATGAAGCGAAAAGTGCCATGAAATGCGCCGATAACGCATTTCATGGCACTTTGAGGTAAGGGCACAAAATAGTTCTAAAAAATTATACCACTTGGGGGATATTCTCTGCCCACGGGAATCAAATATAATTATGACATGGAAACTCTATCCCGAATCAGACGAAGCTGCGTTTTTTGTGCAGCTTGGGCAAAACATTTATAATCTTCGGAAAGCGTGCGGTATTTCGCAGGACGAACTCTCATGGAAGGCGGATTGCAGTCAGAAGTATATTTCAAAGATTGAATCCGGTCAGGCCAGACCTAGCGCGGTTTTATGTGTAAGAATCGCGGCGGCGCTTCACTGTTCTATGGATGTTCTGTTTACCGGGATTTTATCCGAAGATCAAACAAATCAGTTTTTAATAAACGCATCCGATCGAATCTTGATGGATGAAATACTCCAAGCAGTACACAACTACTTGGAGCATAAAAAATAGCGGTGTTCCAGCGAACACCGCTATTTTTAACCCTCATATTTCTGTTTCCGTATCAAACGCATAATGCCGAGCAGGAATTCCTGCTGCTCATCTGAAAATGTAGCAGCCAAATGGGATATCTCGTGTAAGCGGGCATTTTGCTCTTCAAACTCCGGATAGATGAGCCACTCGGTCGGTGCGCCCAGCGTCCGCAGCAGCTTTTCCATTGTATTGAGCGTCGGCCGCCGCTCACCTCGTTCCAATGCGGCGATATGCCTCGCGGTAAGCCCGACCTGTTCCGCAAGCTGTTCGCGCGTCATATTCTTCCCCTCGCGCAATTCTTCCAATTTTTCACCGAAACGCTCCTCTAATGGAGTATTATAAATCGACACCAGTAGTTCACCTCCGACACGAGTATTGTACAGAATACCCGCTGTTTCAGAAATGCTCTAATGGTGTCGAATTTTGTTCACTATTAGAGGTCGAAACAAGGAAATACCTCCAGCGCCGCATATAAAAAAACGGCAGTGCTGGAGGGCAATCCGTGCGACTAAGACGCTCCATTCCTGCCGGGATGGAGCGTTTTATGTTATTTTTCCCTAAAAAGAGGCGCGGGCTGCGCCTCCGATGGTGACCAGCAGCCCAGAACACCGGTAGATTCCACTCTTGCCGCAAGGCCGCTTTCAAACAAGTAGCAGTTGTACGGCGTCGAGTGGAACTACTGGTGAATATTTTTAGCGTCCGTCAGTGTGCATGCGCTGCAAATTGCAGCCGAAGCGCGCTGACGGATTTTTATTACCCCATTCGCGCCCCTCCGCTTTTGAAATTTTGGTTTTCTCAAAATTTCAAAAGATTGGAGGAATCCAGAATGGGATTCAATTATGCAATCGAAAAGGCAAAGTTTGAAAGAGAATGGACGCAGCTCCGTGTCGAATATGAAAAGGCTGGCATGTCAAATGAAAAGATCAACATCTTGCACGACTACGATTGGGAAAATTTCAAGAAAGAACGGATTTACGCTATTCACACGCAGGAATTCAGAGAAGCCCAATATGACAACGACAACAGTCAGGAGGATAAATCGCCGCTTTTTAAAAAGTTTTTGTCGGCAATCAGTCGGTGGGATAATTATGCGGCAAGCACAAGTACAGGCTGGATTGAAGATATTACGGATGAACGATTGGCAGCACGTCTAAAGGAATTGTCACAAGAAGATCTTGAACTGTTGACACAATTTATCATTCAGGGCTTCACACAGTCTGATTTAGAACAGATGGGATATGGAAAACAGTACAAAATTTCTCGGAGAATTTCACGCTTAAAAAATTTTTTGAAAAAATAATTGAAAACTGCATAAAAAGCGCGTTCTCGCTGCCTACCACATGAGGGGATCTTTTTTAAGCCCCCTCATGCAGCTTGAAAAGTACATATCCAGCGACTGAATGACATCAAGCGGATGAGCCAGAAATGGAACAGCGATGCGGAGGATGCGCGAAGACCACCTGTGCGGAAGATATTGCTTTTGCATAAAGACGGCCCAATAAGGTGACGAGCGGTACCCATCCATCCAAAAGCAGCTTTGGCAAGCTGCCTCGCAATGATCTTGTCCGCGGACAATGGTACTCCTGCCCAGCCACAACGGAACGTAATGGGGGCAGCTCGGAGAGATCCTCGGAGGGGTGCAGACCCGTGAGCAGCGCCAGCTGCCGTTCAGTAGCTGCCTTGGCTCCGGGAAGAAGCGTCGAACAGGAGCGAGCATCAAAATTTCAAAAGCAGGGGCGGCTCTGCGCAATCAGAGCCGCCCCGTGGATCAAAGCATCGGAAAGCACGGCATAAATCTGCGTTTTCCGATGCTTTGATTTGGAATCATGGAAGACATTCCTTCATACGCTGAACCGAGGTGATTAAAATGGAAAATGCGCAGCGAGAGCTTTTATCCGTTTTATTAGAAGAAGTCTGTACGCTGGGTCTGATCTCTAAAACGACCTATTTAGGCGCGGCCGATTTGGTACATTCGTCGATAGACTTTCCCAACTTCTTTCGGTATCCTGTGTGCTTGACAGGAGGTACAGACTATGAACATTGTAAAAATCCGCAATGAAATGCGAAACGGGCGGACAATCTTCGATCTGCCGCTGCGAGTGACGTTTTACGCGCGCGTTTCCACAGACAGAGACGAGCAGCTGAACAGTCTGGAAAATCAGGTGCAGTATTACACAGAGCTGATTCAGTCCAAACGAAGCTGGAGCTATGTACCGGGTTATATCGACGAGGGCATCAGCGGTACCAGCACAAAGAAGCGGGATAGCTTTCTTCGGATGATACAGGACGCCAAAGACGGGCGCTTCGATTTTATCATCACGAAGGAGATATCCCGCTTCTCGCGTTCTACGCTGGACAGCATCCAGTACACGCAGGAGCTTCTGGAGTATGACGTCGGCGTTCTGTTCCAGAACGATAACATCAATACGCTTGACCCTGACAGCGAGTTCCGGTTGGTTGTCATGGCAGGCGTGGCACAGGACGAGGTGCGGAAGCTCTCGGAACGTCTGAAATTTGGCTTCCGGCAAGCAATCAAAAACGGTCACGTGCTGGGAAACGACCGGCTCTGGGGCTACGACAAAAGCGGCTGCGTGCTGACGGTCAACGAAGCGGAGGCACAGGTGGTTCGGCGTATCTTTGATCTGTATGCAAACCAACAGCTCGGCATTCGCCGCATTTCGCAGATCCTGTTCGACGAGGGTTTTACCAGCAGACAGGGTAATGCATTCAACGTGCTGACCATTCGACACATCCTCTGCAATCCCAAATACAAGGGCTGGTACTGCGGCAGTAAGAGCGAAACTGTTGACTACCGTAGTAAACGAAAGGTATTTCTCGATGAGAGCGAGTGGGTCATGTATCCGGATCCGTCCGTACCGGCGATCGTCTCAGAAGAACTCTGGGACCGGGCGAACGCCCTCTACAAAGCACGAAGCAAACAGATGCAGGCACACGCCAGCGGCGCGGATTTTCACAACCGTTATCCCTACAGCGGCAAAATCATCTGCGAGGAACACGGCAAGGGCTATCACCGGCAGCTCTATAAAACGCAGGCCGGCAGTCAGGAGGTCTGGCAGTGCAGGGTCTACCGCGACCGCGGCCGTGCAGGCTGCTCCTCGCCACAGCTCTGGACGACGGATCTGAACCAGATCATGGCGCGGATTTTTGAAGGGCTTGTACAAGATAAAGAAGCAGTCATAAATGCGGTCATGAAGGTGATCGAGGCTGTGCCGAATGATCGCGACTTCCGACGCGAAAGTGTCCGCGTCGAAGAAGAACTGCAATCGCTAGAACAGAAAAAAGACCGGCTGCTTGAAATGAGCATTGCCGGTGCGATCAATATGGCGGAGTTCAAAAAACGAAACGACGGCTTCAACGACCAGATGCAGCGGCTGGAATTGCAGCTTGCCGAGATCCGGCAGGAAGAAGAAAAGAGCAAAGCCACGGAAGCGCAGATGCAGGCAGTTCGGGCTGCACTGGAACAGAAGCTGTCCTTTGAAAACGGCGTGGATGCAGCGCTTGTCACAACGATCTTAGATCACATTGTTGTCAAAAAAGGAAGCACGCGCGAACGTGTCGAGCTTGAAATTTTCCTGAAATTCGGTGACCCGCAGCGGGTCATTTTTTCGCACCGGAAAACATCCGATTGCTTCAACCCTTGTTCATAATGTGTGCCACCAGGCGGAGATTGCGTTCGATCAGAATGTTGCGGGCCTCCAGATCGCCCTCGGCGCTGCGTTTCAGGTATATGCGCTCCTCTTCGGCAGTGAGCGGCTTCGGGAATGAGCCGCCGCCGGAGATGCGCAGCGATGTGAGCATACTGCTGAGCATCAGCCAGACTGCTGCGGAAAGCATAGGCTTTCACCTCCACAGAAAGCCTATGTCCGACCGGCAAGTCCAGATTCCGGTTTGCAAATATTTCGGGATATGGTATGATGGAGAAAAAGGAGGGCGCGCGATGAGGCGGTTTCTGCTTCGGCTGGCGTGGCTGGCCATTTTCCTATGCGTGCCGGTTCAGACGGCTGCTCTGGCAGCGGAACCGGCAAAGCCTTTGACGGTGCGGGCTGTGTTTGAAGGGGAGCTGCCGCTTGCCGGGATGCGGTTTGACGTGTACCGGGTCGCAGACCGTTCCGGCGGCGGGACGTGGAGCCTTGAGCCGCGCTTCAAAGCGTACCAGACGCGGCTGGAAACGCAGAGCGGCGATGGGGAAGCATGGGCCGCGCTTGCGCGTGTGCTGGAAAAGGTGGCCTTGATGGAGGAAGCCTGCCTGCCGGACGCTTCTGCGGAGACAGACGAGGATGGTACGGCAGTCCTTGACGCGCTGCGGCCCGGCCTGTATCTGCTGAGCGGGCAGAGCGTCTGCGTGAACCGGCAGATCTATACGCCGTCGCCCATGCTGATCGTCTGCCCCGCGGAGTGCGCGGCAGAGCCAGAGCTGACCCGCAGTCCGGAAAAGGCGGATTATTCCGTCCAGATCGTCTGGGACGATGAAAAGACGCCGGAGCAGCGGCCGGGATCGCTGCCCGTCCAGCTGATGTGCGACGGGAAAGCCTATGGCCGCCCGGTTCTTTTATCCGAAGAACAGGACTGGCATTATACATGGAGCAGTCTGCCGACGGCGCATTACTGGGCGCTTGCGGAGCAGGTCGTTCCCGGCTATCTCGACGCGGAGGTGCAGAAAGCGGGGGCAGTCTTCCGCGTGACCTATGCCGCAGCGCAGCCGGAACCGAAGCCTCAGCCAGAGGCCGGGGAAGCGCCGGAAACCGGAAAGCGCGGCTGGCTTGCAGCACCTGCGCTCATACTGATCGCTGCAGCGGGGATATTCCTGCGGAATCTACGAAAAAAATCAAAAAAAGCTTGACTGTAAACCTGCTTGATACTGTACGCTGAGGGCAGGAGGGATGCATATGACGATCAAGGAGATCGAAACACTGTCTGGACTGCCGCGGGCCAACATCCGGTATTATGAATCGGAGGGGTTGATCGCGCCCAAGCGGGCGGAGAACGGCTACCGGGAATATTCGCAGGCCGATGCAGAGGTGCTGCTGCGCGTGAAGCTGCTGCGGGCGCTGCCGTGGTATCTGGTGCTGTAGGCCGCAGGCGTGGACCCCAAGGCGAGACTGACTTCTATCTGGCTGAGCATACTCGGCATGGTTACAATGCTTGTGCCCGAACCGCTGCTTCTGCCGACGAGGCGCTTGCCGCCGCCGCGCGGCAGCTGCTGGACGAGCCGCTGCAGGAGCTTCACACACAGGCCGCAGGCTATCAGATCGACTATTCCCTCACCATGACCGGCTTCACCGGCCTTGCCGAAGACGGCTCACTGGAGCTTCCGCGAAATACGACCGGAAGCTATACGCTGTCCTTCGATATGCGGAAGCTGGATGGGTAACGCATCGACCCTGCAGCCAAATGAGCAAGCGGATACAGATCTGCTGCGGCTTTTCACAAAAAATTCTGCTTCCGCCGGGCGGAACAGGAACCCTGCCAATTGCAGCCGGGTTTCCCTGGTTCTTTGCATAAAACAGGCGCAGCCTGCACCGGGGCACGCGCAAAAACCGGGCCGTCCGCAGAGGGACGGCCCGGTTCTGATTGCATTCGTTCAGTCGACGATCTCGACGCTGACCTTCTGGCCGGTGCGCTGGGCAACGGACTTGATGATCGTGCGGATCTCCTTGGCGATGCGGCCCTGACGGCCGATGAGCTTGCCCATGTCCTCAGGGGCAACGCGAAGCTCAAGCACGGTCGTCTCGCCTTCTACCTCAGTGACCGTAACGCTGTCGGGATTATCGACCAGACTTTTTGCCATATACAGCAAAAGATCCTTCATGCCGGTACCCCAGACTTACAGGACGTTTGCCTTCTTGAGAAGACCGCGGACGGTGTCGCTGGGCTGTGCGCCGTTCTTGATCCACTGCTTGGCCTTGTCGGCGTCGATGGTGATGGCGTTGGCCTCGTTCTTCGGGTCGTAGGTGCCGATCTCTTCGATGCAGCGGCCGTCGCGCGGGAAGCGGGAATCGGCGACAACGATGCGGTAATACGGCTCCTTCTTGGCGCCCATTCTTCTCAGTCTGATTTTAACCATGATTGTTCCTCCAAAAATAAATCGAGTTTTTCTTATTTCGTAAAGCCAAATCTGTTACGGCTGAAACGATGTGTTGACAGGATGCTTACAGGCC
>OIXL01000277.1_pt1 | contig 28357 bp, 31 predicted proteins | sample 1587761 | NCBI WGS metagenome assembly OIXL01 (sample SAMN03283246) | human gut metagenome | biome: human-associated habitat; material: feces | host: Homo sapiens | place: Peru | collected 2012 | reverse complement strand
TGCGCTTGGTCAGGGCATCGGTCACGCAGTCGATGCAGGCCAGCTTTTCCTTGCCCACAACGGCAGCCAGCTTGCCCATGTACTCAGCAAAGCCGGGCTTGTTGATGTTGAGGGCCTTGTCGGGGCGGAAGGAAGGAGCCACGGTGAACTTGATGGTGGGGTCTTCCTTGATCTTCTTGTGCCACTCGAGGCTGTCGATGGGGTCATCGGTGGTGCCGATGAAGGCCACGTTGCTCTGCTCGATCAGGCCGCGAACGGTCAGCTTGGGGTCGTGCTGCAGCTTGTCGTTGCACAGGTTCCACACTTCCTCAGCGGTGTCGCCGTTCAGCACGCCGTCGTAGCCGAAGAAAACGTGCAGCTCCAGATTGGTCCAGTGGTACATGGGGTTGCCAATGGCCATGGGCAGAGCCTCGGCAAACTTCTGGAAGCGCTCGCGGTCGGGCTTGTCACCGGTGATGTACTCCTCGGGCACGCCGTTGGAACGCATCACGCGCCACTTATAATGATCACCGAAATAGCTGCCGTCCGGGTTGCGGCCGCCCAGCCACACCTGAGCGATGTTCTCAAAGCGGCGGTTCTCGTAGATCTCGCGGGGAGGGATGTGGCAGTGATAGTCGCAGATGGGCATATCAGCAGCATAGTCGTGGTACAGATGCTGTGCAGTGGGAGACTGGAGCATGAAGTCCTTGTCCATAAATGCTTTCATGGGTCGATAACTCCTTTTTCTGTGATGGTGTTTGTTAAAAATTCATCAAATGTTGTGTACAACGGGACACCCGCCTGCACGGGCAGGTTCGTCTTACCTTTAGTATACCGGAAAACGCCGATGTATACAACTGAAAAAGTGACAAATTTTCTAGCACACAATTGTGCTTTTCGCTGGAAATGCTCTAAAATGGCCCCTCTGGGCTAAAAATATTGCACAAAGCCCTTGACTTATTTGTATACAACAGCATAAAATAGAGCCATGAGACAGCCCCTGTGCAAAGGGGCTGCGCAAAGCAAAGCAAGTTTATAAAGGAGATCAATGAGATGGAAACTTTGAACTACAAGGTTCTGGAGAGCACCGGCTACAACGGCTACATCCTGAAGGATGCCCCCGTCAAGGTCATGCAGTTCGGTGAGGGCAACTTCCTGCGCGCATTCGTGGACTACTTCTATGATATCGCAAACGAGAAGGCCGGCTACAACGGCAAGGTCAAGCTGGTGCAGCCCATCGGCAACTTCCCCCAGATGGCCGACTGGATCAACGAGCAGGAGGGTCTGTACACCCTGTACCTGCGCGGCAGCGAGAAGGGCCAGAAGGTCGATGCCAAGCGCGTGATCTCCTGCGTGTCCGACTGCGTGTGCCCCTACATCGACGGCAAGTGGGACGAAGTGCTGGCTCTGGCCCGTTCTGAGGATCTGGAGACCATCGTTTCCAACACCACCGAGGCCGGCATCGCCTACACTCAGGGCGACAGCGAGTTTGACCAGGTTCCCCCCAACAGCTTCCCCGCAAAGCTGACCCGCGTTCTGTACGAGCGTTACAAGACCTTCAACGGCGCTGCCGACAAGGGTCTGGTCATCCTCTCCTGCGAGCTGATCGACAACAACGGCAAGGAACTGAAGAAGTGCTGCAACAACTACGCCAAGGACTGGAATCTGGACGCTGCCTTCATCGACTGGATGAACAACGCCAACACCTTCTGCTCCACTCTGGTCGACCGCATCGTTCCGGGCCGTATCCGCGATGCAAAGGAGCTGGCCGCTCTGGAAGAGGCCAACGGCTATCATGATGCAGTGCTGGATGTCGGCGAAGTGTTCGGCGTCTGGGTCATCGAGGGTCCTGCCGGTCTGGAGGACAAGCTGCCGTTCAAGAAGGCCGGCGTCAACGTCATGGTCGTGCCCGACGTTACCCCCTACAAGAAGCGCAAGGTCCGCATCCTGAACGGTGCCCACACCGGTTTCGTTCTGGGCGCTTATCTGGCCGGCTTCGATATCGTGCGCGACTGCATGCACAACGATACCATCCGCGGCTTCATGAACAAGATGCTGCACGAGGAGATCATCCCCACCCTGCCTCTGGACAAGAAGGATCTGGAAGACTTCGCTTCCGCTGTGGAAGACCGCTTCAACAACCCCTTCGTCAACCACGAGCTGATGAGCATCTCCCTGAACTCCACCTCCAAGTGGAAGGCCCGCAACATGCCTTCCTTCCTGGCTTACATCGATGAGCAGAAGAAGCTGCCCGCCTGCCTGACCATGTCTCTGGCTGCCTACATCGCCTTCTACTCCAACGACATCCAGGAGCGCACCGAGGACGGCCTGATCTGCAAGCGTCCTGCAGGCAACACCTATAAGATCCAGGACGACGCATGGGCACTGGACTTCTACTATGCACACAAGAACGACACCGCTGCCGAGCTGGTGCACGCTGTGCTGACCAACACCCAGATGTGGGATCAGGATCTGACTCAGATCCCCGGCCTCGAGGCTGCTGTTCTGGCTGATCTGGAAAAGATCCGCACCGAGGGTGCCGAGGCTGCTTACAAGAGCTGCCTGTAATCAGACAGAATATTTTCCCGCACAAAAGAGGGCTGCTGCTCTGGGCAGCAGCCCTTTTGTGCTTTTGAATGTCAATAAGGAGAACAACTATGCCGCAGGCAATTCATATCAGCCCCATCGACAACGTGGTCGTTGCCCTGCACCCCATTGCCAAGGGCACGCTGGTGGAAGTGGACGGCCTTGCCGTGACCGCTCTGGAGGATATCCCTCAGGGTCATAAGATGGCTGTCAAGCCCATCAAGAACGGTGAGAACGTCATCAAGTACGGCTTCCCCATCGGCCACGCCACCGCAGATGCCCAGCCGGGCACCTGGATGCACACCCATAACGTACACACCAACCTGTCCGGCGAGGTGGAGTACAGCTACAACCCGTCTCCCGATCTGGCTCCCCTGCCCAAGGTCGAGCCGGAGACCTTCATGGGCTTCCGCCGCAAGGACGGCCGCGCCGCCATCCGCAACGAGATCTGGATCATCCCCACCGTGGGCTGCGTCAACGACATCGCCAAGAAGATCGTTGCCGACAATCAGGATCTGGTCACCGGCTCCATCGAGGGCCTGTACACCTTCACTCACCCCTTCGGCTGCAGCCAGACCGGTCATGACCATGCGCAGACCCGCAAGCTGCTGGCTGCTCTGGTGCGCCACCCCAATGCCGCTGCTGTTCTGGTGCTCTCGCTCGGCTGCGAGAACCTGACCCACGAACAGTTCCTGACCGAGCTGGGCGAGTACGACCACGACCGCGTCAAGTTCCTGACCTGTCAGGATGTGGACGACGAGTTCACCGCCGCCCGTGATATCCTGAAAGAGCTGGCTGCCTACGCCGGTCAGTTCCAGCGCGAGCCCATCCCCGTGTCTGATCTGGTGGTCGGCATGAAGTGCGGCGGCTCCGACGGCCTGTCCGGCATCACCGCCAACCCCACCATCGGCCGCTTCTCCGATATGATGGGTCAGCGCGGCGGTTCCACCGTTCTGACCGAGGTGCCTGAGATGTTCGGTGCCGAGGGCTTCCTGATGGACCGCTGCATCAACAAGGACGTGTTCGTCAAGGCCGAGCACATGATCAACGGCTTCAAGGAATACTTCATCAGCCACAACGAGGTCGTCTATGATAACCCCTCTCCGGGCAACAAGCAGGGCGGCATCACCACGCTGGAAGACAAGAGCTGCGGCTGCGTCCAGAAGGGCGGCACCGCCCCCATCATGGACGTGATCGGCTACGGCGATCCCGTTGTCACCAAGGGCCTGAACATGCTGTACGGCCCCGGCAACGATCTGGTCTCCGCCACTGCCATGACCGCCGCAGGCGCACACCTGATCCTGTTCTCCACCGGCCGCGGCACCCCGTTCTCGGCTCCGGCTCCCACCCTGAAGATCTCCACCAACACCTCGCTGGCTCAGAAGAAGTCCGGCTGGATCGACTTCAACACCGGCGTGATCGCAGATGGTGAAAAGACCATCGACGAGGCCGCAAAGGATCTGCTGGATCTGGTCATCCGCGTTGCAAGCGGTGAGCAGACCAAGGCCGAGAAGCACGGCTTCCGCGAGATCTCCATCTTCAAGGACGGCGTCGTTCTGTAATCGTTTCGAGGCTGCTGTATGGTACTTTGGCTGTACGGCAGCCTCTTTGTGCATGAAAACGGAAGGGAAGTGTTTTTATGGCTATGACCACTCGCATGATGATCTATGCGTTTCTGCTTTACGGCGGCATTTTTGCCGCTATCGTGGCCGTTATTGCAAGGGTCATAAAATATCTCATCCGCTATGGCATTGATTATTATTTTAAAAAGCTGACCGAGAGCCAGAGACCTAAGGAGGACTGACCTATGAATCAGATCACCACCCGTTATATCACTGAAGGCAACGCCTGCTACGAGCAGTACGTTATTTCCGACCCCGCCGCAAAGACCGAGCTGGTCATCACCCCGGAGCGCGGCGGCATGATCACCGGCTTTACGCTGGACGGCGACGAGTACATCTGGACCCGCCGCCCCAACTTCTCCGAGTGCAACCGCCCCCGCTTCGGCGTGCCGGTGCTGTTTCCCAACTGCGGCGGCCCGGACGGCGGCGTGCACTATTTTGACGGCAAGGCCTACCCCATGGAGAACCATGGTCTGGCCGACCTGTGCGCATGGGATGTGGAGAGCGTCGGCCCGGACGGCGTGACCCTGGCGCTGGAATCCACCCCGCTGACCAAGTTCCTCTACCCGTTCGACTTTACCCTGCTGGTGAACTACAACCTCGAGGGCAACAAGGCCACCATCAGCCTGACCGTCATCAACGAGGGCGACACCGATATGCCTTTCAGCTTCGGTTACCACCCCTACTTCATGGCTTCCAAGCTGGAGAACGTGGACTTTGACATCAAGTGCGCCACCTGCTCCGAGAGCGCCAAGGGCGAGCAGCCCGCTGCCCCGGAAAAGATCACCCTCACCCGCAAGGAGGGTGCCGACAACACCATCCGCCTGATGACCGGCGTACAGTTCCCCATGACCTTCACCGACAAGGGCAACGGCCACAAGGTGACCGTGGATGCCGACGAGACCTTTGACAACGGCGTGCTGTGGCAGCAGGATGCCGAGAACTTCGTCTGCATGGAGCCGTGGAACGGCTGGGCCAACAGCGTCAATGAAGAGGGCAAGCACGAAGTACTGGAGCCGGACGAGGCCATGACCAGCGAGTGGAGCATCGCCATCGAAAAGATCTGAATCACCCGGTAAAGCGCGAGAGCCGCAGGAAAACCTGCGGCTCTCGTTTTTTGTTTTATCAGTTCTTTGCCGGGATCGTGAAGCTCCGGTTCTGCGCCGGATCCCAGTACAGCAGCTCTACCCGGCCGCCCTGCGCCAGCAATTTGTCCTTCGGCTCCTGCTTTTCCCAGCAGCGTTCCAGCAGTGCGCCGATATCGGCATCTGCCGCCGCCTTTTCCGGGCAGAGCGTACTGCCCAGCCAGCGGTCCTCTGCATACAGGCTCAGCACCCCGGCATTGCCCGCCAGAATCGCGGCAATGTCCTGCTTCATGCGGTCATAGTCGCTTTCTTCCGGCTTGTACTGCCCGTGCCACAGCCCGAAGAACAGCGAAAACTCGGCGCACACCTCCACCAGCAGATCTTCCTCATTGTGCGGGTTCTTGACCACAAAGGCCACGTCCTCGTTTTCCATGTAGTCAAAATCCGGTTCTTCGTTGGTGTGCACGGTCACGTGCTGGCCGCTCAGCGCCGTCAGCAGATCTTCCTGAATAGCTCCGGTATCAGGGATTTCATCGTAATTCACATGTGCGTTCATCGGTGTTTCCTCATCTTTCATGTTTTTTCCGGTTCTCTGTGCCGGATCGTTTTTTCTCCGAACTGCAGCTCGGCCAGATGCATCGCGTTCACTCCGCCTGCCAGCAAGCCCTCCAGACAGTAATGACAGCAGCAGACGACCTTTTCCGTCTGATATCGTTTGCAGTATTCCTGCATCAGCCTGACCTGTTCTTCCTCGGTATGCTCGGTGAAAAGCCCCTGTGCCTGTTCCTGATAATGGATCGGTGCCAATTTGGGGTTGCGGGATACCTGTGGTCTGTACAGCGATTTTCCGCAGAAATCAGCCTTTTCACGGTTCATCGGCAGTTTCAGATACTCGAGGTTCATTTTTGCGAGCAGGCTTCTCCCCGCATCGTGCGCAGCGCTGCGCCCTGACCAATTGAGCGACGCACTCCACACGATTCTGATTGTCCGAATTTATCGTACCTCTTATACAGGCGGTCGTCAAGGCCGGATTTCCGGGAGATGAAAGACCGGTCGTCTTTCTTGCGGATATCTCCGGCAAAGAAAAACAGGAAGTTCCCGCCGGGGAACTTTCTGCCTTGCTTATCAAATGTATCCGCCAATGCCTGCCGCTGGTCTTTCAAGCGTATATCCAGCTTTTGGAGCCGCATCAGGCAGAAGCGGATTACAAGATGAATTTTAATAAACGAAAGCAGACAGCACGTTCCGAAAGCTGTCTGCTTGGTTTTTCTTATTTGCCCCAAACGGTCTCGGCGATTTCCTTGACCAGAGCCAGCTTTGCCCACTGCTCTTCTTCGGTCAGCTTGTTGCCGATCTCGCAGGAAGCAAATCCGCACTGCGGACTGAGGTACAGACGGTCCAGCGGGATGTACTTTTCTGCCTCGTGGATGCGGGCGATGACAGCGGCCTTGCTTTCCAGCCTGGGCGATTTGGTGGTGATCAAGCCGAGCACGATCTTCTTGTCGCCGCTGACCTTGGCAAGCGGCGCAAATCCGCCGGAGCGCTCATCGTCAAATTCCAGATAATTCCCGCATCTACATCTTCGGCCGGGGCAGCCGGGCACGGTATTACATCGGCTCGGCAGACTGGATGACCCGCTCGACCCTCCGCCGCGTGGAGATCGCTTCCCCGGTCAAAGCGCCTGCCCTGAAAGCACGGCTGCAGCACATTTTTGATACCATGCTGGCCGATAACTGCAATGCCCGTGTGCAGCAGCCGGACGGCAGCTATGTGCGCCGGATGCCGGGAGCCAACGCAGTGGATTGTCAGGCGCAGTTCTATGAGGAAGCCTATCAGGCTGCGGTGCACGCAAGTTTATAAAGCGCAGCCCGTATTTCAACCTCCTCACATCAGAAGGTCGAACAGGCCGATCATCACCGGCATGGTCACGATGGACAGCAGCGTCGTCAGCACATAAAGCGCACTGGAATGGGCGGCATCCCGGTCGTAGAGCTGTGCCATGGAGGTGATGGTGGTGCAGGCCGGAGTGATCGCGGCAAGATACACCGTCATCAGGATGTTTTTGCCGTCGGCCACAAAGGTCTGCGCATGGGCCACCCACAGCAGAAGCAGGATCAGCAGCGGGCACACCAGCAGCCGCAGCGCTGCCACAAGGTAGTTGCGCTTTGTGCAGAACACCTTGCGCAGCGGGCTTTCGGCAATAGCCATGCCGGCCAGCAGCATGCCGATGGGGCCGATCATGCTGCCCATGCTGTTGACCGTGTTCTGCAGCATTTCCGGCAGGGTCAGATGCAGCAAGTACAGCAGCATTCCGGCCAGAATGGCCAGAATATTCACGTTTCCAAACAGCTTTTTCCACTGGAAGGAAAAGCTGCCCTGCAGACACGTGTTGGCATGGGTCCAGATCAGCACAGTCTGTACAATGATGAACGCGCAGGAATAAATCACGTACTCGCTGCCCAGCAGCGCCTGCACCAGCGGGATGACCAGCGCCCCGGCGTTGCTGTAGACGGTGTTCACCTGCTCCACCGCATCCAGCTTCAGCGGACGGTGCAGCAGCGCCGTCACTGCCAGCAGCACTATATGCATGGCTGCAGCAACGATCATGGCGTACACAAGTCCTCTCCGGATGGCAGGCGTATCCTCGATCTGAAATGCGTTCAGGATCATGCAGGGGCACACAAGGTACACCATGAGCACAGAAATCACTTTACTGTCGCTGGCCTTCAGCAGGCCTGCTTTTACGATCACATAACCCATGAGCAGGATCAGAAACAGCTGCGCGATCTGCTGCGCCAACAATAAACTGATTTGCATTTGTCTTTCCTTCTTCCTTCCGCGATTCGGGTCCCGATGGCTTTTCATTCATTGCAGTTCCATCATAACCGCCTGCCCCGCTGCCGTCAAGGCCCAAGCTCCTGCAATTTTAAAAGTTCCTGCCCGTCACGCAAAAAACAATAAAAGCCGGCCCTTTCTCTGCAGCGGGAAAAGGCCGGCTTTTTGCCTGTTTTATCGTTTTAAAAGGAAAGATCAGTTCAGCACCGTTTTCCCGGTCAGCGGGTCCGGGATGCCCAGCAGAGCCAGAATGATGGCCATGCGGATATACACGCCGTTGTGCACCTGATCGAAATACGCGGCGCGGGGGTCGTTGTCCACATCGGTATTGATCTCGTCAATGCGGGGCAGCGGATGCAGCACCGGCATGTCCGGCGGAGCAAGCTTCAACATGGCTTCGTCCAGCTGGTAGCAGCCTTTGAGCCGCAGATACTCTTCTTCGTTGAAAAAGCGCTCCTGCTGGATGCGGGTCATGTACAGCACATCCAGATGCGGCAGTTCCGCTTCCAGATCGTCGGTCTCTTTGTAGACCTGGTGGGTCGGCTCCAGCGACTCAGTCTTGACATAGCGGGGCAGGCGCAGGTCTTCCGGCGAGATGAACACGAAGCGGTTGCCCTCAAACTGGCTCAGCGCAGCGGTCAGGGAGTGGACCGTCCGCCCGAACTTGAGGTCACCGCAGAAACCGATGGTCAAATGATCCAGCCGCCCTTTGCGCTGGCGGATGGTCATCAGGTCGATCATGGTCTGGGAGGGGTGCGCGTGGCCGCCGTCGCCTGCATTGATGACGGGTACCCGCGCATACTGCGAAGCCCGGAGCGGTGCGCCCTCCTTGGGGTGGCGCATGGCGATGACGTCGGCATAGTTGCTCACCACGCGGGCGGTGTCCTCCACCGTCTCGCCCTTGCTGGCGGAAGAGAGCTGCGCCCCTGCAAAGCCCAGCGTCTTGCCGCCCAGACGCAGCATGGCCGATTCGAACGACAGCCGGGTGCGGGTGGAAGGCTCGTAGAACAGCGTGGCAAGGATGCGCCCATCGCACAGGTGGGCATAGGGCGCGGGGTTTGCTTCCATCCGGTCGGCAAGGTCCAGCAGCGCCAGCTGCTCGTTCAGCGAAAAGCTGTTCGGCTCAATGAAATGTCTCACAGCCATGCTCCTTTCAGCACGAACTTCTCGCGCTCGGCACCGGTGGAAACGAACTGAATTTCATGATTCAGTTGCTTTTCAAGGAACTGCACGTAGCCCTTAGCCTCGCCGGGCAGCTCGTCCCAGCTGGTGCAGCCGGAGATATCCTTGTTCCAGCCGGGCAGCAGAGTGACCACCGGCTTCACCCGGTCAAGGTCGGACAGCGGGTCGAAGCGGGGGACTTCTTTGCCGTCCAGCGTATAACCGGTGATGACCGGGATCTCCTTCATGCTGCTGAGCACGTCCAGTTTGGTCAGGGCGATCTTATCCGCGCCCTGCATGGCAAGGCCGTACCGGCTGGCCACACAGTCAAAGGGGCCGACCCGGCGGGGACGTCCGGTGGCAGCGCCGTATTCGCCGCCGGCCTTGCGCAGCTGCTCGTTCCATGCTTCGCCCATGGCGTTCTCGGCGGCAAAGGGGCCTGCACCCACACAAGTGGAGTAGGCTTTCAGCACGCCCACCACATGATCCAGTTTGCAGTTCGGGATGCCGGCGCCCAGCGGTGCATAGGCCGCCAGCGTGTTGGAGCTGGATGTGAACGGGAAGATGCCGTAGTCGATATCCCGCATGGCGCCCAGCTGTGCTTCCAGCACGATGCGCTTACCCTCATCGTGCGCCTGCTGCAAAAATGCGCCCACATCGCAGATGTATGCGGAGAACTGCCCGGCCTGCATCTGGCACCACTCCAGCAGCGCTTCGTAGCTCATGGGTTCCTGATGGTAGCAGCCCGCCAGCTCCAGATTCTTGGACTCGAGGATCATATGCAGGCGGTCCTGCACACGCTTCTCGTCCAGATGGAGCAAATCGCCCAGACGCAGGGTCTTTTTGCGGTATTTGTCGCTGTAGGCGTAGGCGATGCCCCGGCGGGTGGAGCCGAAGGCTGCGCCTTTTTTGGCCAGGCGGTCTTCTTCCAGCCCATCCTGCACCTTGTGCCACGGCATGGAGATGGTTGCCTTATCGGAGAGTTTCAGGTTCTCCGGCCCGACGGTGATGCCGCGCTGCTCGATGGCATCCATCTCCCCGGCCAGATGATCCAGGTCGATGACCATGCCCGCGCCCAGCACGCAGGTCACGTCCGGGTGCAGGATGCCAGAGGGCAGCAGGTTCAGGATGAACTTGCCCTGCTCGGTCACAACGGTGTGGCCTGCGTTGTTGCCGCCCTGATAGCGGGCGACGATATCGGCGTGTTCAGCCAGCAGGTCGATGACGCGCCCTTTGCCTTCATCGCCCCAGTTGATTCCAGTTACTGCAGTCAGCATAGTTTCTTATTTACCTTCTTTTTCATTGTTCACGATGGCCTGCACTTTGGTGGGCAGACCGTAGATGCTAATAAAGCCGGTGGCGTCGCTCTGCTTGTAGTCGCCGCCTGCGGCAAAGGTGGCGATGTCCTCGCAGTTGTTGTAGTGCTCCTTCAGCCGTGGGATGATGATGGATGTATCCAGACCGCCGGAATACGCCAGAACGACCTTTTTGACCTCGGATATAAAAAACAGCCTCCGTTCATACCAACTTTATTACTTTTCCATTTCCCTCTTGCAATTCTCGATTGCAGTTGCTATTATACGAGCAGAAGAAGAATGTGTAAAAAGTATCCTGCACATGGTCACGATATGATTTTGATATGAAAGAAGGCTTGCCGCCATGTATGTGGACTGGGAATACTACAAAATTTTCTATTACGTCGCAAAATATCAGAACTTCACCCGGGCGGCCCGGGTGCTGGGCAACAATCAGCCCAATATCACCCACTCGATGAACCGGCTGGAAAGCCAGCTCAACTGCGTGCTGTTCATCCGCTCCAACCGGGGCGTGACCCTGACGCCGGAGGGCGAGATGCTCTACTCCCGCATCGCTTCGGCAGCGGTGCAGATCCAGGAAGCGGAGGAAGAGCTGAGCGCCAGCGCAACGCTGGAACACGGCTCCATCAGCATCAGCGCCACTGAAACGGCGCTGAACATCTACCTCTCGGAAAAGCTGCGGGACTTCCACACCGAGTACCCCGGCATCCGGCTGCGCATCTCCAACCATTCCACCCCGCAGGCGCTGCAGGCCGTGAAAAACGGCGAGGTGGATTTCGCCATCGTGACCACCCCCGCTGAGGTGGAGCAGGGGCTGAAGATGGTGGAGTTGAAGCCTTTTTCGGAGGTGCTGGTGGGGGGCAAGACCTTTACTGCACTGGCCAGCCAGAGCCTTTCGCTGAAGGAGCTGGAAAACTACCCCCTCATCTCCCTGAGCGACGAGAGCATGACCCGCAGCTTCTACCGGCAGCTGTTCCTGGACCACGACGCGGTGCTGCACCCGGATACCGAGGCAGCCACCACCGACCAGATGCTGACACTGGTGAAAAGTGAGCTGGGGCTCGCCTTCCTGCCGGAACCGATGGCCCGGGAACCGCTGCAGCGGAACGAGGTGGTGCAGATCCATCTGCAGGAGGTCATCCCCTCCCGCTCCATCTGCCTTGTTTATGACCATCACCGCCCGTTGAACACGGCCGCGCGGAAGTTCCAGCAGATGCTGACCAAGGCGACGGCACGGCACATCTGAATTTTTATAGCAAAAGGCCCTTGCACGATTTTCTGTGCAAGGGCCTTTGATGTTTGGAAAACTCCCTCAGTCTGCTCACTGCGTTCGCATCCAGCTCCCTCTAAGAGGGAGCCTTATCGTGGCGGAAAACTTTCAGGCTTAATCGGAAGCCTACCGGCAGGGCAAAAGCCTCCCTCACTGAGAAAGATTTCCCCCGGCCGGGGGAAAATGGCGAAGCCAAAAGGGGGAACAGCTGGCATCGCCGCAGGCGATGACGGAAGGAGTTAGCGCCGCGACTGAGAGGGTTTCTTGTTACTTTTTCCGCTCCTCCGCACTTTCCCGCAGCTCCCGGTGTTCTTCCTGCAGCTCCTGTTTCAGGGCGCGGTCGATCTCGCGGGTCTCCTGCCGGATGGCGGTCAGGTCTTTTTCAATGAGGGGGTTCTCTTCCAGATCCTCCCGGATGAACATCAGCGCAAAGCTGACCAGCAGAAAACCGCAGGAGATCCAGATGGCCCTGCCGCCCAGCACGGCGGAACTCTTGCTGCCGATGCCGGCACCGATGGCGAACAGCAGGATAATGCCAAAATAACGCAGCATCCGGTCTTTTGCCTGCGGCTCGCGGGTCTTGCGCCAGATGCACAGGGCCTCCACGCCGCTGCGCAGGTCGCCGATGCACATGGTGCTGGCAAAGGCGTAGCCGTCCACCTTGCGGAAAGCCTGCACCTGCATGGCGCAGGCAAACGAGACGATGGCGTTGGCCAGCAGGTTCTGCTCCTGCGGCAGAAAGCCCACGAGGAACAGCAGCAGCCCTTCGCCCAGCACCACCAGCTGCCGCCAGTGGAGCGTGCGCATCTCCCGGAAGCGCTCCCGCATTTTTTCAGCAGTGAGTACGCCCAGCGCAAAGGCGCACAGCGGCACCAGATAATGAACTACCCGCTCCCAGTTGCCGTCCATGAGGTTGGCGCTCAGCAGCACGATGTTGCCGGTCTGCGCGTTGGCGAATACTTTGCCGCGGAACAGATAAGTATAAGCATCCTGCAGACCGCCGGACAGTGAGAGAAACACAGCGGTCAGAAAAGATTCGGACATTTGCCCGTGATGTTTTGTTTTCATAGATACACCCTCTTTACGTCCCCTATTATAATGCATTCTGGGCGCACTGCTGATATCAATTTTACATATCGGCCATATCGTCATCCTGTACGGCAGAGTAAGAGTACATCACAAAAAGTTTACTTGACTTAAAGCATACTCTAAGTTCTATACTGAATTTGCAAAAAGTCCTGGTCAGGGCTTTTGCATGGAAGGTAAAAGAGAGTATGCGTCTTGATAAGGAGACATAAAGATGAAAAAAGTTCTGATCTTATCCGGCAGCCCCCGCAAGGGCGGCAACTCTGATCTGCTGTGCGACGAGTTCCTGCGCGGTGCGCAGGAGAGCGGCAACGAGGTTCAGAAGATCTTTGTCCGCAGCAAAAAGATTGCCCCCTGCAACGCCTGCTACTACTGCCGCGACCACGGCGGAAAGTGCGCCCTGAACGACGACATGAGCGAAATTCTGGACGCCATGCAGGCGGCGGACGTCATCGTAATGGCAAGCCCGGTGTATTTCTATATTTTCCTGCTCCATGCGGTCGTACTTGCCCCTTGCCACGCGGTCGGTCCGGGCATGCAGGGTGTCGGCCTCCCAGGTCGGGCGGGTCAGGTGTCCGGCAGCCAGCGGGCTGTAGGGCATCAGAGAAGCGCCCATCTGTTTGCAGATTGGGATCAGCTCCCGCTCATCCTCGCGGTAAAGCATGTTGTAGTGATTTTCCATGGCTGAGAAGGGCGTCCAGCCGTTGTCCCGCGCGGCTAACTGCATGTTGTAGAACTGATTGCCGTACATGGCCGATGCGGCCGACCTGTTTGCGGTGTGCCGGCTGGAAGAAATTTGCAATCTCCCGGATCATTCCGTTGCTCTTTTGGATCTTTCATGATAATCCGCCAGAATCTGATCCAGCGTCACGGATTTCATGCTGGCGACCATATCCGCCCGCAAGGTTTCATAGGTATCATCCAGGACCGCCCGGATATTTCTCCCTACCGGGCAAAAAGGAGAGGGTGCAGCATGGATGCCTACCATCTTCTCAATGGCTCCGGGGTCTACCGCATTACAGATGCGGTACAATGTAATCTCTTCCGGCGGTACAGCAAGAGCAGCACCGCCGGTCCCGGGCTTCACCGTCAGGACGCCATCCTTTTTTAACGCGCTGAGAAGATTCCGAATTGTGACGGGGTTGCATCCGGTAGAAAGCGACAACAATTCACTGGTCACTTTGGTTTCGTGTTCGTATTCGTGAATGAAAATCAGACAGTGAATCGCAATGGAGCATTTGTTGCTGATATGCATGAACGATTGCCTCCTGAACGCATTTTACCATATCAGATCCGCGCTGTAAATGTTGACACTACATCTCGTGCTTGCTATAATGAATCAAGATGTAGTTTTAATTTTTACATCAAGGAGAGTGTGCTTTATGAAAACTTATCATCTTGTTTTCAGTCCTACGGGCGGAACGGAAAAAGCAGCTGCAGCCATCACGAAAAACTGGCCGCAGGTGCGCACCATTGATCTTTCACTGCCGGATACGGATTATTCTTCAATTTCCATAGAGCCTGATGCACTGGTTTTGATTGCCATGCCATGCTTTGGCGGGGTTGCTCCTCAGCTGGCACTGGATCGTTTTGCCAGGATCAAAGGCAATGGAGCAACCTGCGTGCTTGCTGCCGTATACGGCAACCGTGCGTATGAAAATACGCTCGTCCAGATGCAGGACACTGCGCAAGCCGCCGGGTTTCAGGTGATTGCCGCCGTTTCTGCGGTTGCGGAGCACTCCATCATTCACCAGTATGCTGCCGGTCGTCCGAATGCAGAAGATCGTGAAGAACTCGCCCGCTTTGGCACAAAGATTCTGGAAAAGGCAGAGTCCGGTTCCACGGAAACACTGGTAATTCCCGGCAAACGCCCCTATAAAACGTCCGGCGGCGGTATGGTGCCCACCGCCAATGCCCGCTGCACCGGGTGCGGCCTGTGCGCGCAGAAGTGCCCGGCACAGGCGATTTCACCCGAACGCTGCAAGACCACCGAAAAATCCAAGTGCATCGGCTGTATGCGGTGCGTTTCGATTTGTCCGGTCCATGCCCGCAATGTCAACCGTCTGATGATTTCCATCGCGTCTTTGGCAATCAAAAAAGCGTGTTCCGCTCCCAAAGCCAACGAGTTGTTCCTGTAAGCAAATTTCCTTCCGGTACATCATGCCGGGAGGGTTTTATTTTTTCTCCGCGTTGTTCTTCCGATACTGCGCAGGCGAAACGCCAAATGTTTTCTTGAACAGTTTGGAGAAGCCGAGGGCATCCTCAAAGCCAAGCGATGCCGCGATGACGGAAACCGGCAGTTCTGCCGAGCGCAGCAGGCCGCGCAGGACGTACTGCTCGGCCTGCTGCGCTCAGACCATCTTGAAATGTTTCAGCGCTTCCCGGACCGTCTTTGAGAGTGGATATCTAGTTTGGACAAAGCACATACCGTCTCAATATGTGTCGTCACTATGATAGAAACACATTGACTTTGCCTCGTCGGTTGTATGGGAACACAAACCGGCGTTTTGTTTTGCTGCCTTGCTATTCTTTCTCGGCGGCTTAAAATTGGTGCCATCCAAACTGCTTTTGAATCCGGTCTTATAGATAAATGTCAGCATGGACGGGTCTTTGTTACCATCTTCATCATACCCGCCGACGATCACTTTTTCAACTATGCTTTCAAAAACATAACGGTCAAAAGTATCAAGCACTTCATTTTCTTCCAGCGTCCTACGAAACTCTGCAATCCGCTTTTTCATAATGCTGTCTGTTTCAGCGGATTCCTGCAAGCTCTCGCGCTGTTTTTGGAGCTGTTCGATCTGGCTGCTTAAATCAAAATACTTCTGCTCGTATGTATCTTTGTCAATGATTTCTTCCAGCCGCATATCAACCAGCTTGGCCCGCTTTGCATCCAATGCAGCAATATCTTTCTCTACTTTGGCTAACTGCTTACTTGCATTACTATCCGAAAGGGTTTCTTCTGTTCGGGCAATAAATTCATCTAACACATCCTTGTTATTTTGGCACAGAAGCCGGTAGGATTCAATAAATGCCTGTTCAATGGTTTCCTCGGCAATTCCTTTACTGTCAGGACAAAACTTCTTGCCCTTTTTGGTGGCAGTCACACATTGCCAGATAACCTTGTTATACTGTGAACCGCTGTGCCAGCTTCGCCTTGTAAGTGTACCACCGCAGAAGCCACATTCCAGCATACAGCTAAAGGCATATTTCCGGCTGAATTTTTCACGTTTGCCATCCGTACCTAAACGGCGCGGCTTTGCGCGGCGCTTCAAAATCTCCTGTGCCTTTTCAAACATTTCCTCTGATATTATGGCTTCATGGTGATCCCGGATGTAGAACTGATCTTCTTCACCGAAATTATCCAAACGGCGCTTAGAGATAGGGTCAAGCGTAAAAGTTTTCCCCATCAAAATGTCGCCTTTGTATTTTTCATTTTTGATTATGCCGATAACTGTTGTTTCGGCCCATCGGGTGCTGCCGCGTTTGGTCTTGTACCCTAAGTTTTCAAGCTCCTGTGCAATTACGGAACCACCAGCCCCCTCGATATAGCGCCGGAAGATATACCGTACTATTTCAGCTTCTTCCTCATTGATCGAAATGCTCTTATCCTCTGGATGGTAGTCATACCCTAAGCAACCTTGGAACCCAACCAATTCACCGCGCTGCATTTTCATTTTCAAGCCCTTTTTGACATTTGCAGAGATGTTCTCAACTTCCTGCTGCGCAACAGAGCTTAAAATGACGAGAAGCAGCTCACCGTCCATTGTCAAAGTATTTATGTTTTCTTCTTCAAAGAAAACGGCAATCCCTTTTTCTTTCAGCATACGAACATACTTCAACGTGTCCAGTGTATTTCTTGCAAAACGGGAAATAGATTTGGTGATTATCATATCGACATCACCATTCATGCAGTCGTTAATTAACCTCTGAAAATCTTCCCGCTTTGTTACCTGTGTACCTGTAATTGCTTCATCGGCATAGATACCAGCTAAGTCCCATTCGGATTTGCTTTTAATCAAATCGGTATAATGCTGAACTTGTGATTTGTAACTGTTGAGCTGATCTTCACTATCGGTACTCACTCGACAATAAGCAGCAACACGCAGGCGCTTTGCCAAATTTGTCCTTGCTCTGGACGAAAGCACATTACGCGCCTTGATGATTTCCACGTCTTTCATGGCGCCCCTCCTTTTTGTGTTCCTATTATAGTGTTATTATAACACATAGAGGACGGCAATTCAAGACAATAGATCAGAAACAATTTTGTAGTCTTTCATAAGACGACTTTTGATTAGGGAATATTCTCTATCAGAAATCAGCTTCTTTTCCAAAAGCTGTTTGAGAAAAGCAAGCTGCATACTATATCGAAGCAGATTATCTTTTTTCAAAGAAAATTCCCCCTTTCCATATCTAAAAAGAAAAGGGGCAGTACGGACGGCTGTTGGCGCAGCTCCACGGGAATTTCACCCCCGCGTGGTTCTCACGCGGCCCTACCTATTGCCTGCGACGCTTTTAACGCTCGGACTTGGAAACCCCGGAAAAAACGGAGCTTCGTTTAGCTATAAGGGAGTATCATTGTCGCTACCTCCGCTGTTTAAGAGCTGCCTTGCCCTCGGCCCGGTGGTTCTCGCTCTCTCATAAGATATGAGGTCATGGCGCACCACGCCGATGCGGAAGTTGCAGAATGTGTCCGCTGCCCTATGATGCGCCGCCGTTATCTTGCGGGCATTTTTGTCAAGGAACTGTGACGCCACAGACCTTTTGCTGGCGGGGAAAGGGTAAGCCGCTGCATCCAGCCGGGCGGTTATCGTTAAACTTTAACGATAGCTTGGATCAACCTGATTTCTAAGCACCGTTTCATGTACTCGTCCACACACAAACGAGGATAGCCGTCCTCGTCATAGAGCGTCCGGGTACACAGACAATTCATGTAATTGTCATAGTACCGAAGCAACCGTTCTACGGCTTGGGGATCGCCTGCACGGGCGGACACATACACTGAAAGGGGCAAAGGCTCTTTGCCTTTGTAGGCAGGTTCTTTCATCCGCGTCAACCTCCTTCCGGCATGAGCGCCATCAATTTTACACGCAACTCTTTCAGTGTCTTTGTCCTGTGACGCTGGACGGCGCTGCGGGACATCCCTGTGAGGCTGGCGATCTCGCCGTCTGCCATATCCAGTACGCAGTACAGGATCAAAATGCTTTGTTCCTGTTGCGGCAGGTTGGCAAAAGCGTCGGCCACAAGCTCGTTGTCGATATGTAAATCGTACCCATGAGAGCTAAACACAAAGCTGTCGCTGGGATAGCGGTCTACGGTGCAGAGCTTGTCCAACTCATGCTGCGGTAGGTCGCTGAACATCGTTTCACGATCTCTTTGACGCTTCATATTCCGCAGATAAGCCCGTGCCTCATTCTTCAACACTTTTTTGCAAAAGGCATCAAACTGGCCTTGTCCATAGTCGCGGGGGATAGCTTCCATCATTTTCACCCCCTTTCTGTTGGGGGATTGGGTGGTTCTCTCCCTTTCCGCTACTACTAATCCTGCGACACCCTTTGCTACCCGCTGAACGCCTCCTTTTTGGACTTTTTTTGGAAAAACTTCCAGAGCAAATTTGAAACCGCAGGAACCGACAAAAAATGCCCAGCAGGTCATAGACCCACCGGGCAAAATAAAAGTAATATGAAGTTTATTTACATTGTATAGTTCATACTGCTGGCCGGAGCTGCCCCCTGTTGGGTACAGGCTTTTTTTAACAAGTTATGCTTTTGAAAAACAGGGCATATCAGCATGGCGGCTCCCTCCGTGGGCCGCCGATCCTGTGCCGGGCAAAGAGAAACGGCGGCCTTGATTTCTCAAAACCGCCGCTGGAATATGTGGAATGAGCGCACGAAATCAAACTGCCCGGCAACGGTTTTTTTCTTTTCTGCCGCCGGGCAGAATGTTACATATAAAACGGAATTGTCAAAATTCCTTTTTTGCAATAACTATGTATGAGGAACTATTTGTGTGTTCATAACAAGTCACATCAAAATGAACTGTTTCCAGAAACGCTATAATTTCTTTTTGAGAATATATTTTTACATCACCATCATTGCTGTATCAATTAGCGTTTCATGTTTGCATTTTTGACAGTACAGCGGGAAATTTTCAAGAACCGTATCTTCCCGGATTTTCAACCGGGTTTTGCAGCCACAGACGGGGCATAAAATCCATTGATATCACAAAAACATTTGGAAGCCGGAAAGCGCGTCTAAACTCTACGCAGTTAAGCCGCTGAATAGGCCACCATAGCGGGGGCTTCTGGCAAGCGATTGACGGGACGGTAATAGGATTGCTCCAATCCCTGCCGGAACGTGCTTTGAAATGCGTAGAATAAACCCATAAGAAAACGCCGGGCGCAGGGCCAACAGGCCACCGCGTCCGGCGTTTTCTTATGGGCGGTTCAGGATGGCCCAGATTAGACTACTCTGGTGTCATGGTTATGTATTGCCATAATCTAATTGATATGAATTATAAAGTTTAACTTGTCTGCATATAACAACATTCCATCGAGATACTATGAACTATACAATGTAAACGGGTGATGCTATATGGCGAAAGTTGAAGATTGCCCCGGCTTTGAAACTTTCGGCGCGGATGTGAAAGCTGCGCGGAAAGCAAAGCACCTGACGCGCAAGGTGCTGGCCGAAATAGTGGGAATTGAATGGCGCTATCTTGCCAATATTGAAAATAAAGGCACGATCCCCAGCCTCCCGGTTGTGATCCAGCTTATCAAAGTCTGCGGGCTGCCCGTGGAGCAGTATTTCAACCCGGAAATCATACGCGGGGACAGCGAACAGCGGCAGCGGGTCAGTCACAAGCTGAAACTTTGCCCGGAACACTATTTGCCAGTCATTGAGGGCGCAATCGACGGGGCGCTGAAAATTGAACAATCATCGAAAGAAACGGGGGATGTGTGAAAGCATCCTCTGTTTTTCGTTTTGTCAGAGGGCCGCAAGGCTCTCTTATTTTTTTGCCTTTTTTTCAGAGAAATCCCGTATTTTGCGGGCAGTTGGACGTGTTGGGAGCGTTTTAGTAGCGGAGAAAAAGAAACGTAGCAAGCATAGGAAGTGTAGCCACACTTCCGAAAACCGGCCCGCCCCTGTCCCTGCGGGCCGTGGCCGGTTGCTTGTTGGGGAAAGCCCCAAACCCCTGTTCAGAAAGGACGGTGAATGAATGGCAAACCGAACACGAAACATTGTGCTGCGCGTCCCTGTGACGCCGGAAGAACGGGCCTTGATCCAGCAGAAAATGGCCCAGCTCCACACGAAGAACTTTTCCGCCTATGCCCGGAAAATGCTCATTGACGGGTATATCGTCCACATGGACACCAGCGACATCCGGGCGCAGACCGCCGAGCTGCAAAAGATTGGCGTCAATGTCAATCAGATTGCCCGGCGTATCAACAGTACCGAGACTGTGTACGCGCAGGACATTGAGGACATCAAAGGGGCGCTGGCGAAGATATGGCAGTTACAAAGATACATCCTATCAAGTCAACGCTGAAAAAGGCGCTGGACTACATCGAGAACCCGGACAAGACCGAGGGCAAAATGCTGGTGACCTCCTTTGGCTGCTCCTATGAAACAGCGGACATAGAATTTGAAATGCTGCTGGCGCAGGCGATCCAGAAAGGCAACAATCTGGCCCACCACCTGATCCAATCCTTTGCCCCCGGCGAGGCCACGCCGGAACAGGCCCATGAGATCGGCAAACAGCTTGCCGACGAAGTGCTGCAAGGCAAATACTCCTATGTGCTGACAACCCACATCGACAAGGGCCACGTCCACAATCACCTGATTTTCTGTGCTGTGGATATGGTAAACCACCGCAAGTACAATTCTAATCGGCAGAGCTACGCCTATATCCGGCGCACCAGTGACCGGCTGTGCCGGGAACACAGTTTGTCGGTGGTACAGCCCAGCCGGGATAAAGGCAAGAGCTATGCGGAATGGGATGCCGGGCGCAAGGGTAAGAGCTGGAAAGCCAAACTGAAAGCTGCCATCGACGCCGTAATCCCGCAGGCCAAAGACTTTGACGATTTTCTCCGGCTCATGGCGGCGCAGGGCTATGAGATCAAGCAGGGCAAATTTATCTCGTTCCGCGCTCCCGGACAGGAACGCTTCACCCGCTGCAAGACGCTGGGCGAGAACTACACCGAGGAAGCCATCACCCGCCGGATCAAGGGGCTGGCCGTGGACAGAGGCCCGAACCGGCAGCGCAAGGGTATCACCCTGCGGATCGACTTGGAGAACAACATCAAGGCCCAGCAGAGCGCGGGCTATGCACGTTGGGCGAAGCTCCAAAATTTGAAGCAGGCCGCGAAGACAATCAACTTCCTTACCGAGCATGGCATAGAGCAATATGCCGAGCTGGAAAGCAAGGTCGCGGAGATCAGCGCGGCCAACGACGAGGCGGCTGCGTCCCTCAAAGATGTGGAACATCGTCTTGGGAACATGGCGGTGCTGATAAAGAACCTCACCACCTACAAGCAGCTCCGGCCCGTGGTGCTGGAAGACCGCAAGGCCAAAGACAAGGCCGCGTTCCGGCGCGAACATGAAAGCCAGCTCATTTTGTACGAGGCTGCGGCAAAGGCCATCAAGGACGCCGGGATCACAAGGCTGCCCGATCTGGCCGCCCTGAAAGCCGAGTACCGGGAGCTGGACAAGCAGAAAGCGCGGCTGTACGAACAGTACGGCGAAGTCAAGCGAGAGCTGAAAGAATACGGCATTATCAAGCAGAATGTGGACAGCATTTTGCGGGTGATGCCGGGAAAGGAGCAGGCACAAGAGCTATGAGCATACCGAGAATGAATTACCCTCAATATCGCAAGGCCCGGAAGCTGACGCATGAGTGCTGCAACTACTGTGACGGGAACTGCCTCTTGCTGGACGACGGCGAGGAATGTGTGTGCGTCCAGAGCATTTCCTATTCGCTGCTGTGCCGGTGGTTTCGTGCCGCTGTTCTCCCGCTGGACGGGGCGCTGTATGCCGAGATCATCCAGAGCCGGGACAGCGTGAAGCGGTGCGCCGTGTGTGGAGCTGCATTTACACCGAAATCCAACCGGGCGAAATACTGCCCGGATTGTGCAGTGCGGATGCGCCGGAAGCAAGAGGCCGAAAGGCAGCGGAAAAGATACCTACAAACTACGCAGTTAATCCGCTGAATAGGCCGCCATAGCGGGCTTCTGGCAAGCGATTGACGGGGCGGCAATAGGATTGCTCCAATCCCCGCCGAAACGGGATTTGAAATGCGTAGAATATCCCCCATAGGAAAACGCCGGGCGCAGGGCCAGCAGGCCGCCGCGTCCGGCGCTTTCTTATGGGCTGTTCAGGATGGCCCGGATCAGTCTGCTTTGTAATCGGCGCTTCATGTACTCGTCCACCCGCACACGGGGCGAACCGTCCAGATCGTAGAGCGTCCGGGTACAGAGCTTGTCCATGTAGCCCTCATAGTACCACAAGACGCGCTCCACGGCCAGAGGATCACCGGCACGGGCCGCCTCGATCACAGATAGTGGCAACAGCTCCCGCCCACAGAAAGTCGGCTGCTTCATTTCGGTTTCCTCCTTTCGTCCTCCAATCGTTTCCGCAATTCGTTCAGGGCCTTGGTGCGGTGCCGCTGGACGGCGCTGCGGGACATTCCCACAAGACCGCCGATCTCACCGTCTGCCAGCTCCAACACACAATGCAGGATTAAAATGCCTTGCTCCTGTTCCGGCAGGCTGGCAAAGGCGTCGGCCACCAGCTCGTCCCGGATATGTAAGGCATAGCCATAGGCTGTGAATAGGAAGCTGTCACTTGGGTATTCGTCTACTGTGCAGAGCTTGTCCATTTCTTGCTGCGATAAGGCGCTGAACTCGATTTCCCGGTTCCGCTGGCGGCCCAAATCCCGCAGGTGGGTTCTGGCCTCGTTGCGGAGAACGGTTTTGCAGAAAGCGTCAAACCGGCAGCGTTCTCCATAACCATCAGGGGTGTACTTCATCTTCTCACCCCCGATCTGCGGGAGAGTGAGAAGCCGGGGCCGATTGCGTCGCCCCCTGTGTCTATGTTGCTGCGGCAGCTCCGGCCCGCACCGAAATACCGCAGGAAACGACAAAATTCGCCCGGCAGGTCGTAGACCCCACCGGGCGAAAATTAAATTGATATGAAGTTTCCTTACATGGTATAGTTCATACCATTGGCCGGAGCTGCCCCCTGTTGGATACAGGCTTTTTTTAACAAGCTATGCTTTGGAAAAACAGGGTATATCAGCATGGCGGCTCCCTCCGTGGGCCGCCGATCCTGCGCTGGGCAAAGAGAAGCGGCGGCCTTGATTTCTCAAAGCCGCCGCTGGTTTTATGGGCGTGTTAAAAGGGCTGCTGTACGACGGCTTTTTTTCTTTGCCGTCGCCCGGCAGTTGAAACAATACTGTTTATTTGATTTCCAATGAAATGGTTAGTGTATCATTTTCAATTTTAGCGAACACATTGCCGCCGAGTTTGTCAGTTAATAGTTTTACCACAGCAAGCCCCACTCCTGTACCGCTATTATGCCTTGATTTGTCCCCGGTATAAAATCTTTCAAATAGTCGGTTTGGGTCTATTTCCACCTTACTATCAATGGGATTTTCAATGATAAAAATAGCACTCTTTTCTTTGCCTTGCTTCAAATCAATTTTAATCGAGCCAGAGGAATATCGAATAGCATTTATAATAAGATTTTGAAAAATACGTTCTACCATACCATAGTCCGAATGGAGATAAACGGAATGATCTGGCAGACCAATTACAGGAGATATGCCTTTTGCTTCCAATGCTGGGGCGTTCTCTGTGATAAGATTTATCAGCAAATTTGTTAAGTTGAAATCTTCACGCACAGGAGTTACTTCTTTTGCGTCTATTACAGAAAGATCGTAAAAGGTTTGTATCAGCTCTTTCATTCTTTCTGCTTTATTAAAAATGGTTTCTATACGCTGTGTTTGACCTGCTGATAAATTCTCCTTTTTTAATAATTGTAAATGGCCAAGTATTACCGTCAGAGGGGTACGCAAGTCATGTGAAATATTAGCAATGGACTCTTTCAAATACATTTCGTGCCGTAATATGCTTGCAATGGACTGCCTTTGCTTTTCATTATACTGGTTTAATACTGCGGCCAGTTGTTCTATATCTTTATCAACAAGAGAGATGTCCAGCATCTTTTCCGATTTTCCAGTTGTAAGATCGGTCATTTGTTTCGATAGGTTACGGATTTGTCTTTTGATTTGCACATATTTGAAAAGCACTACTATCAAGACTGCGATAACTAAAATTAACAACAGCTTTATTCCAGACACCTCCCTCCTTGTTATTTGAGTTCACATTTGCGAAAGCTAATCCATGAAAAGGTTATCAAAGCAACTATCCAAACAACGCTAACTAAAATGGCCCATGGCAAAAAATAGGTCACAGAAAAAACCGCTTCCCGTATCTGATAGGTTGCCAAAAATGCAACAGGAAGATCGAACATCATTCCATACCCAAGATAAAGGCTAAGAACAAAAGTGACTAAAGCGGTAACAGCTATTGCTCTTGCAGAGCTTCTTAACCAAAAAACAATCCAGATTGCAATAAGAAAAGTCGCACTGTTCAAAAGCAGAGAATATAAAATCGCCTTACTGACCTGATAACAAAGGTTGCCTGCTTCGGTAATACCAAAGCGGACACTTTCTCTTATACAACCAGCCACAGGATAAACAAGAGCCATGATATTAAATGCAATTAAGTATGAGATTACTTTAGCAAAGAAAATGGTTTTTCTCGAATGTCCTGCATTGACCTCAAGATCAATCGTCCGACTGGAAAATTCCTGTCCTAAAATCAGAGCTAAAATACTGGATATAATAATCAGGAGAAAGGTCGAATCGTAAACCATTCCATTAAAAATATCTGCGAGGGATGTAGCAGCCCCACCCATAGGCCCCATAGCTTCCGGGACATAAGTATCTGCGGTAAAAAAACCAATCAAAAATATCCCTATTAAACCGCACCAATAAAAGATATTATGTGATAATTGATATTTTTCCATTTTCAGTAAGTTGTTCATTCCCACACCTCCTTGTTATTTCAAATCCGAGCGTCGGAACCACAGATAAGTACCTAAGCATAATGCCAGTACCCATAAAAAATCTGAAAACATGAATTGCCCGCCGGATATGTTGGATTGTTGCAATGCCATAAGCCGAAGCTGGCCCATAGGCAATATTTGTGAGATAAGCTGCGCTTGATCTCCATTCATCAAAAAGACCATTAAGAAAAAGAGTACCATCGGCACAGCCATACTCTTTCCTATATCACGGAAAATGAAGGCAAAGAAAAAAGGTAATAGGCACATTGCAAATTGCGAAGCAATCACCATTACAACTATGCCGATGCTTGCCAATGCTCCTTTAGTGACAAACGTACCAATTATGCTATGTAACAACAGTGGAAAAGACAGGATAACCATGCAGGCGATTTGATGAACTACCAGCTTCGCAAATAGTATCTTTCCGCGTCGATGTCCGGCATTGATATATGATTGTAATGTTCTTCTGCCAAAATCATTTCCAACAAACAGGGCAGAAAAGATGATTGTGAGGAAATATAGGATTGGCATATTGTATATCGAAGCAAAGAAAAGGTTGGATGTTTCCCCAACGCTATCCAGTAACAACACACTACTTAAAAGGAGATTAAACAACCCTATTCCCCAAAAATACCAGCTATGGAACAGCTTATAAAATTCAGCTTTTAGGAGATTTGACATTTCCTGTCCCTCCTATTTTGCTTAAAAAGTAATCTTCTAATGTATCACCGGCCACAGAAAGACCTGTAACGAGAATATGTGCATCTGACAAAGCAGCAGCCACTTTTTCCATATCATCGAGATAATCATATAGGCGAATCATGCCATCTGGCATCAGCTTAAAACTATCTGTGTGTAGCGTTTCTTCCAAAACGATCAGAGCTTTTTGTGGATCAGTTGCCTTTATTGCGATATGCCGTTTGCAACGATCATTTAGTTCTCGATCTGATATTTCTTCGATAATTTTGCCTTTGTCTATTAAAATAAACTCTGATGCTGTCTGATACAGTTCCTCTAAGATATGGCTGGATACCAATATCGTCATTCCGTATTCCTTATTCAAGGACTTTAGCAAATTACGAATTTCCACAATTCCAGCAGGATCAAGCCCATTGATCGGTTCATCCAAAATAAGAAATTCTGGTGTATTTAATAGTGCGATTGCAATACCCAATCGCTGTCGCATCCCCAGCGAAAAATTACGGACAGCTTTTTTCCCGGTATCTTTCAGACCTACCATGTCTAAAGTTTTTTGGATAACTGCTTTGTCAGGGATACCACGTTGGATACGCTGTATCTCCATATTTTGATAAGCGGTCATTGTCGGAAAAAGCGCAGGTGTTTCGATCATGCAACCGATCCGCTTTCTCTGTTCCTGCAATTCCTTTTCGACGGTTTTTCCCCACAACGATAAGGTGCCGCTTGTCGGAAACGCTAATCCTGTAACCAATCTCAAAAAGGTGGTCTTTCCTGCTCCATTTTGGCCTATGAAGCCATAAATTTTTCCTTTTTCAATTTTCAAATCAATATGATCTAAGGCAACTGTGTGCCGGTATTCTTTTGTTAAGTCATGTGCTTCCAAAATAACAGAACTCATGTTGTCATCCTCCTTTATATTTTAGTGTAAGGGGAAATCATAAAGAATTTCTTAATTTCTATTTGGAAACCATAAAAAAAGCATAAAGCCAAGAGCTTACCCCTCGGCTTTATGCAAACGGTATCCAATGCCCCACACAGTATCTATAAACTCTTTATCCGGGCAAATGGCTTTCATCTTGTTTCGCAAGTTGCTAATATGGACATTCAAGGTGTTGTCCTCGCTGATATACTCTGTATTCCAAACACTTTGAAACAAATTCGCCTTTGAGAAGATCTTGTCCGGGTATTTCATAAGCAATTCCAGTATAGCAAATTCTTTCGCAGTTAAAGGTAACTCCGCCCCTTGTAGCATAGCTCTGTTGCCGTCTAAATCTAAAACCAAATCATTGCACTTCAAAGATGACGGCGTGCTGTTTTGAAATTGAATCCGGCGTAAGTTGCTTTCAATTCTGGCGAGAACTTCTTCCATATCGAAAGGTTTTGTAATGTAATCATCCGCACCAAGCCGCAACAAATCAATCTTGTTCTGTGTTGTTTCCTTTGCTGAAATTACTATGACAGGAACCGTTGAGAATTTACGAATATCCGCAAGTATAGTATCACCACTCCGATAAGGCAGCATTATATCAAGCAGAATAAGATCAATCTGATGTTCTTGTATGCAGTCTAACACATGAAGCCCATCATACTGACAAAGCACCTCATATCCATTTCCCTGTAAAAAATCAGCCAGCAATTTGCTGATCTCTAAATCATCCTCAACAATCAAAATTTTCATGTTGTTCTATGTTCACCTGCCTTATGTCAGCATTGCACTACACTTTTTATCTCTAATAGATTTAATTATATTTCCTTTCAGGAGAGAATACAAGGCGTAAAATATGAATTATTAGATGTTAGAAGAACACATTTCTATTGCTGGGTACACTGGAAATATGAAACCAAAAGCCAGTAAAAGCCCCTCCTGTCTACGCATTTAGGGGGCAAAAAGCCCACGGAAATCAAGACTTTTCGGCGGTGGTCGGTGGGGTGGCAGAATGATTTATCAAATACCTGCCGGAACGGGCTTTGAAATGCGTAGGAAAATCTTTCCGGCGCTGGTTTTCCTGCCGGTTCTGTGGTATGCTGGAATAAGACAAAAAACGACAGGAGTTGACACGATGGCCGAACAGGAAATGTTACTGGACACTGATACCATCAGGGCCGCCGTCGCCGGTGAGAAGTGGGCTAAAGATAAAGTGATCGAACACTACACCCCCATGATCGACGAGCTGGCCGTTGACGAGGATATGAAGCAGCACCTTATTCTGAAGCTGCTGGAAGAACTGCCACACTTCCCGATGGAACAGGAATAAAAAAGAGCGCCGGACGCAGAGGCATACAGCCCCCGCGCCCGGCGCTTTGCTATGCTTGGATTACTCGTCCGTGAAATGGAACTGCCGCGCTTCAAAGTCGGCGTCGTTCATGGCGTCCAGCTTGTCGGCGGTATGGCGGGCCAGCGCCGCCATGTCCTCGTCCATGTCCGGCAGAGCGGCCCGGATGTTGGCCGCCGTCCTGCGCCGGTCGCTCTTGTGATACATACAGATCAGGTTTTCTTCCTCCACGGTAAACTGCATTGTCATACCTCCAATTCATTTTTCTTGGTTCTGGCCGGGGCCTTTTTCGGGGCTTGGGCCTGTTTGGTTTCGGA